>Ga0208113_1000303_pt1 | contig 25269 bp, 27 predicted proteins | sample Knorr_S7_td_NADW_FD_185598 | JGI IMG/M metagenome (GOLD analysis project Ga0208113, IMG submission 185598) | Marine microbial communities from Southern Atlantic Ocean transect - Knorr_S7_td_NADW_ad_2505m_LV_A (SPAdes) (version 2) | ecosystem: Environmental > Aquatic > Marine > Oceanic | place...
CCAAGCTGCTTTTCCATCAAGCAGACTACTTGTTTCATAAATATGACCAATGAAATAAAATAACAATCCAAGACCAGTAATTCTCATTAACCAATATGCCACACGTTCTATTCCATACCTACCTGGATTTGCCATTCCCTTGATGCCTTCCTTGCGATCTTTTTCCATCTAGTATTTTCTCTCCACAGGTTTGTAATTAGTTATTGTTACTGGATGTTTTTTCATGATAGGTTCCTCAGGATTATAATATGCTAATGTATGATGCAAGAATTTCTTATCATCTCGTTTTGGGAAATCAGTTCTTGCATGTGAACCACGGGATTCTTTTCTATTAATCGCTCCAATCAAAACCACTTCAGCTACCCTAAACATGGAATCTAATTCCATTACATTTGAAAAGTTTGTATTGTATTCTTTTGCTTGATCGTCTACATGCTTCCAAGTCATTGTTTTCAACTCCCTAACCCGTTTTAATCCTTCAACCAAATCAGTTTGATTTCGATAAACATAGGCCTTATCGTTTAACGTATCAGTCAGTTCTTGTCTTATCTCGTATGGATTAACCTGGCCGCTTCCTCGGAAAATTCCGTCATAAATCCTTCTTTCTTCTGCATAGACTAAATGATTTGGAAACTGCACAGTGGATTGTTCGTTTTCTATGTAATTTACTGCCTCGTCTGCTGTAATTTTTCCCCAAACTATACATTCTGAAGTGGAATTTGCACCTAATCTATTTGAGCCATGAATACTGATACATGCTGCTTCGCCAGCAGCCCAAACTCCCTGAAGTTCTGAAGCACCGTTGATGTCAGTATGAATTCCACCCATCATATAATGACATACAGGTCGGATATCTAGCATTTCTTGTGCAGGATCTACGCCCGAAAATTTTAATGATATTTCACGAATGCCACCAAGTTTTTGTTTTATTATTTCATCACCAACATGTCTAAGGTCCAGCTTCATACAATCTACTCCTGTTTCATGTTTGAATCCACGACCTTCATTAATTTCAGTCATTATTGATCTTGATACTATATCTCTTGGAGCTAGCTCCATTTGTTTGGAGGCATATTTTTTCATAAATCTGTCACCATCTTTGTTGATAAGATAACCACCTTCTCCTCTAGCACCTTCTGTTATCAATATACCAGAAGGCATTATTCCCGTTGGATGAAACTGGACAAACTCCATATCCTTTAAGGCGAGACCTGCTCGGTATGCCATATCAAGACCATCAGGTGTAGATGAAAGTGCATATGTTGAAAAACTGTAAATTCTGCCTGCCCCGCCAGTTGCAATAATCAGTGCTTTACCTTTAATTGTGTGAAAATTTCCATTGGATAATTCAATTGCTGTAATACCAACAAATTTTTGTTCACTCTGTAAAATAGAAGTCACAAACCACTCGTTAAGAAATTCAATGTTATCAAATTTTTGGCATGTATCATACAATGTTTGCATTTCGAAAAATCCAACTTTGTCAGAAGCATATGATGCCCTGGGAAAACTATAGCCACCAAAAGCTCGTTGACCAATTTTACCATCTTCACGTCTGGACCATGGCATTCCCCAGTGTTCAAGTTGATATATTTCATCAGGTATTTCCTTACAGAGTCGTTCTGCAGCATCCTGATCTGCCAGAAAGTCACTACCCTTTACTGTATCATAAATATGTGATTCAATGGAATCACCATCTTCGGGAAACAATACTGCCGCAGTCCCTCCTTCAGCAGAAACAGAATGAGATCGCATCACTTGAACCTTGGATATCACTCCAATCCGTATCTTAGAGTTTCTTCGTGCAGCTTGTATAGCTCCCCTCAATCCCGCAAGACCTGAACCAACAATTATCAGATCATAATCAAGACTGCTTACCATATATCATGAAGCGTAATTGGGTCAAATATGTATGTAAATTCAAAAGGAACTAGATCCAAGGATTAATATATATCACTAGTGATATCACTAGTGATGTTACCGGAATGGATACAACGAGTTGGCAGCTCAGTACCAAGAGGGTTTTCACGGTTTTTCATACTTGAGATGCTTGAAAAGAAGCAGTGTACTGGGAAGGAGCTTATCGATTTTGCTGTAAAGCAAAGCGATGGAAAATGGAAACCTTCTCCAAACTTGATTTATCCATTGCTGGGAAGGCTATTGGATGAAAAATTAATTCAGGAAACTACAGGCGGTAAGTACAAAATAACAAAAAAGGGCAGTGCAACCACGGATGATTTTGAAACAATAAATAATATTGTAAAAAATCAACTGGACGTTTTGTTTAGAATTGGTAATTTGGGCAGATTTGTTGCCTTAGATATGCTGGAACGAATCTCTACCTTGGGCACAGTATTAAGTGAAAATGCTGCTCAAATGACAAAGGAAGAAATTGATAAATATAAAAAATTCTTGAAATCTGAATTAGAAAAAATGGAAAAATCATCCCAAAAAAAGGGGAAAAATATTAAGATAAACTAAATAATAAATAATTAAAAAAAAAAGATAGTTTATGAAAAATCTTAGAAAGCTGTTAAAAGATAAATCTAAACCTCTTGTAATACCTGGAATTTATGATGCCATAGGGGCTAAAATAGTGGAAAAAGTTGGTTTTGAAGCTATGTTTCAGACTGGATATGGAACATCTGCTACTCTATTTGGTATGCCTGACTATGGATTTATTGGTTCTAATGAGACTGTTGACAATGCACGTAGAATCTGCCATGCAGTGTCTGTTCCTGTTATAGTAGATGTAGATACGGGTTATGGTAATGCATTAACTGTTTGGAAACTAGTACGTGAATTGGAAGAAGTAGGTGCAGCTGGAATTTTTCTAGAAGATCAAAAATGGCCTAAAAGATGTGGACATATGCAGGGAAAACAGGTGATCCCTAAAGATGAATATGCAGAAAAATTACAGGCTGCATTGGATGCTAGAAAAAACAAGGATTTCATAATAGTAGCAAGAACTGATGCACGGGCAACAGAAGGGTTGGATGCTGCTATTGAAAGAGGATTATACTACAGAAAGATTGGTGCGGATGTTATCTTTATTGAAGCGCCAAAAACAATTCAAGAAATGAAAAAGATTGGAAAGGCAATTGACGCACCACTTGTAGCAAATATGATTGAAGGTGGTGCAACACCAATTGTATCTGAATCAAGACTACATAATATGGGATTCAAGATAGTTCTGTATCCACTTTCAGTTTTGTTTTCTAACACACATGCAACACTCCAAATATTAAGAGAGTTAAAAAGAACAGGTGGTACTGGAAAATTAAAAAAGAAAATGGTGAATTTTGATCAGTTTAATGAATTTGTGGAATTAACAAAATACAAAAAATTAGAAAAACGATACAAAAAAGAAAAGAAAACAGAGTAAAGAATTCTATTACTTTCTCTTTACTTGTATGTCTATAGTGGAAACATTTCTCATTCTTCCGTCTTGTGATTCCAATGACTCGGAACCTATCTGAATTGTTCCAATACTATATCCTGCGTTTTCTGTCTTACGTGATAATATTTGTGCCACGTCTACAGCACGACCAATACTCATTCCACGGGCTTTGATACTTACAGATGGCGCGTTTGCCAGCTGAATTAGTGTAGAAGTAACGTAAGCCATCAATGGTTTTTTACCAATGTACACTGTATCTTTTGCTCCTGTTGGTTTTGAATTAACCGCAGGTTCGGTCGTGTTTGTTGTTTCAGTTGTTGCTGAAGTATTTGTTGTTTCAGTTGTTGCTGAAGTATTTGTTGTTTCTGAAGTATCTGTTGACATAGATCTATGAAAATTTAGTATAATTTAAACCTAGAATCATAAATTCAAAAAAACCTGAATTTGATTAAAATTTTTCATATACTAGTTATAACTTAAAGTGTCGATGAACAGATTTGAAGAAATCTTTCAAATTTTAAGTTCCGATTCCAAAGATGATAAAATCAAAGTTTTAGAATCATCGAGTCAGACAAACAATCCAGAAATCATTAGAAAAATAATTTCAAAGCTAGATGATCCAGAAATAGCAGTTAGAGGTGAAGCATTTAGTTCACTATTACTAAACGAAAACAAGATATCTGAATTTTTAATTCAGGGTTTGAGCTCCACAAATAAAAATATCAAAGCGTTTTCGGCACTTGTTTTGGCAAACAGAGAAGATAGTGATGCAATACCTGCCTTAGAATTATTAACAAAAGATCCTAGTAGCATGGTTCGATCATGTGCTCTAGGTGGATTGGGATATCTTTGTTCTAGTAAATCATCCACTGTAATACGAAATTGCTTTGAGGACGAAGCATTACAAGTCAGAAAGAGTGCGCTAGAAGCGTTTTTCAAGATTGGGGGTCAAATTTTACCAAATGAATTTGAAAGGCTAACAAAGGATGCTGATGAGGAACTGAAATTTTTAATTAAAAATTACAAAAGAAAATTTAATGGACCGGGAGGGATTTGAACCCTCGATCTCACCCATGCCAAGGGCGTATCCTACCAGTCTAGACGACCGGCCCAATAACAAACTACAACACATTCGCCCTTTTAGGATTTCTAATAAACAATTACTTGGTTACTGTACTGAGATAGCATTAATCTATAAATGAAAAATTAGCTGGAACTCATTTTTGTGAAACTTATTAACTACTGCCTAGAAAGCTAACAAATATGGCTGTTGACAAAAAGGCTACTTTAACATATGTCCAATTAATGAAAGAGGACTTAGCAGTTTTTAGACTTGTTCCAGAAGATGGTGTTATTCCAGATTATGAGGCAGGTCAATTCATTACTGTTGGTATGCCAATATCAAGTGAAGGTGACAAAATTGTTCGTAGAGCATATTCAATGGCTTCACATCCTGAAAATAAAAAATTCATTGAACTAGTCATTAGGTGGGTGAGGAGACCGCTGCCTGGTCGTGTAACAACTGCATTATTCAATTCTGGGGAAGGTGATGAAGTATCTTGGATTCCTCCAACTGGTATTGCTCTAAAAATTAATGAAAAAATGGGTGATGGTACAAAAGATGATAGAAGGATTGTTTGTGTTAGTGGTGGTACTGGAATTGCTCCGTTCATGAGTTTTGCTAGACATCTTCGTGCTATAGGTGATAAGAGAGAGATTGTGTGCTTACATGGTTCTAGCTATGTTGATGAATTGAGCTATAAAGACGAATTAACTGCTCTGGATCAGGAAAGTATAGACAAAGGTCCTGATAAATGGAACTTCAAATACAGAGCTGCCGTAAGTAGACCCCAAGAATGGTTCAACAGATCTTGGACTGGTCAAACTGGAAGGGTTGAACAATTTTTAAAGCCAACTAGTGATGGTAAATCACCTCTCGAAGAACTAGTTGGAGAAAAGATAACTCCAAAAAATACAATATTTTATGTGTGTGGTTGGCAGGGAACTGTTGATGGCGTTTTGGATTTTGTACGCCCAAAAGGATTTTTACTAGAAAAAGAAAAAGACAAGGATGGAAACTTTTCTGTAAAGTTTGAATCTTACGGCTAAAACTAAAATAATAATACTAATTGATTTTATCTTCTTTTGGGGACGTAGGTTAGCTTGGTATACTGCCAGCCTCGGGCGCTGGAGATCATGGGTTCAACTCCCACCGTCCCCATTTTCATTCAATCATTGAAATATGACTAACTTTGACAATGTATAATTGACAACAGCTATCTACCTTGCACATTTGAATCCAGTTACAAATGCCCATGTTGAGATTATAGAAGAACTAAAAAAAGAAAATAAAGTTGTTGTCATGCCTGTACGTTTTTTAAATGAAGAAAAAGAGGTCAATAGTAAAAGCTTTCCATTTGATTTTGAAATTAGAAAAAAAATGATAGAATCAGTATTTGGTGATTCTGTATTAATTTCGCCAAATTATACATTCTATGCTCCTTTCAAAAAATATCTTCCGCCACTTATATCACCAAAATCGTGGTCACTAAGAAAGCAAATTTTGCAAGGAATTGAAAATGGTTATTTTACTTATACTGGGGATAAGGCTGAAGGTCTTATGCTGAAATTATACGGATTAAAGCCAAAAGTAGGAGCCAGAAAGTTGGTATCTGCAACAAATGTAAAAAACGAAATGTATGCTAACTCGGAAGGTAAAAATTCAGAATGGAAAAAATTTGTGCCTGTAAATGTAGCTAAAATAATAATTGAAAATTGGCAAATAATCGAAAAATTTGCCTCTGCAGAAGATATGACCAAAAGAATTGCAGGAATGAAATTTCCAAAAGAAGGTTATGATTCAAAATAGATTAATTATAGATGAAAATTTAGATTTTTTGTGAAATTTTCATTTTCAAAATATGTTTGGTTTGATGGAAAATTTGTACCATTGTCCAAAGCCAAAGTACCAATTACAACACACGCAATACACTATGGGACATCAATCTTTGAGGGAATTCGAGGTTACTGGAGCTCAAAAAACTTGTATATTTTTAGATTAAACGATCATGTTAAACGGTTTAGAAATTCAGGAAAATTTTATAATATTACATTTAACTTTTCGGACAAACAAATAGAAAATGCTGTATTAAATCTATGTAAGAAAAATAAAATTAAAGAATCATGTTACATCAGACCGTTTTACTTTGTGTCTCAACTTGGAATTAATTTACACGTTACCAAGAAGGCGCCAACACACGTAGCAATGTTTTCTTTTCCATTTGGTGATTTATTTAATAAAAATGGTATTACGGCAACAATTTCAAAATGGAGAAAGTTTAGTGATTTGTCAACGCCAATTCAGGCAAAAATGGGAGGTAATTATCTTAATTCCATTTTAGCTACACAAGATGCAAAACAAAAAGGATTTGACGAAGCAATTTTTCTAGATCAATCTGGAAATGTAAGCGAAGCTCCTGGTGAAAACATATTTCTAGTAAAAAATAATAAATTAATAACTCCAACACTAAGCGCATCAGCACTGGATGGGATAACTCAAAAGTCAATAATCACTTTAGCTAAAGATATGAACTTGGAAGTTAAAGCTAGAAAAGTTTCTAAAAAAGAATTAAAGTTTGCTGACGAGATTTTTCTTTCCGGTACTGCAGCAGAAATTACTCCAATTATTAAACTAGACAAAAAGAAGATTGGAGATGGAAAAGTTGGAAAGATCACGAAATCATTAATGACGTCTTACGCAGAGATTGTAATGAATAAAAACAAGAAATATTCTCATTGGCTAACTCAGGTGTTTTAGTTGAAAGTTGTTCTGATAGGTATTGGGGGCTGGGGTAAAAATCATGCAAGGATTTTATCACAATTAGGAGTTCTTACTGCTATATGTGATACCGATGATGAAAAAAGAAAAGAATTTGGAAAAAAATATTCTGTGAATAGTTACAAAAATTTTAATGAAATGCTAGAATCTGAAAACTTTGATGCTGCATTTGTTTGTACACCTACTAATACTCATTACCAAATTACAATACAACTAATCCAAGAAAAGAAAAATGTTTTCGTAGAAAAACCAATGACCTATCTATCCGAAGAAGGACAGAAATTGATAGAATTAGCAAAGAAAAACAAGGTTGTTTTAACATGTGGTTATATTGAAAGATTTAATCCTGCAGTTAGCCTTGTTAAAAATTATGTATTATCAAGGAAATATGGCGAATTGTTAATGTTGGAGTTTCATCGAGAAAATAGATTGCCTAATCACATTAAGGATGTAGGAATAGTTCATGATACATCAGTGCATGATATTGATACAGCTATGTGGTTGTTTGATGATACGCCTGAAACAGTGTTTGCTAGAGCAGGACAAATAAAACATGAGCATGAAGATTTTGCAACAATAATGTTGGGATTTAAGGATAATAAAACTGCAACAATTTCTTTGAGTTGGATTACACCTACCAGAGTTAGAAACTTTAGTGCTACCTGTACAGGCGGTATTATCTTTTCAGATTTCATCTCACAAGATGTGACAATAAAAACTGGAGATAATACAGAAACACCAAAAAAAGAAAAAAAAGAGCCACTGTTACTTGAAATTCAGAATTTTCTTGATGCAATTGATGGAAGAAGTGAGCTTCTAGTAAAACCAGAACATGCAATAAACGTCACAAAAGTTGCTGAAGCCGCACTTTTATCTAGTCAAAAAGGTACACCAATCTATCTTGATCTAAGATGAACAGAAAGATGTTAGATATACTTGCATGTCCAATAGACAAACATTATCCACTAGAACTTTTTGAGAAAAAATCCGATGATGAAAAAATAGACGAAGGTGCCTTGTATTGTGAAAAGTGTTCTAGATTTTTTCCTATAATAGATGAAATTCCAATAATGTTGCCTGATGAGTTAAGAGACAAAAAGCAAGACGTTGAATTTCTTAAGAGAAACATCACACAATTGCCTGAGAAAATAGTTAAGCAAGCGTTACCATGGCATTTATGATACATTTTGATTAGTAATTACATTTCTGATAAAGCAAAGATTGGCAAAAACGTCAAAATCTGGCATTTTGCTTATGTTGGTGATGATGTTGAAATTGGAAACAATGTAAAAATTGGTTCTTTGTCACATATAGATTACAATGTAAAAATTGGAGCTGATACAATAATTCAAGGACTGGTTTACATTCCACCACTCTGTAGAATCGGAAAAAATGTATTCATTGGACCAGGTTCTACACTTACTAACGATCCATATCCACCAAGTCGAAAATTAATTGGTGTAACGATTGAAGATAATGCAATAATTGGTAGCAAATCAGTCATAAAAGCTGGTGTTACTATTGGTAAAAATAGTGTAGTTGCAATGGGTGCAGTAGTAACTAAGAATGTTCCAAATAATACAGTAGTCGCCGGTGTTCCTGCAAAACCAAAATATTCACGTAGTGAATATGATAAAAAACAAAGCGAATGGAATCGCACAATCTAAGATTTTATTTGTGCTTTAAAGATCCAATTCTTAACTTTAGTTAGAATGAAAACCCAGATGAAAATTAAAAACAGGGCAAGAATGATTTTAGCTCCAGAATTAATTAGTGGATCAATATCTACATAATCCCTAAAAGAGATTGGTCCTACCAGTAATACCATCAAGCCACCACCTACTAAAATTAAAATCCACATGGAACACAAGAATCCATAAATCTGTACAGTCATTAAACTTCGACTCCCATCATAAATGCAGTAATAATAGCCAAAACACCAGAAAATATTCCTAATCTGAAAATCTCAGTAACAATCTGTTTTTCTGATAGTGGTCTCTTTGCAATAATTAACCTGACTAGAGTAATTGGCACATTCTTGTAATCACCAGTCTTTAGCTTAAAATCATCTGTATGTGAAACAGGATTTTTGGTTTCTCTATGCTCAACGATTTTTTTAACACTAGAAAGAAAAAGGAATGAGTTGATGATCGCAGGTAAAATTGCTATGGCGGCTATTACTTCTACATGACCCACTATTGCAATCACACCATACGTGGCACCAAATGTCAACGCACCAGAGTCCCCTGGAAATATTCGGCTTGGAAGTTTATGATACTTGTAAAAAGCAAGAGAGGTAAAGGCTAAACATAAAGTAGCTATAGCAATTTCATAATTTTGAAGAATAATCAGAGAAATTGTTAATGCAAAACTTGCAATTGTAATAAATCCGCTAGCCACTCCATTGAGAACATCAATGGAATTTATTGTATTTCCAGCAATAGGAATCATAAACACAATCAACCCCATATACAAAAATGGTATTGAAACTGAGCCGAACAGGGGAAAATCTAGATTTGAATCATATGCACCCAACAAAAGTATAGGTGCAGCACAAAATGCAAGTGCCACCGGCTTGAACCAACCTCCCATCGGTTTTCTGTCATCTATTATTCCCACAGAAAATCCCAAAATTGATGTAATTATTATGGCTAAAATCTCTGAAATTGGGAAAAATAGATACAGAACAATCTCTGATGCAACAATACCAACAACTATACTGATTCCGCCAGGTCTTGGTACCATAACACTGCCTTTTTTGTTTACATCTTGAACAACTAGATTACGCCTTCCTAAGACTTTAATCAAAATTGGGGTCAAAGCGTAAACAGAAAAAAAAGCAACAGCTGAAACAACTACTGCCGCAATTATTTTTTCTTCCAATTATCTGACCTATTCTATCTGTAACTTGATACTTTTTGCAATAGTCATGCCAATTTTATCTATTGCTGCTAATTTCTCAACCGATGCTTTTCTCAAATCTACACGATTATGAAAATTATATTTGTATAATATTTTTGCCCGCACACGCCCAACATTTTTGATTCTTACCAGATCAAGATATTTTTCTGGAACACCATGCCGAATTCGCTGCCTGAGAGTGTCTAATTCATCAACAAGAACTTGATTTTTCCAAAATCTGGCAATCTCCCTGATAATGTATGCCAAGTGTTCCGTATTTTGTCGTATTTGAAATATATCACCAGGCTCGGCGTTAAATTCTTGAGACATATTAGAATAAGTCATGCCGTCAATCCAATGATATAATATCAGTAAGCTTTTTGTCCAATCTTGATCCAACTTCTGGTTTGCATATAATTTTTCATGCTTGAAATTATCATGTATCTCTTCCATTTTTTCTTCAAGTTTTTCTGTCACACCAAACTGTGGATAGAATTCAGGAAGGTTAGTAATCATATGTAAGAAACCAAATGTATGTTTGTTTCCTTGAACATAATCTTCAAGGTAAGCGGTTATATCGAATGCAGTCTTGGGATCAATTCTTAACCAAAAAATTTTCTGACCAAATTTTGTAGGTTTGAATCCACCCTCATCAGTAATCATGTCATATGTTTTCAACTCTTTTAGGCGTGTTGATATTTTGCTTTCTAACTTGTCATCGGACAAACCACCAAAAGTTTGAGAAAAAAATTCATTGATCTTTTCTTCAGAAATTGGAGAAAAGGTAGATGATGTTGCAATTAAGCCAAGTAAATGAATTCTTAGAGAACTATCCCCAAGTATTTGTGATTCAAGAGATTCTGGAATACCATCTACATAATGTTCCAGATATTGATTGGGTGAACCCTTTGCAACAATTATCGATTCGCCCTCATCATCGTATTGCGGTCTACCAGCTCTTCCACACATCTGTTTATACTCTAAAATCGAAATTGGGGCATTTCCATTTGGACCAAACCTGAATACGCTTGAAATTATTACTCGACGTGCTGGGAGATTTACGCCTGCAGCTAAAGTTGGAGTTGAGGCTAGTAGTTTGATATGACCGTTTTTGAATTCAGTTTCAATTATTGTACGACATCTTTGATCAAGTCCTGCATGATGAAATGCGGCGCCATTTTTTACAGCATCTGCCAATTTTTTTACTAACTTTGTCTGATCTTCGGTTTCCTTCGGAAGAATTGTTTTTGAAATTTTAAGTAGTTTTTCAAGTTCATCTTTTTTCAATTGTTCTGCAACGAATTTTCCAGCTTCAGTCGCAGCAGCAACCGAACTAGCCCTTGTCATAGTAAATATCAGACTCTGATCTCCATCTTCTACAGTATCTAGTCCCAAACCAATTGCAGGTTTACTATGTCTTGTTTCTCTTTTTTTATCAAGATTCCCTTCGGATTCAACACGATCTTGATTCGTTATAGTATGATTGCTGTATACTGCTTCGGATAATGGGACAGGCCGCCATTCACTTTCAACTAGTTTACAACCCAACCATTCCGCAAGTTCAGAAGAATTTGATATAGTAGCACTTAACGCGATTATCTGTGGTTTTTTTCCGACATATCCAGTTTTCAATCGGGTCAAAATCATTTCTAATGTAGGTCCTCTCCCTGAGTCACCAATTAGATGAACTTCATCAGAAACTACCAATCCTATTTCGTAGATCCAAGATTTTTGAAATGTCATCATTGCATCCATGGTTTCGTTTGTGAGAATTATAACATCTGCATTGTCCAACTCATTACCTTTTGAATTAAAATCACCTGTAGCTATTGCAACTTTGAGTTTGCTACCATTTATTTTTTCTAATTTTTTAAACTCTTCAAATTTTTCAGCTGCTAGCGCTCGTAATGGAGTAAGATAGATTACTTTGGATTTATTTTTTGATAGATGAGATAATGTTGCTAGTATTGCAATGAGTGTCTTTCCACTTGCAGTAGGTACAGAAACTAGAACACTACTACCATCAAGAACCCCTGTTTTGACTGCATCTTCTTGTGGTGGGTAAAGTTTTGTGTAGCCTTGTGATTTTAAGAAATTAATTATGTTAGGATCAAGAGATAACGCATCAATATTCATACTGTGTTGTAATGACCGGGTTTTGACTCATAAATGCTTGCGTCTCGGATCATTCTACGAATATAATTTCTAGCTTCTTCTTCACTGAATTTGTCTGATTTTACAAGCTCATCAACAAATCCTTGTTCTGGTACAGATGACTTGGGTTCGCCTTCAAGTGTTCTTAGAATCTCCATAAACATTTGCAATTTTGAAACTTCGCTTTTTGGACGACCCTGAAGTACACCAATGTCAACTTTGCCAGTATTAACATCTGTTCCCGAATTCTTTAACATTTCGTTGAATAAGTAAATTGCCCTGTCTGCATCCTCCCCCTCAACTTTATTTTTCAACAAAAGCCTTGCTCGTGCAGTAGCTAGCCTAATCAATCCTTCTAGTTGTCTTGGGGTTATTGTGATCATGTTTTCTTTGTCATCGCCTGAAATGTTTCTCATTTTAAGATAGAACTCCATTATCAAATTTTCAGCTTCTTTTGTGAGAGCTGGCTCTCCTCGTTTTGCATATGACAAATATTTTGTAAGAATATCTATATCTATAAGTGAAGTAGTATCAGTTCCGGAAAAACCATGTTGGCTAATTATGTGCTGTGCAATATTTCTATCTTTTTCCTGTGATGGAATATCTCTTACAATGAATACCAAATCAAATCTTGTAAGAAGTGGTATTGGAAGATTTACGTTTTCATATATGTTTTTGAATATATCATATTTCCCAAACATGGGGTTTGCTGCAGCCAATATTGAGGTTCTTGCATTAAGTGTTGCAACTATACCACCCTTGGCTATACTAGCTGATTGCTGTTCCATCACTTCATGTAGTGCACTTCTATCCTCTGGTCTCATTTTGTCAAATTCGTCTATGCAGACTAGACCTTGATCGCCAAGAACTACAGCCCCAGCCTCTAACATGAAAATTCCTGAAGTATCACGTACAACAGCTGCAGTAAGACCTGCAGCAGTAGAGCCTCTTCCTGATGTATATAATCCTCTAGGAGCAATCCTTGCACAAAACTTTAGCATTTCACTTTTTGCAGTACCAGGGTCCCCAACAAGAAAAACATTGATGTCTCCTCTAATCTTTGTACCATCTGTAAGTACTCGTTGTGTTGAACCTACAATCAGCAAAAGAATGGCTTCTTTGAATAACGCATGTCCTTTAATGTGTGGTGCAAATGATGCAATCAATCTATCATAAATGTCAGGATTTTTTGCCAGAGATTTTACTATTTTTTCTTCATCTGGAGAAATTTCTTCTCTTTCTGTCCGTCTTGAACTTTTTATGCCCTTACCACCAATAAACTCAACATTATTTCCATCCATTCGCAGTCTGTAAAGTGCACTTTCAGATTTACTGACTCCAGATATACGTTCCTGCTCAATTCTGACAATTCCTGTTAAAACAATTCTATCACCAGGGCGAGCATAATCCACCAAGTCTTGTTTTATGCTAACATTGACATAGTGAGGTAACTGCCCAGGTGGAAGATCTTCAGGTAATTCCTGTAATCGAAGAATTTGAAAATCAATGAATCTACTTGCTTCTGGGATTATGGCTAAACTCGTATGCTTACAATTGGGGGTTTGACATTTTACAGAAGCGTTTAAACTCATTCCATCAAGCAAAGTAAATTTTGATATGTGTTTATCAAGACACTTGTAAGTTACCTCTTTTGCTAAAGGTTTTACTTCTGATGATCTTACTACCATCCCAGAAACACTTGTCATCTTGGTTATTATTTCAGAATTAATCTGACGCAAACTTCGTTGAACTGGAAAGTTTGCTATGCGAGCACGTATATCATGTTTGATCTTTTCTGCATAATCAGGAAAACGTTCTTTTAAAATTTCTTTAATAGCTCTAGAAAATGCATCAAGAATTTGGTCAGGATCTTTATTGAAGTGTGATTCTATAATTGGAAATAATACTAGATCATTATAGTCTACAACAATGTATTTGGAATGTTTTGACATCATTTGGTCAATTTGTTCAACATATGAAAAAGATCCTGTAGCGTCTTTAAATTGGGTTAGAAATTCCTTTACTTTATCTGATAGTGCTGATTTTGTTAGTGATTCTTCCGTAGTCATTTTTTATCACCTACTATTTTTTTAGAAAACTCAGTGCTAATCTCATGTATTTGATTATAAAATTCATGTTCTTCAACAGAAAGTTTCTGTGAAATCTCAGCTGTTAGTTTTGACGAGTCTGCAAGACGAATTATCTTGGTTTGTCTTGTTCTCAACAATTTGTTTAGCAAGCTTTCAACTTTAACATGGTCTTTTTCAGGCAATCTTTTCATGTATGATTTTATCTTTATGTAAAAATGTGGTTCTAATGTTATAAGATCAAAATCTCCATGAACTTCTTCTTTCATTGCTGCTTGTTTTAACTCTACAAGAGTTTCAGAGTCTTTAATTTCAACATGTTTTTCTGATTGTAAAACGTCTGCAACCCATCTAGGAATATTAAGAATTTCACCCTTTTTTCCCTCGATCGAAATGTCTGAAACATTCAGTTTCAAATCATTGTTAAATTCAACTTTAACATTCGTTAGACCATGTCCTATTGAATGAATGCCAACAAGTTCAGATATATCCAATATTTATCAAACATCAATGAACCATTTAATGGATACGATCGATCAAATCAATTTACAAAAAGCTTTGATCATTTGATCCTTTATCCCATTTATTAACAGGTCGTGACTGTTTGAGATATAATGTCATTATCAAACGTTATGTGGGTTGAAAAATATCGTCCTAAAAAAATATCTGAAATAGTAAATCAAAAAGAGATTATGGGTAGCCTGGGCGCCCTTTTGAAAAATCAATCTGAAATGCCACATCTTTTATTTTCGGGCTCAGCTGGAGTGGGTAAAACCTCTACAGCAATTTGCATATCAAGAGATATTTTAGGCAAACATTGGCAAAATTACTCTCTAGAATTGAATGCCTCTGATGAGAGAGGAATAGGTATGGTAAGAGAGAAAGTTAAAAAATTTTCAAGATTTGCTGGATTAGACACAGAAATCCCGTTTAAGATCATAATTCTTGATGAAGCAGATGAGATGACATCTGATGCACAGACTGCACTTCGAAGAATAATTGAGGATACGGCAAAGTATTGCAGGTTTATTTTAATTGCAAATAATTTATCAAAAATAATTGAACCGATTCAAAGTAGATGTGTGGTGTTCAAATTTACTAGGATTTCCAATAAAGAAATTTCTTCTCAATTAAAATTTATTGCACAAAAAGAAAAGATTAAAGCTGATGAAAAAGGATTAGAAACCATATCTGATTATGCTGATGGAGATATACGTCATGCAATCAATATTCTTCAAGCTGCTGCAAGTACGGGAAGTATAGACGTATCAAGTGTAAAATCTGTTATTGGATTAACAAAAACAAAAGATGTTCAAGACGTTTTGAAATTAGCGCTTGATGGAAAGGTTTCTGATGCACGAGAAAAAATGATTGAGCTGATTAAGGTTTATGGAATGTCTGAATCAGATTTTTTAAAATACATCAACCAAGCGGTTTTTGCGTCTAAAACTAACAATATTGAAGGAATTTTAGAAATAATTGCAAAGTATGATTATAGAATTTTGGTAGGAGCTAATCCTGAGATTCAGTTATCTGCTCTATTAGCAGAGCTAACAAAATTTGGAAAATAAATAACGCAGAGAGAGGGATTTGAACCCCCGCGTTCTTGCGAACACAGGCTCTCAAGGCCCGCGCCCTACCAGGCTAGGCGACCTCTGCAAAAATCAGTTATCGTGACTGTTTAAAATTTGTTTTAAAAAAAGAAAAAATAGGTTAGAAACTGTTTTCTAAACGATTCCTTTGCTCGGTGGTGCTGCATGATCTGAGTGTGGATTTGCTCCACCAGAAGCCATAACTTGGAAAGTACCTGCAGCCTTTTCGTGAAACTCTTGATTTCCTTGATCCACTAATACTGCCAGTGGTGGACAAACTGATACACATGCCATACACCAAATGCAGTCATGTTCTCTGATTGCATCTGCCTTATCTGTGAAATCTAATCGTTCCTCTTTTTCGGTTGTACCTACACCTGGCCATGAGGTTGTATCTTTCACTGCATCCATGCCTGATATGTCCTTGTCAGTTCTGTACCATTGAAATATTTGTACAGGACATGCTTCAATGCAAGCACCGTCAGCGACACAAACATCCCAATCATTTGCTACCATAGTACCAGTGATTCCAAGTTTTTCCATTTTTTCGCCGTGTTTCTTGTAATCAGCAAGAACTTTCTCATCTTTAGATGCATCCCAGTCATTTCCTGGTTCGCCAGCTTGAGATGGCCAAACCCAGTGAAAGTATTCACCGTCAGCATAACTGATCTTTCCGATTGGCTTTTTGCCTTCTTTACAGAAATCCTCTTTAATTGGCATAACAAAACCTCACAAAGATTGTTATTTAAATCTAAACAATTTTAGTTATTCCTAACCAAAATATTTTTAGGAGTTATTAATTATAACAGTGTTTTTAGGCTTTCCTTACGTTCATATCTTTTCCTGACAATTTTTAATCGTTGGACATAATCAAATATGGTATTTATCGTGGACCAAACATTGGAATTTTTGTCAATGTCAATGACAAATTTGTATTTATTCCAAATGGGTTTGCCAAAACCAAGGCTGAGAATTTAGCACGATATCTTCAAACTGAGTGTATTACCACGCCTGTTGCTAATACTAGGTTACTTGGAGTTCTAATGGTACTAAATAACCATGGGATACTTTTGCCTAGAACGTCTTCTCCAGAGGAGATCGCAAATTTACGAAAACATACTGATTTGAATGTAAAAATATTAGATACCAAATACAATGCCTTGGGAAATTTAATTTGCGTTAATGATAAAGGTGGAATTGTTTCTCCTGTTATTGAAAAGGAATACATTAAGGAGATTGAGGATGTTTTAGATATAGAAGTAATGCAAAAGAAAGTAGCCGGATATTATCAGGTAGGTGCTGTGATGCAAGCTAATAATCTTGGAGGTATTATTCATCCCGAAGCAGATGAGGAAGATATTAAAAAATTCTCAAATATATTAGGAATTAATATTGAACCATCCACAATAAATGGTGGTACACCGTTTGTTTCATCTGGAATGTTAGTAAACAATAATGCTATTGTGGTTGGTAACTTAACAAATGGGCCAGAAATTATGATGTTGACAAGAGCATTTACAAGCTAAGAATGTCTTTCTGGTTTGTAATTAATTCATCTAAAGAAATTTGCTTTTCAGTTCTATCCACCATATTCCTTAATACAACACATTTTTCAGCAAATTCCTTAGGAGCAAAAATAATAGAAAACTTTGAACCTGATGCATTTTCCATCTGTTTCTTTAATGACTTTGCAGTTAAATCAATATTTACTGTCACTCCAAGTTTTCGCAGTTTTGATGCACACTTAATTGCGTGTGATTTCAACTCGTCATTTACATAAAGTATGGATACGGTATCATTAGATGGGGTGTAAGAAATACCTTGAGCATCAAGACGGAGAATAATTCTTTCTACACCACCTGCTACTCCCGTAGCTCCTAAATCGTTACGACCAAATGCACTTGGTAGACTATCATATCTTCCACCACCTACCAATGCACCCAAGTCAGAAGTGCTATCATACGCTTCAAAAACAACACCAGAGTAATAATCAAGACCTCTTACAATTCCAAAGTTAATTCTAATGTTATCAACACCTCTGTCCTTTAGTGAATGATATAGTGTGCATAATTCATCCCAGCCTTCGAAACTTGAAGTATCAAAACTTTGTTCAATCTCCGATGGTGATCCTTTAAGGTTTGAAAATTCCAATATTTTTTCTAATTTTTCTGAAGAATAGCCTTTCTTTTTGTATTCTTCTAGTATTTCATTTTTTGATTTTTTCTGAATTTTGTCTACCGCTCTAAAGATGTCACCAATAAGTGTGGGTTCAGTTGAGTCAAAAATCTGGTTAATGTATGTTTCAACTATTTTTCTATGATTGATGTCTATTACAATATTTTGAAGATTAAGATTTTCAAAAAATCTAGATGTAAATTCGATAATCTCTGCATCATGTTCCGAATTTAAGTTACCAAACGTTTCAATGTTCCATTGATGGAAGAATCGATATCTGCCCTTTTGTGGTTCATCGTATCTCCAAACACCACCGAATGAAGAAAATTTTGCTGGAAGCTTCAAAGTTTTTTGAGATGCAGCATACCTTGTTAGGCCTACGGTAAAATCGAATCTTAATGCTACTTCCCTATCACCTTTGTCCTTGAATTGATATATTTCATCTCGAATGGAAGGTCCACTCTTCGCTTCTAATACGGATAAAAGTTCAATTGGTGAGGGTTCCATGAAATTAAACGCAAAAGCTTTTGCTGTTTCCAAAAATATTTCACGAACGAATTCAATTTTTATCATTTCGTCCCTATCGAAGTCCTTCATTCCACGTGGTAGTTCCATTCAAAAAAAAATCGTAAAAAGTGCCTTTAAGACTTGCTGTTTACTTTAACTCATTAATAGCAGAAATTCATAAAAAAAGTATGAGCTACAAATATCTCGAACATTCAACTGATGCATTTATAGAGGTTAGAGCAAAAAATTTAGAAGAAGCATTTTCCGTGGCTGGCAAATCAGTTGTTGAAACTATAATTGATTCGAATAATATTCAGGAAATCGAAGAAAAAAATATCAAAGTGAAAGGGAGAAACCTGCTGAATCTGTTGTATAACTGGTTGGAAGAGATCGTAACAATTACAATAGCAGATGGCTTTGCGATAAGGAATTTCTCTGTTAATATTAAAAAAAATAAAGAGTATCAGATTATTTCAAACATTTCAGGCGAAAAATTAGATATAAAAAAACACAACTTCAAGGTGGAAATCAAATCTCCCACATTTCATTTAATGGAAATAGAAGAAAATGATGAAATTACTATGCGATATCTTCTTGACCTCTAAATAACTTAATATCCATAAACTGGGTCAATTTTTCGTTGAATTTCTACAATTTCATTTAGTGTGTCTCTCTCTTCAGAGCTTAATGTCTGCATAAATCGCTTTAGTAATTTCTTTGCATCCGAGGAAGAAGGCAACGTATAGAAAACATCTTCTTCGACCACCTGTCTCCCTACGGTCACATTTTGAACAGAACATGCAACTTCCTGTCCTGTTTTAACCGAGTTTACTGTTTTACCGTCATGTTGTAGCTGATGTATGACTCCAATTTTTTTTCCAGCTTTGTTCATAAAAGGAATTTTCTGACGTAGTTTTCCTACATCGACCCTAATACCAAACACTGCAGGGTTGTTATTCCTAAAAACAAAGCCTTTCAGAAAAGTGAACTTGGATATTGGAGTTAATTCCTTAAAAATTGCATTTTCTTCGTCTGCTTTGTCATCATCGACCCATTGTGTGTATGTATCAATTAAGCTATAGATTATTTTATCAGTGAAAATTTTGATATGGTTATCATCTGACTCGGTTTCAGCATCCTGTAAAACCTTCACATTGAATGCTAAAACTACACCCAAATGTCTATCATTTTCCTTTACCGCCATTGCTTCTAGGACATCTCTACGAGTTACTGGTCCTATGTCAGCTTTTGTAATAGGAACTTGCTTGCGACGTAGCATTTCTATCAAAGCCTCAAGAGAACCGATAGCATCACACTTTACAATTACCCCATTTGTTTCTGTATTGATAAAAACAGATTGCATCTCATCTTCAATCAAATTTTTAAAACCATCTATCTCCGAAGGGTCACTGGTTGCATAAAGTGTACTACCCGGTAAAACACCCTCCAAATCTGGTGATGCTATTTTCACACCGGCTGCTGCTTGTATGTATTCTACTGGTTTGAATTTATCTCGTGGATCTCTCATCTCATCTAGATCTTTAGGTAATAGCAAAGCCTTGGGTTTTGTAACAATTACTGAATCTCTTTTTGCCACAATTATAGAATCTTCTTTTTTCAGCTGACCATCAATTAAAATTAAATTTGCAGTAGCACCCAAACCCACTTCATCATTAACTTCTAGGATTATTCCTCGATTGGATTTTTCTTCTTGGTTTAATTTCTCTTTTAGAAATTGTTGCGTTAACCCAACTAAAACGGCAAATAGTTCAGGTATACCTATACCTGTTTTTGCACTAACAGGTACTATCGCAATTTCTTTTTTGTACTCCTGAACACGATAAAACGCCTCAGATTGATATCCCAAAACAGAAAGTGCAGTAACTACATTGTAGATTTTTTCATCAAGAAAAGTTTGTACTTGGGTATTTTGTTCCTTGATAGCTTGGGTAATAAACTGTGTTTGTGTGTCCTTCCAGCCAGAAATCATATCAGTCTTGTTCAGTGCTACTACAAAAGGCACCTTACGGCTTTCTAAAATTTTTAAACTTTCGTTAGTTTGAGGCTGAAAGCCTCTATTTGCATCAACTACTAAAATTGCGATATCTGCGGCAGAACCACCACGTGAGCGCAAGTTTGTGAAAACTTCGTGACCAGGCGTATCAATTACCAGAATGCCTGGAATTTTATGTTCGACCTTACTCAATTTTTCATAAAGTGGCCCACAAATTTTCTGTATGGTTTCTACCGGCAGAAAACTTGCACCAATGTGCTGAGTTATACCACCAGCTTCTCTTTCTTGTACACCAGTTCCACGTACCTTGTCAAGTAATGAGGTCTTTCCAGAATCAACATGTCCTAGAACAGACACAATAGGTTGTCGAATACGCATATTTGATCACGAAAATACTACATTCACTTCCTTATCAAAACTTTCTCTTGAATCTGAGGCATGAATAGAATTTTCAAGTATCCCGTTGCCAAAATCACCACGTATTGTACCTGGACTAGCTTCCTTAGGATTAGTTTTCCCTATAATTTCCTCCCTAGTTACATTGATGACATTATCGCCCTCAATTATTGCCGCTACAACCCTGCCAGATGTAATAAACGATACCAACTCACCAAAAAATGGTTTAGAACTGTGTACTGAATAGAATTGTTCAGCCAATTCTGTAGTGAAATTGAACATTTTTAATTTTGAAATACTAAAATCTCTTTTTTCAAAACGTGAGAGAATTTCTCCTACCAGATCTCGTTTTACGGCGTCTGGCTTTATAATAATTAGTGTTTGTTCAGCCAATTTACTTTTTGACTTTAATTCCACCTTTAACGTATTTTTTTGTCCATTTTAGCTTTCTAGGATCACGTTTTAGAACAAGAGAATTTTTTTTACATTTAGCAGAACAGAACCACATAACAGTACCATCATTCTTTGCAAACATTGTTCCAGAACCTTTTGACACTGAACGGTTACAAAAACTACATAACTTGGATAATAAACTCATCACTATCTACCTAATTTTTTTGGCTTCTCGTTCTGTCTCTCTTAATATTAAAATATCAGACATTCGTACTGTGCCTTTTACATTTCTTGTAAGTACTCTTCCTTGATCTTTACCTTCTAAAATTTTTACTCTAACTTGAATGACTTCTCCAGCAATACCAGTTCTACCAATAATCTGAATAACTTCGGCAGTGGTTAATTCATCCGTTTGTGATTTTGTGCTCATTAGTCTGATTTGCCACCTTTAATTTTTTCAATTGAGGCAACAACTTCATTAATTATATGTTGAGCATCACCTGAATCCAAAATTGCAGCGGCTGCTGATGTTACCTCAATCCCTAATGCTTTTCCTAACTCTTGCTTACTTGGAACAAAAGCATAAGCTGTTCCTCGTTCTTCACATAAAATAGGAAGATGTGCAACAACCTCTGGTGGTTCTACATCTTCCGCAATAATGATAAGTTTGCTTACGCCTCTTTCAATTGCCTTTGTAGCTTCATTGGTACCTTTTTTTACTTTACCAGTTTCAGAGGCTACTCTAAGTGCTTCATAAATAGGGCTTACCAAATTCTCAGGTACATCAAATTTTACAAAATATGGTTTAGCCATCTATATCACCCAAAGGGATCATCTCCATCTCAAAAATACAGCCAAATGGTTTTAAAAGTGTTGGCTAGAAATAATTAATTTTATTTTTTGAAGAAATTTTTCCATCAGTGATTCAAGATTTTTTTGAGAATCAGATTCCGCGTAAATTCTAATTATCGGTTCAGTACCACTAGGTCTTATCATAACCCAATTTTTATTGTCAAGAATGATTTTGATGCCATCTGTGGTATCCGAGCCTGGAAATTCCGCCAAAAGTCCGGAAATCACATTGTTGGCCCCTTCTTCTGTGCACGATATTTTGTCTTTTGTGGTAAAGGATGATGGTAAAATCTTGAATTCCTCAACTAAACTTTTTTTGGAACTTGCAAGAAGGTCGAGAACTAAAGCTAACGTCATACCGCCGTCCCTCACGTGATTATGTTTTCCAAACATAAATCCACCATTTTCTTCAAATCCCAATAGCGCATTTTCATCAACCATTTTTCTTGAAATTTCAACACTTCCAACTTTAGTTCTAATTACAGTGGAATTAGTTTGTGAAACCATCTCATCAATCCAATTTCCAGAATTGATAGCTGTTATTACTTTTGAATTTGGATTTTTACTTAAAAGATAATTTGACAATAATAATGCTGACATGTCGCCAGTTAACAATTTTCCCCCATTGTCACAAAGTATACTTCGATCACCATCACCATCAAAAGCAATGCCAAAGTCTGCGCCATTCTTTACAACCGCCGAAGATAATTCATGAAGATTGCTTGGAAGAGGCTCAGATCCTCTGCCAGGAAAATTACCGTCAATTTGTTCGTTAATAGTAATAACTTCACAACCTAATTGCTCACACAGTTTTACCGCAGTAACAGCTTGAGCTCCGTTTCCTATATCCAACACAACTTTAAATTTTCCAGGTTTAATTTTAGAAACATCCACCTGTGATTTTATTCCATCAATATACGTTTGAACTGCAGCAGAATCATTTTTTGTAATACCATATACAGAAGAATCAAATTTCCAATTCTTTTTAAAAAAAATTCCTTCAATAACTTCTTCGTCTTTACGAGAAATCTCTACACCATCACTAGCAACTGGTTTAATTCCATTATACTCTGAAGGGTTATGTGAAGCAGTGATCATAATTCCTCCGTCATATCCAAGGTTCTTAGTTGCAAATTCTAAACAGGGAGTAGGAACTAGACCTGCAATGTGACAGTCAAGCCCCGCAAAATTTAATGTGGAACAAACTACTTTTGAAATTACAGGACTGGAATGCCTTCCGTCATAGCCAACAAGTATGGTACCATGTTGAAAATAAGTTGAAATTGATAAGGTTAGATCATGGATAAATTCTAAATTGAAATCCTCTGAAAAAATTCCTCTTACACCGTTTGTGCCAAATAATTTGCCCATGATGAACTAATTCAATACCGATAAATTTGTCTGTTGTTGCATGAAGCTTGCGGGAGTCGCCCAGCCTGGTCAAAGGCGCAGGGCTTAGGACCCTGTCTCTTAGGAGTTCGTGGGTTCGAATCCCACCTCCCGCACCATTTCATTTCATAGGGTTTTACTATGATAGCCAAGCATTATATGGAATTATTTACCAACGGCACCAATGAAGAAGACGATAGTTGGCATTACTGTAGTAGGAAAAGACAGAGAGGGAATTGTAGCTGAATTTACAAGCTTTGTATTTGAAAAGGGCGCTAATGTTGAGAAAGTTAATCAGAATGTAATCAAGGGCTTGTTTGGAATGTACCTAGAAGTGTCATTTACTTCTAAGATTAATTTTAAAAAATTGGATTTAGATCTTCAAAAACTAGGTAAAAAACTAAAGATGGGAGTTAGTACACATTCAGAAACTAATTTACAAAAAAATATTGCTCTGTTTGTAACCAAAGAACCACACTGTCTTAAGGAAATTTTGTCTGCAAGACGTACACTTAGAGGTAAGATTTCTGTTATTGTCGGTACGAAAAAAATACTTGGCTCACTTGCTAAAAAGGCAAAAATTCCGTTTGTCGTTATTGATGAGAGAAGTCAAGAAAAGGCTGAAGAGAAATTGCTTAAAGTTTGTAAAAAGTTTGCAGTTGATCTAATTGTTCTGGCAAGATACATGAGAATTTTAACACCAAACTTTGTTTGGCGGTATCCAAATAGAATAATAAACATACATCCGTCTTTGCTTCCAGCATTTCCTGGATCGCTTGCTTATGCACAAGCATTTGAACGAGGAACAAAAATTGTCGGTGTAACGTCACACTATGTTTCGGAAGACTTAGATCAGGGACCAATAATTTTCCAAGACTCCTTCAAAGTAACTCCCGACGACACTCTTGAATCAATAAAAAAGAATGGCCAAAAGTTAGAAGCTACTACTCTTTTGAAGGCTGTAAAGATGCACTTGGACAACAAGTTGGAAGTTCGCTGGAGAAAAGTCCACACCAAGTCAAAGTGAAAGTAATGGACGCTAGTGAGCTATATGATCCCGAATTTAGAGAATTAATCAAATCCAAGAAGCAGACAGTCATCATTCCCGTTGGCTCGCTTGAGCAACATGGAGCTCATTTACCGATAACAACTGACTCTGACATTATTACAGAGATTGCTTCACGTTTGGCAAAAAAATGTGGTTTCATAGTTTTTCCAACCATTAATTATGGAATTTCATTTGAGCATTCGCCTTTGTTCAATACCAGTGTAACAGCAACTGCTTTAGGAATAATCATATCGAATATTGTTACTTCGTTAGTAGAAAATGGTGTCACAAGTATTATAATTTTAAACGGTCATCATGGAAATGCTCAGATTCTAGGACGTGTGAAGGACACTTGGGGCGTATTGTCCTATTGGCATTTTATGAAGCATGAATTTGACCATGCAGGCTTCGTAGAGACCTCGATAATGCTGGCTATTTCAGACAAGGTCAAGATGAAAAAGGCGAAAAAGGGATTGATAACAAAGGGCTTAAGCAAGGAGGAAAAAGAAAGAATAAGCAAACT
>Ga0208113_1000309_pt1 | contig 25052 bp, 19 predicted proteins | sample Knorr_S7_td_NADW_FD_185598 | JGI IMG/M metagenome (GOLD analysis project Ga0208113, IMG submission 185598) | Marine microbial communities from Southern Atlantic Ocean transect - Knorr_S7_td_NADW_ad_2505m_LV_A (SPAdes) (version 2) | ecosystem: Environmental > Aquatic > Marine > Oceanic | place...
AGGAACTTTAGTGCCGCCCTGCGATCCCGGTGCTTCGTCACGAAAACCTCAAAAACCCCGCCTTCGTGATCCACCGCACGCCACAGGTAATGCGTCTCACCATTGATCCTGACGAACACCTCGTCCAGGTGCCAACGCCATAGCGAAAACGATGAACGCGTCGTTTCCTGATCTCCGCCACGAACATCGGACCAAACCGGTTCCACCAGAACCGCACTGTTTCGTGGCAGATATCGATGCCCCGCTCGAACAAGAGATCCTCGACCTGTCGCAGCGAAAGCGGATAACGGACGTACATCATCACCGCGGGGCGGATCACCTCGGGCGAACTGTTGAAATAACGGAAGGGATTTTGCATCCCCGGAGGCTACGAAATGCCACACCCCGGCTCAAGCCGATTTACTCTGACAAAGACCGCTACGGAACACACGCCGCCAGCTCAAGGCAGTTTACTCCGACACTGCCAACTCAACTGCTTCGCCGCGTTGGCGAAGTGGCGGCAACTTGCATCTTGATACTCAGCGCATCACCGGATTTGCAGATTAGTTCACTTTCGTATGACAACGTTCGATTACGTATCCAACACGGAAGAATGAAACAGGCTTTCAATGGAGATCGGGGCGTCGATTAATAGTTGGTCCACCATAAAGTCGATGAACCGCTCCAGATTGGCGCGGTTCGCGGTGAGCCCGGATTGCCAGGGGTCGTTGCCAAGAACCTCGTGCTGAATTTCCAGTTCGTTGCGGGCGAACAACAGTAGCGAATAGTTAGGATCCTCGTAATAACCATAGGTCAGCCGCGTCGCTTCGTCGCACATGTTGATCGTCGCACGGGGTAGCCACGGCGCCGCATCGACGGTCATATCCGAAAACACCATCAGATGCATGATCGGACAATAGCCATGCTTGCGGAAATAGCGGACGCACTCAGTCTTGGGATCGCCGAACAATTGCTTGACCCGATCCCCGCTCTCCAACACGACGGGCGGAGGATTCGGCAAAAAGACTGCGTCGAGTTCGCCCTCGACCAGCATCTCACAGGCATTTCTGCCATTGGCGATTTGGTTGATGGATGCATCACCCCCGCTCTCCCAAGTTAGTTCCTCGGCTTGCTGGACGAACCAGTCGATATCCTGCCAAGCGACACCGAATTCTTGCTTCAGATCTCCTTTGGCCTGCACGCAGAGCGTGGTCTGGAACGACAGGATGCCGACCCTCTTGCCGCTCAGATCCGCTGGAGTCTCGATGTCGCTCGTACAATTGACGAACATGCAACTCTGACTGAACAGCCGGCGTGGAAAGACCGGCGCTGCCGTAAACGTCGCACCCTGGCTTTTAGCGATGATGTATGACGACAGAGACTGCTCGCAGATGTCGAACTCGTGGTCGCGGAACATTCGGCCGTGCCGGTCCTGGCCGTCGCGGCGACCGGACTGATTTCCGACGCCGATCTCGAGTGGCACGATTTCGACGCCGTCGGGAGGCTTCACAGCACCCATGAAAAAAGGAACGTGCCGGTCATGCCGCTCCAGCGCCATCGTGAAGGTCTGTTTTTTCACCAAATTGATAATCCTCTTCGCCCGGTTCGTGCCCAATCTCAGACCTGGCCATCGTTGATTCCGGTCATCATATCGGATGCGCCGACCAACCAGTGCAATTTCGCCCTGCATCCGGGGCGTAATGTCCTAGATTGGGGCGCTTTGCGCTAGAGATTCCGTTTGATAAAGGATATTATGCAAGCGTTCTAGGGGTTTTCGCCCCTATGAATCCACGCGTTAACGGTATAGGCGGCATGAGCCGAAAGTCACCCCGTTACCTCGATGTCGCATCGAAAATTCAGGACGAAATCGATATCCTAGGCCCCAATGCCCTGTTGCCGACGGAGAAGCAATTCGGCCACCGTTTCGGCGTCAGCCGTGTGACGGTGCGAACCGCGCTCGATCTCCTGGAGCGCAGCGGCAGCGTCACGCGCTACCGGGGTCGCGGCACGGTCGTTAGCCCGCCCAAAATCATGCGCCGTTTTTCGCCACTCTACAGTTTCGAACGCGACATGACTGAGCAAGGTATTGCGTTCGAAACACGGGTCCTCGGCTTCAAGCCGGAGATCACGCCGCCTGAGAATATCCGCATCAATCTAATCCTTCCTGCGGATTCGGTTGTCGGCGCAATCTCTCTCGTACGCGTCGTCAACTACCAGATCGTTTCATATGAGCGGCGCCATTATCCACCGAAAATCGCCGCCCGCATAGACCCGGCATTGTTGGAGCACCAGGATGCCTCAACGGTCGTTTCAAAAATCGGTGGCGGCCCCATCGACGAGGTTGAGTGGGTGAGTGAAATCATTGCATCCTCGAAGGAAGTCGCCGCCGCTCTGGAGGTGGCACAGCGAACCTTGGTCTTTGCCAACACGTATACATGGCGATTGAAGGGCGGCGCTCCAGTCGAATCGGGAACGATCAGCTACCGGATCGACCGCTGTCGGTTCAAGCACGAGGCCCGATTCAACCAGCCGAACATTTGAGCGGTCCGACCTTCAGTTGTCGCCATTCAGAAAAATCCGTGCGTCGACAACGACGGCGGCCCGGTCGTCGACGATCAGCGGGTTGATATCGAGTTCCGCAATCTCGTGATATGTGGTAACCAGTTGGGACACTTTGACGAGCGCCTCAACGATGGACGGAATATGGCATGGCGCTTCTCCACGGACGCCCTTGAGCAGCGGTGCTAGGTGCAGTTCCTCGACCATATTCACGGCCTCGGCTTCGGTAACGGGTGGGAGTCGGAAGGTGTAGTCATTAAAAATTTCCGTGTAGACACCGCCAGTTCCTAAAATCAGACAGGCCCCGAACACGGAATCGCGCCGGGCGCCGATCATCACTTCCTTGCCCTTAGATGCCATCTCCTGAACCAGGACGCCGTTGATCACCGCTGCCGGATCGTGCTGTAAGATGTTGGCATAAAGCGCTCGATAGCCGTTGACGAGTCCCTGTTTGTCTTTGATGCCGAGCCTGATTCCGCCACTGTCGGACTTATGCACGATTTCGTCGGAGACGACTTTGAGGCAGAGAGGATATGTCAAGCCCTCGGCGGCCTCGACCAGGTTATCCTCGGTCTTGGCGAGACGCCATGGCGCCACCGCGAGTCCGCATGATTCCAGGACCTCCAACGCTTCCGTAAAAAGGTAGCCGTTGGCTCCCAGTTGCGCACGTTTGAGAACTGCGTCGATGGTAGAGCCGTCGATTACTTTGGCCGAGACCACTTGGCGCGCCGACAGCCGATCTCGGTTTTCGCGGTATTGCACCAATTTGGCGAAGGTGACAGCCGCCGCTTCGAGTGATGGGAACACCATGGCCGTGCCGTTCGCTTCGATCGCTTTGGTAAAGCCGGCGATGTCTATGCCGTAGCTCCAGCATGCGATCGGCTTGTCCGGGTACTTGCCGGCAATCTTGGTAATGTGGGCGGTACAGTCGTAGGCTTCGTATTTCGGTTGCGTATAAGAACAATAGATGCAAATGACCGCATCAACCCCGTCATCGTCGAGAATAGCTTCGAGTATTCTGGGAAAACTCGATTGCAGGTCGCGCGATACTGGAATCCAAACATCGAGAGGATTATCTATACCGATCCAATCGGGAAAGAGATCGGCTATCTTCGCCTTCGTTGAATCGGCGAAGCGAGCCAACGAAAGGCCAGCATCTTCGATCGCGTCGATGGCCAGTATGGCACCGCCGCCGGAGTAACTCATGATGGCAACCCGGCGTCCCTTCGGGAGTGCATAGGTGGTGAGGGCCTTTGACAACATCCGGAGTTCTTCCGCGTCCTTCGCCGTAATGACGCCGGCCTTCCGGAACGCGGCCTGGTAAACCTCGTTCTCGCCGGCGGCCGCGCCGCTGTGCGAGACGACGGCGGCTTGGCCCTGTTTACTTCGCCCCGCCTTCAGCATGACGATGGGTGTTTGTTGAGAGATGCGGGCGGCCGCCTCAACGAACGCCGCACCCTGATCGATGCCTTCCACGTGGCATTGGATGACCCGGATTTCTTCACGCTCGGCGTAGTAATCAAGAACTTCGACCAAGCTGATGTCCGCGGCGTTGCCGAGATCGGCGGCCATTGAAAAACCAGCCGGCTCGTTGTTGATCAGGTTGTAACCCATGAGGAACAATCCTGACTGGGAAACGATACCAACGGGAGTTTTTTCGTTGTGAATCTCGATAAAGGAGGAAGTGAAGTTGGCGAAGGCGTTGGAAACGCCGATGGTGTTCGGTCCGAGCACACGGATTTCGTTATCACGGACCAGGGCGATCAATTCCGTTTGCAACTGTTTGCCTTTCTCGTCCGCTTCGGCGAAGCCCTGGGTGATGACGATGGCGGCGCGGATGCCGTTGCGCACACACGCGCGAAGCACGTCGAGCACATGGTCGCGGGCGACGATGATGACGGCGAGGTCGATCGATTCGACGAGATCATCGAGGCTCGGATAGATGCCGTTCTCGGTCGAGGTCTCCATGTTCGGATTGATGATGAAAATATCACCTGTGTAGCCGAAGTTCTTAAGCGTCGTCAGCACACTGACCGGGCTGGTAATGGCGTTGCGGGAAAGGCCAATGATGGCGACTCGGCGGGGCGAGAAAAAGAGGTCGAGAATGTGACCCGTTTCAGATGAATTTTTCATGCTTCAACCCAACCCGGTGCTATTGGCGGCTGAAATGGCGCCGCCCGTTTCTAAAGATGATTGGCCGCATCGTCATTTGCCTCCCGGGCAAGTAATTCCCGGAGTTTGAATTTTTGGACCTTTCCCGATGGCGTCATCGGAAAGAAATCAACCATTTCGATTTGCTCCGGCCATTTCTGTTTCGCCAGGCCGGATTTGGACATCCAATCCTGGACCTCGGCAAGGTCAAGGCTTGCTTCGGCTACGGGAATGATGAAGGCGCAGATGCGTTCACCGAGCCGCACATCGGGCATGCCCACGATTGCCGCGTTACTGACCTTGGGATGGGCGAACAGCACGCTCTCGATGTCCACCGGCGAAATATTGACGCCGCCGCGAATGATCAGGTCCTTGATGCGCCCGGTGATTTTGATGTAGCCGTCCGCGTCCATGCGGGCCTGATCGCCGGTGCGAAAGAAACCGTCGGGGAGGAAATGTTCCCGTGTCATGTCTGGTTGGCGGTAGTAGCCCTTGGCCACCATCGGGCCACTTACCATTAATTCGCCCTCGGTTCCGGGCGGGACCGAGACGCCATTGGTATCGACGACCTTTAACTCCATGCCGTCGCAGGGCAGGCCATCGGTTTCAAAGCGTTTTGCCTCCGGGGCGTCGAGCGGACAGGTGGTCACGCCACCGCACTCGGTCATGCCCCAGAGTGGCGAGACGAATGTCTTGGGTAATTTATCCGTGGCGTCACGCAGCAACGGTTCGGGGACACTGGCGCCGCCGCAGAGAAACAGCCTGAGTGTGGGCAGGTTCTGATATTTATGCAAATCCGGGTGGTAAACAATATCCATCAGGAACGGCGTCGCCCCGGCGATAAAGGTGCAGCATTCCCCGTGAATCAATTCCAGTGCTCGCGTCGGCTCCCAATACTCCAACAGCACGACACTGGCGCCGATACTCAGGGTCATGCGAAGGACGTGGGTAAATCCGACGGCGTGGCCGAGTGGCGAACCGCCGAAGATGCGGTCGTTCTCGTTCAGACCGTAGCGTTCGATAAAACCAGTATTGATCGCCGCCAGGATTCGGCTGTCGTGAATGGCGCCCTTGAGCCCACCCGTGGTGCCGGAGGTAAATCCGAGCGCAGTCATATCGTCGACGGAAGGCTTTAGGGCCAAAAGGTCGTCCCGTGTTCCCGGGGATGTCTCCGGCTCACGTATCAGTTCCGTGTAGGTCGTCACCGAGAGCCGGTCATTGTTCCGGGCAGCGAACTCATAGCTGTTCGCGGAGCCGCCTTCGACGACGAAAACATGTGACAGGTTCGGACAGTCGTCCGACATATCCCTGCCCATTGCAGGGAAGTCGAAACCCCGGAAGTCATCCGGCACGACGATACTCTTGGCGCCGGTCAACGCGAGAATACCGCCGACTTCCCTTTCGCGAAAAATGACGGGGATGTTGACCGTCACGGCTCCGAGGACCGTCAATGCCAAGTGAAAAACAATAAAAGGCGCCCAGTTCGGTAGTTGCAGGACGACGATATCGCCCGAGCCAACCCCACGTTCACACAGGGCCCAGGCCAGCCGCTCAACCTGACCCGCGACATCACCGTAGGTAAATCGGCCGAATCGGGGATCAATGATCAGTGTTCGGTCTGGATGCCGGGCTGCGGTCTCGAACAACCGGTCGGTGATCAACCACGCTCCGGCGTCATCGGTCATGTGATCCTACCCGGCTCCATTTTCTCAAGCTCGGGGAGAACCTCGCTGGCCAGCCGCTCCATATGGGCGCGCCGATTGTCGGGCGGCATGATGGGTGCCAGGATGAAATAATTGACACCGGCGTCGATAAACTTCGCCAACATTTCAATGATGCGGTCCGCAGGACCGTAGGCCGCGTACTTGTCGATCAAATGGTCAAATTCCTGATCATACCGGTACTTCAGCTCGCCGACGGCGAATTCCCGCGCACTGGCGGCATCATCGCCGATGCAAACGTAAATGAAGATTGCGAAGACATAGTCATCCGGGAGCGTGCGGCCCGCGTCGTTGGCCATGGCCTTGACCTGGGAGAACGAGTCGCGGCATCGCTCGGGCGTGTACATGTAGGGATGCCAGCCATCACCCAGCAGCGCCGCCCGTTTCATCGGCGCTTTCTGGCGACCCGACACCCAGATTGGTGGTCCGCCCGGCTGAACGGGCATCGGCAGCATGTCGACGTCCTCAAGCTTGAATATTTCACCGTCATAGTCGAAGCGCTCGCCCGACCAGTACTTGCGCATGATCTCCATGATTTCCGTGGCACGGCGGCCACGTTCCTTCATCGGCACGTCGCAGGCCGCGAACTCACGCGGATAGTCACCGCCGACGCCGATGGTCATGGTCACTCGCCCGTTGGAGAGCACGTCCAAAGACGAAATCTGTTTGGCAATGATTGTCGGATGGCGTAACGGCAGGATCATCGTCGCTGGGCCGATGCGGATACGCGAGGTAAGCGCCGCCGCGTAGGTTAGAACAGTTATCGATTCAAGAATCGGCCTGTGGTAGACGATGTGTTCGCCAGTCCAAAAGGAATCGTATCCGAACTCTTCGACGGCGCGAATGTCATCCGCTTTCCACAGGTCACCGCCACAAGAAACTCCGAATTTTGCGGGCACGAATTGATCCTCCTCGTGTTGTCTCTGAAATCCGCCATTGGTCAGATACGGCGTAGGTTTATCTTTCCCGGTAGCGTTCGATTTTATCCGGGTCCAGTTCGACGCCGAGGCCCGGCCCCGTTGGAATCTTCAAGGCACCATCGGCATATTCGAACGGCTCGGTAATCACGTCATCCTTGTAGAACACGCCACCGACCTTTGTTTGCTCTCGGCCCTCCAGCGTGTTGATCGTGATCACTCCGGGCAGCACGACACCATCCAGCGCCGCCGAAAGATGCAGATTGGCGGCATTGCCTACGCCACCCTCAAGCGATCCGTTGACGTTGACCGGCAACCCCGCCCCATGGGCGATGGCGCCGATTTCCATGGACCGGTACAGGCCACCCGCCTTGGTAAAATAAATGGAAATCACATCGGCGGAATTCCGCCTGACGACCTCGCTTGCATCCTGGGGAGACCAGCAACCTTCGTCGACGATGACGGGAACGTCAACCGCACGGGTGATGGCGGCCATGGCGTCACTACCCTCGGTGGGCTGCTCGACGGCGCAGATGTTGGCTTCGCCATACATCGCGTTGATGACATTAATTGCCGGCTTGATGTTGCGGTATCCGCGGTTGATATCGGGGAATATATTGATGTCGTCGCCGACCTCCTTTCGGATCGCTTTAATGATGGCGAGATCGACATCCGGTTCCCCCGGAACCTTGACCTGCAGCCATTGGATGCCATCGGCGACGACGTCAGCCGCGTAGCGGGCGGCGTCATCAGGCGGCGCAATACCGACGCTGTGGCAGATCGGAATCCTGTCGCGCATGGCGCCGCCAAGCAACTGATAAACCGGCACGCCCAACTTGCGACCCATGATGTCCAACATGGCGCTTTCGATCATCGCCTTGGTATAGGGGAAGCCGCGGACGCTGATGTCCATGTCATTCAGGAGGCGTCTGATGTCGACCGGATCAGCGCCGATCAGAAACGGCGAAAGCCGTTCGTTCACCAGATAGGTGACGATCTCGGGATCCTCGCCGAAATACCGGCCGTGTTCACCGCCCCAGCTGAGGATCGCCGGGGCCTCGCCGAGCCCAACGATGCCTTCGTCCGTGGTCAGCTTAAGGATGACATAACGCCCGATGGAGACCTGCAGAGAGCGCCAACTGTAATCCATGCGTCCGGGCAGTTGGATGGTGATGGTTTCTATTTCGGTAATCTTCATGACAATGATCCATCGTATCCGTAGGTATCGCGCGCATGCGCGGGCGTGATTTTGCCTTCGCGAATGTCCCGCCCGATGGCGTCGGGATCACGCTCCGCCGCCGGGCCGTAGCCACCGCCGCCCTGGGTCCAGATGCTGATGACATCGCCTTTTTTCAATTTTAAATCGATGGTTTTCGAGCGAAGATGCTTCTCGTTCGGATCGTCCGGATTGAGCACAAGCCGCCCCGTGGCGCCGTCGCCGCCCTCGAACAAACCGAACGGCGCGATCTTGAACTTGTCGAACTGGGTGTTCAGCGAACCGTTCTCGTCGAGGAACTCGATGTCGCGGCGCACACCGAGACCACCGCGATGCTTTCCGGGGCCGCAGGAATCAGGGAGAAATTCATACCGCCTGAAGCGGAGCGGATAAGTCGTTTCGACCATTTCGATCGGCGTGTTGGCTAGGTTGTGGATGCCCTGGGAATAGCAGTCGAGTCCGTCCTTTGAGTGGCGTCCGCCGCCGCCGCCGACCTCGATGTCAAATAATATCCAGCCGCGCCCGTCATTGCCGCTGTCGCCGGCCAGGATATAGACGTTGGACATAGCGTAATAGCTGGCCGTGATGCGGTCCGGCACGACCTGCGATAGGGCCTTAGTCAATGCACCGACCACCGTGTGCGTGACGGCATTGCGTCCGACCACTGGTGCCGGTGGCAACGCATTGACGATGCTGCCCTCGGGTGCGGTGATGGTGATCGGTTTGTAAACGCCGTAGTTCGCTGGAATGGTCGGATCGAGGATCGACAAAATAGTGAAATAGGTTGCCGACTCACACGACGAAAGGGTCGCGTTGATTGGCGAGCGTCGTTGCGGATCGGTGCCGGTGAAGTCGACGTGGATCGAACCATCGTCGATGGTTACCTTGGTAGCGATACGGATCGCGTCCTCTGTAACGCCGTCATCGTCGATGAAATACTCACCTTCCCAGGTGCCGTTGGGTAACTCACGCAACTTGTCGCGCATGCGGGCTTCCGAGGATTCGATAGCCAATTCCATGCACGCCTTGAAGGTCTCCAGACCATAGCGTTCGATAAGTTCGATGATGCCGTCACGACCGATCTCAAGCGCCGCCGTCTGCGAACGGAGGTCGCCAATGGTCGTCTCCGGCTGGCGGATGTTGGCCGCAATCAGGGCGAACAATCGCTCGTTGATCTCGCCTTCGCGGAACAGCTTGATCGGCGGAATGCGGAGGCCTTCCTGGTAAATCTCGTCGGCATCGCCTGCATAGCTGCCGGGCCGCATGCCGCCGACATCAAGATGATGGCCCAGGGTGCCACAGAAGGCGACCAATTTGCTGTCGCTGAAAACGGGAAGGAAGGTCTGGATGTCCGGCAAATGCTGGCCGCCCTTGTAGGGATCGTTGGTGACGATGATGTCTCCGGGCCGCCATTCGGTGATCGGAATGGTCTCATCCAGGGTCGTGCGTAACGAGCGTGACATGGAATTGAGGTGGATGGGAATGCGGCAGGATTGGGCGATAATGCGGCCTTCGAGATCGAACACCGCCGTCGAGTAATCCAGCATCTCTCGAATCACGGTCGAGTAGGACGTCCTGAGGATGGTCGCAGCCATTTGTTCGGCGACACCGACCAGGGCGTTGTTGACGACTTCGAAGGTGATGCGGTCGACAGACATCCTCTTAATCTCCTACCGAAATTATAAGGTTGCGGAAGCCATCGACCGAAATCGATTGGCCCGGGTGAACGACGGTCGTCGTGTCGACCTGTTCAACGATAGCTGGCCCCGTGACGGCTGCGCCGGGGCTCAGGTCGCCACGCTCGAATACCTGTGTATCAACATAACCGCTGGCTTCCTCGAAATAAACCGGGCGGGTTTCCTTCGGTTCGACGGCAGTATTTTGCTCCGGTTGCGCCCGCATGGGTGGCGCGGATGTCAGTCCGATGGCGGCGACCCGGCCGTTGACGAATTCCACCCGGCCGTCGGGGCGACTGTGAGCATAGTGCTGAAGGTGAAGATTGTGGAAGGCCTGGATGACCGAAGCCACGGCATCGGCATCCAGCATGCCGTCCGGTACCGGGACGTTCACCTCATAGGCCTGTCCGACGTAACGGAAGTCCGCCGTCCGTTGTAGCACCCGTTGGTCTTCCGGAACGCCATCGCGCGATAACGCCTCGCGACCCTGGACTTCGAGTTGCTCGTATAGGTGACCGAGTTTTTTCGCAGAAATTTCGTTGTCCTTCATCATCTGAGTCTGAACAAAATCATGCCGAATATCGGCCATGACCAAGCCGATAGCCGAGAATACACCGGGCGCTTCCGGTACAAGAACGGCCCGGATGCCGGCCGCCTTGGCCAGCGCGGCGGCGTGGAGCGGCCCGGCACCGCCGAAGGCGACCAGCGTAATATCACGAGGATCGAAACCGCGTTCGGCGGAACTGACACGAACGGCCCGCTCCATGTTGGAATTGGCGATGCGAATGATGCCGGCCGCGGCTTCCTCGACACTGAGACCAAGCGCCTTGCCGACCTTTTCCGCGACAGCATGGCGCGCGGCTTCGCGATCGACCGACATGGCGCCGCCAAGGAACCGGTCAGGATGTAACCGCCCAAGAGCGATGTTGGCGTCGGCGACCGTCGGTTCGGTGCCACCGCGGCCGTAAGCGGCAGGACCCGGATCGGCGCCGGCGCTCTGGGGGCCGACGTGAAGCCCACCCCAGTTATCCAGCCATGCAATGCTGCCGGCGCCGGCGCCAATGGAATTAATCTCGATCATCGGCAGTTTCACGGGGTGCTCGGCGATCGCACTCTCCGTGGTCATCCGGGTCTCGCCCTTGTGGATCAGCGAGATGTCGGTGCTGGTTCCGCCCATGTCAACGCCGAGAAGATTGTCTTTTCCGGTGGCCTTGCCGAGCCGCTGCACCGCCAACGCACCGCCGGCCGGACCCGACGTTATCAGACGTACGGGAAATTCCCGGGCCGCCTCGACCGTCAGCGAACCCCCGTTTGACTGCATCAGCAAAACCTTGGCATTGGGCAGGGTGGCTTGGATGCGCGGCGTGACTTCGGCCAGATAGGCCGCCATCAACGGTATGGTCGCAGCGTTCAAGGCAACCGTGCTCATACGTTCAAATTCCCGGATTTCAGGGCAAACCTCGTGCGACGTGGAAACGCTAACCTCGGACAGTTCCGCTTTCAGCCAGTCCCGCACCAGGATTTCGTTGGTTGGATTGATGAAGGCATTGAGGAAGCAGACGCTAACGGCATTGGAATTGTTCTCGCGAATTTCCTCGACCAACTGCCGCACCTCCTCCCGCTTAGGGGTTACGAGGACTTCGCCCTCAGACGTCGTCCGTTCAGCGACGCAAAAGCGTCGTTCTCGTGGCACCAGCGGCGGCGTCTTATCCTGTTGCAGGTCGTACATATCGGGGCGGAAATGACGCCCGATCTCCAGCACGTCCCGGAAGCCTTCCGTGGTGATCAGTGACGTCCCCGGAAGTTTATTTTCGAGCACGGCGTTGGTGATGATCGTTGTGCCGTGGACGAGCAGGGTGACGTCCGTGGCATCGACATTGGCGATTTCGAGGCCCTTTCCCACCGCCTCGATCAGCGCGCCGGAGGGGTCGTCGCGCCGGCTTGGCACCTTGGCGATAGACACCGTGCCGGTGTCCTCCTCAAGGACCGTAATATCTGTGAATGTTCCACCAGTATCGACGGCCAGTCTTATCGAACCCATGCTTACGGCCTCACAATTCGGAAACACCAAAAATATTTGAAAATGTAGCTACCTATTTATCATTACAAATTGAAGTTCTATGGGTATCGTTGTCAATGCAAAATGGAGTGCTATAGGTTCCGACTATAATAACCATCGAATTTTTCGAGTTGTCGTATGCCCGTAATCCTGAATCAATAGGCGCCAGTCATGCGTCACGCGTGACGGCGGGGTGCTCCCGTGGTGTCGGCAACCGGTAAAAGGGATAGACCTTGGAGATCAACAGCGCATTCAACGTTTCTTTGCCGCCGGCCGAAGCCTGGGCAGTGCTGATGGATATCGAGCGCATTGCACCATGCATGCCGGGCGCCGAGATCACCGAGGTCATCGACGAGAAGACCTACAAGGGCCGCATTTCCGTTCGCCTGGGACCGGTGGCGCTGACGTTCGAGGGCATCGCTAAATTCGAGGAAATAGATGAAGCCAGCCATCACGTATGGTTGTCCGCTCGCGGTGCAGATCCCAAGGGGCGCGGCGGCGCCGAAGCCAAGGTAAGTTTCGCGCTCGACGCCGATGGCGATGATACCCGGGTCAATATCCACACGGACCTGCAACTTTCTGGCTCGGTTGCCCAATACGGCAGAGGCGCCGGAATGATTTCCGATCTAGCCTCCCAGTTGATCGGCCAATTCGCGAACAACCTCGACGCGCAACTGACGGCCAAAGGCGGTGATCCGGCGCCGGTTTCGGATGAGTCGACCGATGCGACCAACGCCGCGTCGGTGGAGCGGACCGCGGCGGCGCCGATCTCCGGGATTAGTCTCGGGCTGCGCGTATTGTGGATTGCCATCAAGCGGCTATTCGGCGGTTCCTGAGCGAATCGCGGGCCGCAGCCCGCAACGGGGCTTCATCGGGAGGCTTTGGATTCCTCGATGAGTTCGATGATCCGTACCGGGGCGATCGGCGCCTGGTCAATCCATACACCGAATGGCCCGAGGGCGTTTTCGACCGCCGAGACCACGGCCCCCGCGACCGGGATGACGCCAGCTTCGCCCGCCCCCTTGACTCCAAGCGGATTGAGCGTCGACGGCGTTTCGACATGGATTATCTCGAAATTCGGTACCGTCGTCGAGGACGGCAGCAGGTATTCGGCAAAGTTGGTGATCACCGGCTGTGAGTTCTCGTCATAACCCATCCATTCGTAAAGCGCGTTACCGATTCCGTGCGCGATACCACCCTGGAGCTGCCCCTCGACCAAGGTAGGGTTGATCAGGACACCGCTGTCGTTGACGACGACATAGCGCAGTATCTCGACACCGCCGGTTTCCGCGCTGACTTCGACCTCGACCACATGGCTGGCGTTGCAATAGGTGACGTCGGGCGGTCTGAAGTTGACCGTCGCCTCGAAGCCGATCGGCATATCCTTGGGAATGGCGAGCCCCTTTGCCGCACCCAGCGCCTTGGCGATCTCCTTGAAGGTTAGGGAATTCGCTGGATCATCCTTGACGCGCGCGAGGCCGTCAGTGATTTCGATGTCCTGTTCGTCGACCCCAAAGACATGGGCCGCGACCCTGATCGCCTTTTCGCGTACTTCGCCGGCGGCCAAGTGCACCGAGTTGCCCGCATTGACCGTATTGCGGCTACCGTAGGCACCGATGCCGATGGGCGACGACGCCGTGTCAACGGTTACGACGGTGATCTGGTCGGGCGCGATGGCGAGCTGTTCGGCGCAGATCTGCGCTAGTGTCGTCTTGGTGCCCTGGCCCATGGCCATGGCCGAGGTATAGATGACGACTCGCCCCGAGCGGCCGACACGAACGGTCGCCGATTCGAAAGGACCGCGGCCGGTAACCTTGACCATGTTGGCAACGCCGATACCGATGTAACGCCCCTCGGTTAGGGCCTCCTTCTGACGCTGCGCAAAATCCGTATATCCGGCGGCCTCAAGCGCCATTTCGTGGCAGCGTAAAAAATCGCCGCTCTCGTAGATCATCGGCGTCCCTTCGCGGGTCTTCATCGGCATTTGATAGGGGATGGCATCACCCGGAATGAGATTACGCCGACGCACTTCGGCACGATCCATGCCGAGTTCCCGGGCGATCCGGTCGAGGACGCGCTCAATGGTGAAGTTGCCCTCGGGGTAGCCGGCGCCGCGCACCGGAATGGTGCCAACCTTGTTGGTCTCGGCGACGAGGACCTCGATACGGTAGTTGGGGATGTGATAGGGGCCGGGCACGGCGATGGACGAGTTGTGGGGCACGTGCAGACCGAGCAAGGTATAGGCACCTTGGTCGTGATACATGGTGCCGCGAACGCCTTGAACCCGAGCCTCCGTATCGACCGCGACCTCGACGTCCCACTCCTGGTCGCGTTCCTGGATCGAAGCGAGGAAATGCTCGCGCCGATCCTCAATCCATTTTACCGGCCGCGCTAAAAGGCGTGACGCCATGTTCGTCAGTATTTCTTCCGGATAAACCGTATTCTTGCCGCCGAATCCACCGCCGACATCGGGCACAATGACACGCACCCGGCTTTCGTCCATGTCAAACAACTCGACCGCCGCGTCGCGGGATTTGTGTGGCGACTGAGTCGAAGTCCAAATTGTCAGATGGTGGGAATCGGCGTCATAGTTGGCGACGACACCACGGCCTTCGATGGAATGGGCGCCGCCGCGATGTTGCTTAAGGGAAAAACCAAAGATGTGAGCGGCTTCCACAAAGGCCGGTTCGACGTCACCGTATTCGGTGGTGAACCGGCTGACGATGTTATCGGCGGCATGGCGATGGACGGTGGGGCTCTCCGGGTCGGTCGCCTTGCGGCAGTTTGAGACCACCGGCAGAGATTCGTAATCGACCTCGACCAGAGGGGCCGCATCCTCGGCGATGTAGCGAGTATCCGCGACGACGACGGCAACGGCTTCGCCGACGAAGCAAACCTCGTCCTTGGGCAGGATGTAAGGCCAGGTCGTCGTCGGAAAGCTGTCAACCACTTGATCCGGCGGAATATGGTCCGAGGTCAATGTTTGCGCTACGTCGACGTGGGTATAGACCGCGTGGACGCCCGGGAGCGCCAGCGCAGCCGCCGCATTGATCGAATGGAAAAGGGCGTGCCCATGAGGCGAGCGAACGAAGGCGACCTCAAGCATGCCGGGGAGGTGGATATCGTCGACATATCGGCCTTTGCCGGTCAACAGCGCCAGGTCCTCGAGGCGCCCGTACCGCGCTTCGTATAGGCGATCGGTCACGATCTGTTCGTCCCGTCGATCTGATTGCGCTCCTGGCGCAGGCGACCCGCGGCGTCGAGCGCCGCGGAAACGATTCCCTGATAACCGGTACAACGGCAGAGATTGCCGGAAAGCGCCTCGCGCACCTCGGTCTCGGTCGGTGACGGATTGTGCTGCAGGAATTCCAACAAGGTCATCAATATGCCGGGGGTGCAGAACCCGCATTGCAGACCGTGGTTATCATGAAAGGCCTGTTGCAGCGGATGCAATTGTCCATTCTCGTCGGCCATGCCCTCGACCGTGGCGACGACGGCGCCGTCAGCTTGCACGGCAAGCATCAGGCAACTACGCACCGCCTGTCCATCGACCAGCACCGTGCAGGCGCCGCAAACGCCATGTTCGCAACCGACATGGGTCCCTGTGAGACCAATTTGATGACGCAGGCAATCGGCCAAAGTAAGCCGCGTCTCGACCTCAACGTCGTGGCGCGCGCCGTTAACGGTTACGGCGATGTTACGTGTGTCGGTCATACGGCTGTTTCTCCACTTGCCCGATCATAGGCCTTTCGAAGCGCCCGGCAGGTCAGGGTTACCGCCAAATGCCGACGATACGCGGCGGAGGCATGAACGTCGTCCAGGGCGTCGATCTCTCGGCAGGTTTCAGCCGCCTCACTTATTGCGGCGTCACTGCCGGTGCTGCCGGTGACAATTCCCTCCGCTGCGCTACAACGAATTGGCGCTGGACCGACACCACCGAGTGTGATGGACGCGCGGCTGACCGTGCCATCCGCCGATAGCTCCAACAACGTGGCAACACCGACGATGGCGAAATCGCCATGGCGGCGCGCAAATTCGACGAAAGCAAAGCCATGACCTTGCGGCCAAGGTTCGAATTCGATGGCGGTGACAATTTCGTCGGGTTCTATCGCCGGCGTCATAAAGAAGGCGGGGAAATCAGCCATGGTCAGGGTGCGGGTGCCGCGCTTGTTTTGGACATGGATGGTTGCATCGAGACCCTGGGCCACGGTCGGTAACTCGGCCGATGGATCGAGATGGCAAAGGCTGCCACCGATGGTTCCGCGATTGCGGGTCTGGAGGTGGCCGACTTGGCGCAACGCTTCGATAATGATTGGGCATTGGTTGCGGATCAACTCGGAGCGTTCGAGCGAGGATTGTCTTGTCATGGCGCCGATCCGAATGCGGCCGTCATCCTCGCCGATAGAGGCCAGTTCCGTAATACGGTTCAAGTCAATGACGTCGTCCGGAAATACAAATCGCATGTTCAACATCGGCATCAACGACTGCCCGCCAGCGAGTAGCTTGGTGTTCTCCTTGTCGACGAGAAGACCGAGCGCGTCATCGAGACTGCGCGGATCGTGGTAGTGGAAAGGAGGTGGTTTCATAGTCTCAAAATTCCCGCGTCGTACGGAGACAGTACCTTTTCCGCATGATAATCATGATCGCCTGACATGTTGAAAATAGGCGGCATCGTTACCACGGATCAAGGCCAGCCGCGTGACGGCCGGCGGTCCAACCGCCGACGAAACATTCCGCCAGATTGCCGCCGGCGAGATAGAGATGGCCGAAGACACCGCCCAGCTCACCGGCCACATAGAGCCTTGGGATCGGTTCATCGAACCCGTTCATGACTTGCTGATGGACGTTGTGCACCGGTCCGCCGTGGGTATTCTGGCATAGAGGCCACACCTCGGCATAAAAGAACGGCGCTTTCTCGATTTTCATCATTGACGACGGTGGGCGTCCATGGTCGCCATCCTTGCCTGCCTCACACGATGCGTTCCAGCGGTCAAGCGTCTCGCGCAATATATCGGCGTCGACATCCAGTGCGGCGGTAAGGTCGTCGATGGTGTCCGCCTTGCGGACAATCCGGTCCTCCAATGCCTGCAGGGCCTCCGGGCTGTAATCGAAGGTCAGGTTGGGGTCATTGAAAGTCGGCGCGAAGAGCGGATAGGTCCCGCGTGCATCGTCGTCGAACACCATCAATGATGGAATTCGCGGATACGTCTGTGTCAGGGTATCGAACTGCGCCATCGGGCGGGCCGATGTATCCTGTGTGTAGGGCTGGTACTCGTTCATGTAGCGCCGGCCGTTTCGGTCGATGATGATCCACGGCATCTTCACGTCATTTCGGATACCCCGCCCGGGCACCCAATCAGGCAAACGCTTGACACGAACGCCATAGGGATAGTCCGGGTCCGGATGCTTGACGCCATAGGTCCCGTGGTAATGCCACATGTGCCAGAGGTCGGCACCAACCGTCTGCGCCATACGGATACCATCCCCCGTGTTGCCGCTAAAAGCGACGGGAAGCACGGGCTTTTCCTGCCAATATTGATTCTGCATCTCGCTACTGGCCTCGAAACCGCCGCAGGCGAGGATAACAGCGTGGCTTGCCTTGATGTTGCGCGTGCCATTTTTGGTATTGGTGCGAAGGCCACAGACGGCCCCCGAAGCATCCGTGATGAGACGCTTGGCCGGCGTTTCCAGCAGGATGGTAATATCGCGCTGGGCGATGTTGTCTTCCAACACCTTGAACAGCCGGATGCCCGCCGCGCGGTGCGGCGGCAAGTAACTGCTGACGTTGGGATAAGCCTCGGCGGCGTCCAAGTTATCGACAGTGTCAATGCTGATGTAACCAAAGATATCGATATCGACGCCCGCGATCGGATAATTACCTGGCGAATGGCGACCGTCAATGGTCGCGTTGGCGGCCTTAGCGAGCCGTTCGAAATAGTCGGGGACCTCGGTCATGCCAAGCGCCAGCGCGTGCAGCACATCGTCGGGCGTTGTTCCCGCACTCGTTTCCTTGAGATAGGTGAACGCCTTTGCCGCGTCGTCGGCGATGCGGATGTTGCCTCCTGAACAAATGGATATGCCGCCCGGATAGGGCATTTTTTCAACCAAAAGAACGTTGCGCCCGGCATCGCTGGCCTCGATGGCGGCGATCGCGCCGGCATAGCCGTAACCGACGACGACGATATCAACGGCCTCATCCCAGCTAACGAGCGAGCTATTGGGCAAGTCATTCATTTGGCTTGTGGTCCCCTGGTCTTGTTTTGGTCGTTAGCCCAACCCTACGAATTGGTGGGGGGGGGAACGTCACCATGATTGACGCTGTTAAAGAAACACGGCAGTTGAATTTTTACCCGTTGGGTCCTATACATCAAATTCAAAAATTGTATCAAATCCATAGGCACTTTCTATGTCACCGACTCAGGCGCGCGCCTTTCACGCGGTCGCGACGGCGGGAAGTATCACTGCGGCGGCGAAGGTCCTCAACGTCAGCCAGCCAACGATCACGACGCAAGTGAGGGAACTGGAAACGCTGTATGGCGTGGAACTATTCCACCGCCACCCAAATGGCGTTACCCTCACCAACGTAGCGCGCGAACTGCTGGTCATCATTCGGCGCATGCAGGCGAACCAGCAGGACGCAATCCAGTATCTGCAAACTGTTCAGGATATGCGCATCGGGCATCTGCGGATCGGTTCCTACGGTCCCTATGATGTGATCGAAATTCTGGCGGAGTTCACCCGCCGTTACCCCAGTTTAACTTGCTCATTGACGTTCGCGAATTCTATGAAGTTGCATGCCGAACTGCTTAATCACAATCTCGACGTCGCCGTATTCACCGACGTGGAGGCAACACCCGAATTCCACTCCCTTGCCTATAACAAAATCAAGCAGGTCGCCATTGTCGGCAAGTCGCACCCTTGGAGCAATCGCAAATCCATTCAAATAAAGAACCTCAAGGGGGAACGCCTAATCATCCGCGAATCGGGCTCGGAGGCTCGCCGGGCCACGGAAGAGGCCCTCAAAGCATCGGACGTTACCCCCGCCACCATCATCGAAATCGGCAGCGGCGATGGCGCCGTTGCCGCCGTCGCCCAGGGTATGGGCGCTTGCCTCATCTTCGACGTGGACACGATCTCCGATAATCTGGTGACAAAACTCCATATTCGCAGTGCCGATATCGTTGCCCATGTCGATGTCGTCTGTTTGGCGGAGCGAAAAAACAGCCGCATCATCGGTTGTTTCCTTGAAGTCGCCGGGCAACTGCTGGAGGAGAAGAAGAATTAGGCAGCCTGGGAAGAGGCTTCGGAACGAGGGATATAGCTATAATCTATGGAAGCCATTTATTTAATGAACTTGCCTAATTTCAACGTAACTGGATCAATGGATGTGGTAATAAAATCAGCGTTCAGCGTGTTCCAGTTCTTGGAATCCTTTGTGCCGCTGCGGGATTGGGCTGGCGATTGCTCACGGCCTCACTCAGATGTCCAACCCCGGAACCAAGTCATCAGGAGAGGGAGTAAAACTCATGAAAACGCAGCGTAAATTCAATACCGTAATGCGGCAAATGGCCGCAGCAGCGGCGATCGTCGCCATCGGAACAGCTGGACCGGCGCTTGCCGGCGAAAGCCTAACATTGACGGCCGGCTCACCGGGCGGAGGCTACTTCAAGGCGGCCGCGGCCTTTGCGGAGTATATCAAAAAAGACATTCCCGGCACTTCAACTTCGGTGATCCCGGGTGGTGGCTGGGCTAACATTGATCGTCTTCAGGGTGGGCAGGCCGATGTTGGCGTGCTCGAAAACGCGCTTGCAAGTATGGCCTATGAGGGCACCGGCCCGACCAAAAAGAAATATGATTTTCGCATGCTGGCGGCGTTCCGTCAGCCAGGGGCAGCGCAGGCGGTGATTGTCGCGTCGCTCGGTTTCAAGACGTTCGAGGAGATCAAGGCGAAAAAGCATCCGATCCGCATCGCCATGTTCGAGGCTCATCAGCTGGCCACGGCACAGGCGCTGGAAATGCTCAAGGCCTATGGCATGAGCAAGGAAACCATCGAATCATGGGGCGGCAAGGTCATCTTTACGTCGATTGGTGAAGGCATCCGGATGATCACGGATGGCCTCGCGGATATGTGGTTCACGGGTGGATCCTACTTCCCGCATCACAAGTACATCCAACTTGGAGCCAAAAAGGCCTTCCGCTTGCTGCCGATCAGCAAGTCGGTGGCGGAGAAAGTCGCCAAGCGTTTCGGCCAGGAGATCATGGAAGTGCCGGCCGGCATTTACGACAAGAACAACGGCAAGAATGATGCCTACTGGTCGCCGTCGACCATCGTCACGTTTGGCGTACGGACCAGTCTCTCAGACGATTTTGTGTACAAGTTAGCTGCCGCCCTGGCCAACCACAAAGAAGAGTTCTGGAAGGTGCACCGAATGCACAAGTTCTATACTCCAAAGGTGGCCTGTAAGAATGTCGGCACCGCGCCGCTGCATCCTGGCGCTATCAAATTCTATAAGGAAACAGGCTGCATGTAGTTAAGTTAGCACTTCTAACGGCGCCGCCCAGAGGTCGATACGGCCTTTTGGGCGGTGCCGGCAGGAGTTCGCGATGTCGGTCTTCACCAAATCGGTCTTCACCAAATCGGTCTTCACCAAATACCTCATTCGGTTCGTAGCCGTCGGCATGTCGTCGTTTCACATCTACACAGCTTACTTCGGAACCTTCTATCCGTACACGCAGAGATCCTTTCCGGTCATGCTGGCATTGGTTCTCACCTTTCTGACGGTACGCGCCCGGAAGGATGCACCGGACGATGCGCCCGTTCCCATCTACGACTGGGCCCTCGTCGCCCTGACCATCCCCGTCATTGGCTATGTCACCTTCAACAGCGATTACCTTGCCAACCGCTGGCCAATGACGTCTACCTTCCCGGTCACCGACTTGGAAATTCTGTTCGGCACCATCGCAGCATTACTCATTCTCGAGGCAACGCGGCGATTACTCGGCTGGTTGCTGGTCATTGTCGCCGTCGTGGCGTTGATTTACACCTATTGGGGGGAGCATCTGCCCTTCCTGTCCCTGAAGCATCGGGTCTATACGTTCGAGCACATGCTCGACTACATGTACCTGACCGACAACGGTATATGGGGCGTCGCTCTCGGGGTCGCGGCGACCTATATCGTCTTGTTTATCATCTTCGGCGCCTTCGCCGAGAAGGCGGGCGTCGCTGAATTCTTCATCGACTTCTCCAACAGCATTGCCGGCCATACCATGGGAGGCCCAGCCAAGGTGGCGATCTTCTCCTCGGCGCTGATCGGGTCGGTCACCGGTTCCACCGTGGCTAATGTCTATACCACCGGGCAATTCACCATCCCAATGATGAAACGATTGGGATATAAACCGAGCATCGCCGGTGCCATCGAGGCCTTGGCCTCGAACGGCGGCCAGATGATGCCGCCGATCATGGGGGCTGCGGCGTTTATCCTCGCGGCTTACAGCGGTGTGCCCTACGTCGAGGTCGCGATCGCCAGCCTGATCCCGGCGCTACTCTATTTCGGCGGGCTGTTCTGGTTCATCCATCTTGAGGCCCACAAGACCGGCCTGGTCGGCATCCCGGTGGAGGAAAAACCCTCGATCATAAAGGTGCTGCTTAAGGGCGGCCATTTGGTATCACCGCTGTTGGCCCTGATCGGATGCCTGATCTACGGTTTTTCACCGGTGCGAGCGGCGTTCTATGCCATCTTTTTCACCGTGGTGGTCAGCTGGCTGCGCAAGGAAACCCGGATCGGCCCCAAGGAGTTCATCGAGGCGCTCGAATTGGGCGCCAAGAGCTCAATTCTTATCATCGTCACCTGCGCTACCGTCGGATTCGTCATCGGTGGCTTCCTGATCACCGGGCTCGGCCTCAACGCCAGCAGTGCCATTATCTCGGTTTCCGGTGGCAACTTCATCGCTATCCTGTTTCTTGTTGGCCTGGCTTGCATCGTGCTCGGGATGGGCATGAATACCGTCGCCGCCTACCTGCTGGTGTCCGTCGTCGGCGTGCCGGCACTGACATCCCAGGGCATCGACCTGTTCGTCGCCAACATGTTCGTCTTCTATTTCGCGCTGCTGTCGCATATTACGCCACCGGTTTGTCTAGCCATTTTTGCTGGTGCCCAAATTGCCGGCGCCGGAATATGGGAGACCGCTTTCATGGGTATAAAGATGAGTGCTGTGCCCTACATGCTGCCGTTCCTTATAATCTTTGCGCCGTCTCTGCTACTAATTGGAGATCCAGCGACAATCGCCTTGAATACGGTGGCAATAACGGTCGGTTTCATATTCATAATCTCGGCCATCCAGGGCTGGGCCTTTGCGCCCTTGAGCCTGGTCACCCGTCTCTTGTACGCTATCACCGGTGCCTGCCTCATTTGGCCGTCCCTCACGGTCAAGACCGTCGGTGTCGTCTCGGCAGCAGTCGCCATTGTGTTGGAACTGGTCAAGAGACGGCGCGCGACAGCGTTTTGAACATCGGTGAGGGAAAGGGCGTTGGTATCGTCACGTTGTGGCGCCCATCCGTAGCAGCGACGACAATGCGCAATCTTTTCAACAGAACACATTTTCCGTGATCGGCAACCGCTTCAACATTCAGCCTCGTTTGACCTCACAAACGGCATTGCGGCGGTTTAGCACTGAAGTGTTTGATGGAGGGGCGGGGGATACGGTCGGCGCATGAACACCCCTTAGAAACAGTTGTTGTGTATCCAGGTCGGTTAACGTGGCAATGCCATTTGAACCGGTAATCCTCCACTGACACTAAGCGTGCAAATCACTCTTCGATGCCGACGGCACCGCTGATCAGGTTGTTCCCGTAGAGGGCGTCCAGGTCAAGTTCGACATCGCTTTTGATCGGTTCCAAGCTCGCTTCAAGACGGCAAAGGGCTTTCTCGCGATCACGTCGAATCCGCTCCGCTTCTTCCACTTCTATGACTTCAAAGCGAATTTCCTGACCCGGTTTTCGGCGCCCCAAGGCCGGCAAGTCCGCGGAGATGACGGTGGCGATCTTTGGGTAACCACCAGTTGTCTGGTGGTCAGCGAGAAGAACAATCGGGTTGCCGGTGCCGGGAACTTGAATCGCCCCGGTTGCGATTCCGTCCGAGACGATGTCATGACCACTTTGATGTTCAATCCTGGGACCGGCAATTCGGTAACCCATTCGATCGGATTCCGGCAGGATCGAAAACGGCTCGGTCACAAACCTGGCCAAGCTTTCGTCGGTAAAGTAATCACGTTGCATGCCCCATGTAATCCTAATCGGGCGTTGCAAAGAGAACGCCTCTGGTTTCGGCAGTCTGACGTCCTCGCTATCGGAGGCAGAACACCGCGCCAACGGCAATTCATCGCCGGCGATCAGCGTTCGTCCCTGGAAGCCGCCGAGCCCAGCTCGGGTATAGGTCGAAAGACTGCCGAGGCACGGATCAAGGTCAAACCCCCCGGCAATCGCCAGGTAACAGGATAACGCCGTGCCGTCGAGAGAAATTCGGAAGATCTGGCCACGCCTCAGTACGGTGCTTCGCCACGGCGTAACCCGAGCCGGTTCAGGACCAAGCACATCAATGCTCGCGCCGAAACCGCCCAGCGCGATGCGTAGGCTATCGACCGTAATTTTCATTGTTGGCCCCTGAAAAAGCACCTCAAGTCCGGCCATTGTGCGTGAGTTTCCCACCAACACGTTGGCGAGACGCAAGCTCTCCGGGTCGAGAGCGCCCGATACTGGGACGCCCATATCCTGATAACCAACACGCCCGAAGTCCTGAACCGTGGTGTGAACACCAGGTGCGGAGATTTTGAGACCGCCGGTCATGAGTGAGTGCCTTGCGGGGTGAGCAAGTAGGTTCCAGCGGCAACAGCCGCCTCGATTTCGTCAAATGCCTGGCGAGTGATCGGGGTGAAGCGAACTTCGTCGCCGGGGGTCAGCCGAGCCGGCCTTGGATCGCGGATGTCGAACAGCGAAACCGGTGTTGAGCCGATCAAGTGCCATCCACCCGGGCTCTCGATCGGATAAACTGCCGTCAATGTGGTGACGATGGCAACGGCGCCTGGCGGCACCCGAAGCCTGGGATTTTCGAGGCGCGGCAGGCAAAGCTCGACCGGAAGATCGCCCATATAGGGGTATCCCGGCAGAAAGCCAAGCATGTAAACATGGTAGGAGCGGCTACAGTGGGCCTCAATCACCTGGTCTGTTGTCAATCCGGTGCGTTCGGCAACGCCCGTTAGATCGGGGGCTTTGTCCTCTTCGTAACAGGCGGGAATGCGCCACGTTCGAGACGCGAAGCTGTGTTCGTCGTCGGCATCCGTCATAGGCTCTAATTGTTCGATGAGTTCGGCGGCGGAAGTCACCAGCGGATCATAATGTATCAATAGCGATCGGAAGGTGGGCACCGTCTCGGTGACACCCTTGAGGTCGGCCTTTTGAACCGCATCGTTGGTCCGTAGAACCCGGTCGCTCAGCGCGCGGTCGATTTGATCGCCGAACTCGACGACGATGGCCGTATCACCGCTCGGGAGCATTCGAATTGCCAAAATTATAGCCGTGTCGCCGGTTTCAATAGGTATTCTGGTTCGTGTTTCGGTATTTTTTGGGGATCGTTTCGATCAATCCGTATTACGCCTTACGCCGCATAGCCAATCACTATCTGCAATCTTGCAAGCGTATTTAAGACAGTTTAACATACTAATCATAGGATGTTTGTGTAGGCTGTCAATCACGGGAGATAATGAGTAATTCTGGATCGT
>Ga0208113_1000310_pt1 | contig 24965 bp, 24 predicted proteins | sample Knorr_S7_td_NADW_FD_185598 | JGI IMG/M metagenome (GOLD analysis project Ga0208113, IMG submission 185598) | Marine microbial communities from Southern Atlantic Ocean transect - Knorr_S7_td_NADW_ad_2505m_LV_A (SPAdes) (version 2) | ecosystem: Environmental > Aquatic > Marine > Oceanic | place...
GCACATCGAACTGGTGAGCCGCAGGTTCCCCGACGGCGAGGGCTACGTGCGCGTCCCGTCGGATGCAATCGACGCCGTTCGCGCCGAGCCGGTCGTGCTGGTTTCGAACACCTACCCAGACTCCGGTGTCGTTCAGACCGTCCTCCTCCTCGAGGCCTTAGCGGACGTTCGCAAGGGCGAGCTCTCTAACCTCAAGAAAGAGGAGCCACAGAGCCTCGACGACGTGGGGCCCGGCATCTACCTCGCAATCCCATACTTCGGCTACTCGCGCCAAGACAAACGTTTCTCGAAAGGCGAGGCGCTCTCCGCCCGCGTCATCGCCGAGATCCTCGAGCGCAGCTGCGATGGCATCGCAATCCTCGACCTACACGAGCCGGCGGTCCTCGAGGGAATGGGCGTGCCTATGCAGTTCGTCAGCTCGATGCCGGAAATCGCCGAGCGGCTGCAAACGGAGGTCAGCCCCGATTTCATCCTCAGCCCCGACAAGGGCGCCATCGCCAGGGCCACCGAGGTAGCGGGCTTGATCGGCTGCGAGTTCTCCTACCTCGAGAAGACACGGGTCGATGCCCGCACCATCGAGCACACCCCCAAGGATCTTGACGTCAACGGCAAGGTCGTCGCCATCGTCGACGACATGATCAGCACCGGCGGCACCATCTGCCGCGCCAGCGACGCGCTGCGGCGCCAGGGCGCTGTCGAGGTCCACGCCGCCTGCACCCACGGCCTGTTCACGGGTGGAGCCATCCTGAGGCTGGCCAGCCACGTCGACGGCGTGCACAGCACCGATTCGCTGCCCAATCCGAGGGCCGTGGTGAGTGCGGCACCGGCTCTGGCCCGAGGCCTGAAGCAGCTGATGAGTTAGCCAATGCGACCTACGGTCGGTTTCTTTCAATCCGTTTCGTTTATATCAGCCACGTCGTGCGGCGGCTTACCTAACACGAGGAGTAGTTCCAATGAGTGTACACATAGCATTTGAAACCCCGAACGACATACAAGAGCAGGTCTACGAGATGGTCAAGTCTCTGGGCAAGGACGGTCGTGGCCGACTGAAGAAGGGAGCCAACGAGGTCACCAAGGCGGCAGAGCGCGGTAACGCGAAGATGGTCGTCATGGCCGAGAACGTGAATCCGGGCGAACTCCTGGCTCACATCCCTATGATCTGCAGAGAGAAGGATATCCCGTTCATCTACGTCGAGGACCAGGCATACCTGGCCGAGGCGGCTGGGATGAGCCTGGGAACCAGGACTGCTGCGATAGCGGTCATGGAAGTCGACAATGAGGCCGAGGACAAGTTCAAGGAAGTCAAAGGCCACTACGACACCCTGTCCGCGTGAGCACCGATGAAGGAGGAGATTCAGCATGGCACAGGAAGCATGGCCCGCGGAGGTCGTCGAGGTCATCGGCCGGACCGGCATGAGCGGCGAGGCCACTCAGGTGAAGGTCCGCGTCAACGACTCGTCCAACCCCCGAGACATCGGCCGCATCATCACCCGCAACGTTCTGGGGCCAGTGCGCGAGGGCGACATCCTGATGCTGCACGACACGGGTCGAGAGGCCCGCCGTCTAGGTGGAAGGTGAGAGAGATGCCGGAACGCCGCATCTGCAGCTTCACCCACGAGGAGATCGAGCCGGGCACCGGCATGATGTACATCAAGCGCGACGGCAGCGTGTTCTGGTTCAAGGACAGCAAGGCTCGCAAGAACATGCTCAAACTCAAGCGCAACCCGCGCCGGCTCAAGTGGACCCGGCGCTACGAGAAGGGCGGCATCAAGTAATCTAGTCTAGGAAATCCATGGCCCCTAGGGGATGGTGTCCTGCTTTGCGTTGAAATAGGGGAGGGGGGTCGCCCGCCCCATGGGAGGCTCTCAGACCACCTTCATCATGATCAAGCCGGACGGCGTCCAGCGTGGCCTTGTTGACGAGATAATCGGACGCTTCGAGGGCATCGGCCTGCGGATGCTAGGCAGGCGCGATCTGACGCCCCCGCTGGAGCTAGCAGAGACACACTACGCCGTTCACAAGGAGCGCCCGTTCTACCCTGATCTCATCGAATTCATCACCTCGGGCCCGGTAGTGGCCATGGCCTGGAACGGGGAGGATGCAATCGCATCCTCTCGCAAGTTGATTGGGGCTACGAACTGGGAGGATGCCGATCCGGGAACCATCAGGGCGGACTTCGCCCGCAGCATCGACCAGAACATCATTCACGGCTCGGACGGCGAGGAAACAGCGGCTTTCGAATTGGGGCTTTGGTTCCCCGGTGGTCTTGGGGACTGAAAAGAGGGAGTAGCATGAGGTGGGTCACATGGCAGGACGCAGACAACCCATCGTCGCCGTGCTAGGCCACGTCGATCACGGCAAGACCTCACTGCTGGACCACATCCGCAGCCTCGGCAAAGATGCCCGCGCGTCAGTTATGGATCGAGAGGCTGGAGGCATCACCCAGCACATCGGTGCAACCGAGGTCCCCGCTGACATCCTCAACACCCTGTGCGCACCCTTGCTGGACGGCAAGACGTTCGACTCACCCGGTCTCCTGTTCATCGACACCCCCGGCCACCACTCGTTCTCCACCCTGCGCTCACGCGGCGGCTCCCTAGCCGACATCGCCATACTGGTCGTCGATGTCATGGAGGGGACTAGGCCGCAGACGATCGAGTCATTGCGCGTCCTCAAGGAGGCCAAGACGCCGTTCGTCATCGCGGCCAACAAGATCGATCGTATCCACGGTTGGCACTCCGAGCACGGCCGCTCGATGGCTGAAGCCATGGGTGACCAGTCGAAAGAGGCCATGGGGCTGTTCGAACAGCGCTACTGGAAGCTGGTCGGTCAGTTCGCCGAGCACGGCTTCAACATCGAGCGCTACGACCGCGTCGACGACTTCACCAAGGACATCGCACTGGTCCCGCTCTCCGCTCGCGAGGGTGAGGGAATCCAGGACCTGCTTGCCGTGGTCATCGGGCTGGCCGAGCGCTACCTCACCGAGCAGTTAACCGACATCGAAGGCTCGGGCGAGGGCACAGTACTCGAGATGAAAGAGGAGCGTGGCCTCGGCAAGACGCTCGACGTCATCCTGCACCGAGGCTCAATCGAGAAAGGCGACGAGATTGTCCTGGTCACCGACGATGGTGGGCGCGCCACGCGCGTCAAGGGTCTGTTCACTCCTCGTGGTATGAGCGAGATGCGGGATGCGGGCAACCGCTGGGACGCTTCTGATGCGGCCCATGCCGCTAGCGGGCTCAAGATCTCGGCCCCGGACCTCGATGGAGTGCTCGCAGGCACCACCCTACGGGTGGTTCACACCGATGCAGAGCGCACCGAGGCCCTAGCAGCCGCGCACGAGGAGTCCAAACTCTCGATCGAGCTCGAGGAAGAGGGTGTGTGCATCAAAGCGGACACTGTCGGAGGTCTCGAGGCGCTCGCCAAGGAGCTCAACGCCATTGAGGTCCCGATTCGCATGGCCAGCATCGGCCAAGTCAGCCGCAGGGACATCCGCAACACCGAGGCGGCCAGCAACCCGCTTCACCGCGTCATCATGGCATTCAGCACTGACATCCTGCCTGATGCCGTCACAGAGGTCGAGAACTCCGATGCCGGAGCCAAGCACATAGGCTCCGACATCATCTACCGAATCCTGGAGGAGCATGAGGAGTGGGTCGAGCAGCGAGGCCGCGAGCTCGAGGAGGCCAGCCGCGAGATGGTCGTCTACCCAGGCAGGATTCTGCTTCTTCCCGACCACACCTTCCGCGTCTCCAAGCCGGCTGTGGTCGGCGTCAGGGTGGTGGCCGGTCGCATCCACGTCGGCCAGTACCTGCTCAAGGAAGAGAGGCGCATCGGGCGAATCAAGTCGATCCGTTCCGGTGAGAATTCGATGAAGGAGTCGATGCAGGGGGACGAGGTCGCCATAGCCATCCAAGGAGTCACTGTGGGGCGTCAGATCGAGGAGGGTGACAGCCTGCTTGTGGACATCCCAGAATCGCATGCGAAGAAGCTCAGGAAGATGGAACTGACATCGGCCGAACAGGATGTATTCGATGAACTGCTAGCCATTCATCGCAAGGAAGACCACTTCTGGGGCCGCTGAGAGTTTTGATGCGTTTCGCGTTCATGAGGACCGAAAACTCAAGTAGTGTATGAGTGGGCCTGAGGGCGTTAGTAGGTTAGGTTGTCACATGGCTCAATCAGCAGACCCTAAGGCTCGAGAATTGATCCAGACGGTCGCCCAAATCTCAAACGCCCTGATGAACGAAGTCGCCAAGGTCATCATCGGCAAGCAGGAGAACCTACGCAGGATCACAATCGGCATCCTCTCGAACGGCAACACCCTCATTGAAGACTTCCCCGGACTGGCCAAGACCCTGATGGCGAACACCTTCGCCACTGCCCTCGGATGCAAGTTCAAGCGCGTCCAGTTCACCCCGGACCTGCTGCCCGCTGACATCATGGGGACATACATGTACGACCAGCAGGCGGGCGAGTTCAAGCTCCGCCCCGGACCGGTGTTCACTAACGTCCTTCTCGCTGACGAGATCAACCGCGCTCCGCCCAAGACCCAAGCCGCTCTGCTTGAGGCCATGGAGGAGAAGCAGGTCACCATCGAGGGCATCACCCACAAGCTCCCGGCGCCTTTCATCACCATGGCCACGCAGAACCCCATCGAGCAGGAGGGCACCTACCCGCTGCCTGAGGCGCAGATGGACCGCTTCCTGATGAAGATGTCAATGGGCTATCCAGACCGCCAGGAGGAGAAAGCCATCCTGCAGCGCAGGAAGCTGCGCGGCAAGGACGAATACGACATCGAGCAGATTACCAGCCCGAAGAAGGTCGTCGCCATGCAGAAGGCGCTTGAGACGGTCCACGTCGATCCCGCCATCATGTCCTATATCGTCGAGTTGGTCCAGCGCACCCGCGAGGACCACCGCGTCATCACCGGAGCCTCCCCGCGTGCCAGCCAGTCTCTGTTCAAGACCAGTCGTGCGTCCGCGGCAATCGACGGTCGCGACTACGTCATCCCGGACGACATCAAGAACGTCGCACTCGAGGTCGTCAGCCACAGGATTTTCCTCAAGCCCGAATCGAAGATTCGCGGCGTCACCGGACGGCACATCACTCGCAAGATACTGTCCGAAGTGCCCGTCCCGGTCATCCAGTGATTCGCAAGATTCACGGTAGTCCCGCGGTTTTCCCCCTATGAGGGACATGTCTGCGCCGGTCGTGATTGCGGTTGTCAACCACAAGGGCGGCTGCGCCAAGACCACCACGGCGGTCAACCTAGCCTCGGCTCTGGCCGTCGGCAACGAGCAGATGGGCGTCTCCGGGCGCAGGGTCCTGCTGGTCGACCTCGATCCCAAGGGAAACGTCGCCACCACCTTCGGCATCGACAAGAGGTCACTGGGCCCGACGATGAACGAGTTGTTCAAGGGAGGAGTGGACGGCGCGCCGGTCACCCTCAACGAGTGCCTGCTCGGCCCCGAAAACCTGACTGAGGCTATGCGCGCGGCTTGGAAGCTCCACAACCCCGAGCGCAAGCGGGGACCTCCCAAGGAAATCGCCATCGACAACCTGTGGCTGTTGCCCGCCGACCTCGACCTGTCTGGCGTCGAGATCGATCTCGCCACCAGGATCGGACGCGAGAATCGACTCAAACTGGCTCTCGAGCAGGCTGTTGGGCACTTCGACGTGGTCATCGTCGACACCCCGGCCTCTCTGGGTCTGCTGACAGTGAACGCGCTTGCTGCGGCCAACTGGGTGCTGATACCCATCCAGGCCGAATTCTACGCGCTCGAGGGCATGGGGCAGCTGATCAACGCCATCCGAGAGGTGCAGAAGGCGATCAATCCAGAGCTCAAGATGTTTGGAATCGCTCTGACTATGGTTCAGACCAACAGCAACCTCGGTGAGACCGTGGCTGAACGAGCGCGCAAGCATTTCGGCGACCGGGTGTTCGAGACTGCCATCCAGCGCTCTGTGGCGATAGCCGAGGCACCGCTGGAGGGGGCACCGATAGTCATCGCGAAGAAGCCGAACAAGTCCAACCCGGGCAGCAAGGCGTACTGGGACCTCGCTAAGGAAGTGGATGCGCGCATCGAGCGGATACTGAGCGGCTAGTCCTCGCCCACTCTCTCGAGGGCTGACTGCTTTGCATCGAGCAGCGCGGCCTCCCACTTCGACTTGAGGACCGCTTCGAGCGATTTGAGGATCTCCTTGACCTCCTTCTTTGAGAGGTCGCCGCGCTTGGCGAACTGCTCCTCGAGCTTGGCCATCATCTCGCCCTCGCGCTTCTTGGCGAACTCGGCCACCCTGTGCTCCATCTCGACCTCCTCCTCAAGCGCCATCTCCTGGCGGCGAAGGGCTAGTGCGACCTCCATGGTCTTCCGCTCGGACCGGAAGCGGCGGTCGAGCTCGGCCAGCGCACTGCGCTCTGATTCCTCCTCGAGTTCCTTGATTCGTACGTCGACGTCGGCCTTCATATCCTTCTCGAGCGATGCTCGCTCGTCCTTGAGCTGCTTCTCCAATTCCACCTCTCTCTCCCTGCGGGACTCGGAGAGGCGCTCCCTCCTCTGCATCTCCTGATCCAAGCGATGGGCCTCGACCTTTCTGTGGACTCCGCTCTCCATGGCCTCACGCAGGTCCATCTCGACTCGGCGCTGCATCCTCTCGACGTCTTGGGCCGCCTCGAGCTCCAGACGCTCCTCGAGGAACGCCCTGCGGCGCTCATACTCGGTCTCCATCTCGTCCTTGAGCCTACTTCGCAGCTGGGTGGAGTGCGCCTCTATGCGGCGGTCGCGCTCCAGATCGAGCTGCTCGCGCAGCCGGTTCTCCTCGCGGCGGAGCCGATGCAGCATCTCCTCGCGAAGCAGCCTCTCCTCACGCTCCAAGGCCTCGGTCTCGAGGCGTTCCATCTCGTCCTCGAGCTCGGCTCTGAGGTCTGCCTCGATCTGCTGCAGCCTCTCCTCGAACAGGATCTCGTTGGCCTTGCGCATCGCCCCGTGCATCCCGGAGACCCTCTCGGTCATCTCGGTGATGCGCATCCGGCGCTCGCGGCGGATGCCGGAGCGCAGTTTCGACTCCTCGTCCAAGCGCTCCCTGGCGCGTGCCACCGACTCCATGCTGGAAGAAGCGGAGAGGGTATGCTGGGCACGCAGTTCAGCCAGTTCGTCGATACCTCCGGTATCGTTGCCATCCGGCGACTTGCTCTCACTCACGGGTACCCATCCCCAAGTTGACGCTCATTTCTGAGTATTTGAGAGCGAAGGGTCCGAATCGGCCGATAAAAGCGGTTTCAGGATACTATCGGAAGCCACGAACCCGTGTGGATCTGACGTCATCTGAAAGTTAATACGGACAGATAAACAGGCGTTTTCGTGAAACACACGCACCTTCTGGTCGCTATTTTCCTGTTATTGACGCCGCTGGCCGGTTGTTTCGATTCCAGCCCAGTACAGGGGCCAGACCGGACAGGCGGTGCCGACGACAGGAACGGAGTCGAGGGAGGTCCCGGGGTCGAGTGGGGACCGGAGGTTTCCGACAGGGCGAGCGAATGGCTGCGTCAGAATATCCGCGACGAGGTCTACGACCAGGTGTACTACCACTACTGGGACCTGCGCGAGCACATGGAGGCGCTGCAGCAGGACCACTCGGGAATCATGCGCCTCTCCACGATCGGACGCAGCGTCGACGGTGAGTTGGATCCGTTCAATGACTATGGCAAGCTGCTGCTGGCGGAGGTCACCAACCTCTCCGACACGACACCCAAACCGCAGATTCTCATCGATGGGGGGCACCACGGCAACGAGCAGCTCGGGATGGAGGTGGCGATGCTCCTGCTCGACTACCTGGTGACCCAGTACGAAGAGGACGCTTGGGTCAAGGAGTTCGTCGACAGCCACGACATCTTCATCTTCCCCATGGTAAATGTCGACGGCAACACCCGTGACACGAGGGCCAACTCCAACGGGGTCGACCTCAACCGCAACTACCCCTTCGAATGGGACGGTGCCGGCAGCGGGCCTGCGAGCGAGCCCGAGGTGGCTGCTAATGTGGAGTTGTTCGAGGCACACGACTTCCGCCTCTACATATCGATGCACACCGGTACACTCTGGTTCCTGACGCCGTGGGGATACACCGAGTCACTCACGCCTGATGTCGAGATGTACACCCGCCTGGAGCAGGAGCTGACTGAGCTCACCGGACTCAGAGCCGGGCCGGCTGCGACTGAGCTGTACATCGCCAAGGGGACCTCGCTCGACTACGGATACTCGCTCGGGATGCCCTCTGTGACCATCGAGGTGGACAATGAGCAGTGGGGGATGATCTCGGTGGAGGAGAAGCAGTCCCGGCTCACTGCCGCTTTCATCGGCTCGTTGTACATGATGGGAAACTACCCCCTCTTCGGTGCCCATCCCGTGCTTGATGGTAGCAGCCATCCCACCGAGATAGTCAACGGCGAGTCCTTCACCCTCTCCCTCGAACTGAACAACACCGGCTTCGGACCGCTTGTCAACGGGACCTTCTGGTTGAAGGGAGACGGTTTCAAGGCGTCACCTGACTGGATAGAGATAGCCGAGTTGGGTGCAAACAACTCGACCACACTGGAGTTCACCGTGCGGCCGCTGTACACCGGGAACGTCTCCGTCGAGTTGGAGGGGAGTTTTCGAACGCTGCTGATCGACGGAGCGCCAGAGCTGCTGCTCTCCGAGAGCAATCGCTCTGTGGTGTTCCTCAAAGTGAGCAGGGATGACCGGGGGCTGTTGCCGGGTTGGTCCTTCCCACTGGGGTTGCTCTCCCTCGCTGTAGCCGCAATAGCGATGCAGTTTGGCCCCGGTCCACGAACGTCTAGAAAGTGACGTTGAACGCCGACTCGCAGGCCGGGCAGGTGAGCTCACGGGTCCCGGGCCTCGGCCTGATCCTCAACGTCCTCTCGCAGCCCGGGCAGTCGATCTCCACCTTGACGATCTTGGCAGTGAGGGTGAAGCTGCCCATGCAGGCCCCGCAGGTCAGCTCGACCGGTCTCTCATCGGTGCCGGCGACGACCACGGTGTTGCAGTGTGGGCACGGTAGGGACTCGTCGGTCAGTGAGTCGATGGTCGGCTGGTGGCTGACGCGGCAGACCGCGCCGCAAACCTTGCACTCCTTCTCACCCAGACCCTGAGGCAGCATGTGGTCGCAGTGAGCGCATTCCGCAAGCGGAGGAGCATACTTCGACTCGATCTCGACCGAATCCGCCATGGGCCTCGATTCCGGGCCGGGTTAATCAAGCGGTCGCAGAAGAGTCGTCGTCTGAGAGGCCAATCGCAACCCTCAGCGCCTCGGCGAGATCGCGGCCAAGCTCCCGACCCAAGTCGACTAGGGTCGTCACTCTCTGGGCCCCGGTTCCCGAAACCCACATGCCGTTGAGGATGACTATCAGCGCGCTGGCCTCGTGCAGGGCCACACCTGCGAAAATACTGGTTAACTCGCCCATCAGGACCGTCGTCACAAGGAACAGCGTGACCCCCACAGAGATCACTATGTTGGCGTATACCGCTCTGCGTGTCCTCTTGGCGAGGGTGATGAGCCGGGAGAGGGCCCTCGGGTCTTCTCCGGGTATCAACACGTCAGCGGCGTCGAGGTTGACCTGCTCGCCGCTGCCTACCGCCACTCCTACATCAGCTGCTGCCAATGCGCCGGCGTCGTTGAAGCCGTCACCCGCCATCAGAGTGCAACGCGCCTTCGAGCGCTCGGAGACCCACTGGGCCTTGCCCTCTGGGTCGACGCCGCCTCGGCATGCGGCAGAATCGATTCCGAGGCGTTGTCCGAACGCCTCGACGCTGGCCTGCTCATCGCCGCTCAGTATCTCGACGGTGATGTCGTGCTCACGCAGGGCGGCGATGAGTTCCTCGACGCCTTCGCGGGCGTCGTCGTGGGCGAAGCCGAACGCGGCGACCGCCTTGCCGTCGATAGCGAGCACGCTAGCGCCATAGCCGGCCTTCCTGGATTTGGTGAGTGCCGAGTCTATGTCGAGTGGTATGCTGACGTCGTTCTCGAGCAGCCAGTCGGCCCGCCCGAGCAAGACCTCCTGCCCGCGCAGCTTGCCTCTGACACCGGCGTCTCCGTCGGTGATGTCGGTGACATTGCTAGCCTTGAGGGAGCGCTGCTCGGCCAAATCCAGGATGCTCTTGGCGTAGGGGTGGTTCGAGCGCTGCTCGAGTCCCGCGGCGATCTGCAGCGCCCGGTACTCGTTCTCGTGCTCCGAGACTGTGAGGCCCGTCATCCTAGGGCGTCCGCTGGTCAGCGTGCCGGTCTTGTCGAGCAGAGCCAGATTCACGCCCGCAGCCGCCTCGAGCACGTCGCCGCCGCGTGCGACCAGTCCTGAGGCGGAGGCGGAGGAAAGGGCGGCTGCGTGCGGCACCGGAGCAGCGAGGAGGAGCGAGCAGGGGCACGATACGACCCATAGCAGGAGTGTGACGAGGATAGCATCGGCTGTTGCACCGTACGCGAGGAATGCTATCGCTGGCGCGCCCAGCATCACCAAGGGCACCCAGACTGCGGTGAACCTCTCGATAGCGCTCTGCGTCCTAGTAGGCTGGTCTCGGTAGCGCCTGACGAGGTCGATGAGGCTCGAGAGTCGTGTATCGTCCCCGCTTGCCTGAGCGCGGATTACCAGAGGCCCGCGTACTAGGGTGAGTCCGGCCTCCGCCAGATCTCCGACCTTGACTGGAATAGGTAAGGGCTCGCCGGTGAGCGGAGCGCGGTCTATGGACCCAACGCCCTCGACGATGATGCCGTCTACTGGTATGACCTCGCCCGAGCGGACCTCGACGAGATCGCCCGGTTCGAGAGCTTCCACCGGAGTGAGGTCCTCACAGTGGTCATTGACTCCTCCCGCTGCTGCGGAAGATGGTAATACCGTCAGCGAGCGAGAGTGGGAGTGGGGCTCATGCTCGCTCGGTCTCGGCTCAAGCAGTCGTGCCCTACGCGGCAGCCTGTCCAAGCCCCCCTGCATAGACTCCCGGGCCTTGATTAGCGCCCTGTCCTCGAGATTGGAGGCGAATCCGACGAGCCCGACCACCATCAGCGCTTCAGCCCATTCGTGCAGGTACATTGCACCAATGACGGCGAGCGAGGTCAGGACCTGAAATCCCAGGATCCTGTTCTGGATGCTGGCGAAGGCCTCTTGGAACATCTGGTAGCCAGCGAAGATGACACCGAAGAAAGCCACCCCGGCCGCCAACGTATTCGGGATATAGTGGATTTGCTCTATGGCGATGACGCCGGCGATGAGCGGGACGGTCATCGCCGCGCCCAGCAGTCGAATTTGATCGGGCCTGAGCCTAGCGCTCTTGGAGGGCACCAGCTTCGATTCAGGCCCCAGTATCTTGCGCATCCTCAACTCGGAGACCTCCCTGAGGCTGGGGTCGTCGAGCCAGAGGCGCTGCATCTCGACCTTGCCGTCATCCAGACGGACGTTGAGCACCCCTGGGACATCCATGAGAGTGGTTCTCAGTGCCCGGCGATCAACGCCTATCCTCGCAGCGACCTCCCTCGGGGTCTGCCCCACCACGGCCAGCCACTCGATGACGGGGCTGTGGCCGAGGTTCTCCAATACCGAGGAGGCTCGGGATATCTTTCCCTTGCTGATGTCCAGATTGATCCTCACTCGGCCGTCGGTGGCCGAGACCCGGCACTCCTCGATTCCCGGTAGGCGCTGTACAGCCCTCGTCGCCTTCATCGCGCAGTCGGGGCAGTCCATGCCCCGGATGTCCCATTCGAACTCGTGCACGCCGTCTGCTGCGAGGTCGGCGTCGAGTACGTCACCAGCCGATTCAGCGACTGCCTCGATGGCGGGCTCAGGCTTCGGCGACGGCTTCTCCTTGGACTTCGGACGCATGAAGCCTGGCAACTTGAGTGTGGGTATCTTGGGCATGGAGAGCAGGACGGGGGGCTCTTCCGGTTTCTCTGAAACCGAAGTCTCCTCGTCATCGTCGTCCAGAACTAGGAAGTCCTCATGCTCCTCGTCCATACACAGGCCATCCAGTGGTCCCGCTTGAACATGATGCGAGGGGTCCTGGGCGGTGGAATCATCATCCCAGTGCCGCCCCGGTCAGCTATGGTAGAGCTTCCTCAGGGCCGTACCTGGGACATGGTCGTGTTCGATGTGGACGGCACTCTGATGGACGCCGAGGGTTTTCATCCCGACCTGATTCCGCTGATTCGCGAGGTCGAGGCGCGCGGTCTTCCGATCTCACTCGCATCCGGTCGCACGCTTCCCAACGTCACTCCAATCAGGCAGTCGCTCGGCGCATCCGGGTTCATCGTAGCCGAGAACGGCGGCATGGTCTGGGACAGCGGAGAGGGACACGAAATCATCACACTGGCCGACGGCTCCCGCGCTAGAGCAGCCGTACAGTGGCTGGCCACCCAGATAGATGACTTCGATGCGGCGGGGATAGAATCGAACCGCTGGCGCGAGACCGAGTGGTGCCTATTCGAGAATGGAAATGAAGATTTGATGCGCGAGCTCCTCGCTGGCAGCGAGTGGTCTGACCTCATCGTCGTACCCACGGGTTTCGCGGTTCACATCACGGCCCCTGGAATAGACAAGGCGGGGGGTCTGCGGATGGCCTTCGAACAGCGTGGTGTAGACCCTGGGAGGGTGCTCGTGTGCGGTGATGCACCGAACGACATCTCGATGTTCGAACTCTGCGGCTTCTCCGTCGCAGTCAACGACGAGCGAGAGGATGTGGTGGACGCGGCCGACTGCCTGACTGCGGCACGTGGGATAGAGGGCTCGCTCGAGTTCCTCAAGGCCGTGATTGCAATCCTGTGAGCGTCATTGGTGCAGGTGGCAGGATTTGAACCTGCGAAGCACTACGCATCGGATCTTGAGCCCGACCCCTTTGACCACTCGGGTACACCTGCGACGCTGGGAGGGAAGTTTGGCTCTTGATACCCGCGCCTCGGGGGGTTTTGCCGGATGTCGCTAGGAATTGTTCAATAGTCTCCCTCCACCCACTCCCGACGGGTTGCTCTGATGGACGAAGATGGTGCTGCACCTAGGCTAAACAGGAACCAGTTGCAATCCATCGAGAAGTCCCTTTTCGAGCTCTCTCGCAAGCAGAAGTCCCAGACCATTCCAGTCGACCTGCCAGTCCCCGCATTCTGGGGCTCAGTGGGACAGTTGCTGCACCATCTGGAAGTGGAGCTTGCAGAGACCATCAGGGACGAGGGCATGACTGCCAAGGCGCAACTCAAGTCACGACGGCTGGGCATCATCCGGACCTGCGTCAGCGATCTGACTCGGCTGCGGCTGAACGCGTTCACCCAGCACGCTGTCCTCTCGAACCTGCTTAAGTCCCCGCAGGGTGACGCGGTGAACGTGGCTGCGAATTTCGAGACGATGGACTGGGAGAGGCATGACCCCTCTGAGAGAGCCTACTACTCCGGGGTCGGTCACCTCGTTGAGAAGTACAAACACGAGGTCTCGTGGAACGCCCTGCTACGGGGCTCCGGCATCGAGATTCCCGAATCGGCTAATATCACCGGACACGCTCCTCTTACTGAGTTCATCAAGCAGGATGAGAAGATATCCTATGAGACACCCGATGCAGTACGGACACCGCCCAGCGGCAACTGGGAGGATCCCGAGATTGACGAAGAGGATCGGATTCGGCAGATTGACGCGTTTCCGGGCCGCGCCACCGGTGCTGCCCCTCCTGCACCTCTCGAGGAGCCCCCTGCTGAAGATGAGAGCGGGCTGCGCCGCATCCGCATCCTGAAGGACCTCTCCGATCCCATAATCACCGAAGACGGCTCGGAGATAGTGCTGACTGCTGGCGATGTCGAATCATGTGCGGCTCCGATTGCTGATACCCTCATCGCCGCCGGCTTCGCCGAACCGGCGCCGCTGTGATTCTCGCAATGACTTAGTGTCGCCATTACTCGAAGTGGCTCACCAGAGGTGAGCCAATGGGCAAGACGATTACCAGAAAACAGGTTGTAGAATTGAGGAAGGGTTTCGCGGCGAACCCATCGAACAAGGTCGCGCAGAACGCCGTGACGAACGTGCAGTTACCCGATTTGACTTTGGACAGGAACCTGGTTCAGAACATGGACTCCTCTTTCAGCACCAAGCTGGATGATTGGAAGGTGACCGCTCAGATGAAGAGTGGTCGGTGCTGGCTGTTCGCGACTCTGAACCTGTTCAGGGTCGGTGCGATGAAGAAGATGAATCTCAAGAACTTCGAGTTCAGCCAGGCCCACATTCACTTCTGGGACAAGTTCGAGCGGGCCAACCACCTGCTCGAGGCCATCATCGAGACGGCTGACCGCCCCGTCGACGACCGCACCATCCACTTCCTGCTCTCCGACCCGATCGGCGACGGCGGTCAGTGGAACATGGCGATGAACCTGATTCGCAAGCACGGCCTGGTCCCCAAGTCGGCTTTTCCCGAGTCTAACACCAGCAGCGCGACACGCTGGATGAATACCGAGCTGAAGAACATCCTGAGGAGCTCGGCCTGTGAGATCCGGGCCATCCTCGAAGGAGGTGGCACGGAAGATGAGGCCCGGGAACACAAGGAGAAGAGGATAGCAGACGTCTGGAAGATGCTGTGCATCCACCTAGGCACTCCACCCAAGACATTCGACTGGCAATGGCGCGACAAGGATGACAAGTTCCACCGCAAGGGTAGGATGACCCCGCAGCAGTTCGCCGCTGAGTACGTCGACATCGAGTGGGAGGACTACGTCTGCATCGTCAACGACCCCCGCAACGAGTACTATCGGACCTACACCATCGACTTCCTGCAGAACGTCGCCGGCGGGCCTCCCGTAGTCTACCTGAATGTGCCGAGCAAGGAGATGAAGGCGGTCACGCAGAGGCTGCTCGAGGACGGCATACCCGTCTGGATGGGTTGCGACGTCGGCAAGGAGATGGATCGCAAGAAGGGGCTCTGGGACGCCGACCTGTTCGACGTCGAGGGACTCTACGGGGTCGAGTACGGCATGGACAAGGCCGACAGGCTTCGCCACAACCAGACCATGATGACTCATGCGATGCTGTTCACCGGTGTCGATGTGGTCAATGGGAGGGCCCGACGCTGGCGTGTCGAGAACTCGTGGGGGGGCGAGACCGGTCAGAAGGGCTACTACACGATGAACGACAGCTGGTACGACGAGTACATGTTCGAGATAGCTGCTCCGACCTCGTACCTGAATGAGAAGATGGTCGCCGGACTCGAGACCGAGCCTGTGGTGCTTCCGGCCTGGGACCCGATGGGCAGCCTAGCCTAGGTTGCGCAGCGAGAGTTCGATGGTGACCGAATCGGGGATCGGGATTCGCAGAACCTTGCGGAGCGCCTTCTCGTCCTTGGCAGTGTTAGTCACCAGCTCGAGCAGGCGCTTGTGGACTCGCATCTCCCAGTGGTCCCAGGTCTCCGCGCCCTCTCCGTCCGGACTCTTGCGGCAGGGCACGACCAGACGGCGCGTAGGCAGGGGAATCGGGCCACGCAGATTGACGCCGGTCTCCTCTGAGATCGACTTGATGTGCTCGCAGACCAGATCCACGTCAGTGTGATTCTCGCCGGTCAACTTGATGGTGGTGACGACAGGCATCCCACTCACCAAGTATCAGTTTCGCGAATCACTTCTTCTCGACCTTCATACAGACGCCAGCGGCGACTGTCTTGCCCATGTCGCGGATTGCGAAGCGGGCTAGTTCGGGGAACGCGTCCATCTGCTCGATTGCCATGGGCTTGGTCGGCATGAAGCGAACGAGAGCGGCGTCACCGGTCTTCAGGAACGGAGGGTTGGCCTCCTTGGTCTTCGAGTTCTCGAGGAGATCGACGAAGCGGACTGCTACCTGCGAAGTGTGGGCGTGGAACACCGGGGTGTATCCGGAGCCGATGGCCTTCGGGATGTCCATTAGTTGGATCTGTCCGACAAAGGTCTCGTCGTGGCGGACGAACATCGGCGCGTTGTCCGTGTATCCTGCGACGTCGCCTCGGCGGATGTCGGTGGCCGCCAGACCGCGGACGTTGAAACCGACGTTGTCGCCGGGCTCGGCTTTCTCGACGTTGGTGTGGTGCATCTCGATGCTCTTGACCTCAGCAGTCTGTTGGCTCGGGTTGAACACGACGGTCTTACCGACGTTCAGCACCCCGGTCTCGATCTTGCCGACCGGCACAGTGCCGATCCCGCTGATCTTGTAGACGTCCTGGATAGGCAGACGCAGCGGCCTGTCGGTAGGCTTCGGGGGCATCTCTATGTTGTCGATGGCTTCGAACAGCGTCATGCCGTTGTACCAAGGCATGTTCTCGCTCTTGTTGAAGACGTTGTCACCGGCCAGCGCAGCACAGGGGATGAACGGAATCTCGTCGGTTTTGAAGCCTGCCATCTTGAGAAGGCCGGTGACCTCGGTGACGACGCTGTCATACTTTTCCTGAGAGTAATCGACACCGCTGATGTCCATCTTGTTGACGTTCACGATCAGCTGCTGGACGCCTAGGACGCGGGCTAGGAAGGCGTGCTCCTTGGTCTGGGCGTTCACACCATCGTCGGCGGCGACGCAGAGGACTGCGGCGTCGGCCTGGCTGGTGCCGGTAATCATGTTCTTCACGAAGTCGCGGTGACCTGGCGCGTCGATGACGGTGAAGTAGTATTTGGGGGTGAAGAACTCCTTGTGAGCGACGTCGATGGTGATGCCTCGCTCGCGCTCCTCCTTCAGTCCGTCCATGACGTAGGCGAAGCCGAATCCGGCCTTGCCCAACTCGGCTGCCAACTTCTCGTTGCCATCGATGACGTGCTGTTCAATGTGGCCACTGTCTAGCAGCAGTCTGCCGACCGTCGTCGACTTCCCGTGGTCCACGTGACCAACGAATACGATATTCAAATGCGACTTGCTCTTATCTTCCCATTGTGAACCCATAATGTACACCTTCTGAGTGTCCCGCCGACCGATGGGGCGTATTTGAATCTCTCCCCCTAGGATAGGGGAGGTCGCTTCTGAGCAGCCTAGCGTAAAGGAAGCCGGTTGACTAGCGGTACTGCAACTCGACGACCATCTGCTTGACCTCGGTGTTGTGGGTCTTCTCGTTGACTATGTCGACTGTCCAGTCTCCTGGTAAGAATCCCCGAACGGTCGAGCCGCCCACCACCATCCAGACGCAGCGGTTGTCGGATGCGCACTCACCAGCGTCCCTGCTCTCGTCGTCGATGGCCGAGGTGTTGGCGACTTCCTCGTCGGTGCTGTTGTACAGATAGAGGTCGAGTTTGTTCTCCGTGTCTATTCCTCCGAAGGGCTGGTCATCGTCCTCGGCCGGGTATGTCAGCTTGACCCTGAGGTAGCGGATCCTGTCTCTGGTATCATCATCGTAGGTGACGGGGAACTCCCAGGTCATGATTACCGGATCTTGGTAGCGGCGGTCGATCACGAAGTCCTTCCAGATCCCACGGTAGTTGACGTAGACTGTCGAGTCGACGTGGTCGATGAGGCCCTGGTCGTCGGTGACCGAGAGTCGTATGTCCCAGGCCCCAGCAGGCAGGTCCTCCCACTCGTAGGTCTCTCCGGAGGCGTCGATGTCGTTCTCCGGGTTCCCATCGCCGTTGGAATCGGTGTTGGTGTCGAGGTCCCAGTTGTACTCGACCAGGTACTCCTCGGCGTAGCATTCGGCCTGATCGGGGTCGCATCCCGCCCATGAATCCGAACCGTCGAGTGAGACGGTGGTCGAGACGCTGATCTCCCTCTCGTTCTCGTCCTTGTCGTCCTCGCAGACCCATACCAGGACGAAATCGCCGTTGGGTGGCTCCTCGCCCTCGCAGTCGTCGTCCTTGTTGGCAGTGATCTCCGCGTGCGGCTCGCGCGCCGAGGCGTCGATAACCGTGATGGTCATGCTGGCCATGGCCTCGTGGGTGCCGTCGCCGACCGCCAGGCGGGCGGTGTAGTCGCCGGGTTGGGCGTACGAGTGGCTGGTGGTCATCCCGGTCCCGGTGTTGCCGTCGCCGAAGGTCCAAGTGAAAGTCAGGGAGTCACCGTCGGAGTCAGAGGAGCCGACAGCGCTGAAGGTGAGTGAGTCGCCGGCCTTGGCTGTTCCCGGTGGGTCAACCGACATCACCGCTGTAGGCGGATCGTTTCCACTGAGCAGATCCAGGCATCCGGCCAAGGCCGAGCAGAGGAGGATTGCGGTCAGCATCGGAGCGAGCGCACGCATGCGAGCCATCAGTCTGGTCTGGGAGACCGGCTGAAATCAACCCTACGCTGTCCAGTACACATCCAATGGCGGTTAGACAGGCTTCCAATGTAGCGATTAGAAGTCAAAGAGGGTCTGTTGGCGCGAGCCTGACATAAGTTCGGTCCTACCCCACCCGAAGGCCTCTGTTATCCTACCCAGGGCTGTCGCGAGGCGCCTCGCGTAATAATCCGGGTCGTATCTGGGTGGATCCTCGCCAATCTCATCGACGAGCCAGGGCTCCACATCCATGGGGCTGTTCTTGGCGCTGGTGACGACGTAGCCCACCTTCATCCCGGGGGTGAAGGGCAGGTCTCTCTCAATTCTCTTCTTCGCCGCGCGCACGTAAGGCAACCCGTTCGGGTTATCGTAGACCTTGGAGAAGTCGACTGTGCCGTCGCGCCTCAGTGTACCCTTGCAGGAGCGGCTGATGACCAAATCGGCCGCGTCGACACGCCTAGCCTTCACATCGTCGATGACTGACTTGGTCATCTCGACGGCGGCCCATTCCTCACCGTCCAGGATCATTTCGAACATCTCCGTCATCGTGCGAGTCAGAAGCGCGAAGGAGTCGGTCCTGCGAACCTCATAGCCGCGAATCAGCATCTCCTCTCGCGGCCACACGACACGACCGACGTAGCGTTTCTTGGCACCGTGGCTGAAGAAAGCGGAAAGCGCGGTCTCAAGCTCTAGTTCAGCTCCTTCCTTGGTGAATTCTGAGGCCAGACTCTCACCGAAGCGAAGCGTCTCCGCCTTCGCCCTCTCCCAATCCGCATGAACCGGCGAATCCTCTGGCGGCTTGTTGATTGGAGACTCCTTGTCTACCGGGGCTTTGACGAATATCGAATCGGTATCAGAGTAGACCACCTCGTGGCCGCGCTTCTCCACATGAGCGATGATTCCGCGGATGTTGTGGCGGGCCCATTCTGTTATGCTGGCGCCGAGGTCGGGGTGGGTGAAGCGGTAGAAGCTCGAGGCAAAGACTCCGTAGAACGAGTTCATCAGAATCTTGACTGCGTATTGCAGTTGGTCCTGCAGGAAGGCCTCGGCCTCGTCGCCAGACTCCCTGGCAACTGAGAGGGCGGCCTTGTGGACCTCCCTGCTCTGCATCAGCTGCTCCAGAAGCTGCGGGACCAGCCCTAAGCGGTCCTCCTTCGAGAGATATCGCGTCTCGGTGGTAGGCGATACGCTGTGCGAATCGTCGACTGAGCCGTCTCTCAGGAGGGTGGTAAAGCATATGTTGTTTGCAATCATGATCGATGGGTACATCGACTTGAAGTCGAGTACGACAACCCATGGCTCCAGTCCCGCGTCCACCTCGTGGACATATCCGCCGGCGATCTGATTCCTCCTCCGAGGCCCCGAGTTAGTGGTCGGGACGGAGACGTTTCTGCGGTCTGCCAGACGGATCACCAGCGAGTCGAGCCACTGGCTGGTGGTTCCAGAGGAGGCTGTTTCGACTGTTGTCAGTGATACCGAGGCGAGAGCCTCCTTGCGAGCGACCGATTGCAGACGATCGAGGATGTCCAACGGAAGAACCGTGTCTCGAACGCAGTACTCGAGGACCTCCTCGGGCCGCTCGGCCCATTCCCTGTCCATCTGGCTGGCATCGATGTCCAGTTTGTGCTTGTCCTCATCTTCTGGCCAGAGCAACTTGGAGACATATCTCAGAGTCTCCCGCTGAGGTCGGAGGGTCTGGCGTGCCTGCCACCAAGCATCGAGAGGGATTCTTCCTGAAATTCTCCAGACGCGGTTCTGCTGGCGGCTGGGAAACAGCCTCCTGTTCTCGCTCTGCAGCATCGGGACTCTGCCCCATCCGTACAGCGCGGCGGCCTCCATCCTTGAGCGGCCTGCTAGGACGTCCGCCCTCTCCTCCATCCGAGGCAGGTCGAAGTTGTCGATGTTGTAGCCGGTGATGATGTCGGGATCCTCGGAGCGGATGAGTTTGGTCAGCCCCTCCATGATATCGCCCTCCTCGCCTTGGAAGGTGTGCTCAGTGCGCTCCCCTCCCCTGTCGATGACAGCCGCGGCACACAGGATCCTGTTCGACTGGATGCTCGTCTCCAAGTCGAATGAGAAGGTGACGAATGGGGTTCGGAATGGCTCGGTGATTGACAGGTCATCCACAGTGCAAGACAGAACCATATCGACAGGATAGAGGCCCGCTCCACCGACCTCGGCGATACGCCCAGTAGCGGTAGCGCGATCCGTGGTAGACTCGTCACGGGCCTCGACCGGCGCGCGCTCGCCGGCCCAGAGTACCTCACCGCAGGCAGAGATGTGGGGTCCGAGGTCGTAGTCCAGCAGCAATCTGCGCTCGAACAATATGTCGGCGCTGCTGACCTCCCAACTCTCCTGCAATGTCTTCCTAATATTCGGGCCTCTGGTAATCATCCAGGGTTGTGGCACCTCGACCTTCCAGTGCGGCTTGTCGCCGTCCGGGGTCCACTTGTCACCGATTGGGGTGACGTTGACCGCCCAGTCCATGCTCCGTAGATAATCCAGTGCCGAATCGGCCTCGGAAGCTGGTCGTGGTTTGCCGGGCAGTGCGATTACGACATACGGTCGAAGCCCGTTCACCAACAGGGTCACAGAGTGTCCAGCGCGAGAGCGGCACCAGAGTTCAACGGTGGTTCGGTGGGGCTTCCCATCACCCGACTGATAGGAGCCTGATATGATGCACATCTCCTCCTCCCACTGCATGGATGTCCCTCAGGCTCAGGCTGGACTCAGACGCCTTCAATCTATGTAATCGTGAGAGCCCAAAACGATAGTGGACGGGTAGGAGCGGAACCGTTGAAAGCCGACCCCCTCACCTGCGACGCAATTAGGGGTGCATTGGTGTTGGATAATGACAGCCCGGCAATCGACTGGGACAGCATGATATTCAGTTACCAGAAGACCGATCGGATGTACATCTCCCACTGCAAAGAGGGTGGGGACTGGAGCCCTGGGGTGATGCAGGACTTCCAGGACCTCAGCATGTCACCGGCCGCTGGGGTTCTCAACTACGGCCAGGGCCTGTTCGAGGGCCTGAAGGCGCAGCGCGCAGCCGACGGCAGCATCGTCATGTTCCGGCCCGAGAGGAACGCGAGTCGCATGCAGGACGGCGCGAAGCGCCTCGGGATACCTGTCGTCCCTGAGGAGATGTTCCTCGACGCGGTCCGCAAGACCGTGCTCGAGAACAGCCGCTGGGTCCCCCCCATGGGCAAGGGCGCGCTCTACATCCGGCCGCTGCTGATGGGCAGCGGCGCAATCCTCGGTGTGGCACCCGCACCCGAGTACACGTTCCTGGTCTACGTCTCCCCGGTGGGGCCCTACTTCAAGGGAGGCCTCAGGCCGATCTCGCTGAAGGTCTCGGATGATTTCCACCGCGCCGCCCCGGGCGGCTCGGGCGGGGTGAAGGCGATCGGCAACTACGCGCCCGGGATGGTCCCATCGAAGGCCGCCAAGTCCGAGGGCTTCGCCGAGATCATCTACCTCGACGCCGTTCACCACAGGTACGTCGAGGAGGTCGGAGCGGCCAACTTCTTCTGCGTCAAGGACGGCGTCATCTCGACGCCTGAGCTGACCGGGACCATACTGCCGGGAGTCACCAGGGAGTCGGTCATCGAGATCGCGAGGGACATGGGTTACGAGGTCCGCGAGGAGAAGGTCGACGTCGACTACGCTCTGAGCGCCGACGAGTGCTTCTGCGCCGGCACGGCCGCCGTGGTCTCCTCCATCGGCTCGATCAAGCACGGCGACAGGGTCGCCAGCTTCGGCGATGGCGAGGTCGGGACGATTACCCGGATCCTGCATGACGAGCTCGTGGCCATCCAGCAGAAGCGGATCCCGGACGAGCGCGGGTGGACCGTGGCCGTCGAGTGAGTCACTCGCGGACCATGCCTTGGAAGTACCCGGCGAAGCCGAACGGGAGGTTCATCGGCCCGCCCGTCGGGACCCAGCCGTCTTTCAAGGCGGCGTTGACCTCCTCCTCCAGACTCTCGAGGGTCTTCGACTTGATGATGCGGTACTCCACGGCCCGTCATGCGAGGCGACGGACAAGGTGATTGCGGTCAGCGGCCGAACTTCTTGCGCCGCCGGCCGCTCTTCTGCTTGAACGACTTGCGCTGGGCGCGCCTCTGGCGGTCGCCCTTCGAGGGCCCTCTGGCCTGAGTCTTGCTGTCCTGCTTTTTGGCCTCCTTCATCTGGCTGCGCAGGCGAAGGCCGATCGACTGCATGACGCCCTCCTTGCTGTCTGCATTGGTGGAGCTGAGGGCGTCTTTGGTGGAGAGCACGAGGCGTCCCTCCTGCAGGTGCGGGCGGGAGGGGTGGCTGGCCTCCGCCTCGCGCTTCATCTTGGAGATCCCAACCGCTTTGGCGGCCCAAGCGACGGTCTCGAGGGTGGGTTTTGGCACGCTGGCCTCCTTGGGGACGCGTCGACCGCCGGATCGGCTCAGCCTGGAGTCGAAGTAGCCGGTCCAGATGTTCATTTTGCTGGCGTCGCGGGGCATGCTGTCGCTACCTCCCCGTCTGCGGAGTGACTTGAGGGCTTCGCGAGCCTCAGTCCTCGAGAAGGACACCGCTGACAACGCCGTGCATCCCGGGCCTGCTGGTCACGCGCACCCGTCCTACGTCGGTATCGACGACGGCGCCCTTGGTGATGATGTTGCGTCGGACGTAGTTGGGGTCGGCGTCGTTCTCGGCGACGCTGTTGATGATCGCCCTCACCGTCTTGCCCTCCTTGGGGTCGTTGACGTTGATGTGCCTGGCCGACTGGACTCTCATGGTCTGGGACTTCGCCCGCTTGCGGTAGGCCTTGCTCTTGTCCTCCTCGCCCACGTACGCGAACTGGTTCTCGCTGGATATCTCCGTCTTGCGCTTGCCGCGATAGCGGTTCGGTCGCTTCAAGCGGCCGCCGCTCGGCTTTCTGCGGGATATGCCATGCCACTTTGCCATGCGTCCCGCCGACCGACCACCCTTATTTCAATGGATTGGAGGACTATTCGCCCATAGCCGATGCGGCTTGCTGGATGGCGTCCCGCAACTCGGTGTAGTTCGTGGCCACCGGGTGCTGGGGGAACTCGTCGGCGACGTTCTGCGGGGGGTTGAGCAGGATGCCCGTGTTGGCTGCGGCCAGCATCGTGGTGTCGTTGTACGAATCACCTGATGCGATGACGTTGAAGTTCATCGCCCGGAGCGCCTCGACCGTGCGGCACTTCTGGTCCTCGAGGCGGATGGTCCAGTCGGCGATCCTGCGCGAGTCCTCGTCGATCTCGAGGGTGTGGCAGAACAGGGTCGGTCGACCGAGCTTGTCCATCATCGGGCCGGCGAACTGGGAGAAGGTGTCCGAGAGGATGATGACCTGCCAGTTTGACCTGAGCCAGTCGAGGAACTCCACTGCGCCGTCGAGCGGCTGCATCCCCTCGATCACATCGGTGATGTCGTCGATGGTCAGACCGTTGGCATCGAGGATATCGAGCCGGTACCTCATCAGCTTGCCGTAGTCTGGCTCTTCGCGGGTCGTGATGCGGAGTTCGGGGATGCCCGTGCGCTCGGCGACGTTGATCCACACCTCGGGCATGAGGACGCCCTCCAGGTCGAGACAGACTACTAGCATCGGGCCGACGCCAGCGAGCGCCCGTCTTCAACGTGTTCGTCGCTCCGCCGATGCAGTATGTTCTTCTCGGTAGCGCATTCACAGCGGTGCGTGAGCGAGAAGAGGCTGCGTCGGCGCACGCCTGTCAGATTCAAGCAGGTACGCGAGGACATCCGCCAGCTCGGCGAGTCCGTGGGTCTCGAGCTGGACCTCGCTGAGAGCTTCCTCGAGAGGGGGCACTTCGAGGGACGTGACCTGATCCTGGTCGACCGGGTCCCCCTGGGGATACAGGTCGAGACCGAGGGAGGCGACTCCTGGTTCCCGACGCTCCGGGGCATCATCGCTTGGCAGCCCGAGCACTGCTGGGCCGCCGTCGACCACGGCGCCATCCCGTTCCTGATGAACGGTGCCGACTGCATGGCGGCCGGCGTCCAGCTCGCCGATCCCTCGCTGGAGGCCGGCGACCTGGTCTGGATCCGGGACGAGGAGCACGGCAAGCCCCTGGCCACGGGGGTCGCGCTCGTCAGCGGGGACGAGATGATGGAGATGACCAACGGCAAGGCGGTGAGCACGCTCCACTGGGTCGGCGACGAACTGTGGGACCTCGAAACCTGAGCCAAGAGGATTCATTTGGTGCAAGTATGCCGTCGGGGCATGCGCAGGTCGGTCGTACTGGCAGTCATCCTGCTGCTGCCGCTGGCGGCCGCGGAGGGCGGGGTCAACGAGGCAGCCGAGACAGAGGGCACCGCCATAGCGTCGGTCGAAACGGCCGACGTCGCCCTTCGGGGCGATAGTTTCGACATCACCGTGACCCTGGACGACGAGGCCGCCTCCAACGGCACCGCCGTCGGCTGGACCACGCAGATCTGCATCAACTCCGGAGTCTGCTACCCGCCTGAGACCAGCGGGCTCACCGACAGCCAGCTCGACGGGAGCACCTGGGAGGGCTCGGTGCTCCTCGACGACACCGGCGCCTACGTCAACTGGAGGATCGATCTGAACTGGACCGATGGCAGCACCCAGACTGTCCCTGAGGCCGGGTTCGGCTGGAAGGTCTGGTCGGACTGCTGGTGGGACAACGGGACATGGGGCGGCTCCACGACCGACTGCCAGGAGGAGGACGAGGACGGGCTGCCGGGCTTCGCGGCCCCCGCCGCGGTGGTCGCCATAGCGATGGC
>Ga0208113_1000313_pt1 | contig 24828 bp, 20 predicted proteins | sample Knorr_S7_td_NADW_FD_185598 | JGI IMG/M metagenome (GOLD analysis project Ga0208113, IMG submission 185598) | Marine microbial communities from Southern Atlantic Ocean transect - Knorr_S7_td_NADW_ad_2505m_LV_A (SPAdes) (version 2) | ecosystem: Environmental > Aquatic > Marine > Oceanic | place...
TTTTTTACCTATTACAGGAGGATTATCCATCCTTTGATTGATTATCGCTTTTTGATTGCTTGCATTAGAGTTATTTGAAATTATAAGGGAAGGTACTATAGCGGCAATTAAGATTAAAATGGTAAATATTCCACCTAGAAGATAAAAATTAGAATCTTTTATTTTCATAATTGGTTTCCTTATTAAACTAAATAATTTATTAATGTTAATATGTAATTATTAAGTAATTATTAATAATTTTGCTTTATTTTCAATAACATGAATCAAACTATAGCATTAAAAGATGGATTAATAATCAACGGAACAGGAAGTCCAGGATTTTATGGCTCTGTGCTGATCAAAGATAACAAAATATCTGTTATCAGGCAAAGTTCAGATTCCATACAGGCCGATATAGAAATAGACTGTACAGGAAAAGTTATTTCCCCAGGTTTTATTGATTTACATTCTCATACTGGACTTACAATATTTGGTGAACCAAAACATGAACCTAAAGTGTTTCAAGGAGTAACAACTGAATTAATAGGAATTGATGGTATATCACCAGTACCTTTCAAAAATAAATCAGAACTTGAAAGATATATATGGCTTGATTCAGGGTTAAATGATTATCCACCTGAGAGCCCGGACTGGTTAAAAACAATAGAATATCTTAATAAAATTGATAATAAAGTTGCAGTCAATGTAGCATGTATTATCGGTAACAGCCCTCTTAGAATATGGGGGGTAGGATGGAATGATAAACCTGCTAGCAAAAAACAGATTGGAAACATGAAATCTGTACTTAGAGAATGCATGGAAGAAGGTGCATGGGGATTATCTACAGGACTAGATTATCCTCCGGGAGCATATGCCAGCACTGATGAACTTATTGAATTATGCAAAGAAGCTGCAAAACTTGGAGGGTTTTATCACACTCATACAAGAGCTTTGTTAAGTACAAAAAATAATGTATTGGCACCATGGGAGGAAGCTATAGACATAGGTAAAGGTTCGGGGATACCAGTGCATTTAACTCATTATCGGCAAAATCCTGGGAAGGGCACTTATCAGGACTATTTAGGATTGGTAGAAAATGCAAGGGAAAATGGAATGGATGTTACTTTTGATTGTTATACTTATCCATATTCCGGTACGACATTAACCATAATTTTACCTAACTGGAGTAAAGATGGTGGGCCAGAAGCATTAATTAAAAATCTTTCTTCTAAAGATACAAGAGATCGTATGGCTAAAGAAATGAATCCTTCTGGATATCCAACTCATTGGTTAACAAATTTCAAAAAACCTCATAATAAAAAATACGAAGGGTTATCAGTTAATGAAATTGCAGCAATTAAAAATCAAGAACCGTCTGATACAATTTTTGATTTATTGATAGATGAAAATCTAGGTATTTCCCATGTAGGTTTTGGGACTAATCCTCATACATTGCCTGAATTTGTTAAACATCCTGCAGGTATGATCGCTTCTGATTCTATATTATTTGGAGATTATCCAAGTCCTAGAACTTATGGTAATTTTACAAAAGTTATTTCTGAATTTTCTAGGGATGACAAATTTCTTACATTATCAGATGCAATAAGAAAAATGTCGTCATTTCCGGCACAAAGATTAGGATTGCATTCCAAAGGATCTCTCATTGATGGTTATGATGCAGATGTTATCGTTTTTGATTTACCAAAAGTTCATGCGCCTGCAACAAAAGCAAATCCACGACAACTTGCTGAAGGGATTGAGCAGGTCATTGTTAACGGGCAATTAGTTATAAAAGATAGTGAACATACAGGGAATTTACCTGGTAAAGCTGTACGTAGAGGCAGAGATTCATAAAAATTTATTTAGTTTTCAAACACCAAGTTTCATTATCGTAAATAATTAAGTTACCGAAATATAGTTTTTGGAAATAAATTAATTCGTTAGATTCTGAATAGTAATTTTCAGTTTCATCTTTATATGCAAATTCATTATTTTTAATTTTATTTATTGTTTCTTGTAATTTTGTATCCAAGAAAAATGTGTTAAATATTTTTTTCCCGTCTAATTTACCCATAATAATGCAATGTTCTGTCATTTCTTGATTAATTGGAAATTCGAAATTCCTATTTTTAGATAAATCTACCGCATTAATAATCATTTGAATCTGATCTTTATTACTCATTAAATATTCTTGATTGTTTTTGAAATCATATCTCGAACTGATAAGAATATTTTTGCCTATTTTTAAGATAGGGTTATTTATCTTGCAAGTTTTCTTGCCACATATCATTGATTTATCTAATACAGCTAAATATAGTTTTTTGGGATTATTAAATCCAATTCTACTTAAATATGTTGAAATTATTTCAATCGGATCTAATCCATTTTCTTTTGGTTCTGTTATTATTTCTGAATAATTTAATGGTATTCTGGCAAAAGAAATATCGTGATTATTATTTTCACCATAATCAAAATGTATATTGTTGTTTGATTTTTTATATAATTCTTTCTTTAATTCATCAAGGAATTGTTGCCCTTTACCATTTATATCGAACTCCCTATCATCACTGTCATAGGGCAAAACATAAATCATGTGAATTTGATAATCGTTTGATGTATCATTTCTGTTAGATATTGATCTGTTTTTTTTCGAGTCTTCTTTTTTAATGTGTGTAAGGTTCTTTTGATTTTCAAATGAATAACAATTAAAAGGTAAATTTATAGTCAAATCATTTTTTATTTTCATAGTTGAATTTATATATCTTTCACATAAATCATTTACATTTTCAAATATGAAATCTTGCATTATTTGACGTGCTTCTGGTTCTTCTTTTATAAATGCAAAAGTTTCAGTAGGCATGATTAAACTTTGAATTATTTGTTCAAAGATTTGAATATAATCATTTTTAATTTCATTCTTAATTTGAATTTTTATTTTGAATAATCCTATGCTGTTTTGTGCAATAAGAATATCATTAGAATAATAATTAGATTTATCTAAGTTTTCGATTTTATATCCAAGAGCTCGATATCCTTCAAGATCGTTCAATATCAAAGCTGTTTTTGATATTTTGGGGCTTGATAGATCATAATTTGAATTAATATATTCATTTAAATTATCAGCAAATATATTTTTATTAAAATGATAGATTATTATATCAGCGCAATTATCAGTTAATACTTGAGAGTTATTTTCTTGGTCGAAATAAAATTCCCAATAACTAGGATATTTAAAGGATATTCCAGTATTTTCATGGATAAAATCTTTTTGAAAAATCTCTGTTTCACCTGTATAACAAATTGGTTCATTAGTTTGATCATTTATATTTGCTTCTTCTTGGGGTTTTGTGCAAGTCAATATTAACAATACCAATGACAATCCCAAAAAATATATTTTCATTTTAGTTATTTATTGATGAATAAACCAATGTTCTTAATTCTCTCCTTATATTATATGCACTTGAAGGAACTAATTGTGTTAAAAAGATAGTTATCAATTCTTCTTTTGGGTCTATCCAAAAGACTGTACTTGCTGCTCCTCCCCAACCATATTCACCTTTTGAACTTATGATCCGACTTTTAACAGGATCTAATAAAATTTGGAATCCAAGACCAAAACCAATTCCTGCATAACTTGTTTCAGACCATCTTCCGGACGCAGTTTCAAGTAAATCTTTTTTATCTGTAATGTGGTTAGTTGTCATTAAATTGATAGTTTTTCCAGAAAGAATTTGACGATTTTTATAGGAACCTTTGTTTAATAGCATAATACAGAAATTTAGATAATCGTCTATTGTTGATACTAATCCTCCGCCTCCTGAAAAAAATGTAGGATTTTTTGAATAAGGACTGATCATTGGATCTTCAATTAAAATTGGCGGTCCTGATTCTTTTGTATCTTTATTTATAAGAGACATTGACTCACCTGATTCTTTCCCTTCATTGAAAATATAGTTTGCAGCAAATCTGTTTAGCTTGCCTTCAGGTACATAAAATCCTGAGTCATTCATATTTAATGGATCAAATATTTTTTCTTTGAGAAATGTATCAAATGGTTTATCTGATATTAATTCAATTAAATAACCGAGCACATCGGTTGAAACAGAATAATTCCATGAACTCCCAGGGCTGAATTCCAAAGGTACATCACTGATTAAATTAATCATATCTTTTAAATTTTGATTGGTATGTAAGCTTTCCATTCTTCCTATACCCATTTCTCTATAAGCTTTATCCACTTCTGTTTTTTGAGAAAAACCATAAGTTAACCCTGATTGATGAGATAGAAGATCTTTAATTGTCATATGATTATCAGGTGTTTTAGTTTTGAAGTTGGGATATTTTCCGGATTGATAATACTTTAAGTTTTTCCATGAAGGTATGTATTTATAAACAAAATCATCTAATTGAAATTTCCCTTTTTCATAAAGAGTCATCATTGCTACTGATGTAATAGGTTTTGTCATGGAGTATATTCTGAAAATAGTATCTCTTTTTAATGGTATTCCCCTTTCTCTATCCTGTTGGCCTTGAATATCAAAATATGCAATTTCTCCCTTTCTGTAAACTAAAGTTGAAGTTCCTATATATTTATTATTTGATATATAATTATTTTTTATGTGTTCAGTAATTTTTGATAACTTAAAATCTGACATTTCATGACTTTTAGTGTTTTTATTCATAATTTTTCTCGTTTATAATATTTAAAAATATATTTCGATCTATTTTATCAGTAATTATTAATACACAATGAAATTAAATGAAAATATCAAAATTATATAAATATCCTATTAAATCTTTAACACCTGTTGAAACTGAATCTTTATCCTTAAATTCTCACGGATATATTGATGGAGACAGATTATTTGGATTTAGATTCAATAATGCTGGAGAAAGGACAGATTTGACATGGCAACGTAAAACAAATTTTGCTGCTTTGATGCATATGCCTCAAATAGCCAGCTTGAAAGCGAATTATAATGAAGCAGAGAGAAAAATTAAAATTGTATCTGAAGGGGAGGTTATAGTTGATGAGAATGTAGATACAGAAAGAGAGATTATTGAAAAAAAATTTACTGAATATGTATTAAGCACAGATTCTGAATTGATCAAAAAATTCCCAGAAAGATTCCCATTTATTCTTGTTGGAGGAGATGACGGAAATAATTTTCATGATAGTGCCAGCGGAGGAGTTACATTACATAGCCAGGAATCATTAGAAAATTTAAAGAAAATAACCGGATTTAATCTTGTTCATACTAGATTTAGAACTAATATTATTATTGAAGATTCTGATCCTTGGAATGAATTAAATTGGATAGGTAAAAAAATAAATATAAATCAGAATAATTTTGTTGTAGAAAAAGCAGTACCAAGATGTTTAGCTATTAACTGTAATCCAGATACTGGTGAAAGGGATCATAATCTATTGAAATCTATGCTTCAAATTCAGGCCGCCCGTCCACCTGAATTTGCAATTAAATTAATTCCTCAAGAATTAAAAGGTCTTATAAATATTGGTGATGAGGTAAAAGTAATTTAATCCTAAAGGAAAAGAATACATACAGGTTTTGGGATGTCTAGACTGAAAATTTCACTATTAATTTTACCTGATTTTATATTAATTTCAAAAACTTTAATTGTATCTGAATCTTGATTACCTACTAAAATATATTTTCCAGATGGATCTAGACAGAAATTTCTTGGTGTTTTACCGTTGGTTTTAAATATTCCTATATTTGTTAATTTACCAGTTATTTTATCAATTTTATAAGAAGCAATACTGTCATGCCCTCTGTTTGAACCGTACAGATATTTGCCATTTGGGGAAATATGTATGTCCGCACATGTACTTTTGACTTTCGAATTTTCAGGCAATGTACTAATTGAAGAAATAAGTGACAATGTTTGATTACTGTAATCAATTTTATAATTATTTATTGTTGAATCCAATTCATTTATTACATACAAAATTTTTTGATTTGGATGAAAAACTACATGCCTTGGGCCTGAGCCGGGTCTAGTATTTACGTAATTCATATTCTTTTTATTTAAATATCCTGAAATTTGATCAATTGTATACATATAAATTTTATCTTGACCAAGATCAGGAACTATAAGATATTTATTTGTTGGATCGATATTTACAGAATGTGGATGAGAATCTATTTGCCTGCTTTTATTAACATTTGATCCTTTTCCGTGATGCATAACAATAGGAGAATCAAATAATTTTCCAAATTCTGAAACAGGTAAAAATGATACTGATTTTCCTGAATAATTCGCAGTGTAAATATATTTTCCTGAATTATCAATTGTTATATGACAAGGGCCTAAACCATTACATGAGGCTGAATTTATAAATTCAAGGCATTTTTTACTTTTATTAATTTTATAAGATGAAATTTTACTATTCCTAATATCGTCTAATTCTCCTACACTAAACAAATATTTTTTATTTTTGGATATAGTTAAAAATGAAGGATTTTCTTTATTAATAACACTTGAAATTATTTTAAGTTCTCCAGTTGAGTTATTAAAACTCAAAGTATATATCCCATCGCTAGGTGAAGTTTTTTCTTTGATGAAATTGTTGTATGTCCCTACAAATATTAAATTATTATCGCTCATCGTTATAAATATATTTTTATTAAAGATATTATAATAATGATAGTAAACATTATGAATATTTTAATTACAACTGCATCTGAAATCAGTTCTGAAAAATTAATATTATTTTTGAGTAAGAATAAGAAATATAATATTAAATGTACTGAATTATCTACATTTAAAGAATCATGTAACAAAGATTTAGATGTAGTTTTTAATAATTTAGATGATAGTAAAAATATAAATCCTTTGATTGATAAATCAGATATATTGATTCATTTTGCTAAAAGTAAAATTAGTACAGATAGTAATTCATTAAATATATATCTTAGGAATACATATAATCTTTTATTTTCTGCTATTCAAAAAGGGATAAAAAAAATTATATTTATTAGTGATTTAGATATTTTTAATTATTATCCTGACAATTATATTATTAATGAGAATTGGCATCCCAAACCAAGTACAAAGATATTAGATTTATCTTCACATTTATCTGAATTTATTGTTAAAGAGTACGCGAGATCGTTTCCTGTTAAAGTAATTAATTTACGTATTCCCAAATTTTTTGAATCAGGCAAACAATATAAAAAAGAAGATATTTATATTTCTTTTGATGATTATTACAAAATAATTAGTCATTCAATCGAACAAAATATTTATCGAGATTTTGAAATTATTCATGCGCATTCAAATGTTAGTAATTTAAAATTTTCTTTAAATAAAATGAATAAATTTTTATCCTTAGATTCAGAACAGGCGAACCTTCACGAAGTTTTTGAAGAGCCAATATACGGAGAGGAAAAATAATGAGAGTTTTGATATTGGGAGCGAATGGAATGATGGGACCCTGGGTCTCTAAATTATTGAATAAAAATCATGAAATCATAGAGACTGATCTTGTAAAAATAGATTCTAATATTAATTTTTATAAAATTGATATTTCTAATTTAAATGAAGTACTGGAAATATCTCAAAATGTTGATGCAATTATTAATTTGTCAGTTTATAGAAATAATAGAGACCTGGCTTTTAATGTAAATACCTTGGGCACTTATAATATGATGAAAGCAGCTGAAGAACATAAGATTCCAAGGATAATAAATACAGGTCCTCATTTTGTTTTGGCAGGACCTAGTTTTGAGACTTATGATTTTAATATTAATTCTGATATTCCAAATCAACCCGGGGTGAATATATATGCTTTGACTAAATCTTTAGGTAATGAAATATGCGAAATTTTTGCTGCCAATAATGATTTTATTTATGTTCAAACTTTACTCTTTTATCATTTGTATTCTGAGGAATTAATTTTAGGTGGAAGTGATAAAAAATTTGATAAATTACAGGATTCATTAAATCCATTTAGCGTTACATGGGAAGATGCAGCTATGGCAATCAAATTAGCATTGGAAATTGAATTAGAAAAACTTGATTCAAGAGCTGAAACATATTTTATAAGTGAAGATTTACCTCATGCAAAGTTTATGAATTCAAAAGCAAAAACTAAACTGGGATGGATTTCAAGAAATAAGCTTAAACCTTTATGGAGTTACGATGAATGAAAAATTAATTTTAGTATCTAAAATAAGCAATTATAGACCTGTCCAAATATTTGATGTTTTATCAAACCCCAAATTACATAAAAAAATTGACGGATCACGAACTATTATTGCTTATCTGGGATCAGAAAATTCATTGAAATTAAATTCAAAATTTAAAATGTTGATGCATTTTAAAGGAATACCATATTGGATTACAAATACTGTTATTATGTTTGAAAATATAAAATTGATAGGGTGGCAACATTTTGGCAAAAATAAATGGATTTATAAATTAGAAGAAATTGATGGTAAAACTAAAGTTACTCATATTTTTGATTGGTCTAAATCAATGTCTGAAAAATCTGTCCAATTTTTTATCAAACAAAATAAAGCAAATATGAGTAATTCACTCAATAAATTAGAAGAATTTTTAAATCGAATTTATACTTAATTAATGAAAAATATAAATGAAAAGAAAATAATTCAAAATATCGTGGATAAGACAGGAGATTTATCTAGATATAAAATGCCTCAGGGTTTAGAAATAATTAAGGGGATAGGAGATGATGCGGCATATTGGAAAAGTGGGGATTTTGGATATTGCGTAACTTCTGATACTTTGGTGGAAAACGTTCATTTTAAATTAATGAATTTCTCAGCTGATAAATTAGGTGAAAAGGCAGTAGCAGTTAATTTGTCTGATATTGCTGCTATGGGAGCTAACCCAATGGGTATGTTAATTAATTTGGGAGTTACTAACGATATTACAGAAAAATGGATTAATGATTTTTATGATGGAATAACAAAACTTGCATTAAAATATAATTGCCCAGTTATAGGAGGGGACATAGTAAAATCTGAAATTTTAAATATATCCGTGACATGTATTGGATATAAAAAGTTAAACATAAAAAACAAAAATATTTTTTTAAACAGAGAAAGTGTAAATCCGGGAGATTTGGTTTATGTGAGTGGTTATTTGGGTAATTCAAAAGCAGGATTGGAGATTCTAAATTTATTAAAAACTGATTTAAATGATAGTGAAATATATCTTATAAATTCACATTTAACCCCTGTGCCTCGTATTGAATTGGGAATTGATTTGAATGAAATTGGGATTACTTCTTGCATAGATATAAGTGATGGTTTATTACTAGATTCTAGTAGACTTGCAGATTCTAGCATAGTAAATATTAATATAAATTCTTCGATGCTTCCAATTTCTGGTGAGTTGAAAGTTATTTTTCCTGAAGAATATAAAAATTTTGCTTTAGGTGGTGGAGAAGATTATGAATTATTATTCACCGCTTCCCCAAACAATCAGGAAAATATTCAGAAAATTGCTGAAAAAAATGAATTAAATTTGTCTATAATTGGGGAAGTTAATAATGGAAATGGGGAAATTATGTTGGATGGATCTTTAACAGATCCAAAAGGATGGGATCATTTTGATAGTTAATAATTATAATTAATCTAAAAGCTATTGGAGGATTAAAATGGGAAAACATTATGATAATTTTGATATGCCAAGTTCTATGAAACGTAAATTCGATGTTTATAATCGTATCAGCGAATTAAATATTGATTTAGGTTCTTTTGATGAAGACGTAGTATCTTTGAAAGGAGCTGGTATCGCAGGTGCGGTAATACATGAAAGCGGTTTAGTATATATGTCTGGTTACACTGCAGGAGATATAGTGATGTCAGATGATGATGATGTAATAAAGAAAGGTCAAGATTCAGGGCAAGAAGGAGCTGATGTGATAATCAGAAGATTACATTGGGTTTTAAGTGCCGGTAAAGAAGGCGATTTAAATGATGTTCTTTACACAATAAAAGCTTTGGCAATGGTAGTATCACCTGGAGGTGGTGAATTTATGAATTCCCCACGAGTTGCGAATGGTTTTTCTTTTAGATGGCACTCTGTTTTTGGCGGAGGAATGGGAGCGTATGCCAATGACGGAATAGATCAAGGTGGATTTTCCGGTGTACATGCAAGAAGTGCTATTGGAGGTTTTGACGGTAGTTTTTCTATAGAACCTGAAATTATTGTTGCAATTCCAGTAAGTTTGGCAAAGGAAATAATAGAAAACAGAGGATGGATATTTCCATTACCACCCGAAATGTTAGATAAAATTAAATAAGGTATAAAAATAGATAATATTAAATTAATAGATTTATATCATCTAAGTATGGGGCAGGTTTATTGGAGGAAAGGTAACAAAAATGGAATTTTTAGTTTATTTTTCAGACCTAATATAAAAAGATCCTACTATGTACTTTCTGGCATTGATGATGCCATCAATAAAATCATCAAATTTAAATTTAATAATGATGATATTTTATATTTAAAGTCATTATCTATTTTTAATAATGACTTTTTAGAATATTTAGCGAATTTTCATTTTACAGGCTCCATACGAGCAATGAAAGAAGGTACAATTTTCTTTCCAAATGAGCCTGTAGTAGAAATTAATGCTCCTATTTTAGAAGGGCAATTATTAGAAACATTACTAATTAACGAGGTACATTTTCAGACTTCGCTTGCAACAAAAGCTTCTAGAATTGTTAATTCTTCAAATGGTGCTGATCTAATAGATTTTTCTGCAAGAAGAACATACGGAACTGAAGCTTCTTTGAAAGCATCAAGAAATTCATATATTTCCGGTTTTTCATCTACAAGCAATGTAGAAGCCGGAAAAATTTATAATATCCCCCTTGCCGGAACTATGGGACATTCATATATTTTAAGTTTTGAAAATGAATTCAATTCTTATAAAGAATTTTTAACTGAATTTCCAGATAATCTTGTTTTTTTAGTAGACACTTATGACACTATTGAAGGTATTAAAAATGTTATTAAATTAACTAAAGACTACGATTGTAAAGTGAAAGCTATAAGACTTGATAGCGGAGATATAAAAGCATTGTCTTTCAAAGCAAGAGAAATGTTGGACATTGCAGGGCTAAATGAAACTAAAATTATAGTAAGCGGATCAATGGATGAGTATTTGATAAATAAATTAATAAACAAGAATAATTGTCCGATTGATATTTTTGGTGTTGGTTCAAATTATGGAGTTTCAGCTGATTTACCTGTAATGGGATGTGTATATAAACTAGTTGAAACAGAAGGCAGGCCAGTTAGTAAAAATAGTTCAGGGAAACAATATCTTCCTTATTCAAAACAGGTATATAGGTATTATGAAAATAATATTTTTGATCATGATATTGTTACAAAACAAGATAATATTTTAGATAAAGGAATTGCTTTGATAGATCAGGTTTTTGATAAAGGTGATTTAATGTATTCAAAACTTCCTATTGATGAAATAAGAACTTATGTAGCTTATCAGCTTAGATCTTTACCTGAGAAATACAAAGATTTGGATTCAGCTGAAAAATTCAATGTAGAAGTTAAAATATAATCTTTATGGTGGGCCAGCCAAGACTCGAACTTGGGACCTCAGTCTTATCAGGACTGCGCTCTAACCGGCTGAGCTACTGGCCCGTGTATGGTTAATTACGGAATAGTTATTCTAAAGCCTTTTATGAAAAATATAAATAGTAAATAATTAGAATATGGCATATAGCAAACATATAATTAGTCAAATAGTTGAAGAAATAAATAATCATTCTCAAGAAAATTTGTATTTATATGATTTAAAGAATATAGATTATGATACAAGTTTAATTATTCAGGAAGAAATTCATGCTTATGTTAAAAACGAAAATATTCCTGGTGTGATTTTATCTCTTGAATATCCTAATTTATTTACAATAGGTAAATCAGGAAAGAAATCGGATATTTTAATTTCTCAAAATGAATTGAATTTAAAAGGAATAAAAGTATATGAATCTAATCGAGGTGGAGAAATTACCTATCATGGTCCCGGTCAAATAATTTATTATCTAATTATTAATTTAAAAAAACTTAGTATTAAACCAGTGGAATATATTCGTATATTACAAAGAACAGTTATTTCAAGTTTAAAAGATTTTAACATTCAGTCTGAACATGTGAACAAACCTGTGGGCGTTTGGGTGAATGGTAAAAAAATAAGTTCAATTGGTGTTAGAATTTCTAAGTCTGTTACTATGCACGGAGTGGCCATAAATTTAAATTGTGATTTAAAATATTTTACTTATATAATTCCTTGCGGAATTAAAGATTTGAATTTGACGAATATTAATAATGAAACTAATTTAAATTGTGATAAAGATTTATTTAGCAAAACATTTTTACAGCATTTAAACAATAATGTGTTTTAACTGATAGATTTTAGAATTTCTTTTAATTGAGAAATTCTATTACTTTGCTGTTCTAATCTTTCTTTTTCCTTGAGAACTATTTCTTCAGGAGCATTGTTAAAAAAATCAGGTGATATAATTCTCTTTTCTAGTGGAGTGATTCTTCTTTCTATTTCTTTTATTTCAGTTTTAATTCTTTTTATTACTGAATTTATGTTTATACCTTCGGGTATACTAACTCCCAGTCTGAGTTTTCCTATGGTAAAATGAATAATCTTTTTTTCAATATTTAGTAATTCTGTATTTACTATTTTAGCCTTAGCCAAGTTTAAATAGGTATTTGAAAGTACATCTTCATCAACACTTATATTTTTCAAACGATTCATTGTAAAAGACCTACCTGGTAACACAGATATATTAATTATTTGATTGTGTTCTATACTTAACTCGGATCTGATATTTCTTATCGTTTTTATTGATTGTATTATATCGTCTGTCATATCTACTGCATTTTCATCAATTCTATTCCATGATTTTAGGTAATGTGTATGGGGATAATTTTGATTTATAAGATTCGTATTATCATAGAGTGATTCATTTTGTAATATTTGCCATATTTTTTCTGTCATAAATGGCATAAAAGGATGAAGTAATCTTAAACTGTCTTCAAGAATTCTTACTAATACTTCATTTTTATCCCTGGGACCATATCCTAGGCTGCTAGTATGTAATTCAGAATCATATTTATATAATTCAATGTACCAATCACAAAATTCATTCCAAAAAAATTCATAGAGAACTTTTTGTGCCTCTCCAAATTGGTAATTATCTAAATTTTCATTCACTTTCAGTATAGTAATTTTGAGTTTTCCCAATATCCAACATTCATAGATAGTTAGTGGTGGAAGCATACGATCTCTGTCTTGACCTAATAAAGGCTCGCCTTTTAAGTCAACATTATGTTCTTTTTTTATATTGTTAAGTACAAATCTTGATGCATTCCATATTTTGTTAGCAAAATTTCTACCTGATTCTATTTTTCTTTCATCTATCCTTTGATTGTTACCTGGAGTAATACCTGTAGTTATTGCAAACCTCAAAGCATCTGCTCCGTATTCATCGATTAATTCTAATGGATTCATTACATTTCCCTTGGATTTACTCATTTTTAAACCAGACGGATCTAATATTAATCCATGTAGATAGATATGTGAAAAAGGAGATTTTCCCATATTTTCGATTCCAAGCATTATCATTCTTGCTACCCAGAAAAATAAAATATCATATCCTGTTTCCATAACTGTAGAAGGATAAAATTTATTTAAATCTTCAGTATCATCAGGCCATCCTAGAGTTGAATGTGTCCATAGCCCTGAACTAAACCAAGTGTCTAGTACATCAGGGTCTTGATATATGTCTTTACTTTTACATCCTTCACAATCAGTAGGAGTTTCCATACTAACTGTGATGTGTTCACAGTTGTTACAAAACCATGCTGGTATTCTGTGTCCCCACCATAATTGCCTGCTTATACACCAGTCAACAATATTTTCCATCCATTCAAAATATGTTTTATTAAATCTTTCTGGAATAATTTTAATATCTTCATTTTTAACTGCATTTATTGCTTTTTCAGCTAAAGGTTTAATATTTACAAACCATTGCATTGAGATGTAAGGCTCTACTTTGTTGTCACACCTTTCGCAATGACTTACATTATTATCATAATCTTCAATTTTTTCTATATATTCCTGTTTTTTGAGGTCATTAATAATTTGATCTCTTATTTCTTCAATTAATAACCCTTGATATTTAGATGCATTTTCATTACCTCTGCCTTCCTGATTAAAAACATTCACAACTTGCAGATTATGTTTTCTTCCAATTTCAAAATCAATATCATCATGAGCAGGAGTGACTTTTAGAGCTCCTGTTCCAAAATCCATTTCTACGGAAGAATCGCCAATTACATTTACTTCTCTATTAACAATAGGGACAATGATTTTTTTACCAATATAATTTTTAAATCTGTTGTCTTTAGGATTTACTGCAACTGCGGTATCTCCTAATAAAGTTTCTGGCCTTGTTGTCGCTATTGTTAAGAAAGTTTTTTGCTTAGAGTCTTTAATATAATATTTTATATAATAAAGTTTTGATTTTTCTGGTTTATACTTTACTTCTAAATCAGATAATACTGTTGCACATCTGTTACACCAATTTGTAATCCTTTCCCCTCTATAAATGAGTTTTTTATTATAAAGATTTACAAAAGTGGTTTTTACTGCTAGTTGAGGAGTTTCATCTAGAGTAAATGCTTTTCTTGACCAATCACAAGATGCTCCCATTCTTTGCATCTGTTTATATATTCTATCCCCATAATCATCTACCCATTCCCATACTTTTTTAATGAATTTTTCTCTTCCAAGGTCATGTCTGTTAGAACCGGTTTTTGCTATTTCTTTTTCGACTACTACTTGAGTAGCAATTCCTGCATGATCGCTTCCAGGTAAGTAAAGAGTAGAATGTCCTAGCATCCTTTTCCATCTTATAATTAAATCTTCAATAGCAATTGTTAGAGCATGCCCCATATGAAGTTCTCCAGTCACATTTGGCGGAGGCATAATTATTGTAAAAGGGTCTAATTCTGTATTTTGATCAGATGGGACAAATACATTTTCTGATAGCCATAGGCTATATATTTCTTTTTCGGTTTTTGATGGGTTATAAGTTTTATCCATAAATTAATTTGATATATATATGATATTTGAAAAATTTATTATATTAATAATTAGGTAATAATACTAATTAAATTAAGATTATATTATTAGAAAAATTAATTACAAATAACTCTTAATTTTAAATTTGATAATTCTACTTATTTAGTTTATAATATCTAGGCAGTTTTTTGATAGAATTGTCTTTCGCATTAATATATTTTATATATTTTTCTTGTGAAACATAAAAGAGAATAAAAGGAGTAAATAATGGCGAGTAATGAAATTAAATTTAAGCCTTTAAGTAATAGAGTGGTTATAGAACCTATAGATGATAATGAACAAAAGTCAGCTGGAGGTATTTATATTCCTGATACTGCTAAAGAAAAACCTCAAGAAGGTAAAGTTGTGGCAGTAGGTCCGGGGAAAATCGCAGATGATGGTAAAAGAATTCCTACGGAAGTTTCAGTTGGGGATATTGTTGTATATTCTAAATATGCCGGAACTGAATACAAGGTTGGTACTATAGAGTATTTAATAGTACGTGATGAAGACATATTATTTGTAAAGTAAGATTTTAAATAAAGCAGGTGAAAAAATGGCAGCTAAAAAAATAACTTATGGTGAAGAAGCAAGAAGCTCAATGAAAATTGGGATAGATAAACTGGCTAATACAGTTAAAGTTACATTGGGCCCTAGAGGTAGAAATGTAGTACTAGACAAAAAATTCGGACCTCCTCAGGTATGTAGTGACGGAGTTACAATTGCAAAAGAAATCGAATTAGAAGATGAATTTGAAAATATGGGAGCACAATTACTTAAAGAAGCTGCCAGTAAGACAAATGATGTCGCAGGGGATGGAACAACAACAGCAACAGTTTTAGCTCAGGCAATTATTTCTGAAGGCTTTAAAAATATTGCTGCAGGGGCTAATCCTATGGCATTAAAAAGAGGTATTGAAAAAGGTGTTGAAACTTTGAGAAATTCAATTGGCAGTATGTCTATACCAATTGAAGGTAGAAATCAAATTGCACAAGTAGCTTCTCTTTCTGCACATGATGACGAAATGGGTAATTTAATTGCTGAGGTTATGGAAAAAGTTGGCAAAGACGGAGTTATAACTGTTGAGGAATCAAAAGGTTTAAATTACGAGCAGGAATTTGTTGAAGGAATGCAAATTGACAGAGGTTATATTTCTCCTTACTTTATAACAAATCAAGATAGAATGGAAACAGTGATTGAAGACCCTCATATTTTAATAACAGATAAAAAAATATCTGCTGTTAATGATATTCTTCCAGCATTGGAAAAAATTCTTCAAATAACTAAGAATGTAGTGTTAATTGCTGAAGATATTGATGGAGAAGCTTTAGCTACCTTAGTAGTGAATCGATTAAGAGGAACCTTACAAATTCTAGGTGTTAAAGCTCCTGGCTTTGGAGATAGAAGAAAAGCAATGTTAGAAGATATTGCTACTTTGACTGGTGGTACAGTTATTAGCGAAGAAGTTGGAAGAAAATTGGATTCAGTTACTCCTGAAGATTTCGGAAGAGCAAGAAGAGTTGTATCAACAAAAGAAGAGACAACAATAGTAGATGGCTCAGGTGAAGAAAAAGAAATTAGTGGAAGAGTTACTCAAATCAAGGCACAGATAGAAGAAACCACTTCTGATTTTGACAGAGAAAAATTACAAGAGCGTTTAGCGAAACTTTCAGGAGGAGTTGCAATAATAAAAGTTGGAGCTGCTACTGAGATTGAATTAAAAGAGAAAAAGAATAGAGTAGAAGATGCTTTGTCAGCTACCAGGGCTGCTGTAGAAGAAGGCATAGTTCCTGGTGGAGGTTTAGCTTTACTGAGAGCTAAGAAAGATTTAGCTAAATTGAAATTAAGTGGTGAAGAAGCTACAGGTGTAGCTGTTTTATCCAAAGCTTTAGAAGAACCAATTAAGATTATAGCTGAAAATACTGGTGTTTCTGGAGAAGTTGTTTTAGAAGCTTCTTTAAAAACCACAGGGAATAAAGGTTATGATGCTGAAGCAGGTGAATATGTTGATTTAATTGAGAAAGGAATTTTGGATCCTGCCAAAGTTACTCGAGCAGCAATTGAAAATTCTGCTAGTGTTGGTGCAATGGTACTTACTACGGAAGCCTTAATAACTGACGTAAAAGAAGATACTCCACCCATGCCACCTATGGGAGGCGGAATGCCAGACATGGGGATGTAAATTAGTAAATAGTATTTATAAAAAAAAGGAACATATAAGTTATGTTCCTTTTTTTTTGTATTATTTAAGTTAGATTTTGTGTAACATTTTATTTATTAGATTTTCTATTATCACTAATATTTATGAATTTGTTTACACATTTACACGTACATACAGAATATAGCATTATTGATGGTATTAGCAGGATTAGTGATTTGGTTAAATCAGCAAAATCTAAAGGTATGAATGCTTTGGCAATTACTGATCATGGTAATATGTATGGCGCTATTGATTTATATACTGAGTGTATAAATGAAGGGATAAAACCTATAATTGGATCCGAAATTTATGTTGCAATAAATGATTACCAAATTAAAGACCAAACTGAAAGAAGTCCTTTTCATTTAACTGTGCTTGCTAAGAACAATACCGGTTATAAGAACTTAGTTAAATTATTAAGTATAGCTAATACTAAAGGTTTCTACTACAGACCGCGAATTGATAAAAAAATATTAGAGGAATATAAAGAAGGTTTAATTCTATTATCAGGTTGTCCTAGCGGAGAGATAGCAAGACTGATAATTCATCAAAGTTATGATGAAGCAAAAAAAATGGTGGAATGGTATGCGTCTGTATTTGATGATTATTTTCTTGAGATCATGAGACATGAAAATGTTGATAATTTAGATATGATAAATAAAAATATTATAAAATTAAGTAATGAAACTAAAATACCATTAGTTGCAACTAATGATTCTCACTATACAGAGCAAATTGATTCTAATACTCATGATGTATGTTTATGCATTCAGACAAATAGTCAAATCGCTTCAACTAACAGAATGAAATTTGATGATCAATCATATTACCTAAAAAGCCCAGAGGAAATGTACGATTTATTTATTGATATACCAGAATCAATTTCAAATACTCAATTAATTGCTGATATGTGCGATATAACAATAGACTTGGAAACTACAAAAATCCCAGTTTTTAATATTGATGATGGTAGTGATTCATGGTCATATTTGCAAAAACAATGCGCATTAGGTTTTAAAAAATTATTTAACAATCCTACTGATTTGTATAAACAAAGAATGAGATATGAATTAGATGTTATCAAGCAAACAAATTATGCCAATTACTTTTTAGTTGTTTGGGACATAGCAAAATATTCACTAGAAAATAATATCACATTTAATGTAAGGGGTAGTGCAGCTGCAAGTCTAGTTCTATATTGTTTGGGTGTTACTTTGATTGATCCCCTTGAATATAATTTGGTTTTTGAAAGATTTTTAAATATAGAAAGAAAAGAAATGCCAGATGTGGATTTAGATTTTCAAGATAATAAAAGAGAAATGGTTTTACAATATGTTGTTGAAAAATATGGCATAGCACATGTAGCTCAAATTATCACGTTTGGGACATATGGAGCTAGAGGTTCCATAAGGGATGCTGGCAGAGTAATGGGTATGGATTATTCAGAAATAGATCCAATAGCAAAATCTATACCTTTTGGTCCTAACATCACTATAGAAACAGCTTTGGAATCAAAAGAAATGCAGGCATATATTCCTAATTATCAAAAATTATTAAACACTTCAAGATCTATAGAAGGTTTAACAAGGCATGTTAGTACTCATGCAGCAGCAGTGGTTATATCTGAAGCTCCATTAGATGAATTTGTTCCTTTACAAACATCTTCGAAATCAAATAATTCAGATATATTGATGACTCAATATGCTATGGATCCTATAGCAAAATTAGGTTTATTAAAGATGGACTTTTTAGGGTTGTCAAATTTGACTATAATTGCTGATTGCTTTGATGCTATTAAAATTAATAGAAATCAAGAACTTTCTATAAATACTATCGATTTAGAAGATAACAAAACTTTTGATTTACTTTCAGAAGGCAAGACAATGGGAGTTTTTCAACTAGAAGGCTCAGGAATGAAAAGATATATACAAGAATTAAAACCAACTACTTTGAGTGATGTTTCAGCGATGATAGCTTTATATAGGCCTGGACCAATGGATCAAATATCCAGATTTATTGATGGTAAACATGGACAAATACCGAGTTATATTCACAAAGTGCTTGAGAATAATTTACAAGAAACATATGGAGTTATTGTTTATCAAGATCAAGTACTTTATATCTTTAGAGAAATGGCGGGGTATTCATTGGGAGAAGCTGATATTGTAAGAAAATCTATGGGTAAAAAAATCCCAGAAATAATGATAGAAGAAAAAAATAAATTTATTTCAAGATGTGTTAACAATGGTTTTGAACAAGAATTAGCTTCTGAAGTTTTTGCATTAATCGAACCATTTGCAGGTTATGCATTTAATAAAGCTCATAGTGTCAGCTATGCACTGATTTCATATATTACTGCATATTTAAAAGCAAATTATTTAGATGAATTTTTAATAACATCCATGAATGCTAGTATCAATAATTCAGAACGAATTAATATGTTTGTTAAAGAATCAAAACTTAATGACATAGAAGTATTACCGCCAGATATAAATGAAAGCAAAAGTAAATTTTCTTTATATGGAAATGACAAAGAAAAATATATAAGATTTGGATTGTCAGCGGTAAAAAATGTTGGAATTAAAGCTGCCAATAGTTTGGTAGAAATAAGAGAATCATTGGGTGGATACAAGTCATTAGAACATATATTTGAAAATATTGATTTATCTGTGTTAAATTCAAAAACTATAGAATCACTAATTAAAGTAGGGGTATTTGATCAATTTGCAGATAGAACAGCTTTATTAGATAAAATTGATGATTTTATCGCAGTATCAACACATACAAATAATGCAAAAAAACATAATCAGACTTCCATGTTTCAATATTTACCTGAAGATCAGAAAGTAAAAACCGAAATAAATTTAAATCTAAATATGAATACCACATCTAAAGATAAACAGTTATGGGAATTAGAATTATTAGGATTAAAATTAACTATCAATCATCAAAATGAACAAATCATAAAATCTGTTTCTGATGATTATATAACTAGTGTAGAACAAATAAATAATTTATCAGCCACAGATATGAGAAATGTTAAAATTTTAGGCCAGACATTATCTATTGAAAAATTAAGTTATACTGATAAAAAAACTAATCAAATAAAACCCTATTTTAAATCACAAATAGATTTATTGGATTCTGAATTAGAACTTGTAAGTTTTAATCAAAATTTTAATCAGATGGACCTTTGGGATGAAAGTAATTTGGTTGTTATTGAAGGATATATAAGGATGAGAAACAATCAATTATCCATTTATTTTAATAATGCTTCTAAATACATTCCTCAAAGTAATGGATTTGTTGAATCCAATAAAATCGATAGTGAAAACAAATGTTTAGTTTTTACAATTAAGAATATTGTTAATAATGATTCCAGATTTGCAAAATTAATTGATATTATTAAAAATAATAAAGGGAATACCCCTGTATATATTAGATTTCAGGATAAGAATTTAATTACTTATAGTGATTTATATAGTAATTTGCATATAGATAAAATTATTAAGAATGAGATGTTTGATTATTGCGACATTGATGTTAGAAATGTTACAGATTTTGTATTTCCTAATAATTAATCTTTAAATTTATGTTTGATTTTAACATAGAAAAATTAAGTAAAGGGTTAGAGTTTTTATCTATTGATTATGATCATAATATGATTCATAAATTTATTTCATATTTTGAATTTCTAAATAAAGAAAATAATAAATATAATCTTACTAATATCACTGATTTTGATGATTTCATATCATTACATGTTTTAGATTCATTATCATTAATATTACCTATACAAAAATATAATATAAATTATCAAAACATTTTAGATATTGGGTCTGGTAATGGTTTCCCTGGGATTCCTTTTCAGATTTGTATTTCCCATTCTAATATGATTTTGGTGGATTCAGTAAAAAAGAAAGCGGATTTTATGCAAAAATTAATTAAATTATTAAATTTAAACGAGATTGAAATTGTTAATGATCGTATAGAAGATTTAGGAAAGGATAAATACTTCAGAAAAACGCAAAACTTAATATTAGCAAGAGCTGTTGCAAAAATATCTACTTTAATAGAAGTTTCTTTACCATTGCTTGAAATAGGAGGGTATTGTATATTTCATAAATCTAATTTGTCTCAATCTGAGTTTGAATCTATGAATAAAACTTTAAGATATTTTGATGCGCAATTAATTGAAATATATAAAGTTTCAAATGAATTGGTAGCACGAAATCATAATCTGATAATTATTAAAAAGAATGCAGAAATTGATTTTGAATATCCAAGAAATAATAATAAACCTTTCAGAAAACCGTTGTTTTAATGGAAATAATTTTTTTAATAATTATAATGAATGTAGTAAATTTAAATAGGTGAATTATGATGTCACTAAATAAAAAAAGTAAGGTAGTTACGCAAGGAGATGACAGAGCGCCGGCTAGGTCAATGCTTAGGGCAATGGGGTTAACTGATGAAGATATGAATAAACCTTTTATAGGTATAGCAAATTTGGCTTCAGATGTTACTCCATGTAATGTTCACTTAGATCGAATTGCACAAAAAGCTAAAATTGGAGTACGGGATGCAGGAATGGTTCCAATGATGTTTGGAACCATAACAATTAGTGATGGTATATCAATGGGAACCGAAGGTATGAAAGCATCTTTGGTAACCAGAGAAATAATTGCTGATTCTATTGAAGCTGTAGTGTTTGGAGAAAGTTTAGATGGTCTTTTAGCAGTTGCTGCTTGTGATAAAAATATGCCTGGAGTTATGATGGCTATGGCTAGATTAAATGTTCCATCTATTTTTGTTTACGGAGGTGCCATATTACCTGGAAAATATGATGGAAAAGATATAAATATACAGGACATGTTTGAAGCAGTAGGAGCTTACTCTAGAGGTGATTTGTCATTAAAACAATTAATTGATATGGAAAAAGTGGCCTGCCCAGGAGAGGGAGCATGCTCTGGAATGTTTACAGCTAACACAATGTCTTCAGCGATTGAAGCTATGGGGATGTCTATTCCTGGTGCTTCTTCTATTCCTGCGGTTGATCCAAGAAATGAAGCAGTAGCTGTAAAATCCGGGGAATTTTTAATAGATCTTATTAAAAAAGATATAAAACCAAGAGATATAATGACTAAAAGAGCTTTTGAAAATGCTATAACAGCAGTTCTTGCTATGGGAGGATCAACTAACGCAGTTTTGCATTTGTTGGCAATGGCACATGAAGCTGAAGTAGATCTAAATATTGAAGATTTTAATACTTTAAGTGAAAAAACACCTTATATTACAAATCTACGACCTGGAGGAAAATATGTAATGAGTGATGTTGATAAAGCCGGAGGAGTGCCAGTTATATTGAAAGAATTATTAAACGCAGGACTTTTACATGGAGATGTATTAACAATAACTGGTAAAACAATGACTGAAAATTTATCTGAAATAACAACTAAACCTGATAATGAAGTAATTTATTCTCACAATACCCCGAGAAGTTCTACAGGAGGATTAGTCATATTGAAAGGTAACTTAGCACCTGAAGGTGCAGTATTTAAAGTTGCAGGAACTAAGCATATAAAACATGAGGGGCCTGCAAAAGTATACAATGGTGAAAGAGAAGCATTTAATGCTATTACATCTGGGAAAGTGGTTGATGGAGACGTAGTAATTATAAGGTATGAAGGACCAAAAGGTGGCCCGGGAATGCAGGAAATGTTAGCAGTAACAGGAGCGATAATGGGAGCTGGATTAGGAGATTCTACTATGTTGATTACTGATGGAAGATTTTCTGGTGCAACTAGAGGGCCTAGTATTGGACATGTAGCTCCAGAAGCAGCAGTTGGCGGACCAATTGCTTTTGTTGAAAATGGTGATATTGTAAGCATGGATGCGGATACTAAAGAATTAATTCTTCATATTTCTGATGAAGAATTAAGTAATAGAAAAAAAGATTGGACAGCCCCGGAAATTAATGTCAAAAATGCTTTCTTGAGGAAGTATGCTAAATTAGTTTCTTCTGCCAGTATAGGTGCTGTTACTTCAGGAGATTAATTTTTAAAGGAGAATGATGGATACAAGTAATGATAAAATTTCTAGACGTTCATTTATTAAAGCTTTCTTTTTAGGTGGTTTTGGTATGTTTGTGGCTTTATTTAATTTCAAGTCACAATCTGATAAGAAAAAATCTATAAATAGTAATTTGCCATTAGATTCAATTTATAGAGCTAGAGAAGAAATTTAGTAAGTTAATTATATAATCAATAAGGTAGTTTCAAATGTTAGAATTAGAAGGTAAAGTTGCAATTGTTACAGGTGCTGGTAGATTAAGAGGGATAGGAAGAGCAGCAGCAGTTTCATTAGCAAGATTAGGCGCAAATGTAGTTGTTACAGGTACAGGTAGAGATCCATCTAATTATCCTCAAGATGAAAAAGAAATAGGATGGAAAGATATATATAGCACTGCTGAGCAGATTAAATTAGAAGGTGCTAAAGCCTTACCTTTAGTGTCTAATGTTGTATCACTTCAAAGTGTTAGTGAGATGATAAATCAAACATTATCGGAGTTTGGAAGGATTGATATTTTAGTTAACAATGCAGCTGCAGCAAGAGGTGAAGATAGAGTTCCAATTGTTGATTTACCTGAAGATGTTTTTAGAAAAGTTAATGATATTAAAGTTTTTGGTACATATTTATGTACAAAAGCTGTAGTTAAAGTTTTAAAAGAGCAAGGTCAGGGTGGTAAAATTGTAAACATTTCTTCAACTGCAGGTAAAAGTGGTTCCCCAAATACTTTAGCATATAACGCTGCTAATTTTGCTGTTGTAGGAATGACCCAATCTATGGCTCGAGAATTAGGACCTTTAGGTATAAATGTAAATTGTGTTTGCCCAGGATTTACTGAAACTTCTAGAATGGATGGTTTGGATTTGGGCCAAGGTGCAGATAAAACAGCTATTGGGAGAATAGGTACAGATGATGAAGTAGGTGATTTTATTGCACATTTGTGTACTAAAGCCACTTCATGGATAACTGGTCAATCAATAAATATAAATGGTGGATCTATTGTAGAACATTAAGCTCTGCCCGGCCAGGATTCGAACCTGGGTCTGAGGATTCAAAGTCCTTCGTGCTACCACTACACCACCGGGCATTGTCCCTTCAGTATATCAAATTTCGGTAGCTAGAAATAACCCCAAATGTCCCACTATATGTCCCATAACGTTTTTTCAACCCTTCTAAATGCCATATCCGGTTGCACTTTCGCTTATTAATTTATTTGTATATGACACTTCAGGAGAGATATAAATTTCGCACCAATCTTTGATTGTGTATCGGTGTTGGGTGTGGTTGTGGGTGCTAGTCCTGTTGGTGTTGTTGGCGTTGATGTTGATGTTGATGTGTTTGGTGGTTGTTAGTTGGTAGTAGTGGTAGTTGGTTTAGATGTTGATAGGGGGCATGGCTTAGAGTTTGTGGTGGAAGGTTA
>Ga0208113_1000314_pt1 | contig 24775 bp, 16 predicted proteins | sample Knorr_S7_td_NADW_FD_185598 | JGI IMG/M metagenome (GOLD analysis project Ga0208113, IMG submission 185598) | Marine microbial communities from Southern Atlantic Ocean transect - Knorr_S7_td_NADW_ad_2505m_LV_A (SPAdes) (version 2) | ecosystem: Environmental > Aquatic > Marine > Oceanic | place...
GCCTTCTTGCGCCAGAAGAAAGCGCTTAAATCCACTGCTATCCATGGAGAATATTTAATCTGGATGTTTCTGGAAAGTATTTGTTGGGGGTTTGCATTGTACATCCTAATGATATCCACAACGCCGTTGCTAATTGCCAATGCGACTGGTACAATGCTGCAGCAAGTGGTGCTCTCAATTGGGGCCGGGATCTATGAGGAATTTGTGTTCCGTGTTATCCTTATCGCTGGATTTGGATCTATACTTGGGTTCATTTTTCAGTGGAAAAAAATTGCCAAAACAGCAAGTGGTATAGTCTTTGCCGCCGCACTGTTCTCTCTTTTCCATTTTATGGGTGATTACGGTGAAGATCCAAATTTCCCAATATTCATGATGCGTTTTACCGCCGGAGTATTTCTGGGGATCATCTATGTTTTTCGCGGCTTCGGACCAGCAGCATACGCCCATACAGTCTATGATTTAATTGTGCTTACGCTGGTTACAACACAATTATGATAGATCGATAGTAATTACATTAGATTTGGTAACGGTATAATTATAAATTTTAACCTGTATGCATAAATATCTCTTCATAGTTATACTATTTTATCAAAATATTTTTGCCACTTCTCCTATATCAAAATTGGATGTCCACATTTATCCGGAATACTATTACAGTGGCGTGATGGTGGAATTGAATGGGAAAGTGGAAGAATCCGCGCTACCGTTAGCACTTGAAATGGTTGTACCTGCAACAACGGATTCAGTATTTTTCGTTTCAGGAATCGCAAATGATGAATCCGAAGTATTACCTGTAAAAATAGATAATAAAGAATCGAATAGTTGGGTACGGTTGAATCTTGATAAGCCATCATTTCGAATCTTTGTTTTTTATGTGCCATTTGATACATCCACTACACGGAAATTCAATTATACAGTGCAGACCACGGTATCCTTGGATGAATTCCATTTTTTTATTCAAGAACCGCTGGTTGCGAAAGATTTTACCCTAGCACAGGAATCAACTGCCAATAAGGATCAGCATGGCATAACATTTCATCAAATTCACGTTGCCGAGTTGCCGGCAATGTCAGCAAAATCAATATTTATATCATACACTAATCACACCAGACAGACGACGATGGTATTACTACAGCAACTACTGAGCGAGCGTTCTCAGGGCAACTCAGAAGTAGCGCAAAGTAAGCAGGTGGTACCGCAACGTCATAGACTACCATTATGGGAACCATTGGCAGTTTTAGGTATTTTGGCAATTCTTGTGGGAATTGTTTTTTATAATCAAAAAGACTATGGCGGTGTTTCCAATGGGGAAAAATATTGTCCCGGATGTGGTAAAAAAATAAGTATTAGCGATAAATATTGCGCAAACTGTGGAGGAAAATTATAATGTGGCCTGTAATCTATGATTTTGGAATAATTAGCTTTCTGGGCTTTGAATTTCATCTGGCCATTTATTCGTATGGTTTCATGCTGGTTGTGGCTTTTTATACTTGCTATGCATTACTGCTAAAGGAAATTCGCCGCTTAGGTTATGGGGATAAACTTGCTTCTGATATACTAACTGCGGCGGCGATTGGCGGAATCGTTGGATCAAAGATCTATTATCTATTGGAAAATTTTGACCGTGTAGTTGTTGACCCCATAGGGATGATATTCAGCGGTGCAGGACTTGTTTTCCTTGGAGGTTTAATGGGCGGAACTATGGGAGTGACTATTGCACTAAAAAAGAATGATTTACCATGGTTAACCTTCGCTGATATTGTTGCCCCGTTACTGATATTAGGCTATGGTATTGGTCGAGTTGGTTGTTTTTTGGTCGGGGATGATTATGGTCTGCCTACGAAATCCTTTATTGGTATGACTTTCGAAAACGGTGCGCCGCCAACAACGTACGAATCATTCACTTACAATTATCCTTTGGTAGACCTATCTGGTTGGGATCCAGGTGATGTAATTACTGTATTTCCAACACAAATCATGGAAACGATCATTGGTTTAGGGATATTTTATTTTCTCTGGAATAAACGGGAAACCGTCATGGTCAAAGGCAGTTTGTTTTTTACGTATCTTATTTTTACTGGGATAGAACGGTTTTGCATCGAGTTCATCCGCATTAATCCAAAGTATATTTGGATAGTTCAGCCTGTTTTTGGACTTTCTGGCGCACAGCTAATATCAATCATAATGATGGGTGTGGGTACCTACTTTATAGTAAAACCGCCACAAGTATCTGAAACAAAACCAGTCAATTGATCGTATTGGCCCTATGATTAGGGCTATTGTCTTTTTTTACCTGGTCAGTTGTCTATCTGCCCAGTCAGTGCAGGTTTATCAATTTCCAAAAAGTTTTCAGGCTCAGGAATTCTCTCCAGATATGATTACTGCAGGGCTGGGGGAATGGGTTTTTTATCTCGATAGTAAGTCCCGTCGTCTTGCCTCCCGTTCACCTGCAGGAGATATCCTATTTGCAGGCGGGTTTGGGAATGATTTTGATGCATTTTTTGACCCCGTCGGACTTACCATATCCAACCTAGATCTGTTAGTCTGTGATCGCAGTGAAAAGAGGATCCTGCGCTTTGATTATAAACTAAACTACACCGGCAATATCAGCCTGGATCCATACCAGGATGGATCTGAAGTTTATATCGATAAAATTTCCACAGATCCCTGGGGTTATTTTTATGTCTATTCTGCAGATGACCATTTAATCCGGCGGGGAAATGATTTCGGGATTGATCGGTTACCATTTCTGGATTTAAAACAGCAAACCATCGATGAGATCTGTCTGGAGTCAATGGTAATCGTACCTAATGGTGATATAGGTCTATTATTCCCATGTATGGGGGAAGTGGTAATATTTAATCGCCTGGGTCGGATAAAATTCAAACTGATGGTGGCTATTCCAACACCTTCAAAGTTGCAGTATGTTGAAGATAAATGGATAGTTGTCAACGCTGACGGGCAAGGCCAGATCCTCGATCATGTAGAAACAAGCGAATTTTCAATACCAATTCGCGCCGATGAACAACTACTGGACTGTACTGTGAATAATCGAGACATGATATGTTTAACCAACCAAAGGATGCTGGTACTTCAATTTGATTAGTAGAATTATTTTATTCGCTGCCTTGAGCAGTTATTTGGCTGGGCAAATTCTATCGGTGATAGATACAATCCAGGTTCCAGAGATTGCTACGGAAATCCAGCTGCGACACAAATTTATCATTGATTCAACATTCATCGTTAATGGATTGGATAATGTTCCGTTTGACTATGCATTGGATGCAGTACAAGGCGTGGTATCATTGCCAAGTTCTCAAAAGGAGCCACGAACCTTGGTAGTTAGATATAATTATTTTTCTAGCCCCTTACCGTTGCAGGTGGGACCAAAGTGGCTGCAGTTACCACTCGTGGATTCCCTGATAAATAAAAATAATTTACCTATAGAAACATCACCTAGTTCAACGCCTGGTATTCAGAATACAGATGCTCTATTTACGGCGGGCACGGTGTATCGAACTGCCAGTGTATCCCCGATAACTGGCTCTGAATTTACTGGAGGTCTGCGGATGCAGATACAGGGTACCCTAGGGCGCGATATACAAATTAGCGGCGTGCTGTCTGATCAAAATCTACCAATCCAGCCTGAAGGAAATACCAAAACACTGGATGAAATTGATAAAGTCTATTTGCAGGTAAATCATGATAATTTTCTGGTGACTGCCGGGGATATTGACGTGAGTTATTCGTCAGGTAAATTCATGAATATTAACAGAAGGATGGTTGGACTAAATAATAACTTTAAGTACAAAGAATGGTCAGGAAGTGCAGTATTTGCCGGGTCGAAGGGGAAATTAAACCAGATAGAGTTTAAAGGTATGGATGGAAAGCAAGGACCTTATAAACTTACTTCCGGGGATGGCAGCAGGGATATTATTATTCTGGCGGGATCAGAAAGGGTCTGGTTAAATGGTCTGCGCATGGTCCGTGGTGAAAACAATGATTATACCATTGATTACGCTATCGGTGAATTGACATTTATGCCCCGGCACCTGGTCCATTTTGATAGCGATATTTATGTTGAATACCAATACTCAGATGCACAGTATAATCGCAGTGTGTTGGGTACATCCATGAAAAGGGATTTGAGAAATAAAGGCAATATACAATTGAGTTGGTTAAGGGAATTTGACCAGGCTTTAGCGGGCGAAGATCAAATAGATGGTGAAATCATGAACTTGTTCAAAAATGTGGGTGATAAAGATGTACAAATAAGTGGTGCGATACAAGACACTAGCGGTGCGTACGTATTTGTGGATAGTATATATGTCTATGATCCAGCGGACACTATCTTGGGTGATCATTTTAACGTAGCGTTTACCTACGACAGATTTGCTGGTGAATATGTACGAAAGGTCACGATTAATGGGGCTCTTTATTACGAATGGATGGGCAACAATGACCTCGATCAGATGCGCCAGACCATGGACCTTTATAGCCCGGTGAGAAAGCTGGTAAAACCAGAGAGCCAGCAGATGGTTCAGGCGGTGGGTTATTATCAATTGAATGATTGGATAAATCTATCTGTAGAATTAGCGGTTTCAGATCATGACCAAAACAGTTATTCCAGCATAGACGACGCGGATAATCAAGGTATAGGTCATGAGGTCGAGGTATCGGGTCAAAAAATTCCGCTTGGCGAAAAGATATTCTTCGGTTACCAGGTTTCTGACTGGGCCAGGAACAGCAGGTTTCATACACTGCAGCGGGATCGCTCCGTTAATTTTTATCAGGACTGGAATATCCCCGTAAGTGGGAAGAAAAGGGAGAGACTGCGCAATGCGGGTGCAACCCTTACTATTGATTCATTGGGGGCAGTCAATGGAAGTTTTTCCCAATATGAAATTGGCTCTGCATTGCGAAAGCGAATGTTGATGGATTTTCATGGTACAACTGCGGTCGTACCAAGTGTTACAGGAAATTTTAATCAGGTTCTTTATGGTAAGGATCGTTTCAACCAAATTGATTTTGCTGCGCGATTACTGCCGGGTATGGTACACCCCGTAATTAATTATTCTTTTGAGTCATCTGAAAAAGCCTATCAATTCGAGCATATCACCAGCGGCGTCGAATATAGTGGGGAAAAATTACAGACGACCGTAGTTATTGGTCGCCGTGAAAATCACTTGAAAATTGAGGATGCACTCCTTTTATCCAGTAGGGGGTATTTCAGCGAGTTGGACCTGCGCTTTCAAACCCGTAATGGCTGGAATCAATCGCTCATCTATCGCAAACGCATGAAAACCTATATGCTGGAAGAGAAAGACCTAGACTATGATCTCGCCCAGGCACGGATCTTTTTTCGAAAGCCGAGCCATCCATTTCGTCTGGATGTAAAGATCAAGCTTGAAGAAACACTTACCGAAAACAGGGCAACCGTTTATGATTCGGTAGGTGTCGGGCTGGGGACGTACCGTTATGATCCACAATTTGAGGAGTATGTGCCCGATCCTAATGGTGCTTATATCGCGTATACAATTTTAACTGGCAGTCATGAACCGACTACACAATTCGAAGGAATTCAGCGTTTGGAATATGATTTTGGTAAAAGGCTCAATTCGAAGTTCAAGGATGTAAAATACAGGTTGGATTGGTTCTGGGATTTCAATGGTCAAAATTTCAGTGTAAATCGCTACATGGAAGATGATTTGAATGCATCTACTATAATTCGTTCCCGTTCGAAATTGCGCCATGAATGGGATTATGTAAACCGTACTGGTCGTCAGATCAGAACATGGTGGTTGAGTGAGAAAGACTTAAATAACATGGATCCCAGGGGTGCAGATTTGCGGAAGAATACAGAACTGGCTCTGGATTGGCTGGAATCAATCAGTGCTAATATGCATGCCGTAGTCAAATTAAACCAACATGACTCCAAAGTTGAATCTGGTTTTTCTCACAGTCGAGACCGCAGTGCCCAAGGCACCTGGGCAGAAATCGGAATCAAGAAACGATTCTCATCGCTTTGGCAGACCGAAGCATTACTGCAAAGTGGATATGACACTGGTAAGCACCAGTCGAGTAATTACTCTGCTGACTTGCGTGGTATTCGTCTAGATATCCTACATTTTTTCAGTAGTAAGGGACGTTTACAAGGCAGATTTGAATGGTCCACAGTAAGTCTGGATAGCGAGGCAGCTTATTTACCGCCAGAGGCTGTTCGTGGTCATGCGCTAGGAGATACGAGAAAGGCGAATATTCAAGGCCATATTCTCTTGCGGCAGAATTTTTCGATTAATGTAACTATAAATTATATTTCTGATATACGGTATGATAATTTTATCAATATAATGGGGGAGATCCGTGCGTATTTCTAGAATAATGCTGTTTATGGTACTTGTTCTTCATGGGCAAACAGTAGAACTAGTTGTGCACGAGGATAAAAATCGCACCATAATAGCTGCGCAAATGGTCGAAACGTACCTAGACTCACTGCTTACGGCTGAAGAAACCTTAAATCATAGCTATGTTCTTGCTTCTTTTCAAGGGAAGGCCCCGACCAGGATAGCATACAAGAAAATTGAAGAAACAATAGCAATTGATACCATTATCATTTCAGGGAATGATGAAATAAGTAGAAATACTACCCGCAGGTTATTGGCATCAATTGTGCATTCAGCACCGCGGTTTGAAACGATGCAGCAAGTTGGCTGGATTGAGTCTAGTTATAAATTTTTCCAGAATAGTATTGAGCTTGTCTACGGACGTACACAAGACGAACACCTTGCTGCAGTGGTTATGGTTACCCCTGCTTTTGAAAGCAATTTTTCCGGTATTTTGGGGGCCAGTCAGGGTGCTGGAGGTATTTGGAAAACAACCGGTGAAATCGATATTCATCTGGAAAACATCTGGCAAACAGCCAGCACCTCGCAATTGCAATGGCAACGCCAAAACGACCAGTCGCAAGTGTTGTCCTTCTATCACGAAGAACCGGCACCATTGGGTATTCCGTTTGGATTACGAATTAAATTTGATCAAGAACTGAGAGATGGGGAATATGTATATGGTGCGCAGGAAGGTACGATTCTTACGGGCGGTACCCGTTATGGAAAATGGCGTTTTGGTGGCAGTAGTACAAACATTAATCCTACAGAAACAGGTGCATCAATTGGCTTGTCCAAGCTTAAATCATCCGCAATATCTGTTGGCTTGGAGAAGGATAATAGAAATAACCGCTGGACCCCATTTGATGGCAATTATTGGGATGTAGCTGCTACACTGGGCAATCAAACCGAAGATAACAAAAAAGATCTTCAAGGACACTGGCTGATATCTATGGGCTCATACTGGCCTATAACCTCGCGAATTTCGGCACATACCCGACTGTTGACTACTGGTCGCTGGGTGCAGGATGGCGCTATCCATAAAGGGCAGAAAATTCGTTATGGCGGCGTCAACGGTTTGCGTGGGTACAGGGATGACCAGTTTATCAGCAATAGTATCCTAATTCCGACATTTGAATTGATAGCAACAGATGGGAATAACCTGCAATTATTTGGGTTTATCGAAGGCGCTATACAGAAGGAATATCAACCTTATCCAATTGGTTTTGGGTTTGGTTTGACACAAGTGTCAATCAGTTCCATCCTCAGCGCCACAATTGGTTATGGACGCGATGATCCTTTATCGGCAGCTAAGTTACATATCAAATTCTCCAGCCGACTATAGCAATTAAGTGGTTTTTGGTCTGGAAAGCGCTAATTTTGTATCTAGATGGCGAATAAAAGTACTAGTGAAATAAAAAATATTATCCTGGGACTGATTGTCCTCTTATTGTGTGGCTGCGAGACAAAACGGGAAGCACTGGGTTCAGATGATGAGATCTTTGTGATCGCTGCCATGGAAGATGAAGGCAAGATTAAGGAAATTCTTAGCGCTGTTCTCAATGATACATTGTACACTCCAAAACCGGAGCCGTATTACAAACTAAGGTTTGTCCATCCACGTGAATTTGATAGAATTAAAAATAGTACCCTGGTTGTAGTTGGTGCAATTGGCAGTGATCTATCCAGTCCAGGAGTAGCGCTGGTTAAGCGAATTTTATCGGACAAACAATACCAACAATCCATTTCTGGAGAAAAGCCGTTCATTTTTACGAAAGATCCATTCGCCCGCAATCAGATATTCATGGTCATAAACACGCCAACTGCAGCACGGGCCAAAGAAATAGCAAAAGTACAGAATAAATGGATAAAACAGCAGTTTTCTGATTTATTTGAATATCGCCAAGCACGTTTCATGTTTAATAATACGCGCCAGAAAGAGTTGGAAACACATTTGTATGAAGCATACGGCTGGGGTATAAAAGTTCCGTGGGGTTACGAGGTACTAGTTGACAGTTCAGAGCAGCGATTATTCTGGATTGGTCGAGAAATGCCCTTCCGCTGGCTGGCTGTACATTGGGAAAACGGTGCAATCATTAATGATGACCAAATGGCGAAACAATATATAATGGATTTTCCTGAAGAATATTTTGGAAGTATACGCTATAGTGAATACAAATTTAATTTGAATACCACCCAATTTAATGACTGGCTTGCCTGGCGTGTAACGGGTACCTGGGAAGCAATTGAAGATACCCAGGGGGGACCATTCATAGGGTATTTATTTTATGACGGCTTAACTGATAAAACGTATTACATCCACACCATGATATTCCATCCTGGCAATAACAAATTGATCCTGCTGCGCCAACTGGAAATTATTGCCAAGTCATTTTTTGTTGAAAAAGTGTAATACATAAATGAGTCGTATATTGATAACTGGCTCCTTCGGACAACTGGGTACATCCTTGCGGAATATTCTTTCCGATCAATCAATTTTAGCCGCAGGGAGAATGATCCCGGTGGAAGAAAAAGATGGTTGTACTGCACTGGATATTACTGAACTAAACCAGGTACGTGAAACTATTGCCTTGTTCCAGCCTGATGTGATTGTGCACCTTGCTGCCATGACTAATGTGGATGGCTGCGAACAGCATCCTGAACAGGCTTTTGATGTAAATGTCCGCGGAACTGAAAACCTGCTCGATAATTTCAGCGGTAGATTCATCTATATTTCTACTGATTATGTTTTTGATGGCAGTAAGGGCCCCTATGGAGAAGAGGATGAGGTAAACCCCATAAGCGTATATGGTCGAACAAAATTGTATGGTGAAGATCTGGTCCAGCAATCGGATGCGAACTGGGTCATTTTACGTTCCAATGTCGTTTTCAGTTTTCAGGAAAGAACTAAAGCAAGTTTTATGGATTGGGTAGTAGATTCGCTCAAAAATAGGCAATCGATTACTGTTGTGGATGACCAATGGAATAATCCGACCTGGACCGTAGATCTGGCGCGCATAATCTCACGGGTCATGGATCATGAGATTTATGGTCTTTATCATTACGGTGGTCGTGACTTATTAAATCGTTTTGCATTCGCGGAGATGATTGCTGAAACATTCAAACTTGATCGGACGTTGATAGAACCAATAGATACAGCCTCACTTAACCAACTGGCGAAACGACCACTGAAAAGTGGTTTGCGTCCTGAAAAGATCGAAATAGACCTGGGTGTTGAAGCGCTGCCACTGCAAAAAGCACTGAACGAAATATATTCTTTATCATGAAAACATTAGTCATATCTCCAACATATAATGAACGGAAGAACGTAGCTACCCTTATTGAGACTGTATTCAAGGTCAATTCAGATTATCATTTATTGATCATTGATGACAATTCTCCAGATGGTACTGCTGACTTAGTGAACGAATTGCAGCTACTTTATGATAACCTTTTTCTGGAGGAACGCCCTGGTAAGGCAGGCTTGGGTACGGCGTATATTTTTGGGTTTAAATGGGCTTTGGAAAGAAATTATGACGCAATTGTACAAATGGATGCTGATATGTCTCATGATCCAAATGAGATCAAGGTTATGGTAAATTTACTTGGTGATCATGACGTAGTCATTGGCAGTCGGTACATTGATGGAGTTAGTGTCATTCACTGGCCGATCCGGAGACTCTTATTGAGTTATGGTGCAAACGTGTATTCACGGATCGTTACTGGATTACCAGTAAAAGATTCTACGGGAGGTTTCAAAGCCTGGCAAAGAAAAGTGCTGAAAATAATTGACTTCGATTCGGTCAAATCACAGGGCTATTCTTTCCAAATTGAAATGAATTGGCGGGCTTGGCAAAAAGGCTTTTCATTGCACGAACACCCGATAATTTTCACTGATAGAACCATTGGTGAATCAAAAATGTCGCGAGGAATTATGTTTGAGGCAATGATCGTCATCTGGCGCATGCGCATCTGGAAAATATTTGGCTGGCATAAGTAAGAACCAATCATGACTACCGTTTCCATTTTAACCGTTAGTTATAACGTACGGCAATATGTAGCTCACGCTATTGATGCGATTCTTAAATCTGATATGGAAGAAATGGAAATCATTGTTGTGGACAACAATTCTTATGATAACACGGTCGCATACCTACAGGATAGATATAACCATTTACACCAGATCGAGATCATTGAAAATACTGATAATGTCGGTTTTGGCAAGGCTGTGAACCAGGCTGCTGCCGTTGCCAAGGGGGACTATTACTTGATCCTGAACCCTGATACGATTATTCAGGAAGAGACTATATCCACATTACAGGATTATCTTGATGATCATCCCGACGTAGGTATGATCGGTCCAAAAATTCTTAATGCGGATGGATCATTGCAGCTGGCCTGTAAGCGGTCATTCCCAACGGCTAGTGTTTCCTTACCCAAATTGCTGGGGCTAAGCCGCCTTTTCCCTAATTCACGCTGGGCGGGGAAATATAACTTGACCTATCTCGATCCGGATGCAGTACATGCAGTGGATGCCATCAGCGGATCATGTATGTTTATCAGAAGCGCGTTGTTCCACGAATTGAACGGTTTTGATGAGAGATTTTTTATGTTTGGGGAAGACCTGGACCTGTGCTTCCGGATATGGAAAAATAATTATGAGATCCATTATGTACCACGAACACAGATCGTACATTACCAGGGTGAGTCAGTAAAATCAGCTCCATTTGACAGTATCAACGCTTTTTACAACGCCATGATACTGTTTGCTGATAAGCATTTTTCCTCCGGGTCAGGATGGCTGATGAAACTGGCTATTCGCTGCGGAATCTTTGTGCGGAAGTTATTATCAATGATCGGCGAAAAACGCTCACAGATTCTTTCGTTTACTTTGGATGGTTTCGTAGTGTTTCTGGCCTTTATGGTGGCTATACCATTACGGTTTTCCCATTTTGAACCGATCACGATAAGTAAAGGTCTGGTGCCTACAATCTACATTTTTTTCTGGATTGGTGTTGGCTCCTTATTCCAGCTTTATTCACGATATATATTGTCTTATTCCCGAGCGATCATTGCATCTATAACTGGATTCTTTCTAGCGGTTGCATTCACCTACTTTTTCAAGCAGTATGCATTTTCACGGTTGGTGATTATAACCGCCACTGCGATAATTACAGTACTTATCCCCGGATGGCGAGTATTCGTGCACTTTCTGATGTCTCGGGGGTACCTACGCCCAGTAAAAGAACAGCACCCCATTCTATTTACCAGGAAAACGCTGATCATCGGGGCTGATGAGGAAGGCATCCATATTGCTGAAAATATATTGAAGCGCTTCGATACGGGCCTGGATGTAGTAGGTTTCATTGACCATCAATTACCCACTGATGAAGATGATCTTCCGGTAGGGTTTAGGGGCCGGCTTGCTGACCTGCGGGACATTGTAATGACCTACCGCATCCGCGAACTGATCTTTTCTACAACGGCGTTTACCAATAAAGAGATACTATTACTTATGGATGAGACTAAAGATCTACGGCTTACATACAGAATGGTGCCACGCCAGCAGGAAATACTATTGGGGAAAGCATCTATTGAAAATATTGGTGATTTTTCATTTATAAATATCGAATATACGCTCTTCTATCGGTTGCACCGGATCACCAAGCGCGCATTCGATATGGTTATTTCCGGAATGATGCTGACGCTTTTTAGCCCTTTCCTGGTGGTCCTATTTGGATTTGGGAAGGGCCGGAAGAAACAATTCTGGGGCGCCGAAGGAACCATTTTTGAGGCGACAATCTTCGATGTGAAAGGAGGATTCTTGAAGGAACTGCCACTGTTTATAGGCGTTCTGTTTGGTAATTTAAGTTTGGTTGGCTCCAGTATGGTGGATACCAGTGATCCTGATCCCCATCTCATTTGCCAGCCAGGATTGACTGGGCTAGAAAGGATCCGCTCCGTTAAATTTAAACCTGAGGACAGGCAAATCCTGGACCATTACTACGTACAAAATCAAAGTTTTACCATGGATCTTGAAATCATCATGAAAACTGTATTCAGTTCCTGATATGGCGCTCTACTATCTGGATTTCGAAAACCCCATCAAAGAATTAGAAGAGCAGATCTTAAAATTACAATCTGTCGAAGATGATCAAGATCATTCGGCAGAGCTTGCCGGTCTTATAGAAAGCCGGGATAATAAATTACGGGAGATATACAGTAATTTGAGTCGTTGGCAGCGTGTACAGTTGGCTCGTCATCCTGAACGTCCATTTAGTATGGACTATATTGAGGCGATCACGACTGAGTTTATCGAATTGCACGGGGATCGTCGTTTTGCAGATGACACAGCATTGGTTGGCGGAATTGGTAAAATTGATGAACGCTCCGTTGTTTTGATCGGCCAGCAGAAAGGTCGCAATACAAAGGAGAACCTGTACCGTAATTTTGGTATGATGCGTCCGGAAGGGTACCGCAAAGCATTGCGGTTGATGAAATTAGGGGAAAAATTTAATCTACCTATCGTCGCCCTAGTGGATACGCCGGGAGCCTATCCTGGTATTGGTGCTGAAGAACGAGGCCAGGGAGAGGCGATTGCCAGAAATTTAATGGAAATGGCCAAGCTGAATGTGCCGATTCTGGCCATTGTTATCGGCGAAGGTGCCAGCGGCGGTGCCTTGGGTATCGCTATCTGTGACCGTCTGGTCATGCTTGAGAATACCTGGTACTCAGTGATCAGTCCGGAAGGCTGTGCGTCAATTCTGTGGCATGATGCCACGAAAGCGCCTGATGCAGCTGATGCCATGAAAGTGACACCTGCCGATCTGAAAGAAATGGGGATCTGCGACCGTGTTGTGGATGAACCTACCGGCGGCGCTCACCGTGCACCAGATACAATGACCGCTATCCTGAAAAGTGTCATCCTGGAAGAACTTGACCTGATCGAAAATGATAACCAGGATGGTTCCTTTCTTGAATCCAGAATACAGCGCTATGAGAAGATAGGCGTCCATAAGGAAACAGAATGATACAATTTGAGTATCGCACCAAAGTTTACTATAAAGATGTTGATCAGATGGGGATCGTCTATTATGCCCGTTATTATGAATATTTTGAGGCTGCCCGTACGGAATTATTGAAATCCCTGGGCATCCACGTAACGGTAATTGAGAATGAGGGTTATCTTTTACCAGTAATAACCAGCCATTGCGATTATAAAGTTGGCGCCAATTTCGAAGATACTCTGGTAGTAAATACTATTATTAAAGATTTACCAAAGTCACGGTTGCGAATTGATTATGAGGTTCACCGGAACAATTTCGATGAATTGCTAGTCAGCGGATATACGATGCACGCTTTTACGGATAAGTCCGGCAGAGCTGTAAAACCGCCAAAGCAATTGATGGAGACACTAAAGCAGAACTTATGATGAGATTAATCTATTGGCTCTCGTCGCGAATGGCTTTTGTTGATTAGGTAGACAGCTGTCATAGTTAATATTCCACCTATCATGGTGATCACTTCCAAACGTTCCCCAATTAACAGCACACTGAAAAACAGAGCTGTGACTGGTACCGTAAATATGAATGCACTGGCTTTTTCAGGTCCTAATCGGGCAGTCCCAAAAAAATAAACTGTAGTTCCAAATACCATAGCGCCGGCAGAAAGGAAAAACATATTCACCCAAAAGATCCAGTCATAGGTGAATATTAGTAAAATATCTTTATTCCAGGTTGCGCCAAGGTAAATCAGGGTAGAGATTGTATAGACCCAAAAACTAAATGAAAGTGTAGACACATGAGCGTGTGACCGGCCTGATATTATCGACATGATTCCCCATGAAACAGAAGCGCAAAGGAAAAATAAATTGCCGTTAGCAATCATTTGTTCCAGAGACAATCTCCAGGCCTGTAATACAATCACACCGCCAGCGAAGCCTAGTATCAAACCAATGATATCCTTACGGTAGACCACTTGCTTCAATAGCAATACAGAAATAATGAATGTAATAATCGGATTGAAGGTCGGGACGATAATGCCACCCACACTGGCGGATCCTTTATCGGTACCCATGAAAAAGAAAATATTGTAAAGAGAGATAAACACGGCACCTGTTAAGATATATTTGATACCCTGGCGCGTTACCCGGAAATCATTACCGGTTATCAATAGAACTGGAATCATGGTAATGCTGGAAAAGAAAAAGCGCCAGAAGGCCAGCACGGATGATGGTCCATAATCACTCAGGATCTTTGCGTTCGTCCATGATAAACCCCAAATTGCCATCGATAATAACAGGGTCAGGTATAGGCTGATTGGCGTGCGACTGTTCAAATTAGAGCAGGATTAATAATATATTGGGTGGCTGTCCTATGGAAAAGTCGCTTACATCCGAAAGACGGGGAAATTCGTGTCCGGACTAGGCATATTATTCACAGCCTGCAATGCTTTTATCAGGATACTCCGTGTATCAGTTGGATTAATTACACCATCATCCCAGAGTCGTGCGCTGGCATAGTAGGGATGTCCTTCTTTTTCATATTTAGCTATAATGGACTGTTTGAGTTCTTTCAGTTCTTGCGCTAATACTTTTTTGCCGTCTTTTTCCAGCTGTTCTTTTTTGATAGTTGCCAGCACATTGGCAGCCTGGTCGCCACCCATCACTGATATTCTGGCATTGGGCCACATCCAGCAAAATCGTGGCTGATAGGCCCGGCCAGCCATGGCATAATTCCCCGCACCGAAACTGCCACCAATTATTACCGTTAGTTTGGGAACATTGGCTGTAGCGACGGCCTGGATCATTTTGGCGCCATTTTTGGCAATGCCGCCTTGCTCTGCTTTTTTGCCAACCATGAACCCGGTAATATTCTGTAGAAATAGAAGTGGTATCTTTCTCTGGCAGCAAAGCTCTATAAAATGGGCGCCTTTCAGCGCACTTTCGCTAAACAACACACCATTATTGGCAACAATACCTACTGGGTAACCACCGATCTTGCAAAAACCGGTGACCAGTGTTTTACCATAAGCGGCTTTAAATTCTTCAATGTTAGACCCATCTGCAATCCGAGCGATAATTTCTAAAACCTTGAACGTCGTCCTGTGATCTTTGGTTAGAATGCCCAGTATTTCCTGTTGATCATAGGCCGGTTCCTTAATTTCATCAGGGCTAACAATGTCCGATTTCGGAAAATGATCAATGATCCCGCGAATTTTTTCCAGTGCTTCATCATCATTCTTCGCAAAATGATCGGCGACTCCGCTGATACGGGTATGCATTGCCGCACCGCCAAGTTCTTCCGCTGTTGATACCTCTCCAATGGCAGCCTGGACGAGGGGTGGACCACCGAGGAAAATTGTACCTGTTTTATCCACAATAATGGCTTCATCGCTCATGGCGGGTACATAGGCTCCGCCGGCAGTACAACTACCCATTACGGCGGCGATCTGAGGGATCCCAGCCGCACTCATCTGCGCCTGGTTATAAAATATGCGTCCAAAATGATCACGGTCTGGAAATACGCTATCCTGCATGGGAAGAAACGCACCGCCGCTATCTACTAGGTAAATACATGGCAAACGGTTTTCCATAGCGATTTCCTGGGCCCGAAGATGTTTTTTTACTGTGAGAGGGTAGTAGGTGCCGCCCTTTACAGTAGCGTCGTTGGCTACAACGACACACTGCCTGCGATGGATTGTAATAAGACCGGTGATGATGCCTGCCGCTGGTATCGTTTCGTCGTAGACCTGGTACGCAGCCAGCGCGGAAAATTCCACAAACTGTGTATTGGGATCCCTGAGATTTTCAATCCGTTCACGGGCAGTTTTTTTTCCACGTACTTTGTGTTTTTCAATGCGCTTGGGTGGACCCATTTTGCGAATTTCTGCGAGGACACCATCCAAATCATCGGCAAGTCCTTTATGATGCGCAAAATTAGATTGGTATTTATCAGCTGAGGGGTTTATTCGTGATTCAATTTTTGCCATTGTTGAAATTTACGTGAGTTTGAAAAGCAATAGTTTAAATAAAAAAGGCACTGTTTAGGGTGCCTTTTTACGCGATAATTATAGGTTTATTAAAAATAGAATTTTCTGTTATCAACTATCTCAGCCTGGTCCCGTAGATTCTGATACCAGTTCTGAAAATTTTCGCTTTGATTCTGGCTGCGAATATTCTTGTAAATGACATCCCGTTTCATTTCAAAATCGGAACTATCAATGGCTGATACATCAACCACTTTTACTATACCGTATCCGCGCGTTGTCTTTATCGGGCCGATGACATCACCGGTACGTGCCTTTAACAACGCGCCAACAAGAAAATTGCTGCGTCCGAGTATATTGAAGCTGCGGATAAGCAATTTTGTGTCGCCGGATACAAGATCGACATTATAATTATTATCTTTTATTTCCTGAAATGTTGTACCATGGTCAAACTGCTCTCGTAATTGGACAGCAAGTACTTTGGCTGCGGTCAAGCGATGGTCCTGATTCAGTGAATTCTTAATTTGGCCTTCTACTTCTTCAAAGGAGCGGGTTCCTTCAGGCAATATGCTATCCAATCTGGCTACTATAAAATAGCGCTCATTTTCCAATGGATCTGAAATATCATCCAATTGGCTGTCAAAGGCGAATCGAACGGCATTTCGGAAAGGACCGAAATTGCGCAGTGCGCTGGAACCAGCAGTGATATTGGCAGATTTTTTGGTTTCTACCTGGTGCGAATCAATGGCAGCAGCGAAGCCAATGGTTGGATCGGAGGCATCGTAGCTGAACAATGTGGATTTGCGTTTTAATGCATCACGTGTATTGGGCCCCATTTCGATTTTTAACAATATATGGGACGCATTTAATTCTTCTTTATCATCCGTGGTGCGGCGGTCATTGACTTTGATAATGTGATAACCAAATCGGGATAGTACAGGGCCGACAATATCTCCAGTACTGGCTGCAAATGCCGCATCATCAAATGGTTTGACCATTTGCCCGCTGCCAAACCAGCCCAGGTTTCCGCCCCGGCCAGAGTCGGGACTTACCTGGTTTCCTGGATCCTGGGTGTAGGTATTAGCTAATTCACCAAAATCAGAGCCCTCATTTAATTGGTCCATGATGGCTGAGTAATCGTTTAGGACACGGTTTGAATCATCTACAGATGGTTTCTTTTCCCAGGCAGCAACTTCCAGCGTACGCATTTCTTCGCGGTTGTAATCATCAATACGCCTGGTATATTCATCGAATATTTCATCTTCTGTAGGATCGGGTACATCATCCTGCACTGAATTGGTAGTTACGTGGATACCGTCAATGGTATAATTAACATGCTGCTTGATATAGCTTGACCAGACATCATCTTCGGTGATAATCACATCCGCATTGATCATTTCCTGCAGTTTAATATTGGGTAAGTAGGTACTTTTCATGAATTGCTCGATCTGGGCCCATTCGTTACCTACAGGATTATTGATGGCCTGGTCATATTTTTCTTGATCAAAGGCACCGTCTGTTTGAAACTCAGGATCGGATACCAAAAAGGGTGGTGGTATATTCTGCAAGTGGTATAAAACTTCTACATCACTGGCCCCAATATCCAGATCATCGATGGTCTGGTAAATAAGTATATCGCGAATATAATCGTCCCAGACCTGGTCACGAGCCTGTTCAAAATCACGATCCGTCAGTTCACGACCGCTGTCTCGGATTTGTTCCAGCCGGGCCGATACAGCGCGGGAAAATTCATCAGGTGGTATTTTTTGCCCATTAACTACGCCAATGGCGGTGGCTGGATCCACGCGGCCAAAAAGCTGATCAACAATGTTGACACCGCCGACTAGTCCACCGATGGAAATACTCAGCAGGAAAAGGATGAGTATTGCCCATAAAATAATATGCATCCGGGTGCGCATAGTGGTCATTATTCCCATCTGTGGTACTCTATTCCTTTTATTAAAATTGGGTGCGAATTTAGACAACCTTGCCTGCGGAAGCAATGAACATCAATGGTGGTTCAGCCGACACTAAAAAGGTAAATTTATGATTATGGGTCAAGGTATAAAATCGGACTTGAAGCAATTTAATCATAATTTGATTCATTGCACGACCTGCCCCAGGCTGGTGGAATTCAGAACTCGAATTGCGGCAGAAAAACGCAAACAGTTCATGGCTTGGGATTATTGGGGCAAACCAGTGCCGGGGTATGGTGATCCCAAGGCGGCAATAGTAATCGTTGGTCTGGCACCAGCTGCCCATGGAGGTAATCGAACCGGGCGCGTCTTTACCGGGGATAAATCGGCAGATTTTCTGATGATGTGTATGCATGAGGTGGGTATGGCCAATCAACCCAACTCAGACCACAGGGATGACGGCCTGGTGTTGAACAATTGTTATATGACCCCTGCGCTCAAATGTGTACCGCCCCAGGATAAGCCGACCGCGGAAGAATTGCGAAATTGTTTTTCGTATTTTGAGGCGGAGATAGCTATGCTCACCAAAGCAAATTGTATGTTGGCCCTGGGTAAGATCGCATTTGATGCCTGCCTTCGTTTTTGGCGTCGTTCATTCGATTTAAAAGTGAAGGACCATCCATTTATGCACCATGCCATTTACGAATTACCCAATGGGTTTCATTTGATCGGTTGTTATCATCCCAGTCCGCGAAATGTAAATACGGGTCGGTTGTCCAAAGGGATGATGATCGATTTATTGAATGACGTGAAAAATTGCAGCTGATTAAGAAAAATTATAGAGTTATTTAAAGTTATTTTATGTGCGGTAGATCATGGACTTATTCCATCATGCCGTGTAAATTGCTTCTAACTGTACGTAATTGTGGGTAGCAGTTGGGTGCTTATTGAGGATGTCAGTATAAATTTATAACTAACAGATGAGAATAGTATGGTAAGGGTGCTTGCAGTTTTATTATTGGTTACAAATATTTTTGCGCAGGAAGGTGATATATTTGACACGCCAGCTGAACAGGAAACAATCCGGCTGGAGGGTACAATACCAAGTACGGCTCCTGTTGCTGTGGTTGAAGGCTTTAAAGTCGTTGTCCGTGAACGGAAAAGGCCTGGTGCTAAGAAACAGTATAGTAAAATGCGGTTAAGTCCTGTCGATGCGACGGCCCAGCAAAAAATGACCCAGAAAGTCGATCTTTTATTTGCCGCGGCAAGCGGTGATACTCTTGCGCTGGACGCCCGCAAATCCTACGACGAAAATCAGGATAAGATATCCTTTAAATGGGCCTCCATGAGTGCGGTGGATTTCAAGCAGCAGAATGAAACAGCCATTGGATTTCGCATTCCGGAGGTGATGATCGAACAGATCTTCCTGTTCAAGCTAACATTGAATGACGGTCGGTATAACACCAACTACCTCGTTGGTATACAGGCAAAACCAGGTAAAATGGCTTCCTACAAAGGTCTCAAAGATCAGGTGGCGCAAAGTGGTGACAAGGTACAGATATCGGCCATTGCGCCTGGTGCCGTCCGCAACAAGGATATATCCTACTTGTGGCGCGCACCGGATGGGATCGCACTCTCTTCAAATACAGAACCTGATATATCATTCAAGGTGCCTACTACAGACACAGATTCCCATTATATCCTGTTTTTAGCTGTTAGCGGACCAAAGGGTGCTGTTATGGATCGGGACTCGGTTCGGGTAACCGTAATAAGTAAAACCAAGGAAAAGAAAGCTATCCTACAGGGACTAAATACGGGATCACTGCCCGCTGCACGGGTGGCGCAAATTAATCAATTTCTACAAAGTACCATTCAGCAACTGGGGTACATCGATGTCCTGGATCCCCAATTGTATGCTACGCTGGCGACTTCGCCAAAAAATTATTTTTATCCTGGTGGCTACCAGAAACCGGCAAAATCACCTTTTGAGCCGGTATTCAGTGTGAGCTGCAATTCTCTCGCTGATGCTACTGAAAACAGCCTGGCTGTTGGTGGAACAGATGTAATTGCATGGGATTTTAAGAAAAACGACGCCCTGAAATTGAATTATTATTCTGTGTTTAAGACAGCTAGTGGCGAGCCCGCCAAGAAAACACTCCAGCGTGCGGCCGTACCGCTCAAAATGGCTGATCGGATCAACCTGTCTACCACTATTGTGTTGGATAATCAGGGTGCTCCAATCGGTATGACCGATATCCGGCCTGCGGTAGAAAAAGCACTACAGGAATTGTTTTCCGGTAAAAAAGCGAAACCAAAGCAGGATGACAGAAAAGGATCTCAGGACCTGAAGGCCAGGATCCAGCAAAGTATTAATGACACCATAGAATTTTATAAATCACACCCGGAAGTACTGGCGGTTACCGCCCTTATTGTCGGGGGATTAACTATTGCCATTTTTGGAGGGGATAAAGACTTGGGTATGCCGCCCGATTTTCCCTTTGAATAATAATTATCGTTCGTCGGAAACGGCGATATAAAATTGATGTTAAAAAACAGATCAACAGAGTAATAAAAGGAGTAGTATCATGAAAAACTACATTCTTGCACTAATATTAATACCTATGCTGGTGCACGGGCAGAAATTCCGTGACAGCGAGGTGAGATTTACCAAAGATGATATAGGAGGTCGCGCCAGCAAAACTGTCTCGATGGAAAGGGTGCCTAGGCTCCTTTCCTATCAGGGATTCCTGACCGTTGGTAATGCTGGTCCAGTTAATGATGGCCAGTATACAGTTGATTTTCGTCTTTTTGATGAGGAAGAAGGAGGATCCGAATTCTGGAGTGAGACGCACCTATTGACCATCGCCGATGGTCTTGTTTCAGCTCTGCTGGGTTCGAATGGTTTCCCCATCGAAACTGTACCGATGAGTTCCTACCTGGAAATTGAAATTGATGGCAATGTTCTGTCACCGCGACAGCAGATCACATCTGTGTTGTATTCAGTAATGTCGGATACAACGAATTTTGCTAAAGGCTATACCAAAACAGCTGATCTTGCTGATGTTGCCCTAAGTGGGGAGTACTCTGATCTGTTTAATACTCCTGACCTCACGCCGTTTGCAACAAAGGATTCGCTCAGCTACTATACTACATTGGATAGTTTGGCTAGTTATACGTTAACCTCGCAATTATCCCTTGTCGCTTTTAGCAATAATTATCAGGATTTAGATAGTTTACCTAATCTGGCGAGCTTTGCCCTGACGGATACATTAAGCTACTATGTTACTGAGGTCTTTTTTGACTCTACTATTGAAGACTATGTTAGTCATGATACTCTGGATACTCTTATTGGTACTACCATCCAGCGTTATGATTCAGATCTTGAAGATATCGCTAGGCTCGATGAGGATGATGATCTTGGGCATGGGCATCTTATTATTTACGATAGTGATGAAAGAAAATGGATAAGTGAAGGCGATTCTGCCCTTCGTGCTACTTTGGGACTTGGAGATATGTCAATCCAGGAACCAGAAAGTGTAAACATTACTGGTGGAAGGATCGTTGGAATTGAGTTGGATAGTTTGATCGAGCCTATTGCAATAGCAGATGGTGGGACCGGTGCGCCTAATGCTGATTCAGCCCGGGTTAATCTGGGGCTTGAAATTAATGAAGATGTCCAAGCGCATTCTGATGATTTGTATCGAATTTCCACCTTCCAACATAGTGATGAAAATCAGATTATGATTAGCCTCGCGGGTGGCATAGACCAATGGAACATAGTTAATGCTGAAACAGCCCGGGATGAACTTGGCCTAAAGATCGGGGCAACTGCTGATAGTGGGAATGTTCAGGCCTGGAACCGTAAACTGCAAAACTATGCTGATGGTGAAAAAATTCCTGCTGAAAACATTGAACATGGACAATATTTTATTGATACTGCGGGTGTGAATGGCCAGTTCTGGTCATCGGATAATGATGAAGCTGGCATTTGGAGAACCTTTAGCAGACACTTTAATACTGTAACCGAAGACACAATTAGCATAAAAACGGGGACTGAAGACGGAGATATTGTGGAACTTGAATTAGTAGATCATGATGCGGAAACTAATGCAGCGCTACCAGTGGTGGATGGATCTCAGTTATTTAGGCTTGATGCGACGCAAATCAGTTCTACAAGAAATTCTACTGGCCCAGTAAGCAACGAAGAGTTTGTTTTATTAGATGGTCTCCGAGAAAATCAGCATGACGAAGGTCCTGAGTACACTGGTGGATATATCCAGGACCAATTGGATGAAAAACAGCATAAGGATCCCGAATTAGATGAAATTGCTCATTTACAACCGGAGGATTCTGATGTACTAATGTGGATGAGTGATCCGGATGCTGATGGTGGTAACTGGTCTCTTGTATCAGAAGGTATGCATAAGATTACAGCTGATAGAGTTGAACATGGTCAATATTTTATTAATGATGCTGGGAATCCCGGTGAAATGTGGATGTGGAAACTTCAAAACCCAGACGAAGAACATGATGCAGTAAATAATCCATATACGGGCAAATGGACTGAGGGTGCCGATATTACCCGTATTCACACTGATTCGGAAAGAGGAGGCTTAAATATTACTGGTGATGATGATCGTGATGGTGAACCGGATAATGATGGTGAGTCTGGTGATATATATATAACAGTTGATGCTGGTACTGATATATATCAAGTTGTACAACTAGTAGATAACTCTGACCCTGGTGAGGGTGGTGGTAATGGATCATTACCAATTGTGGATGGATCTCTGCTACATGGGCTTGATGCGACGCAAATCAATTCTACAGCAGGAAATCCTGGCCCAGTAAGCAATGTCCAGTTTGATTTATTATCAGATCTCCGAGAATTTCCGGATAACGATCATCCTGTACAATTTTACACTCATGGTAATGTGCAGGGACAATTTGATGATAAACAGCAACAAAGTGATGTACTGGATGATATTGTTGCTGCTACCGAAGCAGATGTTGCTAATTATGATCTATTGATTTATAAAACAAGTGAAGATGATGGAAGCTGGGAATTGCTGCGAGGAGGCGGTACAGATGATGAAGAAGATCTCATGAATAAGGTCACAAAGACCAGAGTTCAATATGGTGATTTCTTTATAACTGACGCAGGGAATAGTGGACAGCTCTGGATGGCAGATGGAGAATTACAGGGCACATGGGCAACTCCGGGTCAATATTTAACGAGTGATGGTGTTGAAGGTGAATTGAATGTGAATGTTGGGACAACAGCAAATCAGGTTGTTGCTTTAAATGCAGAGGCTCAGTTACCTGCCGTTGATGCTTCCTTATTAGTGGGTTTGACAGCGGAACAGATAAACGTTGTTGGTGGTGAACCAAAAGTTACTAACGAGGAATTTAATGCCTTGGGTGATTTGCGACTAGGGTCAACAGATGAGACGGAAGCTGAAGGTAATTGGCGCCTAACCTATGGTACTACTGTCCAAGATCAGTTAGATAATAAACAAAACGGAAACGCGAATCTAGATGACTTGGCAGATGGAGAATTGACGTACGATAAGGTGGAGTTTGGTGAATTTTTTATAAAGCAACCAGGAGATGATGAAAAAGTATGGACTTGGGAAGGTACGGAAGAGGACGGTTTTGGTCGCTGGATTAACCCACCGGGAGCCCAGCGACTGAATGACCTGGATGATGCCAGTACAATGCCTCTAGATGTTGACGGCGAATCGAGTGATAATGTTTTTATTGGAGGAGGATCAGGGTATAATATTGATAATAGTGGTGGTAATGGCAATGTTAACACAGCCCTTGGGCGAAATACGCTACGTGAATTACAAGATGGTAATTACAATATAGCTATTGGTAAAGATGCTGGCAATAATATTACGAATGGTCATGGTAATATACTTATTGGATATGAAGCAGGTAAAGATCTTGGCCAAAATCCAATGAATAAGCTGATAATTAATAATAAAAGGAATATTGGGGGGGAATACGTTAGTGGGGATCCATTAATTGAGGGTGATTTCGCTGATGGAGTAGTGTTGATTAACGGAGCTTTGTATTCCACAAATAGTATGCATTTGGGATCAAGTGCCTCGAATAAATTTACAATCGTACAAGATGACGGGAATATTACTATTAAAAGTCTAGAGGAAGGTAAGAAAATCAGTTTTGCAATTAATGGTGATGATGAGTTATTAACCATGGAGACTGTGGCTGGTGAGAAAGTGATAAAGCTTTTTGGCACAACAAAAATAGCATCTGATGATGATGCGACTAATCAAACCTATGTAAATATGACTGACGGCGGTGCTACTTTGAATTTAAATGGCCAAGAAGACGTCGTTGTTAATGCAGCGGATGAATTCAGGGTGGATGGGGATAACATTTCCCTTAACGGAGGATCCGTAATTACCATTACAAATGAATCAGGACAGGGCAACAAAATAAGTTTTGTGGTTGGTGAGACTG
>Ga0208113_1000317_pt1 | contig 24685 bp, 23 predicted proteins | sample Knorr_S7_td_NADW_FD_185598 | JGI IMG/M metagenome (GOLD analysis project Ga0208113, IMG submission 185598) | Marine microbial communities from Southern Atlantic Ocean transect - Knorr_S7_td_NADW_ad_2505m_LV_A (SPAdes) (version 2) | ecosystem: Environmental > Aquatic > Marine > Oceanic | place...
ATAGGAGGGATCGTCCGGGGGAACTTGGATGCGGTTCTTCTCATCCACCGCCAGCCAGTCACCTCGGCCGCCGCCAAAGGCGACCCAGGTGCCGCCGCACTCCTGCATGAGAGGGTCTATAGCGGTCGTTACACCGCCGGCCGGGGAGGCGTAGCTAAGCTCTCCGCCGATCAAGTCGTGGACGTACGGTTGACGGTTGGAGACAACGATCAACTTGTAGTCCCCGATCTCCCGGTGGACCAGGAGTTGAAGTTTTTCCCGTGTCCAAATGGGTTCACCCATCACCATACCCCCTATGGCCCTTTGGATGTCGCGGGCCAGTGTCGCGGTTTCTGGGTTCTATTCAAGGGTTAAACTGAGGTCCGAGATGCGTCCTCGTTACAATAAAGCCCGGTTGAGGCACGCCTGATCTGGGTTGAATTCTTCCACAACAGGCGTAAAAGGTCAACCGGAAACCGGTATCCCAATCAAATTGACAGGGAGCGTGACGGTGGGTACCATACGCGCCTGACACGCCTATTATGTAATGCTGCAAGCCGGTTCCGCAACGCGATTTAGGAGAAGGGCTCCATGTTCGTACGCCGCGACCTGACCGATACCGTCCCCACCCCTTCCGGAAACATGCGATTCGTTAAGAAGGGAAGCGGTTATCCAGTTGTCTTGCTCCACCCTTTGGGCACGTCCGTTTGGAGCTGGGAAGGGGTTATAGACTCCCTGGCCCAGAGCTACACCTGCTACGCGTTCGACATGCTGGGGCACGGCGATTCGGACAAGCCGACCCGGCACTTCAATATTCCGGATTACGCCCAGGCCCTCGACCACGCCTGCCAGGTGCTGAACATTCACCGGGCGCACATCGTCGGAAACTCAGTCGGCGCGGTCTTGGCGACTGAAACGGCAGCTAGCTTCCCCGAGCGTGTGGACAAGCTGGCGCTGGTGGGATGCCCGGTCTGGAGTCCATTCACCGCTAAAGAGCGGTTGAAGGAGTCTGCCAGCGGCTTCGATTCGAAGGGTATGCCAAAGCCGCGGACTATGAAAAGCCTGAAAGAGGCTGGGATCTTCGCCAATCCAAGGCAAGAATGGCTGGAAGCAAACAACCAGAGCCGGGCCAAGGCGGGAACCTGGTACGGCAAGTTGATGGATGCTCTGGCGCACTACGACCTCATGTCCCGTTTGCCGCGAATAAAAGCCTCCGCCACCATGGTGATTTACGGAGAGATCGACCGGCTGCGGGAGGGCGAAGAGCTCCTGCACAACAATATCGTCAATGCCCAGAAGGTTGTCTTGCCCGGTCTGGGGCATTTCCCTCAGGTGGAAGACCCCGAAGCTTTCCTGGGTGCGCTGCTACCTTTCCTCGACGCCTAGCCAACCTCAATCCAAAAGCAACTACTGGAGACGCCTTGGCATCCACAAATAATCGGCTGCCCCTGAGACTGATTGAGGTGATTCGGACCCTGTTTTACACGCCCATCTACGTCTCGGTGGCCGGTGGCTTCCTGGAAAAAGAGGGTCTGGACGTGGACTTCAAGACCTGTCCGCCTGAGTTCGGCCATCCCATGAGCGCGCTGAACCGAGGCGCGGCAGACATCGCCCAGAGCGGCATCATGCGTTCCATCATCGCCTCCGACTGGGGCGCCGAAACGGTCCCGGTGCACTTCGCCGAGATCAATTCCAGGGACGGTTTCTTCGTCATAAGCCGCACCAAGCAAGATTCATTTCAGTGGGAATCTCTTAAGGGTGCTAAATTGATTCCCGTCGGTTTTTCTCCCATGCCTTGGGCTTCGTTTCAATACGCCCTACGCCGCCACAACATCGAGCCGTCCGAAGTAGACCTAGTCACGGGGCCGGACTTGGACCAGGCCATGGCCGCCTTTCGGGAAGGCAAAGCCGAGTACATCCACGTGCCCCAGCCGGCCGCGGAGCAGTTATTGGAGGATGGCTCCGGCCATCTGGCGATCGCTCTAGGCCCCGAGAACGGGCACCTGGCCTACAGTTCTTTCGCTGCGACCAACCACTACTTGGCGACTCAATCGGAGGCTGTCCACAGGTTCACCGTCGGATATGCCAACGGACTAGACTGGCTGGCCACCCACAACGCCACCGAAGTTGGCGAGGCAGTTGCCGGGTTCTTCCCTCAAGTGAGCTTGGAACTGGTGACCAAATCGGTTGCCAGACTCAAGGCCCAAGACAACTGGCCCACCGACCCAACGTTAGCCCAGCCTCAATTTGAGAACCTGCACGACATCCTTTTAGCCGCTGGGTTGGCCAAAGAGCGGCAGCCCTACAGCAAGATGGTCCGGACAGACATAGTTGCTACGGCCCTAGCCTCCCGCAAGTAAACGGCTTTTAAACTGCTTTCCAGCTTTTAATCCCCACAGTAACCGCCGGTTTCTAGGGAGCATCTAATGGTGTAAGATATATCCCCAAACAGGCTCACGGCGGCTTTCCTGACGGAGCCAGTTGGGCCGTATGCGGAGGGACATTTGACCACGATAGCAATTGTAGGCACAGGACTAATGGGCACTTCATTGGCCCTGGCGATCAAAAGCTCCAACCTCAAGGTGGACATAATCGGCACCGACTATGACAGTACCGCCCGGTCCGGCGCCCAGAAATCCGGCGCATTCAAAAAGGTTGAATCCCGCCTGTCCAACGCCATCAGAGGGGCCGACGTGGTCGTGTTCGCAACGCCGATCCAGGCGATGCGGGAGATGATGGAATCCGCAGCCAACGATTTTGAAGAAGGCTGCGTCGTGACGGACGTTGGCAGTTCCAAAAAAGTGGTCCTGCAATGGGCTGAAGAGGTGCTACCCAAGCACGTTAGTTTCGTGGGCGGCCACCCCATGGCAGGCAAAGAACTGTCCGGCCCACAGAACGCCGACGGCACCATGTTCAAGGGCAAGGCCTACTGTATCGTTCCCGGCGTCAACGCGGAAAGAGCCGCGGTTTCTTCAGTGACCACTATCGCTGAAGCCATTGGCGCCAAACCTTTCTTCATCGGCGTCGACGAACATGACAGCTTCGTGGCCGCCGCCAGCCATCTGCCGTTCATGATGTCGGTCGCTCTCATGGGCACCGCTTCAAAGAGCGCCAACTGGGACGACATCGCCCAACTGGCTTCCTCCGGGTTCAGCGACCTTTCCCGTCTCGCGTCTGGCGACCCGGTGATGCACCGTGACATCTGCGTGACCAATCCCGAGCCCATCGTCGCCTGGATGGACTCCTACATCCGTGAGCTCTACGAACTGCGAAACATGCTGGCCAAAGAGGGCGGACCAGACCCGGATGCCGTGCATGAAGTATTTGAAGAAGCCATGAACGCCCGCGCCCGTTGGAAGGCCGGCATCCTCACGAAGATTGACCGGGTTACATCCGACATTCCCTCCTTCGCCGAAAGCATGAGCGAGATGTTCATCGGCCGGCGTGGGATGGAAGCCCAAAAGAAGATTTTTGGCGGGCTGAAAGATGACCCTGCCAATAAGGCAAAGAAAAAGTAGCTGTACCATGAGCGCCGGTCTTCCATTCATCCCCTCCGGTGGCATCAGTTGCCCATCAGCGTTGGGCTGCCAAACCACGTTTCGTGACGCTACCCGCACCTTGATGCCCTCGTCCGAGTCCTGTCCACAGATTGACCTGATACACCAAAGGGCGAGGTAAACCGAGTGCCCGAGAACCCATCCCCTCCGCTGTTGGTGGTGCTTTCGGGACCGTCGGGAGTAGGCAAAGACGCCGCGCTCAACGAAATGCGCAAACTGGACCGGCCCTGGCACTTTGTCGTCACCGCCACAACCAGGTCCATCCGGCCCGGCGAGACCGACGGTGTAGATTACATCTTCCTTGATGAGCCTACCTTCCTGGATATGAAGGACAAGAACGAGTTCGTTGAGTGCGCGCAGGTGTATGGCAACTGGTACGGCGTCCCCAAGAGCCAGGTAACCACCGGTCTGGATTCGGGCAAAGACGTTATCTTAAAGATAGATGTTCAAGGAGCGGCCACGGTCAGGCAAATGGCTCCGAACGCGTTGTTCATTTTCATGGTACCTGGCTCATTTGAAGAATTGCGCAACAGGCTCTCCCAACGGATGACCGAGTCCACACCGCAGATGGAACTGCGGCTCCGGACAGCAGCTCAAGAACTGAGGCAAGCGGGGCTTTTCGACCGCCAAGTGGTCAATAGCGAGGACCATCTGAAGGAAGCTGTGGCGGACATTGACGCCACTATCTCCGCAGAGAAGCAGCGGGATGGCAGAACTCCGATTCTCCTTCTTTGATTCTTGATATAATCCACTGACACGATCGAGCCTAGAAACCGGCTCTGAAAAATATTCCACCGGTTGGAGACCCCATGGCCCAGCGCCCCGAAAAACTGGAGATCAGACCCAGACTACCCGAATGGCTCAAGGTCAAGATGCCCGGCAGCCCCCGCTATCTTGAGCTCCAGAACCTGATGAAGGGCCAGCAGCTTCACACGGTCTGCGAAGAAGCCCACTGCCCAAATATCGGCGAATGTTGGGACCGGGGCACAGCCACGTTCATGATATTGGGCGAGATCTGCACTCGGCGCTGCCACTACTGCGCCGTGACCACCGGCCGCCCGAACGGCTTGGACCTGCAGGAGCCAAAACGGCTGGCCGAGGTTGTTAAGTCCATGGGACTGCGCTACTGCGTGATCACCTCTGTGAACAGGGACGACCTGCCCGACGGCGGCGCGTATATCTTCGCTTCATGTATCAACAAGATCAGAGAGACCAGCCCGGACTGCCGGGTGGAGGTCTTGATACCGGACTTCGCCGGGTCCTGGCCTGCGTTGCAGCGCGTGATTGAGTCTGGCCCAGCCGTTCTGAACCACAACATCGAGTCCTCTGTGCGCATCTTCCCCAAGGTCCGGCCCAAGGGCAATTACAATCTTTCGTTGGAATTGCTAGCCAAGGCGAAAGACATTGATCCCGCGATGGTCACCAAGTCCGGAATCATCGTGGGTATGGGTGAGACCGTCGATGAAGTACTGGATACCATGGCAGACCTGCGGAATGTCGATTGCGACCTCCTGACCATCGGTCAGTATCTACGGCCGTCGGCCAGGCACCTCGCTATCGACCGTTTCTACCGGCCAGAGGAATTCGAAGAGCTGCGCAAAGCCGGAGAATCCATGGGGTTCAAGCACGTGGCCTCGGGCCCGCTGGTCCGCAGTTCCTACCATGCCGACAAACAGCATGACGCAGCGGCGCTTAGCGTGCCGGTCTAGTTGACGAAGGACCGCTAGTCGCGGCCCAGCTTCAGAGCCAGGCTTACATCTTCGACCCTTTTCCAGCGAAACTCGGGTTCCAAAGCCAACACCCGTTCGGGTTCCACCGAAGCCCACAACGCCGCCCCGCTGCGAACACCGGCACGCCTGGCGCACTCGATATCCCGGTAACTGTCGCCGACAAAAATGCACCTGCCAGGAGCAGCACCAAACAAACGCATCAACTCCTGAAGTCCCGATGGGTCCGGCTTGGGGGCCATGCCGTCCGAGAAAAAAAGCGCCTGGTCAACTAATGACCCAAGACCGGAAAACTCTAACTCAGGCCCGCCGAACACCTGGCGTTTGTCGGAGAGTATCCCCGTCCGGTAACCGTCGGATTTTAGCTGTCGTAGTAGTTCGAGCACGCCTGAGTACAGCCGATTTTCCTGCCAGACGGCGGCCTGGTAGAGGTCCATATAGGTGACTACGACTTTTTCCTGGTCGCCGGGGAAGAACCAGGTCAGATGCTCAAAGAACGGGCGGGAATACTCCTTGCCCAGATCAGCCGTGGCGGGCCGTGGGTAGCCCAACGCATCGGCGGTCCTTTCCATCAGGTCCAGGTGAACGTCCCAGCTATTCCAAAGGGTGAGGTCCCAGTCGAAAACCACCGCCTCTAGCTGCATGCCGCCACTATCCTACAAATCCGTATCTAGTTACTTACGCCGGGCTGGAGCGATTCTACAACATCCCATTCCCTGTTGATTCGACGGCAGATTTATGGTGATGGTAAATATAGTTGACAAAGCAACTTCTTTGTTTTATAGTTGCTGTTACAATACTTGCACATGCAACTAACAGCGTTTTGCAGATACATTTGAGGCACGGTATTACGGGCCAATGATATACAGAATCATTCGGCGGCTAGAACGCCTGGAGGCAAGATGAAGACACGAGGGATCAACCACATGGCAATGGTAACCAACGACATGGAGAAAACCGTCCGCTTTTATAGGGACATCATGGGTTTCCCTTTGGTCGCGGCCATCGGTGGCAATCCCAACGGCCTCCGGGCCAGGCACTATTTCTTCGAGACCGGTCCGAACTCGACGATTGCATTCTTCGAGTGGGCGGGCGCCGAGGACTTCCACAAACCAGCGGGACTGGAAGCGGCCGGCCGGATCCAATTCGACCACGTTTCGTTCGACGTTGAGACGGAGGACGAGTTACTTGAGTTGCAGACACGTTTGAACGGCGCCGGCCAGGAAGTGACGACCGTCGTTGACCATAATTTCATCCATTCCATCTATTTCCACGACTTCAGCGGCATCGCCCTGGAGGCTTCTGTCTGGATCACCAATCCCACAGGGAAAGCCCCCGACCACTCCAACAAAAACATATTCAACGACCCCAATCCTGTACCAGCGCTGCAGGAAGAGATGGAACAAGCCCGACTAGTCGAGTCCAACAGCTAAAGTCTAGCTAACACTTTTCCGACCGCTAAATGTAGAGTTAAGGGGATGGCCTATCAGCCATCCCCTTTTTACGTTCAAACCCCGGCCCGGAGATATTTTCAGGATATGCAGCAGAAACCTGACCTGGTAGTCCTCAATACTGAAGCGCTGACCATGGACGCCTCCCAGCCCCAGGCGCAGGCGGTGGCGGTGGCTAAAGAGCGCATCTTAGCGGTGGGAAGCGACGAAGAGATAAAAGGACTAGCCGGCCCGGACACCGAGGTCATCGACGGCCAAGGCCTAACTCTACTGCCGGGATTCATCGACTCCCACATACATTTGCTATCGTTGGCCCGGACCACCCAGGAACTGGATTGCCGGCCCGACAAAGCCTCATCGGTCGCTGCGATAGCCCACCTGGTCTTTGAGTGGGCTCGCGTCGTGCCGCCTGGCGAGTGGGTGCGCTGTTTCGGCTACGACGACCTGGCATTGGACGAGCGCCGGCACCCCACCCGGCACGACTTGGACAAGATCTCGCCCCGACACCCGGTTCGCCTGGACCATCGCTCGGGGCACGCGACCGTGCTGAACAGCATGGGACTACAGATGGCGGGCATCAACGCCGAAACGCCTGACCCGGTTGAGGGTGTGATCGAAAGAAACGCCAACAGTGAACCCACCGGGGTGCTACTTGAGATGTCTGCTTTCCTATCGGAAAGGGTGGACATGAGGCGGAGCCGGAACAGGATTCGGCAGGGTGTTACGGCGGCCAACCGGCTGCTGCTGAGCTTCGGCGTCACTTCAGTCCAAGACGCCGGATCGGACAACGGGCTGGAGCGTTGGCAGGCTTTTCGGGACTTGGCCGATTCCGAGACTCTGCGATCGAGAGTCACGATGATGGCCGGCGCTGGACGCCGAGCGGACCTGATCTCTGATGGGTTAGTCTGGGGTTCAGGAGACCACCAACTGCGTCTCGGCCACGTCAAGATCATGCTGACCATGACCACCGGCGCGCTCCACCCCAGCCTGGAAGAACTTCAAGAGATCGCCTTGGATGCCTGCCGGTCCGGCTTTCCGGTCGCCATCCACTGCGTCGAGCAAGAAGCGGTGACTGCCGCAGCCCAGGTGATTGCGGGTCTGCCGCCTTTGCCCGCGGGAGTCCCTCCGCACCGCATCGAGCACTGCTCCGAGTGTCCTCCGGGCGTTCTTGATTCCGTACACCGCAGCGGCGCCGCGGTGGCCACTCAACCAGGTTTTATTCACTGGAACGGGCCCGGCTACCGCGAGAACGTCGAAGCCTCGATGCAGCCTCATCTGTATCCCATAGGCACGATAGAATCTGCCGGAATCAAGATTGCATTTGGGTCGGATGCTCCGGTCATTAGTCCCGATCCGTGGCCCGCCATCCACAGCGCCGTCACCCGTCTGCACTACGAAGGCCGGCAACTTCCCGGTGCGGGCACGGTCAGCATCGAATCGGCCCTGCGAATGTATACGCTATCGGGCGCAGAACTTGAGGGCACAGTCCCGGACAAAGGTTCGATAACGCCAAGAAAACTGGCCGACCTCGTTTTGGTGGACGGAGATCCGGTTTCGACAAATTCTGGCGAATTGAAAGACATCAAGGCGAAGATGACGATAATTGGGGGGGCAGTGGTCTGGGAAGGTCGGTAGGGAAGATGGCATCTAATCTCGAAGATGACCTACGGCGACTTGTGTTTGGCCATAGAACAGCCCCGAGCCTATGGGCTCGGGGCTGAAATAAACTTTCCTGACGCCTGAGCGGGCTTTCTAACTAGTCAGCGGCCAGGTGCTCCACCACATTGACCCGGAGCTCTTGCTCTAGGTTGGCTTTCATAGTCTCGCTGAGTACTCCGCACCGGTGCAGGTTGTTGACCAAGGTGCTATGCATCTCCTTCTTGAAGAGGGAGCGGAACATAGCGAAATCGGCGCTCTGGGCCTTCTCTTTGCGCAACTCGCGGATTTCGGCGATCTCGGCTTTGTTGAACCCCATGTCCAGATAGGCTTCCTTGGGGAACCCGCCGGTGAGGGTGTTGCGCAGGAAGTATATGGTGAATTCCTCCATCTCTTGGCGCTCTTGGGCATCCATCTCCTTCACCTGCTCTGGGAGACTGAGCATCCCAAATCCCATGTGCCGCGCCTCGTCCCGCAGTATCAACTTGCAGCCATATCGCAGCAGCTCATCTTTGGCAGTTTCAGACAGCATCTTGAACAACGCCACGGCGAAAGTCTCGCCAACAAGCTGGAGGCCGATGGTTTTGATGTACCAGCGGGGATCGCTCAGGATGTAGTCGAAGAGCTCTTTGCCGGCTGACGCTTGCTCGTAGACCTTACCGACGCGTTCGCCTAGATAGCGCTGGAAAAACTCGGTGTGGCGGGCTTCGTCCATCACCTGAGTGGCCATGAAGTATTTGCCGTCAGCCGTCGGCAGCACGTTGGCAAGTTGGCCGCAGACCAATACTGCGCCGTGCTCTCCATGGAACAACTGGCTCAGTCTCCAGGCCGAGAAAAGGCGGTTCATCTCCCCTTTCTCTTTGGCATTCATCTTGTCCCAGAACTTGGTCCCGTGGATATCGATCAGGCCGTCGGCAACGAACCCCTCATCTAGGTCGACAGATTGCTTCCAATCGATGTCTGTGGAAACGTTCCATTGATCGCGTTTAGCGTTTTCGTAAAGGCGCCGTAGGTCGTGCGCCTCCGGCTCGTGGTCCCGGAGATAAACGGTGTCGTAGTCCGTGTGTACTGTACGGGCGCCGTCAGGAATCTGCTCCACAGGAGGCCTCCATCATATCGCCGGAATAGTCGATGTCGATTTCGAATAATTAGTATCAGCCGCTAGTATACCAAAACATTTTCGTGCTCTGCCAAAGGGATTTCTTTCTTTCAGCTATACATTTTGTCGAAGTTTGGCATCAGAACGTAGAATGGCCTTCGGCTTCACATAAGCCGGTGTCCCTAGATCACCCCTTCTTCGGCCAAGCCTGTTATCTCGGACTCGCTCATTCCCAATAGTTGACTGAACACCAAGTCGTTATCGTGCCCGATAAACACCGCGCCCCGCCATATCTCTCCCGGAGTGTCAGAAAACTTGGGGAATATCCCTGTGCCTTTAACCTTCCGGCCCAACTGTGGGTCCTCCCATTCGATGTGGACGTTGCGCACCTCATAGTGTGGGTCTTCGGCCATGTCTTTGGGTGTCATGATAGGGGGTGCAGCCAATCTTGGCCTCGTTCAATATTTCCACCACCTCTTTCACCGTCCGCTCGTCTACCCAACCTCTTAGGATAGCGTCAAACTCGATGCCCTCGACCGAATCAGGGTCTAACGAAGCGCTCTGCCATTTTTCTTCGATGTCTCCAAGGCCCAATACGACACAGATGCGGTCGAAAAGGATGCCGATCGCCGCGATGTTGACCCAGCCATCCTTCGCCTGAAAAACGTCGTAGGGTTGGAACAGGCCCGCCTTGTTGCCGCCCCGCCACCGGTTTATCCCCATCTCGTATTAGGCCACCATGGTACCGGACAGCAGGTAGTGGATGGCCTCGAACTGGGCCAGTTCGATCACCTGGCCTTTACTGGTCTTGTGCGCGTGGATGTACCCGCCAAAGGACGACCACAAACAACTGAGGCCGGTTATGAAGTCCCCTGTCCACGGAGCGGCCCTAGTCGGAGGCTCTGGGTTTGGGAACCCCGTGAGGTTCATCAACCTGCCGAAGCCCTGTCCGATAAAGTCGTATGATGCCCGGCCCAGATAATCTGGGTGGCCATCCTGCCCATAACCCGAGACGTGAGTAATCACCAACTCGCGGTTGGCCATCATCGCCGTAGCATCATCCAGCCCCCAAGCGGGGTAGGTCCCGGGGATGGGACTCTCCATCCAAATGTCCACTTTTGAGATCAAGTCCAAAAACATCTTTTGGACCTTGGGGAAGGCTAGATTGATCGTTGCATGAAGGCTGTTGCGGCAAGTTTGGACCCAACCGGCCGAGGTGCCGTCCATGGCAAACTCCAGCTGCCTCCAAACGGCGTCTCTGATCTTGGGCGGTTCGATCTGAATAACTTCAGCCCCCATCTCAGCGGCGATGTTTGCCGCGAAGGGCTGGTGATCAGACTCTGCCGGTTGATAGGATCCGGACACCTTACACGGGGCCAAATTGCTTGGGTAAAAGTGGGGCTGGGTGTGACGCCATAGATTACCTCCCGCTGATTAAGTGGTGGGGAATCTAGTCGAAAACTATGAGGCTGCGAACCCCTATTCCCTGTCGAAGGTCTTCGAACGCTGAGTTGATGCGGCCCAAAGGAAATCGCCCAGTTACCATCTGGTCCAGCTTCAGTTTGCCTGCTGAATAAAGGCCAACTAGGTTAAGGAAATCAACTCGGGGGTTGGAAGAGCCGTACAGACTTCCTTTGATGGTCCGCTCCTGCATGATCAGACGGCTGTCGAAGGTGAGCTTGGCATCGGCGGCCGGAACACCCACGCACACGCAGGTCCCACCCCAATGGATGCTCCGGTACGCCTGGCTGAAGACATCCGGGTTGCCGATGGCTTCGAAGGCGTAGTCGACACCTTTCCAGTCGGTCCACTCCCGTATCTGGCGGGTGCCGTCTTCAGTGGAGGCATTGATGGTGTGGGTTGCGCCCAACTCCCTAGCCAGGTCCAAACGTTCGTCCCAAAGGTCCAATGCGATGACCGGCTGAGCTCCCGATATAGCCGCCCCCTGGACGATGCTCAGTCCCACGCCGCCACATCCGAAAACGGCGACCGAACTGCCAGGCTCAACTTTAGCCGTGTTGAAGACCGCGCCCACACCGGTGGTCACACAGCAGCCGATCAGTGCCACATTGTCCAGCGGAACATCAGTGTCGATCTTGATTGCGCCGTGCTCGGGCACCACGGTGTACTCAGCAAAGCAGGCAGTGGATGAGAAGTGATTGACCGATGCGCCTTTGCTGTTGGTCAGGCGGGAAGTGCCGTCAAAAAGGCTTCCACCCAGACGCAACGATGGTTCGCATAGGTTGCGCATTCCTCGCATGCAATAGAAGCATTCTCCGCAGGCCGGGATGAAGGAGAAGATGACATGGTCGCCGGGTTGAAGATGGTCAACGCCTGGACCGACGCTCTCAACCACGCCTGAGCCTTCGTGGCCCAAAACAGCCGGCAGAGGGAACGGAATTACCCCATCAATCACCGAGATGTCACTGTGGCAAACACCGGCGGCAGACACTTTCACCAGGACTTCGTTCTCTTTGGGATCTGCCAACTCGATGTCTTCGACTTCCAACCGCCCACCCAATTCGTACAGGACCGCGGCCTTTACCTTCATGCTGGGCTCCTTCTTAACGCAAATTAAGACCCAAATAACACGAAACGAAAGTAAGTATGATCGCGTAGCCAACCCCAGCAAACCCGGCTATGCCGGCGGTGCTTAGCGGCGGCGGGCTGTGATGTAGTCGGCCAAGTCTAGCAGAGATTGTTTGGGGGGACAGTCGGGGAGGTTCTGGAGGGCCTGGCAGGCCTTGTGGCTGTAGTCTTGGACCACCTGCTCACAGTCGGAGAGGATCGTCGAGTCGTTAATCACTTCGACAACCTTCTGCAGCTTGGTATCATTTTCCCGGTCTTGGAACAGAGATTGGACCAGGTCGTCGTTGGGATAACGCTCCATCAGCATGATCGTAGGCAGGGTCAGCACGCCGTTCAGCAGATCGCTGCCCACCGGCTTGCCCAGGTTCAACGGGTCGCCTTGGAAATCCAGCAGGTCGTCGCGCACTTGAAACGCCATGCCGATGTTGTAGCCGTAGTCGCGCAATGCTTGGACCTCGTTCTCGGGCGCTTCACCCAGAACGGCGCCCGACTCGCTGGCGGTGCAGAACAGCGACGCCGTCTTGCGGTAGATGCGGTCTTGGTAGATATCTCTGGCCTGAGAGGCATCGAAGGAGGTGAAATACTCCATCAACTGCCCGCTAGCCAGTTCCATGATCGTCTCGGAAAACCGGCGGATCACCCGAATGTTGTTGGTGTCGCAGACAAAGGTGGCCGAGGTGGCGAAGACATAGTCGCCGAAGAGCACCGCCACATGGGGGCTCCAGGTGTTGCTGACGGTCGCCCGGCCGCGGCGCAGTGGCGAGTTGTCCACCGTGTCGTCATGGATCAGGGTGGCCAGGTGCAGAAGTTCCACGGCGCTGGCCATGATGATGGGACGTTCCTCGTCGTGGGGATGAAACTGGGCTGCCAACAAAGTGATGGCCGAACGGACCCGTTTGCCGCCGGCATCGGTCACGTATTGCAGCAGCGGTTGGACTGGAGAAGTCTCTGTTTCCGCCAGGCTGCGAAGTCTGTCATCTACTCTGGCCAGTCCGTCTTGGACCGGAGCGTAGATGGTTGCTGTGCGTTCGTCTAGGCCGTGGAGCATATTATTCTTCGGAGGCCCCAATACCAAGTTTCTGGACCTCTTCTTCGATTAATTCGGGATCCAGCTTAGTATACAGCGGCGAGGGCTGACGCAGGTCTGCGCCGGCCTTGATGTCCCCAACGATGGTATCGAAGTCCCAAGCGCCTTCTTCGATGGGGCCGTCGAATCCCAGAAATTCGTGGACTTTCTGGGAGCTGAAGGGCATGAAGGGATAGAGGATGGTCTTCAGGCAGTTGATCGCCTGCATGGCCACGGTCAGGCTGGCGCCCGCCTGGTCCCGGTCTTCTTTGATGGACTTCCAAGGGGCCTTGGTGTCCAGGTAGCGGTTGGCTTCCTGGGCCAGACCGAATGCCTGGGTCACGGCCGCCTTGAATCGGCAGTTATAGAGACTTTCGTCCACTGATTCCATGGTCTTCCGGGCGGCGCGCAGCAATCCTTCGTCGACCTCATCCAGCGACTGGATGCCGGGGACCTTGCCGTCGAAGTTCCGGTAGGTGAATGAGAGAACCCGGTTGACCAGGTTGCCGTAGGTCGCCACCAATTCTTCGTTGTTGCGACGGACGAACTCGGACCAGGAGAAATCTGAGTCTCCCGACTCGGGCATGTTGATCGATAGCAGGTACCGCAGGGGGTCGGGGTCGTATCTCTCAAGGTAGTCGGGCAACCAGACGGCCCAGTTCTGGCTGGTGGAGAATTTCCGGTTCTCCAGACTCAGGAACTCGTTGGCGGGAACGTCGTAGGGCAGGTTCAGGCCTTTGTCGTAGGCCATTATGATCGCCGGCCAGATGATGCTGTGGAAGGGGATGTTGTCCTTGCCGATGAAGTAGTAGCTCTTGGTGGCGGGGTTTTTCCAGAAGTCTTCCCAGCTTCCGCCGTGCTGATCGGCCCACTCGACGGCCGCCGACAGGTAGCCGATGACCGCCTCGAACCAGACGTAGATGCGTTTGGAGTCATAGCCGTCCAACGGCAGGGGCACGCCCCAGGAGAGGTCCCGGGAGATTGCCCGATCTTTGAGACCATCACGGAGAAACTGGCGGGTGAAGTTCTTGACGTTGTTACGCCAGTGGTCCTGCTTCTCCACCCACTCCAAGAGGGGTTTCTCGAAGACCGACAATTTCAGGAAGAAGTGCTTCGACTCGCGGAACTCGGGCGTCGCCCCGCAGATGGCGCAGCGGGGGTCGATCAGTTCTTGGGGATCAAGGGTCTGGCCGCAGTTATCACATTGGTCGCCCCTGGCGCGGGTGTGCCCGCAGTGGGGGCAGGTGCCTTCCACATAGCGGTCGGGCAGGTAACGGTCGCACTGGGCACAGTAGGCCAGCAGCATGTTGTCGGTATAGATGTAGCCCTTGTCGTGCAGCGACTTAAATACGTCGTGGACCACTTTCTCGTGGTTCTCGGTATTGGTGGTGGTGAACAGGTCGAAGGTGATGCCCAGTTTCTGCCAGGACTCGAGGAACATGGCGTGGTAACGCTCGACGACTTCCTGGGGGGTGATGCCTTCCTGGTCAGCCCGGATTGTGATGGGAGTGCCGTGGGTGTCGCTGCCGGAGACCATCAGGACTTCGTTGCCCTTCATACGGTGGTAACGGGCGAAGATGTCGGCGCTAAGGTAGCAGCCGGCGATATGACCGAGGTGAAGTGGACCGTTGGCATAGGGCCAAGCAACAGCCACAAAGATACGTTCAGACAAGAAGAAATAACTCGTTACGATTTACGGATTTAGTGGGGATATTCTATCATTGGGGGAGAGGGGAGTCCAAAGATGGGGAGTCTACGTTCAGTCCCCGCATTATGTCTGTTTGACAAGCCCCTACCCCACTGATACGATTCTAGGGTTAAAATGTTACGAAATCCGCTAAGAACGGGAGTAGTAAGGATACCCTGCCTGAGAGAGCCGGTGTTTGGTGTAAATCCGGTGGCAGTAGGGTCCCGAACTCGCCCGGGAGCGGCCCGCCTGAAATACCAGTAAGGCGCGGCGGTTGACACCGATATAAAGTCTTCGAGTGGTCAGTGGAGTAATGGACGCCGGCCAGAAGAAGGGTGGTACCACGGGAAACACAAGCCCGTCCCTTCCAGTGGGATGGGTTTTTTTATTGGAATTTTCGAGGTGGACCTAAGGCGGACAATATGGAACTAACCGGCGCTGAAATAGTCTGCGAAAGCCTTCTGAAAGAGGGCGCTGATGTGTGCTTTGGACTGCCCGGCGGAGCGGTGCTTCCTTTATACGGGGCCCTCTCCAGCTACCCGGCCATCCGCCACATCTTGGTGCGCCACGAGCAGGCCGCCGCCATGGCCGCCGACGGCTACGCCCGCGCCACCGGCAAGGTCGGCGTCTGTATCGCCACATCTGGTCCCGGCGCCACCAACCTGGTCACCGGCATCGCCTCCGCCCAGATGGACTCGGTCCCCCTGGTGGCGATCACCGGACAAGTGCCAAGGCCCGCCATCGGCACCGACGCATTCCAGGAAACAGACGTTACCGGCGTGACCCTGCCGATAACTAAACACAACATGCTGGTCATGGACGTTAAAGACGTGGCCCAGGCCATCCATGACGCGTTCCACATCGCCCGCACCGGACGCCCCGGCCCCGTTTTGGTGGACATTCCCAGGGACGTATTGCTGGGCGAGAAGACGGAATTTATCTGGCCCACCGAAACCAAGCTGCCCGGCTACAAAATCCCGGGCGAGGCGCCGGAGGACCAGGTGGCCGCCGCAGCCGAACTGATCAATAAGGCCCAGAAGCCCCTGATCATGTCGGGCCACGGTGTGCTGATCTCACACGCCTACGGCCTGATGATCGAACTGGCGGAGAAGGCCCAGATCCCGGTGATAACCACGTTGTTGGGCATCAGCGCTATATCATCCGACCACGAATTGAACCTTGGCATGTCGGGCATGCACGGGATGGCTTACAACAACTTGGCCATTGACGAGGCCGACTTGATCATCGGCTTGGGTATGCGGTTCGACGACCGGGTGACCGGCCGGATATCGGCTTTCGCTCCCAATGCCAAGTTCGTCCATATAGACATCGACGCTTCAGAAGTCGATAAAAACATCAAGACCACCGTGGGCATGGTCGGCGACCTGAAGGCGGTCCTGGGTCAATTGCTGCCCAAAATCGAGCCCAACGTCCATATCGACTGGCGCCGCCGCATCGACCAACTTAAGGTCGAGCACCCGTCGCATCTCGTCAGGAAGTCCGATGAACTCTTGCCCCAGTATGTGCTCAAGCGGTTGACCGAGGTCACCCAGGGCCGGGGCATCGTGGTCACCGGCGTGGGCATGCACCAGATGTGGGCCGCACAGCACTGCAAGTTCAGCGAGCCCAACACCTTTGTCACTTCGGGCGGCCTGGGCACCATGGGATTCGAGGTCCCCGCCGCGCTAGGCGCACAAATAGGGCGTCCGGATACCATCGTTTGGTCGGTCTGCGGCGACGGGGGGTTCCAGATGACCATGTGCGACATCGCCACCGCCGTGGAGAACCACGCCGACGTCAAATTCGCGATCTTGAACAACAACTCCCTTGGCTTGGTCCATCAACTGCAGGAACTCTTCTTCGAGAAGGACTATGTGGCCAGCGAGTACTCGGCAAATCCCGACTTCGTTAAGATTGCCGAGGCTTACGGCATCCGAGGCATCCGCGTCACCAAACAGGAAGAGGTTGTCGATGCAGTCCAGCAGGCTATGGAGACCGCCGGGCCGGTCATCGTCGATTTCATCGTGAAGGAAGACGAGGGACTCTTCCCGTTCATCCCCAACGGCCAATCGGTCAAAGAGATGCTGGAAGAACCGGTGCCCGAAGAGATTGCCTGATGACCCAAGCTAACCAAACCGAACAACATACTTTGGTCGCCCTGGTGGAAGACAAACCGGGCGTGCTGACCAAGGTCGCCAGCATGTTCCGCCGGCGGGGATTCAACATCGCCAGCCTAGCCGTGGGCAACAGCGAGCAACCTGGCCTATCCCGAATGACTTTCGTAGTCAACGGCGACGAATACACTGTGGGCCAAGTGGTCAAGCAGATGGACAAATTGATCGACGTAATAGAGGTAGCAGACATCACCAGCGAACGCATCGTCACCCGTGAATTGGCCTTGGTCAAGGTCAACACCAACCAGATGACCCGTGGCGAGATCATCCAGATCGTGAACCTATTCCGGGCCAACATCATCGACGTCGGCAGCGATTCGATGGTCATTGAAATCACCGGAGAATCGGACAAGATCAACGCCCTGCAAAACCTGCTGGCGCCCTTCGGCATCCTCGAGATGCTGCGGACCGGGCTGGTGGCCATGGTGCGGGGTCAAGCCAACGGTATGTCCAACGGGAACGGTGACCATTCAGGACAGGCCAACGGCGTCAGCCACTCTTAAAGATTCAGCACAATAAGACGAATAGCAGGGAAGGACGAAACAAACATGGTAGACGTTTATTACGACAAGGATGCAGACCTAAAATTTCTTGAGGGCAAGACGATCGGCATGGTTGGCTACGGCAGCCAGGGCCACGCCCATGCCCTCAACCTCAAGGATAACGGCCAGGACGTGGTTGTTGGACTCTACCCTGAGAGCAAGAGCCGGGCCGTGGCGGAAGCCGCAGGCCTGCGGGTGGCAGATGTACCCCAGGTGGCCAAAGAGGCCGACGTCCTGATGATGGTCATTCCCGACCACATCCAAGGCCGCATCTACCGCGAGCAGATCGAGCCGAACCTCAGGCCGGGCAGCGCCTTCATGGTGGCCCACGGCTTCAGCATCCACTACAAAGAGATCGTGGTTCCGGAAACCATCGACGTGATGATGGTTGCCCCTAAGGCCCCCGGACACCGGATGCGCGAATTATTCACCGAGGGCGTTGGGGTGCCCAGCCTTTTGGCGGTGCATCAAGACGCCACCGGAAACGCCAAAGACATCGGCTTGGCCTACGCCAAGGGTGTCGGCAGCACCGGCGCCGGCGTACTCATGACCACCATCAAAGATGAGACTGAGAGCGACCTTTTCGGCGAGCAAACCATCCTCTGTGGTGGCGTGACTGCACTGGTCAAGGCAGCCTTCGACACATTGGTAGAGGGCGGTTATCCCCAGGAGATCGCATTTTTCGAGTGCCTACACGAACTGAAGATGATCGTCGACCTGATGTACCAGGGCGGGTTCAACTACATGCGCTATTCTGTCAGCGACACCGCTGAGTACGGCGACTTGACCCGCGGCCCACGGATCATCGACGAGCACGTTCGCGACAATATGCGCCAGGTCTTGAAAGAGATCCAGGACGGCACTTTCGCCAAGGAGTGGATCGCCGAGAACGACGAAGGCCGCCCGCGGTTCACGCCCCTTAGGGAAGCGGCCCAGCACAGTCAGATCGAGGACATCGGCAAAGAACTTCGCGCCATGATGCCCTGGATGGATCCCAAATAATCAAGCAATCACCCGTCTTATTGAAAGACCGGGAAAGACCGGAATATTCGGCAGTGCGGAGCAATATCATGACGATCTTGGAGGCGTTGAGTGTAGTCAATCATCGCCCGCTGGCCCTGGCAGGGCTGGCGGCGGTTGACTACGTGGCCCTGGCGATCCTTTCTGAAGGCCGCAGTTAGCGGCAACGGCAGCCCAAATTTCAAAACAGAAAGGGAATAGGTAATAGAAATGGCTAAAGAAAGAGTATTGCTCTTGGACACAACCCTCCGCGACGGCGAGCAGTCGGCCGGCATCGGCATGACTGGCATCGAGAAGATGGAGATCGCCCGCCAACTACAAAAGATGCAAGTGGACATCATCGAAGCCGGGTTCGCCGCCAGCTCACCCGGCGATTTTGAGGCGGTGTCCGCCATCGCAAAAGAGGTCGAAGGTCCCATCATCGCCTCTCTGGCCCGGGCCGTTGCCAACGACGTGGACCAAGCCGCCAAGGCCGTGGAACACTCCAAGCGACCCCGCATCCACGTGTTTCTCTCATCATCGGAGATTCACCAGATGCACCAACTGCGCAAGAATCGCGAAGATGTCCTGGAGATGGCCGTAACGAGCGTCGAGCGGGCCAAGGGCTACTGCGACGATGTCGAATTCTCGCCCATGGACGCAACGCGGACCAACCCTGAGTACCTGTTCCACATGCTGGAAGAGGTCATCAAGGCCGGCGCCACCACCATCAATATCGCCGACACTGTTGGCTACGCCATCCCGTCAGCCACCGGCTTCGGTCAACTGCTCAAAGACGTACAGGCCAATGTTAAGGGCATCGAAAACGTCACACTTAGCGTTCATTGTCACAACGACCTGGGCTTGGCCGTGGCCAACAGCCTGATCGCTGTGGAGTTCGGCGCCCGCCAGGTTGAGGGCTGCATCAACGGCATCGGCGAACGGGCAGGCAATGCCTCCATCGAAGAGATCATCATGGGTTTGGACACCCGCAAGGACCACTTCGGGATCGAGATTAACGCAGACACCACCCAGATCTACAGTGCCAGCCGGATGGTCAGCCGAATCACCGGCATGGCCGTCCAGTCCAACAAGGCCATCGTCGGAGAGAATGCTTTCAGACACGCATCGGGAATCCACCAAGACGGCGTGCTGAAGAATCGCTCCACCTACGAAGTGATGCAGCCGGAGCGCGTGGGTGTTCCTGGCAACACTCTGGTGCTGGGCAAGCTCAGCGGCCGGGCCGGACTGCAGTCCCGGTTGGAAGACTTGGGCTACACCCTCTCCAGAGAAGACTTGGCCAAGGTATTCGAGTCCTTCAAAGACCTGGCCGACAAGAAGCGTGAGGTCACCGACCGCGACTTGGAGATTCTCATGGACGAGGAGAAGCGGACGTCCACCGAGCCGATCAGCTACACCTTGGACCATGTGCAGTTCACCGGCGGCGACCAGGGCATCCCCACCGCCACCGTCAAACTCATCGGCCCAGACGGCGAGTCCATCACCGACGCCTGCACCGGCAACGGCCCCGTGGACGCGGTCTGCAACGCCATCGACCGGGCCATTGGCACCGAGTCCAAGCTGGTGGACTTCAATGTCCAGGCGGTAACCGAGGGAATCGACTCCCAAGGCACCGTCACAATCCGGATCGAGAAGGACGGCCGCACCTACACCGGCCGGGGAGCCGACACCGACATCATCGTCGCCAGCGCCAAGGCCTATCTGAGCGCGGTCAACCGCCAACTGGCCTCCGACGAGGAGTCCAACGTCCCTGCGTTGGGCAGCACGCCCGACTAAATCTGACGGTACCAGACCCAAAACAACGGCCCAAACACGTAGGGGCATGGCGTTTCCGTGCCCCTACGTGTTTGTTCGGTGTCAGTGTTCCTTTACAACGACCGCTCCGGCCACACAGGGTCGTGGTGGCCCAAGGGCACTGAGGTTCTAACCCAGCGCGGTGGGGTCTCGGAGAGGCTCAGGACTGGGCCCAGGTGCCCGAGCTTGCCCATGGGCGTGTCGCTGACCGTGGACCACGAGGCGATTTCTTCAGGGGTGAATTCCGCCGGGATGTTCTTGAGGTCCGCTTCGGGAATCTCACCTTGGCTGACCAGCCAACGTCCAACCTGGGCCAGTGAGATTCGAACCAGCCAACTCCCGCCCTCGTGCACCCGGCGGTTCAAGGCCACCATCCCGCCGAATGCCATCAGGTAGCCCGTTAGATAGTCGATCGCTGACACCGGGTAGAACTGCGGCCCCGGAGTTGCGCCAGGGAACAGGTCTCCTTGACGGTTGGTGATGCCGCTTACCGTCTGCACCACGGTGTCGAAGCCCCGGCGCGACGCCCAGGGCCCCATATGGCTAAAAGCACACAGCGAGATATAAACGATGCCGGGCCTCAATTCCGCCAACTCCTCGGGCGATAGTCCGCGTCCGCCGAGGGTGCCAGGCCGATAGCCTTGGGAGAACACATCCGTCTGACTGACCAACCCGCGCAAGGTTTCCATATCCTTCGTTTCGCGGAGGTCCAGTTGGGCGTTGAGCTTGCCGTGGCCTGTATCGTATTCCTGATAGCCGATGTTGGGCAGGTGAGCGCCGGTGATCTTCATGACGTCCGCGCCGTGCTCAGCCAACGTGCGGGCACAAGTTGGGCCGGCGAGGACCCGCGTCAGGTCCAGCACCCGGACTCCCGACAACGGTCGGCTGCCCTCAGGCAACGCCTCCGGCGGACTGTCCGCTAATTTGACGATCTCCATCAGAGTCAGATTGGCGATGGCCGCGGCCTGGGGATGTTTCGCCCATTCTTCCATGGTGCGCACCATGCCGCCCGCGCCTTCGGCTTCAATTATTGCGTCTTCCAGGTCCTGGGCATTCCATTTGGCCACCGCCTTAGTCACCGCGTCCCGGTCTTCCGCCACGCCCAATACACTGAGAGCGGCGGCGCGGTGGTTGGGAAAGTTACAGTGAAGATAGCTCCAGCGGCCGTCTTTAGTGGGATAGACGCCCATCACGGTGTTGCGCTCGGTCGACACGCTGGCGCCGTCCATCTGCATGTACTTGCCGCTGCGTAATGACGCGGTCGCCCGGCGGGCATCTACCGCTACTTCTTGGCGGCGTCCCGTGCGGGACTCCCACAGATCGGAGACAGCTAGGCCAACCGCGCTTAAGGCGGCGGTGCTGGTATCTCCGATGCGAAACGAAGTTGGCAGTATGGGGTCGGTCCCTCCGGTTATCGTAAGCCCTTGAGTGCGCTCTTCATCCCATCCTGCGATTGGCAAAAGAGTGCGCAATATCTCATTGGTCATAGAATAGAAATCTCCTTATTTGATCAAGGCCGTGTCTGCAGGCCGTTATTTTAACTGAACCGATGGCAGTTGCGACCATCAGACGGAGTGCGTCTAATCCAAGGCTAGTTGGTCTACACCAGTTTCATCTGAAAGCCGGTGTCTTGTTTTTGGCCCCGGCCCGGAAGGTGAACCGCCGGGTAGCCCAACTCCCTTAGCTGGGCGGCCAATTCGGGGAAGCCGTTCACGGTATAGACCTGCTTGGGCGCGACAGCTTCGACGTAGGCCACCAGTTCATTGAAGTCGGGGTGGTCGCTGTAGGGCAGACTGGCATCGGCGCTGCGGCCCCAGGGCATGGTGCCCGAGGTCGCCCATCCCGTCATCTCCAAGGTCCGCTTTCGGGTGAAGCCCTTCAGGGCCTCGCGGCGCTTTCCCGGAGGGAACAACAGTACCCAGCCGTCGGGCCATTCGCCTTCAAACATCTTTATTTGGCCGGGAAATTTCACTCCGGCGTTCAGGTAGACCTGGGTGCCCAGATAGATGCTCTCCTCGATCAGAACGTCAAAGCCGTTGCCGAGCAGATGGTGGAGCAGCTCTTGGGACTTGCCCAGCCGCCAACCCTGAACCACAGGCCGATCACCCCGGGACAACCACATCCGCAAGGTCTTATAGGCCGTGTCCAAGACCTGTTCCTCGGGTGGAAAAACATACTCGGGGCGGCCGTAGGTGGCCTCCATGACCAGGGTATCGCAGGGCACTGCTTCCAAGGGTTCATTGGTGGGACTGGTCCGGCTCTTGATGTCTCCGGTGTACAGCAGCCTCTCTCCAGTCGCCTTCGACTCGATCAGCGCCTGCGCTGAGCCGAGACAATGCCCGGCCGGGTAGAGGGTCATCGTATATTCCGGAGCGTCTAAGGGCTGGTGATAGGGGAGGAGGACCGGGTCGGAGTTCTTGAGGTAATCCCCCAACAAGGTGGCCGTGTTGGGGGTGAGAACAGGGCGGTTATGGCGTCCGGTATGGTCTGAATGGGCGTGTGAGATCAGACTGAACTCGCGCTTTCTCGTCGAGTCTAGCCAAAGGTCTAAGTCAGGAAGATATACCCCGCTTTTGAACACCGCCTGCACGTACACCTCACTCAAAACCAACCACGGGCGCATCAATTCTCTCTGGAGGCAACGCGGGCAAGTATATCATGGGGTCTTTCGCCGCTTTGGTGGAGCACAAAATCATCTTAGGTAGGTGTCTGCTGTAGAATTGTGCGGTATAATCTGCTGGGCTTCTTGGAGAGCGCCCAAATCTTATTTAATAAAGGCGGGAATATGCCGGCAGAAGTTGGCGATGTAGCCCCCGATTTCAAACTTCCCTCCCCCGATGGGGACGTTTCCCTGGCCGACTACAAGGGCGAGAAGATAGTTGTTCTTTCTTTCCACGTATTCGACTTCACCTCTGGTTGAACCACGCAGGCGACCTCGTTCCGACAGGAATACCAACGGTTCGAGGATAATAATGCTCAGGTCTTGGGCATAAGTTGCGACACAGTTCCGTCCCACCGTGCTTGGAGCACAGCGCTCGGTGGCCTTCCCTATCCCGAGTTGTCCGACTTCCATCCTAAGGGCGAGGTCAGCAAGGCGTATGACCTTTGGAACGAGGAGCGCGGGGCCAGCAAGCGGGCAGTAATCATCATCGACAAAGGGGGCGTAGTGCGCTTCCGTGAGTTGTATGAGCCCGGCACCCTGCCGGATCCCAGAGATATCTTCGCTGTGATGGAAGGTCTCAGCTAGCGCGATATCATTCGGAGTTTGGGACATCAAAAAGGCGCCCATTTTTAGGACGCCTTTTTATTTGCCATTAATATGTCCAGTCATTCATCGGTCATACGCCAGCTCATGATTCGCCAAAAGAAAAAGACCACCCTTGTGAGGCGGTCCTTTTCGTCTCTGAGCAGTCCAGGCTTTAGCCGGTGCCGGTGATCCGTTGCACCAAATAACGGAGGGTGCCTTTGGGGACGTTGATGGTCACTTCTTCGCCGACCATTCGGTCTAGTAGAGCCTGACCCACCGGGGAGGTGGTGGAAATCTTGCCTTCCGAGACGTCTGCTTCGCGGACATCCACCAGTGTGTAGGCCAGGGTTTTCCCGGAGTTGGTGTCTTTGAGAGTAACCTTGGCGCCGACCGAAGATCGGGCGACCTTGGAGGACGCGCCCTCGGGCAGGATCTGTGCGTTATTGATGCTGGCTTCTAGTTCGCGGATGCGGAGTTCTACGATACCCTGCTGATCTTTGGCGGCGTCGAGCGGGGCGTTTTCTCTGAAGTCTTTGTCTGCCATGGCCCGTTTGATATCTTCCAGGACGAGGGCTCTTTGGTCTTTGAGGTCATCTAGCTGTGTAACGAGACGGTCATAGCCTTCTTGGCTGAGTTGGGAACCGGTGAAAGTGGACCGGCCATTGGTGCGGGAAGTGGTCTTTGCCGCTGCTGGTGTGGTGCGGCGGGTGCGGGGCACCCGAAGGTGGGAAGCTAGTCCATTTTCAATCCATCCCTGGTCTTTCCAATAGGCGAGGAATACCTTGACGGGGCTCAACCGGTGCACGGACTCTGATCCGCCTAGACCGATCTGCTTAGCATATTCTGCAACTTCAGAGGGGGAGAGTTCGGAGACCTTCCGTTCCCGGCCGACCCAGGCCACGAAACGGCCTAATTCCTGATGACTTTGCTGGGCAGTCTTGGCGGATTTCTTCGACGCCACAAAGCGCGTCAGAGCTTCCGATATCGAAGGGCTTAGCTCGGTCGTCACTCAGATACCTCCACCTTCAGTCAGTCTTCAGATTTCGTAAATGTGCGCCAATGTCCTGGGGATTCACCGGAAAACTTTGAGGGGGTCT
>Ga0208113_1000319_pt1 | contig 24608 bp, 22 predicted proteins | sample Knorr_S7_td_NADW_FD_185598 | JGI IMG/M metagenome (GOLD analysis project Ga0208113, IMG submission 185598) | Marine microbial communities from Southern Atlantic Ocean transect - Knorr_S7_td_NADW_ad_2505m_LV_A (SPAdes) (version 2) | ecosystem: Environmental > Aquatic > Marine > Oceanic | place...
TTTTGAATTGACATCCGACATCCCCGGTCTCTTTAAAGCGAATCCCAAGTGAGCGCGCTCCTTTTGCAATCCATTTGACCCTCTTGATGCAACCACATAAACTTCCCGATGCGAAAACGACAATTTCAAGAACTGAAGCCAGGGAGACAAGAATGACTGAAGCTGCTTCGTTGGAATACGGCCCCATCCAGCCGGATGAAGCTCAACCCCTGTGGACATTGATCGATCAGGCTCTGCATCGGGCGATGCAACCGGGCTGGGCGGAACACGTTGGAGCCGAAAATTTCCGGGCCATTCGGCAAAATGGCAAGCTCGCTGGCGGCATGGGCATCATGAACATGGGCCAGTGGTTCGGAGGAAGAATCGTCCCAACTGCTGGAGTCACCGCTGTCGGAGTCGCACCTGAGTTTCGAGGGGGCGGCGCGGCTTCAGCCTTGCTAAAAAACGCTTTGGAGGAGATGCACGAAAACAGAACTCCGATTTCTACACTCTTCCCTTCGACGCTCACTGTCTATCGCCGTTCTGGCTACGAACGCGCAGGTGTGAGCACGGTTTACCAACTCCCAACCCAGGAGATCGACGTCCGATCTCGTGATCTGGATATCGTGGAGGCCGACGAATCACACCGCGAAGACATCTTTTTGACGTATAATGCTCGCGCCGAAATCACATCGGGCAACCTAGATCGTCACTCATTGATGTGGGACCCTATCCTCGGTTTTGGCGGACGGCGGGTGTTCACCTATTTGATCACGAACGACGGCGAGACCGAAGGCTACATAATTTTCCAGCAGTCAAGAGGCGCAGATCATATTAGGGTTCGGGACCTTTGCGTCCTGACACAGGGCGCCGCGTTGCGACTTCTCAGGTTCTTCGCAGACCACCGCTCGACTATCGACACTGTGTCCTGGAACGGCTCTCCTGCGGATCCGCTTGTTCACCTTCTTGGCGAGCAGATTGCTCAACCCACTCGCACCAGGGATTGGGTATTGCGGATAATCGACGTCCAAGACGCTCTCTCAGCCAGAGGTTACCCTCGAAACTACGAAGGCGAGTTGCACATCGCCGTCGTCGACGAATTATTGCCCTGGAACGATGGAAATTTCGTTCTCAAAGTCGCTGACGGCAAAGGCCAGGTTTACAAAGGCGGACGCGGCGACCTGAAAATCGGTGTCCGAGGGCTGGCGTCGTTGTTCTCAGGCCATCTGACACCCTCCGAAATCAAGACACTTGGAGGCTTGGAGGGGACAGAATCGGCGACGGGAGACGCATCCCTGATGTTCGCGAGTCCTCGTCCGTGGATGGCCGACCATTTCTAGTCTGCGATTGGGATAGAGAGGCTACACTCGGCCGGCGATAACGCTTCCCATCCGCACTGTGTCCGTCAACTCGCCGCCATCGCCCGCGATATCTGCGGTGCGGTATCCTTCCGCCAGCACCCCTTCCACCGCTTCTTCAACGGCTGTGGCCTCCTCTTCAAGGCCTAATGAAAGCCGGAGCATTGATGCGGCGCTGAGTATCGTGCCAATTGGGTTGGCGATTCCCTGCCCCGCAATGTCAGGAGCCGAGCCGTGAATCGGTTCGTAGAGGCTGATAGGCTGCTTCTTCCGGCTCGACGGATCAGGAAGCCCCGCAAGGCTGGCAGATGGCAACATGCCCATCGAACCCGCCAACACCGAGGCTTCGTCCGTCAAAATGTCGCCAAACATATTTTCCGCGACGATTACATCGTAGTGACTGGGATTGCTGATCAACTGCATCGCGGCGGCATCTACTAGGATGTGCTCAAGCTCGACATCCGGGTAGTCGGCAGATACCTCGACTGCTATTTCGCGCCAAAGTCTTGACGATTCCAACACGTTGGCCTTGTCGACAGATGTAAGCAGTTTGCGACGCCCTCGCGCCAACTCGAAGCCAACCCGCAATATTCGGACGATCTCCTTTTCTGTGTACTTGAGTGTATCGACGCCCCGCCTTCCTCTGGACGTGTTCCAACGCTTCTTTGGTTGAGCGAAGTAGAGGCCGCCCGTCAGCTCGCGAACCACGATCATGTCCACACCTTCAAGCAGTTCCGGTTTGACCGGACTGGCGTTGATTAGCGTGGGATAGACTTTTACTGGGCGAAGGTTCGCAAATAGTCCCAACTGCTTGCGGATTGCGAGGATACCGTCTTCGGGCCGCACCTTGGCTTGAGGATCGTCCCACTTCGGCCCCCCGACGGCGCCAAACAGCACGGCGTCGGAGTTCAGGCACATCTCGATTGTCTCATCGGGCAAAGCTGATCCTGTCGCGTCGATAGCTCCGCCTCCTACGATTCCGTATGCGAGGTCGAAATCGTGGCCAAATCTTCTGCCAACGGCTTCCAAAACCTTCACCGATTCGTCAATGACCTCCGGCCCAATGCCATCCCCTGGCAGGACAGTGATTTTGTATTCCATACGCAGCGCTCCTGGTTGTTGTTATTTTGCAAAGTCTCTAATGCGGGGCGTATTATATGCGAAATTGATTCACAGCGCAGGCATAGAGGCAAGCACATGACCGTAACTACCGAAGCCGTAATCATCGGTGGCGGAGTAATGGGAACCAGCATTCTGTACAACCTGGTTTCAAGGGGCGTCAAATCTCCGATTCTATTAGAGCGCGACACGCTAGGTTCAGGCTCCACGGGCCGGTCCTCTGGTGCCATCAGGATGCACTATTCCACCGAGGTGAACGCGCGGTTGGCGTGGGAGTCTTTGAAGATTTTTCGAGACTGGGACTCGGCGGTCGGAGGTGGCCAAGTTGGATTCGTGAAGACTGGCTATATGGTTTTTGTGCCTGACGATGCCAAAGACGCATTTCGGCAGAACATAGAGATGCAACAGAAAGTTGGGATCGCCACGGAGATCGTCTCGATGCAGGAAGCGCGAGAATTGGCCCCCGCATTTCGCCTGGACGAGTCAGAAGCGTTCGCCTGGGAATCTGAATCTGGTCACGGCGACCCGTCCGCGACTGCGTTGGCGTACTCGACCCGTGCAAGAGAATCAGGCGCCCGCGTGATTTTGGAATCGCCTGCCACACGAGTTGAAATTACCGCTGGTCGCGTGTCAGCAGTGGAGACCGCCAACGAGCGATACGAAACCAGTACCGCGGTCATAGCCACCGGCCCGTGGTCCAGTAGATTCCTGACACATCTGGGGATCAACCTGCCGCTGAAACCGACACGTCACGAGGTCATCCTCCTGAGACGCACAACAGACGCGATTCCCAACCATCCGGGCGGCGGAGACATGAGCAATCTCATATATTTCCGGCCCGAAGGCCCTGACCTCACGTTGGTCGGCAACGGCAACCGTGAGGAAGAGGCCAACCCAGACGCCTACAACCCCAGAGCGACTATGGACTTTGTTCAGGACATCTGGGGACGTCTCGCCAAGCGCCTGCCTGGCATCGAGGACGCCGAACTATTCACAGGCTATGCAGGTCTCTATACCACAACACCCGATCTCCACCAGGTCGTAGACAAAGTAGACGGCATCGAGGGCCTGTACATCTGCACAGGATTCAGCGGACACGGATTCAAACTGGCACCTGCCATCGGCGTCGCCCTGTCCGAGTTAATCCTGGAAGGCGATGCAAAACTTTTGGACATTTCATCGTTGAGAATGAGCCGATTCGCCGAGGGCGACCTGAACTCGACGCGGTACTCGTTCAAAGTGATTGCGTAGCGGTCTAGATTCTAGCCAGCCACGATGTTCACCAACCGGCCTGGCACATATATGACTTTCGACACGTTTTTGCCCTGGATATGAGGCTGGATTTTCGGGCTGGTCAGAGCGGTCTCCTTGGCGGTGTCTTCCTCGATTCCGACCGGAACTTCGATTCGGTCTCTCAGCCGACCGTTGACCTGAACCACCAACGTGATCGTCTCGTCGGCGGCCAGGGATTCGTCCCATTCGGGCCATGATTGGGTATGAACGCTGGATTCGTGGCCCGTCGCCTCCCAAAGTTCTTCTGACAGGTATGGGGTAATAGGCGCCATCATTGCCACCAGATTGCTGACGGCTTCGTTCCAGGCGTCCGACGTCAGGTCCGAGCGCTCCCATGCTTGAGTCAGTGTGTTAGTTAACTCCATCAACGAAGCGATGGCGGTGTTGAACTTGAAGCTGTCCATGTCGTCGGAGACTTTCTTGATTGTCTTGTGCAGGGCACGCTGAACGTCGCGTACAGAGTTTTCGTTAACAGGGCTGTGGTCCAACTCTGATGAGTCACGATTCGCGACCTCCCAGACTCGATTCGCCCAGCGCGCGACCCCATTGATGCCCGAATCGCTCCAGTCGCCGCCAGCCTCCCACGGACCCAGGAACATCAGGTACGAACGCACCACGTCCGCGCCGACCTCGCTCACGTAGTCGTCGGGAGCGATAACATTGCCCCTCGACTTGCTCATCTTCTGGTGCTGGTAGATGATCGTCCCCTGGTTGAATAGCCGAACGAACGGCTCGTCAAAATCAATCAACCCCAGGTCTCGCAGCGCTTTTGTGAAGAAACGAGCGTAGAGCAGGTGCATCACGGCGTGCTCGACGCCGCCCGTGTACTGGTCAACGGGGTTCCATTTTTTGATCGCTTCCGGGTCGAATGGCCCATCCTGGAATCCGGCGCTGGCGTATCTAAGGAAATACCACGATGAGTCCACGAAGGTGTCCATCGTGTCTGTCTCCCGTTTGGATGGCCGTCCACAATCTGGGCATGGAACATTGACGAACCCTTCGTGTAAAGCCAGAGGAGACTCACCCGTCGGCAAAAATTCAGCGTCTTCTGGCAGCACAACAGGCAATTCATCATCTGGAACCGGAACTTCTCCGCACTCCGGGCAGTAGATGATCGGTATGGGCGTGCCCCAGTATCGCTGACGGGAGACAAGCCAGTCTCGCATTCGGTAGTTGACCTTGCGCTCGCCCCAGCCTTGCGCTTCGATATGGTCGGCTATTTTCTGCAATCCTTCAGAGCTAGGCAGGCCGTCAAATTCTCCTGAGTTAACCTGTGTCCCTTCTGCGAGATACGCATCTTCGAGTTCGCCACCGTCCCAATCCGGCGGCGCCACAACCACCCGAATTGGCAGTCCATATTTTTTTGCGAAAATGAAATCACGGGCGTCATGAGCAGGCACGCCCATGACCACACCAGTCCCGTAGGTGTGCAAAACGTAATCGGCAGTCAGAATCGGCACCCTCTCGCCGTTCAATCGATTGATGCAATAGGCGCCAGTGAAAACGCCGGTCTTTTCCTTTTCAGTGGATAATCGTTCGATCTCTGTTTCCAGACTTGCCTGGTGAATGTAGTCCGCCACCTCTGCTTTTTGTTCCTTGATTGTCAACTCAGGAACAAGCGGATGCTCCGGCGCCAAAACCACGAACGTCACGCCGAACACAGTGTCGATCCGCGTAGTGAACGTTCGGAGCGTCTTTTGTTCGAGTCCGTATTCCGAAATATCGAACTCTACCTCGACGCCTTCGCTTCGGCCAACCCAATTAGTCTGCATTGTGTTGATTCGCTCCGGCCAATCGATCTTGGACTGGTCGAGAAGCTCTTCAGCGTAATCAGTGATTTTGAAGAACCACTGGTTCATGTCCCGTTGCTCAACGGGTGTATCGCTCCTTTCGCACATACCGTCGATTACCTGTTCATTAGCGAGCACGGTTTTGCATGAAGGACACCAGTTCACCGGGGCGAACCCACGATAGGCCAGCCCTTTTTTGTAGAACTGGAGGAAGAACCACTGGTTCCACTTGTAGTAATCGGGAGTGCAGGTGATGATCTCCCGGTCCCAGTCATACATCGGCCCCATTGAACGCAACTGCAGCCGCATGTTCTCGATGTTGCTCATGGTCCATTTGAACGGGTGGATACCGCGTTGAATAGCGGCGTTCTCAGCGTTCAAACCGAAGGCGTCGAACCCCATAGGATGCAAGACATTAAAACCCGACATACGCTTGAAACGGGCATGCAGGTCAGCGCCCGACATGGCGTACCAGTGACCGATATGGAGGTCTCCAGACGGGTACGGGTACATATGAAGCTCGTACCAGTTAGGTCGAGAGTCGTCATCGTCCACGCGGTAGATGCCGTCTTTCTCCCAGCGTTCGCGCCACTTGGCTTCGATAGCCTGATGATCGTATCTGGTCGATGTAGTTCTGACTGATGTCATCCTTAACTCCGTCGTGTGTAAACCAAAAACTGAATATAAACAAACATCCCGCCCCGGATTAAGGGACGGGATGTTTGGCATCAAAATTCCCGCGGTAACACCCTAATTGTCTGAACGCTTGATCCAGACCACTTTGATCTGTGATAACGGTGCGACCGTCCGGCCCTATTGTGCGAATATATTCAGGCCGGAAGCTCCGAGGCGAGTTCAAGGCAGTCCTCGCATCAGCTTCCACCAACCACTGTCTCTCTTGAGCGGGACTGTCCCTTACTACTTCCAATCAACGCCTAATCGCGCGTCTACCTCAGCAGCCGCACACAAAAACCGTAGCATAGCCAATTCAAGCGAGTCAAGATTCGAAGCGTTCAGCACACGGGACGACTGCCGACCGAAGGATCTATACTCCGGTTCACCAGGTTGCCGTCACCCGCTGAGCCGACAAGGTTGCCGTCCTCGACCATCACTTTGCCTCTGAGAATTGTCGTGGCAGGCCAACCGTGTGCGTGCCAACCAGCCCAGATGCTGTAATCCTCCATGTGGAGATCGTCTAGCGTCAGCGGCCGGTCGAACAAGGGGTCGATTATTGTGATATCCGCGTCGCTGCCGGCCGCGATGGCGCCTTTTTTCGGGTACATGCCGAATATCTTGGCGGCGTTGGCTGAGGTGATGTCGACCATCCGCTCCAAGGACATGCCCAAATCAACGACGCCAACTGAATAAGCGATGCCCACACGAGTCTCGATGCCATTGTGCCCACCAGTCACATTAGCGGTCGTCCTGAACCTGATCTTCTCTTCCCAGGTCGTCGAAACCAAGTCCGTAGCGACTGTCGATAGCCGGCCATCAAGCAGTCCGGCCCAGAGCGCCTGCCGATCATCCTCTGATTTCAAGGAAGGATAGGTATGGTACTTCATGCCGTTGTCTTCGCGATAATTCTCGGCACTGAAGCAGGCGTAATTGTGAAGCGTTTCGCCGTAGATAGCCTGGCCGCGACTCCGAGCCTCGCCCACTGCCTCGACACCCTCCAATGCGCTGACGTGGACGAAATATACTGGACAGTTTTTCTGTTCGGCCAGCCTTATTACCCGTCGGAAAGAAACGTCTTCAGAGAGTTTGGTGTGAATCTGGTGCATCTGCCACCATTCGACGTTGCCCTGATCCTCCGCGTTGTCGTAGTTGTAATGGACCATGTCGTCGTCTTCGGAATGGACCAGAAGCATGCCTCCGGCCTCGGCGACTTGCTCCATGATTAGAGAAAGCCTGCCGAAGTCGGTCTTGTTGTTTTGCAATTGCGCGCTTGGAGGCCGAATGCTTGTCGTGAATATCTTGAAGCTGGGAAACCCTGCTTCGACAAGCTCGCCTATCTGGCGGATTGAGGCATTATCAGCGCCGCTGGTGAATATCGGATGGTAGGAATAGTCGGTGTAGCCTTGGCCCTCCCATCGTTCGGCCGCTTCGCCCATTGCATGCAGCAGATCGTGGCCGGCGACCTGAGTGGCGAAGTCCAGAACCGTGGTCGTTCCGCCGTAGATAGCCGCCTTGGACACAGGCTCCGCCGCTGAGCGTTCGGGTTGGCGCGGCCCGCCGATGTGCGCGTGGGGTTCTATGCCTCCAGGGATAACGATCTTGCCGGTGCCGTCAATTACTCGCGCTCCATCGGGAGAAATGGTTCCTGGCTGAGCGACGGCGACAATCTGCTCTCCTTCGACTGCGACATCCAGGTTTCCGACTCCAGCAGGGGTGACCACCTGTCCGCCCTTGATGATCAGATCTACCATAACTAACCTCTTTCACTTTTTGATAATACTAACCAAGAGCCGACACAACGGCATCGCCTACCTGTTCGGTAGTGGATGAGCCTCCCAGATCGGGGGTCAAGGTTTCGCCTAACTCAACGATCTTCAGCGCGGCATTGTCAACCGAGTCCGCCGCTTCGTCTTCGCCCAGGTGTCTCAGCATCATGGATCCTGACATGATCGCCGCCAGAGGATTTGCCTTGCCGGTTCCCACGATGTCGGGAGCCGTGCCATGCACTGGCTCGAACATTGACGGGAACCGGCGTTCCGGGTCGATATTCCCGCTGGGAGCCATGCCCATGCTCCCGGTGACGATTGCGCCAATATCTGTGAGAATATCGCCGAACAAATTGCTCGCCACCACGACATCGAACACTTCCGGTTTTCTGATGAAATCCATGCACGCGGCATCTACCAGGAGGGATTGCGTTTCGATATCTGGATAGTTCTCGGCTATCCGGTCGAAAGCCCTGTCCCACACCAGCATCCCATACCCTAAAGCGTTGGACTTTGTCACGGACGTGACGTGCCTGTCCTTGTCTCGACGACGGGCTAGTTCGAAAGCGTGTTTGATAACCCGTTCGCAACCCCTACGGGTGAAAATACCAGACTGCACACCTATCTCTTCATCAAAGCCCGCGTACTGAAAGCCGCCAACGTCGGCATATTCTCCCTCGGTGTTTTCACGCACGACCACCATGTCGATATCGCCAGGCTCCTTGCCGCTCAGCGGAGACGTGATGCCGGGATACAGGACGCTCGGTCGCTCGCAAACGTATTGATCGAAACTGCGTCTTATAGGAAGAAGAAGGCCGCTAAGGGTCACATGGTCCTGAATGTCGACATGACCGACCGCGCCCAAGTAGATGACGTCCGCTTTCGCAAGAATATCCAGGCCGTCGGACGGCATCATTTGCCCGTTCTTGATATAGTACTCCGAACTCCACGGATGTTCTTCAAACTGCCATGAGATGTCGAATTGTTCGGATAGGGCTTCCAGAACTTTGATGCCCTCCTCAATCACCTCTACGCCGATTCCGTCGCCTCTGATCACCGCGACTTTATACTGGGCCATTTTCGCCTCGTCTGAAAGGGCAACTCATTCTGAGCGTAATTTGTGTTTTGTCATGCTCGCAATCACTGGGTCTGCCGCATATTATCATGGGGCAATTTCAGCGACAAGCGCAAATACCGATGCGGTCTGCGGTCGAATATTTTGCAATCAGGAATTGAATCTCATACAATGTTGATGGATCAGATAATTGTATCGGCAATCAAATTCGGAGGATTGGCTTGGCAGGCACGACAACAGACACCATAGTTGTATATTCCCACCCCGACTGCAATTACTCGGACGCCCTAAAGGACGAGTTGAACGAGTTGGGCATCACATTTGAAGAAATCGATCTTTCACGTGAGCCTGACAAATGGGCGATTGTGGAAGAACTTTCCGGTGGCGAACGAATTACGCCGGTCATGGTGACCGGTGATGTGGTCGAAGTAGGCTTTCACGGCGTTGGTTGAAGTTTCTAACATTTTCGGAGTCGTTGACCCCGATCAAATTTGACCGAATGGGATGCCACTGCGAGCGCGTCTCGGCATATCAGCAATAGAAAAAGAGGAATCTTGGCAACAAAAATCTCTAGTCAGGTCGGTGAGGGCGATTACGCGCCTGGCTTTACGCTTCCCTCGTTGGGCGGCGAAAACATAACGCTGAGTGACTACAGAGGGAAGCGTGTAATCCTGTTCATGTGGGCTTCTTGGTGAGCGTGCCGTGAACAGTTGCCTGTATGGCAACAACTCTACGAAAGCAAGAATCTTGCTGGCTCCGCCGTCGAAATTCTTTCCGTGGCGATGGACGCCCAGGGCGCTGCGATGGTCCGACCGTTCGTCGAAAAAGCCCAAGCTAAATTCCCCACAATTGTTGACCGTGAGAACCTGCTGGGACAGCTCTATCGATTCAAAGCAATCCCCAATGGCTATCTAATAAACGAAGAAGGGATCGTGGAATACAGGCGACTGGGCGGTTTCGATATCCGCAAGCCGGAAACCCGTGACGTCGTCGAAAATTGGATTGCAGAAGCGAAAGGCGGGTTAGAATCTCCCGACGTGGACGAACTCGGCGCCGACCACGACGAGTCCAACGCGCTGTTCAGACAGGGGCTTTTATTGTACGAGAACGGCGAGGCCGATCAGGCGATGATTCTTTGGCGCAAGGGCGTCGAGTTAGAGCCTGACAACTATATCATCCGCAAGCAAATTTGGGCCGTCGAAAACCCAGACCGCTTCTATGAGGATAAGGTGGACTTCGACTGGCAGCGCGAACAGATGGAAGCCGGGCGCTAGCCTCAAGACGATAAGATCGCTCTCATACGGCGGATGGTCCATGGCCATCCGCCGTGTCTGTTTGTGGGGAACTAGATTAATGCTCTACAAGCGGCAATTTGACAGAATAACCATTCGCGGTTGATTCATACCCTGCCAAAATAACTTCGGTGAGGCTCGCCGCAAGACGAACGTTCATTTCAGGCTCGACGTCATTTTCGATACAGTTGATAAAAGCCGAAACGTCGGCAAGCTGGCCCGGAGGATCTTGGTCGAACGACTGCCACCGATTCTTCCTCATGACGTTTGATTCCCGTTGCGTCGACGCCCACATGCCCATTGGGTCAAGCGAGTGACGCTCGGGCATGGCGAAAGGCGCTTCGTCGGTGTGAAGTTCGAACTTTGGATTGTGCGCGTCGAAGGTGAATGTGCCATTTGCGCCGACAAGCACAATCCAAAGTGGCCCCCCTTGCCGGGTGGCTGGTCCAACCGAATCTGCCTGCCGCGATCGTCGCGGACACCCCGCCTTCCAGGTCCATGATCATGATTCCGAAGTCCTCGACTCCAGCCTGCTCGTGCTCTTGGAAGAAGAAATTGCTTGTCACTGCGTCAACGGTTGAAATTTTTCTGCCCGTCAACCAACGGACCAGGGCGACGGCATACACCCCGATATCGAACATCTCACGTTTTGCATCCACAAATGTGAACCTGTCCGGTCGCGCTCGCTCGATTCTTGGAGCAAGAGACTTCGCAGTTCCTGGCGGGCCTATGGCGAATATGCACTCGACATGAATCGCTTTCAATTCGCCGATTCGGGCAGACCCGATCGCTGCCCTGGCGTCTTGCGCGAACGAGCTATGCGCCTGACTGAACATCTGTGCCGTGACGCCATTTCGATCCACCGCTTCGACGATTGCTCTAGCGTCTTCATTTGTGCCTGCAAGAGGTTTGTCGAGATAAAGACACTTTCCGGAATCAGCGCATTGGACTGCGACTCTTCCTCTGCGCTCGACATCGGGACACGCGCTTACGATGTCAACTCCCGGCAGCTTTAGCGCCTAGTCCAAGTCCGCAACGTATGGGATATTGTAGTCATCAGCCAGAAGTTGGTTCGCTTCGGCGCGGGACGCCGAAACGTCGTGCTCATCGGTGACCGCTATCAACTCGCAACTAGGATGAGCATCGAAGGCGGCGGCGTGTCCCTCCTGATGCGTACGCTTGCCTGACACGAGTAGAACGCCATATTTTCTGATCACAACTGCACCTCGTTCGAGGAATTTCTGTGAACTTCACTCACTATAATATGCCGCCCCTTTTGACCCGACGATCATAAGGTCTGTGCTGGGTTTCATATCTTCTTGAGTGCGACCGAGCACGAGTATCGCCGACTGGGCGCCAGGCCAATTGGTCATGCCTGTTAAAGCGAACTCTTCGTCACCTGAGACCACCTGCCGCGATGGTTCAGAGCCAATTAATCTGCGAAACGCCATGTGCCAACCGTCTGCAACTGTTTCGAGATTCACTTCTGATCGAACTTCCCCAATGCATCTAATGAATCTTGTTGATCCCAGACGTCCAGACTCCACGATATCGGATATCGCCAGGGCTAACTCGTTATCGATCACGGCCTGCTGGTCCATAAGTTCTGGGTGGGGTGCCCGGATTTAGCGAGAAGTGGGTATGCAATGAAACCCAAACACCGTCTCTGCGTTCCAACACAACCGTCGCGCGGCCGGGACGGTGGAACGAACTGCCGTCCTCGTCAAAACCGGTTGAAGTCCAGGTGGCGATTCCCCAGGCGGTATTTTCCGAGCCTCCCGAAACGATATTGTCGACGTCAATTTGGAAGTCCTGGATGTTTGGCCAGACGCTTTCCCACTGGTTGGTTTGAAGCAGATCCAATCCGACGACAATATCTGCCTTGGTGCCGAAGGACGCGACATCGCGCGCAAATATCGCGCGAGTGGAATTGTAGTCTTCAGAGGCGCAATAGCGACTCAGCATACTGAACCATTGTTTGACAGCGTCACTAGCGTCATCGGTGACAATTGTCGGGCGTTCTTTTTGCATGTCGAACTCTCGTGAGGTCCGGGTTTGGGATTCGGAGTGTAACACATCAGGAATTGCCTGACCTGGCAGTCTATTCGATTCGCGCTGGTCGTCATTGGAAGTAAAAATTCATGTCAATCCGCACACCCAAATAGTTGCCGGCATCCAGACATTTATCGATTTTGATCCGGCGAAGATCACCGTGTCGAGTGTCAAAATCGCGCCAGACTCCCCGATCGGGGTAGAGTTGCAGTCAGTTGCCGACAACAATAGTGGGAGCCTGATATTCGCAGTAGGAACCCTGGGTGAACCGGCAACACGACCATTTGACATGGCGGTAATGAATTTCTGGCGTCTTCACAACCATCGACCGCGACGATTGAATTCTCAACAACCGAGCCGCGGAGCACTATCGCCAGTGTGCAGGGAGTCGAGATTCAGCGAAGTGCCATTGGAATCGAAGTATAAACCGGGCAGCATTCAGACTTGCGAATCACGAAATTTGGGTAGCCGACGACAGTTAAAGTTGACGATTTCATGATGTACACCATCGAGGTTGAGAACGTCGGACCCGAATCCGCGTTGGATATCACGATCACTGATGAGTTGACTGTCGGAATGGTATTGGGTCAAATAGTCACGTCACAAGGCGTGTGTTCCGAAACAGCAGGTCTTATGTCGTGCAACCTGGACGATTTGGAGCCTGGCGCCTCTGCTCAAATCCAGATAGTCGTAATACCTGACCCGCTGTTGTTGGGTGAAATTGTAGTCAACGAAGCCAGCGTCAAATCGTTTCGTTTCGACCCGATCACATTCAATAATTCAGCCAACTCTACCGTGCAAATTCCGGCCCTATCGGAGGTTGGAATGATCGCGATGGCTGGCGTGCTTGCAGCCATATCGTTCGTTAGGATCGTGCGGGACGCAAGGCAAGTGTGGAAGCATGGTGTGAGGAAGTCGGGGAGACTGGATTCGAACCAGCGGCCCCCTGCACCCCATGCAGGTGCGCTACCAAGCTGCGCCACTCCCCGATCAGCTTCAGGATAGCACAGCGATGGTGGGCGTTCAAGATTCTCGCACGCCTGACATGCTGTCTCAGAACAGGAAGAAAAAGAGCAAATAACGCTCGTTATCATGATCTAGTTATGAGCCTGCCGGGGACCGAATGCGATGGAACCAAGATCGTCGATTGCCTTTATTTGCGATCTCGAAGACGCCTTCCGTGGAACAGATACTGGTTTGCATAGCCTGCGTGCTCGCCAAATCGTGCCTGCGCCCACGCCCTCATTTTGTTTCGACTGACCTTCTCCTCGCTGTCAGAAAAGTACCACTCTCTTAGCGCGCGATCTATCCAAACATCAACCGGGAATGCTTCACACTTGTCCATCGAGAATAACAACACACAATTGGCAACTTTGTCGCCAACGCCCGCGAACTCGACCAAAGTGTCCAGCGCGTCCTGGTACGCCGCTTCTCGCAGGGAATACAAGTCGAACTCTCCATCTGCGACTCGTCTCGCGGCGGCGGCGACGTATTTGGCTCGAAAGCCGAGCCCCAGTTTTCGCAGGCTCGCTTCGCCTGCATCGGCCAGTTGAGCAGGAGTTGGGAATGCGTTTTTCTCAGTCGTGGTCCCCTGAATCGGCGATCCAAACGCCGCCGCCATATCTTCAACGTTTTTGGTGATGCGAGGAATGTTGTTGTTCGCTGAACAGATAAACGTCACGAGGCATTCCCACGGCTCCTGACGCAGGATACGGATGCCCGTGTACTCGGCGAACATTCCCCTCAATATGTCGTCGAACTCCAGAGTTGAGATGATAGCGGGAAAGTCGTCGTCCAGCCTGAGGTAATCTCTGAGAATCGGCGCCATAGAAGTCTCGGAGTCCGGAGATGCGTCCCATTCCACTCCGCCGGTGACCTGCCTGATACGGACGATGTTGGAGAATATCACTCCTTCAAACCACGTTGTCCCGTCGTTTTGTGCGTCTTCGCGCCGCCATCGGAACGCCTGACCGCTCTCAAGAGTCGCGGCAAGGTCAAACGCATCGCTGTGTTCGATAAATGCCATCTATCCGTCGAGCCACCTTTCAATTTTGTCCGGCAATTCTCGCATGGAACACGGTTCGACTGTGACAGGAGGAAGGGACTGAATGAACGCCTGCCCGTACCGTCTAGTGAGGATTCGCTGGTCCAGAATTACGGCGACACCCCGATCGGTTTTCGTCCTGATAAGACGGCCAAAACCTTGCCTAAGTTTCAGAATTGCTTGAGGCACCGCATATTGGTTAAACGAGTTTTCATATTGTTCGGAACGGGCTGCAAAGACTGGCTCTGAAGGCACGTTGAATGGCAATCGCGCAACCAATAGCACTCTCAGAGCGTCTCCTGCGAGATCAACGCCCTCCCAAAAGCTGGAAGTTCCGAGCAGCACGGTTTCCGGGTTTTCCAGGAACCGTGACACAAGTTGTTGAGGAGTGCCATCCACCCCTTGGGCCAGCACATTAATTCCAGCCGATTTCATTGGCCCCCGAATTGCCGTGGCGCATGCTCTAAGCGACGCATGTGAAGTGAAGAGCGCCATCGCACGACCACCGGACGATTGGGCGGCCTGGATCACCGCCCAATTGACTGCACGCTGGTAATCGTCGGCGTTTGGCTCCGGCATATCCCTGGGAACACAGAGCAGTGCCGCATCTTCGTAGTTGAACGGCGAACCCAGGAGCAACTGATCGGCGTCGTTGAATCCGACACGCTCAATCAAATGCTTGAAGTTGCCGTCTGTACTGAGCGTGGCGCTGGTCAAAACCACTGATTCCTTGTCCGAATAGAGAAGTTTATCGAGCGTGTCCCCCACATCCAATGGCGCCGCGTGAAGTATGATGCCCTGACTCCGTGAGTTTTTCGTGGCCCAATATATTCCGTCATCTTGCGGGTTGACCACGAACTCAGCTAGCCGCTTTCTCAACTCGGCGTTGCTTTGAGTCGCTTCGGTCACTTCTGTCATCAACCCGTCGTAGCCGGGAATGTTGCTCTCATCAAGCCCTACTAGAGATTTGTGAAGCTCGCTCAGAATCGTTCCAATTTCGGCGATGAGGATGTCAGCGTTCTCCCAGGCGATCTCCAATTCGGACCACACTGGTTGGGAGCGAGTTGCGCTGGTGACCCGCGACTCATCGTTCTGACGCCGTTGCCCTTCTGTAGCGTCGAACAGCGCCGAAGTCAGTCCATTAAACAACAGGGCTAATCGTTCTCTGGCTTGTGGCAGTTGAAGCGCCGCCTTCCCGCTCGCTTCCTCAACAGATTTTTGGCGCGACGCGCCGGACGCCGAGCGGCGGATCGCGCTCAGAGTTTCGTTAAACAGTCCGCGTTCCCCGATCATGGACTGAAATTGATCGTCGAACGCCGCCTGTGGAAGCTCAAAACCAAGTTGGCGTGTTGCTTCATCCTCCAGATGGTGAGCCTCGTCAACGATGAGAATGTCGTACTCCGGGATCACTGACCCTCCCATTGCCAGGTCCGACAGCAACAACGCGTGATTGACGACGACGATGTGGGATGCGGCAGCTTTCTCTCTCGACGCGCGTAGGAAACAGGGGCCGCCAGATGAAATGCAATCCTGCGCTCCCTGAGCGGACAATCGTTCCCACGGCGCAGCCGCAGACCGGTGACCCAGATTGAGTTCGGAACGGTCTCCGGTTTCGGTGGTTTGGAGCCACCGCAATGTTTTCGCCAGCATGCGAGCTTCCGTTTCGTCGGCGTTGTCAGAGGCTTGGAGATTCTGCCACTTCCGCACACACAGGTAGTTCGCCCTGCCCTTCAACTGGGTGAAGTGAACATCGAGATCGGAGAGTTCAGGCACGCTTGCCATGCCTTTTAGCATCGCAGGCAGGTCTTTTGTGACCAACTGTTCTTGGAGGTTGATCGTGTTGGTGGACACGACGACTCGACGGTTGTTGAGAGCGGCGTAAATAGCGGCGGGAAGCAAATAGGCCATGGACTTGCCGACGCCGGTTCCCGCTTCGACAATTAACCTGCCTCCAGAATTGAGCGAATCGGTGACTGCTCCGGCCATTTCGATCTGCTCGGGTCGTTCGTCGAAATTATTCAATGCTTCCGCGAATACACTCCCCGATTGGAGCATATCCTCCACCAGCGATCTGTCAACTGGGACAAGGCGCTCATTGGGCCGGAGAGGGCGGTCGTGTTTCAACCGCTGGCTGAGCGCTCGTGTGTCCAACCCAAACATCAACTGGGCGCGGTCTCGTGGCGCGCCGCCAACAGGAATGTCTCCGATTTTCGGACGGCTACGGGTTCCTGTGGAGTTCATGGAATTTAGAATGTGCCGCAATTTCCAGCCTGACCGTTGGGCCAAGCGATTCATTTCTGTCAGCGTGGGCTCGTCAAGATCAGCTAGTTCCCGGACCAACGTCACGAACACCTGACGGGTCGCCTGAGCGTCGTCCACCGCCCTATGTGGATTAATGTGAGTGGCACTAAGTAGCCCAGCCAGCGCTTCCAAACCATAAGCTTTCGCGTCCGGTCTCAGCACATAAGCTAGTTCCCACGTGTCGCAAATCTGATTGGACAATCGCATGCCTTTGGCTCGAAGAAATCCGAGGTCGAACTCAACATTGTGCCCTACGATGGGCGCAGATCCGAGGAACACAGCGAGTCTAGGCGCTATGCTTCCGAATGCGGGCGCGCTATCGACGTCTTCTTGGACGATGCCTGTCAAATCAGTGATGAAATCGGACAACTGCCGTCCCGGATTCACGAAACTTTGGAACGTCTCAACTTCTTCGTCGCCGACAAATTTTACGGCGCCAACTTCGATTATCTCGTCAGACTCTGGCGAAAGACCAGTCGTTTCGAGATCCAGGGCGATCCACGCTTCATCCAGCGGCGACGTTTTTTGCAATAGAGTCATAAATATTCAATTCTCAAAATTGTTGCACCGGTCGGCGGTTTGCTGTTGTTTTGTTCAACCAATCCAGTCTGCATCCAGCATACGTGTCCAGTTTGCGGGCGGATAGGCGGTTGGGACGCGTGGGTTGCGAAAGTATTAATTCGGCAATTGTGCCTACGGCGAATCGACGAGTGAGTGAACATTTCCTGACCCATCTCGGAAGCCTGGAGAGTAATGTTTCGCTTTCAGAGCCTGCACAAGGTCAGATTCGCTCTTAATATCACGGTTGAAAATTGTGACTCCCTTGCCCAGGCCGTGCGCGGAATGAACATCGCTGCCCCCGGTGCCGTGAAATCCCAGGGCTGTCGCGACATCTGAGGCATAACTGTTTTCCTGGCTTGTGTTCGAGCCGTTGACGACCTCTATATCGTCGACGAGATTGAAAAGCGGATGATTGGCCGCATCGCTCGCAGACTCTGGAATTTGGCGACCTTTTGGGAACAGGAGATTCGTGTTGTAAGGTGGCCTGTTGAAGAAATTTCTGAAGGGATGTGCCGAGATCATCACGCCCCCGGCGTTGTCCACCGCCTTGCGAAGCTCGGATGCTTTGTGCATTCCTGCCACATACCTGTGCATGCCGAACACCAAAATGTGTCCCATATCGGTATCCACTTCCAACGCTCGAATAACCGCAAGTCCGGCATCTTCGAACGCCTGGTCGAACTCAGGCTGCTCCCAGCCGCCACTGTGTTCGGTTAGGCAAACACCGCTCAACCCCAGACGAGTTGCCTCGTTCACCAACTGCTCTGGGGTGAGACTGCTGTCACTGCTTCCACGGACCGTATGAACATGCAGATCGAATATTGCCAATCATTTCTCCGATCGCGTCGTCGAACTAAATTTGTTGAGTCTAGAAGTCGGTTACGAAGCGAAGACAGGCAGCAACCAACCGAATATGCCTCCTGCTGCAAGAGCTATGCCCATAATTCCTTGCCAGACCTTCCGGAGTATATATGCGACAGGCGCCGCCAGTATCGGGAAAGCGGTCAACACTCCGAACGAGTATGTGAGATTCGAAGTCCCTAGCCCGCCACCGGGCGCGGTGTTTTCAAGAGCGAGTAATGAGACTCCAAGGATCACTCCAATGAACCCCCAGATCGGGTAAGACAAAACGACTATTGCCATAATGAGACCGCCCGGCGGGAATCTCGCGAGGTAAACGGCTACATTCGGAGATGGGTCTTTGATTAGCAGGAATGCCAAGAACATGCCGGCGGTGACAAACACTGACGCCATCAACGCTCCGGTCGCCATTCCAGCCACGAGAGCGTTCATTATTGGCTGCTTGTCGGGTTCCAAGCCGAAACCAGATGAGAGTTCCAGCGGTTTTTGTGTTGCAACAACAGATGGAGAGCCGTCCCGACTTCCTTCTGGGCCACTGGCGAAAATAGTGTTGGCCCGCTGCCCGCCACATGTATTTCTCGGGCGCCCAACGCCTCGAAGCCTCGCCAGTATTCATCGAGACCGCTTACCGTAGAAAGGACCACTTCATCGAATGCATTGAAGAAAAACTGAGGCGGTGCGTCTCCACCACCGCGAATCCGAGCTTCGAGTTTTCGCGTCAACGCCCCCCGAGTGTAATTGGACGGAGGAAAGTTGGAAAACATTGCGGCGGTTTTATGTTCGACTTCGATGTCCGGGCAAAGCAACACGAGCCAGGGAAGTTCAACAGGCGGCAACGATCGCACCCGTTCGCCTCGACCTGTGAGCATCGCCGCCCCGCCGGTCAACAGAAACGGGATGTCTGATCCGAGTTCGGACGCGATGCCTTCGAGTTCGCGAAGGGCGAGTTCGAGTTTCCAATGCTGATTCAAGCCCACCAGGACTGCCGCGGCGTCAGCGCTCCCGCCGCCCAACCCTGCAGATACAGGGATTCGCTTGTAGATTCTGATCTTTGCCCCCAAGTCGGTCTTCGACTTTTCCCTCAACAGGTCTGCGGCGCGGTATGCGAGGTTATCCCTCGCGTCTAACCCGTCGATCTCGCATTCAACCTCAAGAGACTCACTGTGATTAATGACCACTGTGTCGTGCAACGAGATTGTCTGGACCACCGAAACGATTTCATGAAATCCATCGTCTCTTCGCCCTAGAATCTCCAACGTTAGGTTGATTTTTGCGTGCGCTTCGAGTTTCAGCATGTCGAATTGATATTCGCTCGTTTGTGAATCAAGGGTTCACAGTCCGCCATTGATTGTAGACGTCCCCCCACTCTGCCACTGACAGGGTTTCGGGTCGACGTTTGGGGTCAATGCCGGCCGCTTCGAGCATGACGCCTGCAATCTCGCTTGTCACCTTTAGGCCGTTCCTCAGGCTGTTTTTGATCTGTTTGCGCGGGGCGCTGAATCCAGCGATGATCAAATCGAAAAAATCTTCGTCAGATATAAGATCGAGGGCTGGTTGGTCGTACACGTCGATGCGGACCACGGCAGATGTGACTTTTGGCGCAGGTCGAAAAGCCCTGGGAGGCACTGTGAACGCCACCTTGACCGAGCCGTACAGTTGGATCATCACTGACAACAAACCCATGTCTCCCGGCTGAGCGGCCATGGTTCGGGCGACTTCTCGTTGCACCATGAAGACAAGGATTGATGGTTTGCGCTCGGCTGTGAGAAATCTACGCACGATGCGATTGGCCGCATAATATGGCAGATTTGCCAGTAGCTTGTAGCGTTCACCGGCGTTGATAAATTGGTCGACGGACACGTCTCTGGCGTCGCCGTGAATTATCTCTACGCCAGGGTCATTAGAAAAGCGCCCCTGTAGTTCCGACGCCAATTCCGAGTCGAGCTCTATTGCTACGAGCCTCTTGCAGGTTTCAGCCAGATGCCTAGTTAAAGCTCCTCTGCCCGGCCCGATCTCTAGGACTGTGTCGTCCGAACTGATGTCGGCGGCCGAGATGATTTTTTTGGCGACACGCGAGTCAACGAGAAAATTTTGGCCCAGGGATTTTTTAGGCTTGGACCGCGTCACACTTCGAACAGGTGTTCCCGTTTTGGGGGTCATCAATGGCACCGTAGGAATATGGGGCATAGTGAAGAAGAAATGTTAGGCCGTGCACCGCCCTTCGATCCCTTCCGCCGGCATTTTCGACGGCTCCAACTCAAGTCAGGTGGACCCGCGGCGCACGAAAGTTACCACTTACCGCTGCTTTCTTCCGAACCTGACGGAGTTCGCAGGCTTCCGCCGCGCAGGACCCAACTCTCAACATCAGAAACCGCCAACAGAGGCTGCGCAAAGAAGACCTCAGGGAGGAATTCAGCCTCGCTAGAGCGGATTGCGAGTTCAGGGCACCGCTATCTCCCCGCCTAGCACGACCTGACATAATGGTAGGTCACGGCCTATGCTGTGTCAATTGCAAACCCGCACAGCGGGGGTTATTTGACAAAAGGAATTGGAGAACGAAGCAAAGCATCTTCGATTCTAATCTTGTGAGACAAGACCACCTGGTCGGGTAAAGAATTGACCTGATAGTATCGAAGTTCCGTGCTTTCATCCGACATCTGGAGTGTGCCGCCCGTGTCTGTGCATTCAAACACTATGGAAAGAATATGCGCCGTATTACCTTCTGGATACTGAACGAAGCAAAGATTATCAGGGTGTGAGTAGACGCCCACAAGCCGCATGATCTCAACTACGAGACCAGTCTCCTCAAGCACCTCCCGAACCACAGCATCCTGAGCTGACTCGCCTATCTCGACGTGACCACCCGGCAGCCCCCACCACCCGTTGTCAGAGCGTTTCTCAAGCAAGATGCACCCATCGTCATCGAAAATTATCGCGTTCGCGCCCACTCCGAGGCGCGATGGCATCCCAGCCAGAGGCCTCCCGGTGTTGTCTCGATATTTCGTCCAATCGAAATTGAAATCCATTTATACTCCAATGCCAAGGTGGGCCAGGCTTGCGACCTAGACCGTCGCGACACCGACTATGTTAGGAATCGTAATAGGCACGCCAACTGACAGGCTAAACCTTCGACACGCCACCTGAGAAAACCCAGCTCGCCCTATTTCACCGGACAGGTCTCGGTTGAGGTTACAACCGGTCGTGGCGAACTTCCAAATCGGATTAAAAAGTCCCTGCCAGATGCCGAGGCGCTTGTGAGCAGACACAACGTGTTCATAGAACAGGAATCTGCCGCCAGGTTTTAGAACTCGACGAACCTCAGATACGACGCTCTCGACATCGGAAACCATGCACAGTACCAGCGTCGTGACAGCGGTATCGAACGAGGCGTCTTCGAATGGCAAGTTCTCTCCAAAACCAGGCGCAATAGTTACCGACCTGCCCAGTTTCTCTGCGTTGCGTTGGAGCCGGACGGCCATGTAGGGATTTGGTTCAACGAACGTGAGGTCGGCGCCTGGTGGGTAAAATTCCAGATTAGCGCCAGTGCCTCCGCCGATCTCCAACACTTTTCCGTTCGCTAACCCAGCAGTCAATCGCCTGTAAGGAATGACCCTGTTTTCGACGCCGGCATTAAGCAAGTCGTACCACGCTGCAAATAGCCGCTTGCTCAGACCGTTGTAACCCAGGCTATCGTAATCGTGTTCTGTCATGAGCACAATTTGAGCAGTTTCTTCCCTGAGTGTCAAACCTCGGCGATGTTATAATTTTATGGAGCATGAATTGTCTCTGAACCGAAACGTGCAGGTCCGGGCCGAACTCGCAGTCGGCACCAGCCAGACGCTGGCGATGTTATCAGGAAGATAATGCCCCACGGGAACCGCCGCGAATCGCCCGCGCATCCAATCAAGTGACAGTTGATCTGAAACACGGTCAATATCGACCCTAAAAAGCATCAGGAAGTGAAGAGTTGGCAGAACAAAATACGCATTACGACGTCTTGATAATCGGGCAGGGAGCATCATCTTATTCGGCGGCGATGTACGTGGCCCGTTATCAGATGAAGCCCATCATATTCGGCGCGATATTCGGCGGATAAACTGCCACTGGTGGCATCATCGAAAATTATCCAGGTTATCCAGAGATTGATGGCTTCGAGTTGATGTTGAAATTCCGCGAGCAAGCAGAAAAGTACAATGTGCCCATAGTTGACGGGAATATTGTCAAAGCGGCCAAGCTTGTCGACGGGTTCGAGGTGACGACGGAGGAGGGAGAGACCTATCGTGGCGCTTCAATAATTCTGGGTGTTGGCCGGGAGCGCCGAACGCTAGGTTTGGATCATGAAACTGAATGGATGGGCCGTGGAGTGTCTTACTGCGCGACTTGCGATGCTCCGATTCACCGGGGAAACACAGTTGCGGTTGTTGGAGGCGGAGACTCGGCGATCAAAGGCGCAGTTCTACTCGGCAAGCACGCTAAGAAAGTGTACATCATATACCGCCAGGGAAGCTTCACCCGTCCCGAGCCGATAAACCTGGCACAACTTGACGCTTCCTCGAACGTCGAACCGATATTCAATACTCAGATCGTCGAGTTGCTCGGCGATGATGGTTTGACTGGAGTTGTGCTGAGCCAGGAACACAACGGAAGCAGCAAATTGACTCTAGACGGCGTGTTCATCGAGATCGGCGCGGACCCGCGGGTGGATTTGCCAAACCAGTTGGGTCTCGATCTGAACGATGTGAACGAAGTCATCGTCGACAAGGCCGGGGCTACCAACATCGAAGGCGTCTTCGCCGCCGGTGACTTGACTGACGCATCCGGAGACCTCAAACAGACAATAACAGCTTCCGCCCAAGGCGCGATAGCCGCCACATCGGCTTATGCTTACGCATCCGAACACCCGAACAGTTGCGAGATACAGGCTATGGGATACAGTCTGGTCGAGGCAGATTAATCGTAAAAACAAAGCAGGGCCGCCATGCATCGGTCGGCCCTGCAAAATTTCGAGTGAACTTTTTGTTGTTCCTAGTGATGGCAGCCGCGGGCGAGAATCGGCCACACAGCTTCGACTTTGCCGTTTCGGACAGCCACGAACTGGTCCCATCGATTGACCATGATGTCTTGTTGAGCGCTTAACAGTACGAATTGGTCGCCGACGTCCAAAGGCATCTCGCCTTCCGACCTTAAAACGATGACGTCCGCCTCAAGTGACACCACTTCGACCCCAGCGATCCCGTCCACACGAGGCAAAACACCGCCGGGTGAAGTCATCGCTCTATAACCGACATCGCCGACAGCGACGTTGCTTTCAGGCGTGCTGATCACTGTGGAGAGAACTTTGACAGCGTATTGGAAAGCGTCCATGTAATCAGCCTGTGTTGCCATCAGCGCATAAGTTCCGCCCTGCACCTCGTCGACGCCAGGAATTTCGGGAGCGACATCGTATGTCCAGGTCTCGCCTGTGGATACGATATCGACGGAAATGCCTTCGGCTTCGATGGCGTCTTTGACGTCCAGGCACATCTGGATGTACCTTCGCCCCTCGATGAACCGAGATTCCCTGTCGTTGTCGGCTCCGGCGGCCAGAGACTGGTGACTCATCACCCCTCTGAACGTCACGCCTGGCAGGTCGTTCGTCATTTTGGCAAGCTCCACGCCTCGTTCGATGGCCCGAATGCCGCCTCTGCCCATTGAGGTGTCAACCTCAAGAACAACTCCTACATCCGCTCCCATTTCGGATGAAATGCGCGACAATTCGTTGAGCGGCCCATCGGAGTCAACAGACAGCTTGATGTCGGCAATTTTGGACAGCGCTGCAACCCGTGCCAGCTTGTCAGGAGCCACCACCTGACTGGTTATCAGGATGTCGGTTAAGCCGCCTTCCACCATAACCTCGGCCTCGGCGGTTTTGGCCGTGCAGATGCCGCCCATCGTCCCTCCAGCGCGAATTTGCTTGTGGAGTATTATCGGCGTCTTGATATTCTTCGCGTGCTCGCGCATCTTTGTCGGCGAGTCGGCATACAGGTCAGCGATGACGTCGAAATTGTGTTCCAGCGCATCAAGGTCGACAATCATGCAGGGGGTGTCAAGCTCTGCCAGCGGCGTTCCAATTTGTGGCCGGTAAATGCTCATGTTTATCTCCTTGAAGATCAAGCCCTGAGATCAGCGTTTGAGGTAAATTCGTTAGCTGTAACGACCTCGCGCAGCCACATCCCAGACAACTTTCAGCGCGCCGTTTTCAGCGGCATGGATGAAGTCATAGACATTGACGCAGTTGCCGATGTCTGACGGAATGAGCCATACCTTGTCGCCGACGTTCAACGAGTTTTGAGCGTCGCCTTCCAGGACCAAACCGCCATGCTCTGCGCTCATTCGGGACAACGACACGCCCGATGCGCCATCGACTTCAGGCAGTCCTGTGTCAATGCTTGAAGCCTTCTGG
>Ga0208113_1000321_pt1 | contig 24490 bp, 22 predicted proteins | sample Knorr_S7_td_NADW_FD_185598 | JGI IMG/M metagenome (GOLD analysis project Ga0208113, IMG submission 185598) | Marine microbial communities from Southern Atlantic Ocean transect - Knorr_S7_td_NADW_ad_2505m_LV_A (SPAdes) (version 2) | ecosystem: Environmental > Aquatic > Marine > Oceanic | place...
ACGGCAGGTTGCACCTCGGTCAGCTAGACCGACGCGTCAACTGTCGCTGTGAAACTCGTCGGGTTCCAGGTTCCGGTGAGTTCAAGTTCTTTGGCAGCCAACTTCAGCGATCGCTCTCGAAATTCGTCGATCTCTGCCCACTCGTCACCGGTCGCGATGAGCTTCGGCTCCTCACCGCTAAACAGCGTCAGCCCATGCGATCCGAACCTAACCGCGGTCGCATCAGGATTAACTTCGCTGGTGACAATCAGTGCAATGCCCTCTATCTTCGAGTGGCCCACGACTAACGAGTGCACGTATTCGGTCTCGCCCAACGATTCAACGTCGGTGAACAGGGTCGCCCTGAAGCCCCACTGCTTGAACTCGCCGATAGACCGACCGCCTCGAAACTGTGGCGCATTCTCCTGGGGTTGAAGTTCGGATATTCCTTCGACCACTCCAACTACAACCCCAACAACAAGGCCCGCAACCGTTGCAATGATGGCCGCGGTCAAGGGCTGAGCTCCCAGGGCCAGGGCGATCGCAAAAGCAATAATTGCCGGGCCCGATGTTGCCAATTTAAGAACTCGAATGCACCAGAAGCCGCCCGATCATAAACAATTACAAACGGAAATTGGGTCAGATAGTTGCCGCATTGGATATTCAGCCCGATTCGACTAGAAAAAATAGTTCTCGAAACATTCGTGCTAATGCCACCATCGGCGCAACCTCACCGATCTAGCCAGCACAACCCATGTCGGAGGAAACGTGCCAATGGCACTAAGGCACCAGTACTACCTGCACGTGCTCCTCAGGCTTCATCAGCCGCTCCAGAGACGACTGCATCTCGTCAAACCCTATAAAACTCTCGGGAGTAACCATCGACTCATTCGAAATCTGCTCGCGCTCCATCAGGTTTAAAACCGTCCGCCAGTCCACCGGCTCCGACCCGTAAGCCGCCTTCATCTCCACCTCGCGACCGATCCACTCCACCGTCAGCAGGTCCACATCCTCCCACGCCATCGAAACGACCAGCACCTGCCCGCCCCGCCGCACCATCTCGAGCCCCTGCTGAAGAGTCGGCTTTGCAGCAGCCGCATCGAAAGCCACCGGCACGCCCAGCCCCTGTGAACGCTCCACCATCTCGGTAACAACATCGGTATCCGCCGGGTTCATCACCAGCGCAGCGCCCAGCGCCCGCGCCGCAGCGGCACGCGCAGGGGCAGGCTCCGAAACATAAACACCCTCCGCCCCACCGGCGTTCAAGACCTGCATCACAAGGAGCCCGATCGGACCCGCACCCATCACGACCGCAATGTCACCGATCTTGAACCTTGAGGTCCTCACGGCATGCACAGCTATCGACGCCGGTTCAGCCAGAACCGCAAGCTCGTCGCTAACACCGGGCGGGATCCGCAGCGGCCGCCACTCGTCCATCGCAATGTACTCGGCAAACCCACCCACCGTAGTCGACTTCAACCCGACCGTCCGGGCGCTGTACCTGTCGCCCACCGAAACACGGGCTGCTGCACCTGCCGGGGGCTCGCCACCGCCGCTAACAACCCGATCACCCGTCTTCAGCTTCGTCACCATCGCCCCGCACTGCACGACCTCGCCGATAAACTCGTGGCCCATCACCGACCCCGAATTGATCATCCCGTACTGGAACCGGTGCACATCCGATCCGCAAATGCCCGAGTACTTGATCTTGACCAGTACCTGGTTCGGGCCCGGTTCTGGAGTCGGAATATCCTCAACCGCAATCTGCTGAGTCCCACGCATCACCGCAGCTTTCATGGTTACGCCGCTCTTTCCCTGGTGCCCGTAATGTTCGTAAGCCCCGTAATGTGCGCAAGCAACCATAATTTCGCTCGCACATGTGCCACAATCCTGTCTTGGCGGATTATCCTCCGCTATGCCCTGCGGGTCAAAACCGGTAAACGCAGGTCAGCGACACTCACCGACGCCGAAAAATAGCCAACAGGAACACCAACAGGAACTGAGGTGCGAAATAACCCGACTCGCCAATAAAGTTGCAATCGTAACCGGAGCCGGCACCCGTTCGCAAAACGTGTCGGGCGTCGGAGTCGCCACCGCTAAGGCCTTCGCCGATCAGGGCGCGAAAATCCTGATTGTCGATATGGACGAAACCGCCGCCCAAATCACCGAGAGTGCGATCACCGAAGCTGGCGGTGAAGCATCAATCTACGTAGCCGACGTCGCCCACGAATCGGGTTGCAGGGAACTTGTCGAAGCCGCAGTCAAGAGCTATGGCAAACTCGACATCCTTATGAACAGCGTCGGCATCCTCGGCCGCGGGTCGGTCATGGAAATCGAGGAAGACTCGTGGCAGCGCGTGCTCGACGTCAATCTCAAGAGCATGGCCTTCATCTCCAAGTTCGCCGTGCCCGCCATGATCGATTCCGGTGGGGGTTCAATCATCAACATCTCGTCTGTCGATGGAATCCGCGCCGGGATGAGCCACAGCATCACCTACGCCGCCTCAAAGGGTGGTGTGATCGCAATGACCAGGGCGATGGCAGTGCACCACGGGCGCGACAACATCCGCGTCAACTGCATCGCGCCAGGAATGATTTACACGTCGATGGTCGAAGCGGTCAACGAAAAACGCCGTGAACTCCGTCGCCAGATCGCACCGCTCGGGACCGAAGGAACGGCAGAAGACGTAGCCCTGGCGGCAGTTTTCCTCGCGAGTGACGAATCGAGGTGGATCACGGGAGTTCTCCTGCCAGTCGATGCCGGCCTGATGGCCGCCGGACCGCAGAGCATATTGAGCAACATCATCGGAGATGACGGGACACTACTGGAGTAAAAGATGTCGTACACATTCCAACCGGATCACATGTACCGGATGCCCACCCACTTCGGCCCGGCTACAGGCCCGAGACGCGGCCCCGACGGCAGGAAATTCCTGTGCGAGGACAACCCGAAGTCGACCACCATCAAGGTATCGTTCCTCTCCAATGCAAAGCAGATCGAAGCCCTTCTGCCCCCCGGTTTCACCCTGCACGGCGATCCCGTCGTCACGGTTTCGGCCACCTACATGAAGGAAATCGAATGGCTCGCCGGGCGCGGCTACAACGTCCTCGGCGTGACGATTCCGGCCAGGTTCAGCGGCCAGAACGACCAGGCGGTCGGCCCGTTCCTGACCGTGCTCTGGGAGAACCTTGCCGACCCGATCATTACGGGCCGAGAAGAGCTCGGCTTCTCGAAAATCTACTGCGAACTGCCCGAAATACGCATCAGCGGCAACTCGGCTTCGTCGTCGGCATCATGGCTTGGCTTCAACTTCCTCGACATCAACGTCGATGACCTGAAACCCCGCCGTGAACCGGCTGCAGGACCAAAAGTCGACGGCCAGCTCCACTACAAGTACATGCCGCGTACCGGCGAATGGGGCACGGCAGATGTCGAATACGCAGTGCTCACCCCTGCTGAAGGCTCAAACGCAAAAGTACACGAAGACCTCGCCGGCGAAGGCTCGCTCAACTGGAACCCGGCGCGCTGGGAAGACCTCCCGACCTTCTACCAGGTGGTGAACGCCCTTGCCGATCTCGAAGTCAAGGAATTCATCGGCGGCGGACTCACCCGGTCAATCGGTGCCAAAGACCTCAGCGACCAGCGAATTTTGTCGTAGGTCCAGGCATGTTCTCCCTCCCCGTCAGAGAGGGAGTTAGAGGGTGGGTAAAGCCCGGTGCAGCAAAGAACGGTTCCGCACGGCGCACACAATCACACCGTGACCACTCTGCCCTACTCCCCCTCTTCTGGAGGGGGTCGGCGGTAGGGTAGTTTGCAGCGAGGGCCCAAGTGATCCGAGCACGCCCGGCCCCAAACGAGACTGCCGCGGGGAGGCCCCACTCCCTCACCCCATGTGCGACCCACCGGCTACGTTGATCGCCAGACCCGTCAGGTAGTCTGACTCCGATGACGCAAGAAATGCCGCAACATCCGCAACGTCCTTCGCCTGGGCGATCCGGCCCATCGGACTGTTCTCGGTCGACCGTTTGATCATCGCATCGCGCCACTCTTCCGTGGTCGTTTCATCGTCCGGTTTCAGCACCGACGCCATGTGGTATACCCGCTCAGTCTCGACCAGCCCCGGACAGATCGCATTCACGTTGATTCCGTGCCTGGCAAGCTCAAGCGCCAGCGACTGGGTGAACCCGATCACCCCGAATTTCGAGGAACAGTAGGCCGAAAACCGGGCCGCACCGATCTTGCCCGATATCGACGACATGTTGATGATCTTGCCGCCTCCACCGCGCTGAATCATGTGACGACCAACGGCCTGCGACATCAGGAAAGTGCCTTTCAGGTTCACTCCGATCACGAGGTCCCACATATCTTCTGCAAGGTCTACAACAGGGACGCGGTCCCGACCCGCAGGCGCACCGGCATTGTTGACCAGAATGTCGATCCGACCGAACTCCGTAAGCGCACCCTCAACAATTTCGCTAACCTGCCCGGAATCTGCCACGCTACCGATCAAGCCGATCGCACGTCCTCCCGAAGCGTTGATCTCGTCGACAACCGCTGAAAGCCCGCCCCAATCGGGCGTTCCGGTGGTAGTCAGGTCGCACACCGCAACGGCCGCACCCTCGCCTGCCAGCCGGAGCGCAATCCCGCGCCCGATTCCGTTCTTCCCACCCGCACCAGTCACAACCGCAGTCTTGCCATCAAGTCCGTACATCAAAAACCCCCTTCAAATCAGCCAACCATGGACAACCGGAACATCTAGGATCGCGACCAAGTCGCGATCCGATCAGAACGCCCGGAGCATAACCAGTAACGGGCAGTCACCCCACGCCTGCCAGCCTCACTCAACAGGCTGCGGCCACGCACCCGCCCACTTATCGCGATACTCGTACTCGAGCGCCGCGCTCCCAGCCAGGTTGTTCCACATCGCCGTCCGCAGGTAGTTGCGCTTGCCGACCAGCGACCGCTGGACCAACGCCGCCTCGTCACGCTCCAATCGGCCAAGTATCCGAACGTCGTTCGCCGGATCATGGTTCCAACTCGGCTCGGTCGACTCACTCTGGCGCTCGAACAGGTACTTCACCATGTAACGGACCGTACCGCTGGTGTTGGCCGTCCCCGCATGCCAGATGTCGTAGTGAAGAACCAACACCGAACCCGCCTTCACCGTCGCAACGACCTGGTCTCTGAAATTTCCGTGCGAGGCGTTACGGTCGGTCGAAGCCCTGAACAGGTGCGAACCGGGAATCAACGCCGTCGGTCCCATGCTCGAATCAACATCCTGCGGATAGTACATCGCCAGCACGTTTTTCACGTGGTCTGGAACCCTCCCGTGACCATCGGTCAGCGTCGGGATCATCAGGCTGTCCTGGTGCCACTGCTGACTCCGGGTTCCCGGATGGTTCCGATGACAGTGGCGGTGCGCCGTCATCGTGTAGTCATGCCCCAGCAAACTCGCCAGCGCACCAACCACGTTCGGGTGAGCGTAAACCTCGTCGAGCGCGGGGACTGCCAGATTGATCCCGTCGCCAGGATTTGTGGGCAGCGCCTCGAGCTCGTCGTAAACACCCGAATGAAATTCCGGCGGAAACGCAGCCTCGACAATGTGATAGCCGTTAATCACAAAATCGGCAACCTGGTCGTCATCCAGCAGGTACCCGGCTACGCCACTCGCCAGTACCGGTTCACTAGTCATCAAACTGCTCCATCTTCTCCAGAATAAACTGGAACCCGAGTACGTCCGCGTCGGAATCCGCAAGCGACCCTCTCTGATCCGGAAAATGCACCACCCGCCAGCCGTCACACACGGCATCGTGGACCGATCCGTACTCAAGCCCGTCCGATGTCGGGTCGATCTCAACAATCGTGCCTTTCACCGGCTCATGTAAGGCCAGCGAAATCACCGGTGATTTCGGATCAGTCGAAACCGCACTCAGGTAAAGAATTCGTTGTTTTAGTGCCATCAGACCCTGTTATTTCAGCTCTCAGCTACCCCGCCGGGGGTTATTCGGTGGAATTCCGCTCACCTTAATAGATAATCGAGTGAAAAGTTCGGGCCGTCGGGCTTATTCAGTCGCCCGGAACGACATTTGGGCCGGACCGGTGATAAATTGCCCGCGGAACTCGCTGCAATCATCCACCCACCTCAACCCGACCCCACACCAACGCCCGCAAACGCAAACGGATAAAAAATGCTCACAGCCGGAGCCGGACGAGCCGACATCACACCCCCAATTGGCATTGCCCACGCCGGATGGGGTGCCGCCACCCACCAGCGCGCCGAAGGGGTCGACATGCCCTTCTACGCAACCGCGCTCTACGTCACCGACGGCGATCTCGAACTCGCAATCGTCGACCTCGATATCGGCATTCTAACTAACGAGGACGATGCCGCGATCCGCGCCGAAGTCGAAGCGGTCGCCGGAATCAAACCCGAGAACCTCAGGCTTTCAGCAACCCACACCCACTCCGGACCGGTAAACCGCGGCTCGTGGCTCGATGAAGGCATGGAAATGGTCGGCCCCTACTGGGACTCCCTGCCCGCCCGCGTGGCCGAGGCCGTCAACACTGCCCGCTGGGAAGCAAAAACCGCCCACGTCGGAGTCGGCAAAGGGACCAGCTCGATCAACGTCAATCGACGTCCCGCCCTGCCCGACGGCACCCTCTTCACCGGCCGCAACTGGGACGGCTTTGTAGATCGCGAAGTCGGAATCGTTGCGATAAACGATACGACCGGTAACCCAATCTCAACGCTCCTCAACTACACATGCCACCCCACGATTCTCGGCCCCGCCAACAAATTGCTCTCCCCCGACTACCCCGGAACTGCGCGCAAGATCGTCGAACAACATGTCGGCGGACTCTGCCTGTTCCTGCAGGGTGCAGCCGGTAACTGCGGCCCAACCCACGGCTTTATCGGTGAAACCGAGGTCGCACAACGGCTCGGCACCCGGCTCGGACTCGAAGCGGCACGGGTCAGGCTCGAGATCGACCCGGTCCCGCGAAAAGAACGGCTCGTCGAGGTTGTACCCTCCGGCGCTGACCTCGGTATGTACGAAGACGAACCCGATGGCGAACCCGACGACACCTTGCGAGTCGTCAACGCGTCGGTCGAACTACCGGTCGGAAACTTTCCGTCAATCGAAGATGCCCGGGCCAAGTTCGACAGCATCGTCGAAACCCTGAACGCCACACGCAAAAATGGCACCGAAGACGAAATCAAAGAAGCGGTAAAAAACGCCAAACGGTCCAACTTCGTGCTCGGCAACGCGCAGCGTACGGCCGACGGCCCAATCTCGATGCGAGTACAGGCCATGCGGATCGGTCCCGCAGCCCTCGTCGCAATCCCGGTCGAAGCCTTCTCCGAAATCGGCGTTGCGGTAAAAAACTCCTCGCCAGCCAGCCAGACCCTCTTCAGCGGATACACAAACGGCAGCCTCGGTTACATGCCGATGGCCGACGCCTACGAAGAAGGCGGCTACGAAGTCACAACAACTCCAATGGCCGCCGGAGCCGCCGAGGAAACAATCACAGCCTGCTCCGATGCGGTCCGGGCCCTGTGGCGATAGGGGTAACCTGCCCTCGCCACACTACCTGCCGCCCCGCCGGATCCGTGCTCGCTCATGGTTTCGACCAGACCGCCAACTGAAGTTCTCTCCTCCACCCGGACGCAAAGAGGCCCCGACTTTCACCGGGGCCTATCGGTTATCTATCAGTAGTCGAGCAAGCGACTAGCTAACGGTCGAGTCGTAGGTTGTCCCACTGTCAACCGGTGTGCCGCCCTTCTTGCCCTGATCGTGCGGTACGCCGACCTCGACAGAGCCAGTGTGACCTGACCCCCCCCCTCAAACGTATCCAGTTGAAAAATCAGATACTGGACGTTTTGAAGGGAGGCAGAGATGCCAGGGAAAGCACACAGCCCGGAGCAGATCGTACGGAAACTCCGGCAAGTCGAGGTTGCCGTTACGGGTGGCAAGAGCGTTGGCCAGGCAGTACGTGGGGTCGGCGTCACCGACCACACTTACTACAGGTGGCGGCAGGAGTACAACACGATCCGACCACACAGCTCACTCGGATACCGTCCACCAGCACCTGAGGCGACTATGCCCAGGCTTCAGTTGGTCGCAAATCCGAGATAATAAGTGGTGACGATCGCGCGGTAATGTTTTACCGACCGGTTCGTTTTCGACTTTGGAACTGCCCATATTCGCGATACCTGATACTCAGTTGCCCTAAGTTCTCACAGGTAAATGGCAATTAACGTGCCCGATGGTGCGGAATCAGTGTTGGGTTCACGCGAACGAACAGCATATGCAAGGCTAACCGAAGGTGCACAGGTACTCGGTAACCCCTATCCGGACTTTCCTGATAACCGGTTCCGTGCCTGATCGTTTGGATGGTGTTGCAGATGCAGGCTGTCGGAGGACCTCGACTTCACGACTGCCGACTGTGTCCTGAACGGCGAGTGCCTCACAGAGCACACGGCCGTCGAAGTGGTCAGGGATCGGGAGGTTAAGCAGTTCGAGGACTGTTGGTGCAATGTCGATGTTGCCGCTTGCCAGTTTGGAATCGATGCCCGACCTGAACGACGGGCCGCTGGCGATGAGTGTGTTGTGGAGTTCAGCCGGGCTTCCGCCGCCGTGTGAGCCTGCCCCGAGTTTGCCCCCCGTTGCCGCGCCCGACCTTGCGTGGGGTGCGGGCTGTGAAGTTTGATCAGACCGCATCGTTACCGCGATGTCCGGGGCGCGTTCACCGGTGAGTCCGATATCGCTTAGCGCAAGGATGCCTTCGGTCCCCGGGTTTACGACATCGGCGGCGATGGCCCCGACCCAGGCCTGGGTCGACAACCACTTCAGCAAGCGCTGAGTGAGTTGCTGGTTTTTTTCGGGAACATACAGCAGCACCGAGCCACCGTTTTCGGCAACAATTATTCCCTGGCGGTCGGCATCCGAAACGCCCTCCGGGGTGGGGGAGTCGCTTTCGGATCCGAACCCGGCGTTCGTCAGTTCGAGCTGCACGTCGATAACCGAAGTGATCGTCGAATAACCGTGGTCTGAAACGATCATGACATCCGGATTGCCGCCCCGCCCTTTGATGGCGTCCAGGATTCGGCCAAGCTGCGCATCAGCCAGCGAATACATCTCCTGCGCCTCCGGGCTGTCGATTCCGAAGGCATGCTGGGAAGTATCAGGCTCCGGGAACCAGATGAGCAGGACATCGGCGTTCAGTCCATCGATCGCATAGTTGATGGCTACGTCGGCGGTACGCGTAACAAGTTTTGCCGCGGGCGCTTCCTTCGCGGGCCACTCTCCAAACCTGCTCAGGATTTCGTCGTGGTGAGACGGGGGATTCGTAAATTCAGAGTGAATGACGACGCCGTCAAAGTCGCCCGCGTTGGGGTGTTGAACGAATGCGTTTCCGCTCGTCCCCCCGACCACAGAAACCCATCTGAGACCGTGATGGCTTATCAGTTCGCCAATGGTGGGCGTAAAAAGCAGCCCGCCCCCGGTTAGCCGGTTGATGTCATCCAGTTTCGGAACGAGTGCATCGACGACCTCCGTCTTCGAGTATTCGGGAAAGATCGACTTGTTTGCCGTAAGGCCATGCTTGCCCGGCGTCACTCCGGTCACGAGAGTCGCTGAGTTAGCCCTGGTGACAGTTGGAAACACAGCATGGTTGTGCAGGAAGCGCACACCGCCTGTAGCGAGCGCGCTCACAACGGGCATTCGTCTGCTGGTTACCTGGGAAGGCTGCAGCCCATCGAATGCTGCAATCACTATCCGCGGCCCGGTTCTTGATCCGGGCATCAGCCGATTCCCAAATCGGCAAGGGCATCATCGGAAAACCCGAAATAGTGAGCTACTTCGTGAGCTACCGTTATTCGCACCTGCTGTTCCAGCCCTTCGTGCGATTCGCAGGCGTCCTCGATCGGTTCCTGGAACAGGGTTATTACGTCCGGGAGTGGCGGTACGTAGGCACCGCGCTCGGTTAGTGGGACTCCCTCGTACAGTCCAAACAGAGTATCCCGGGGCCCAAGATTGTTCCGCACTCGCTGCGTATGGGATGGCCGGGTCTCGACGATAACGCCAACGTTGCCCATCTTAGACAGGAACCGATCGGGCAACGAAGCAACGGCGGTACGTACCAGCTGCTCGAAGCTATCCCTGCTCACTCGCAAAACGGGGTTACCCGGCTCCGACTTGCGTGCGAATCTTTTTCAGCACGTCGAGGTTTGGCCGGTCAGGGCCGCTTTTGTTTGTGCCGGGAACCTCGAGGTAGAACGGGATGTCTTTGAACGCCTGGTGCGACAGCAGGGTCGCGAAGCCAGCGTTCCCAATGAACCCCTCGCCGATATTTTCATGCCGATCAACCGAGGAGCCGAGGTCCCGCATTGAGTCGTTGGCGTGCACGGAGCGCAGGAACTCCAGTCCGATCTCCTTATCGAACTCGTCAATCGTCGCGTTCAGTGTGTCGGCACCGGTAATGTCGTAGCCGGCGGCCCAGACGTGCTGAGTATCGAGACACACGGCCACGCGGTCGTCGCCAATGGCCCTGATAAGCGTTCCCAGCTCTGCGAAGGACGAGCCGATGTGATCCCCTGCCCCGGCGCTGGTCTCGAGCATGAGCAGAGTATCGCCCGGCTCGCTGTCGAGGACTTTCCGTACCGAAGCCGCAAATTTGTCAACGACTGCTTCAAAGCCCTGGCCCCGGTGGCTGGCCGGGTGAAAAATAACACCCAGTGCCCCGAGCGCATTGGCCGCTGCGACATCGGCCTGCAGAGCCGTTTCGGATTTTGCGACCAGCTCGTCATCAGGAGATCCGAGGGCGATGAGGTACTTGCCGTGGAGCACCGTCGGCCCCATTCCGGCGCGCTGCATTTCCGACTTGTACTTTTCTGCGACCTTTTCGGGGATCGGCTTTGACGACCACATGCGTGGCGACGAAGCGAATATCTGGAAGCACTCGGCGCCTATTTCCTCGGCCCGTGCGACAGCCTTGAAAGTTCCACCAGCTGCGGAAACGTGCGCACCAATCTGCATCCTTTTCGGCTCCCTAATTTCCATTACGCGCGGTACCAGACCAATCGCACCAGTTGGCGCATGGTAGTTGAATATTTCCCGGGGTGCGACTTCTGTGCCGGTGCGTCAGGGCGAAACGGCGGCCCGCCGCCACGGCAGGAGCGCGCGGCGCTCCCACAGTACAAGGACCTGTGCGGCGATGAATATCGAGCTGTACGTGCCGACAATAACGCCGGACAACAGCACGATCAGAAAGTCCCGGAGAGACGCCCCACCAAAGAGCAGCATCGCAAGGATTACCGTCATCGTTGTGAGGCTGGTGCCCAGCGAGCGTGTGACCGACTCGGTGATCGACAGGTTGACTGTACTCCGGAACTCCCGCGAGGGCGCGAGCGTGACGTTCTCGCGTATCCGGTCGAATATCACAATCGTGTCGTTTACCGAGTAACCGATGACTGTGAGGATTCCGACAATGAAGATGGCGTTCACTTCGGCGTTGATCGCAATTCCCAGCAGGGTGAAGACGCCCAGCACAATTAATACATCGTGTCCGAGAGCAATAATCGCGGCAATGGCGTACTTGTACGAAGACGGCACCGTTCGGAACGCATACATGATGTACATCATCACGAATACCACGGCCACTAACACGGCAATGACGGCGTTACGGACAGTGTCCTGGGCGACGGAGGAACCCACCGTTGAGGTATCGAGCACGGTGGCTGGTACACCGTCCAGTTTCGCCACCTCGTCGGTAATGGCATCCAGTCCCGAGTTCCCGAGGTCATCCGTGCGAACGAAATACTGGTTGTCACCCATCGCCTGGACGATTGCCTCGGGATGATCCGCACGGTCGAGAGCCGCTTTAACCCCAGCAGTACCGGGGTCGCTGCTTTCGAACCTGAAGGTGACGGTCGAGCCTGAAGTGAAGTCGATCCCCAGGTTCAGGCCGGGAGAAACCAGCACAATCGCAGAGAGTGCGACCAGTAACAGCGAGGCATTCAGAAATATCCGACGCTTTCCGATGATGTCCATCAGGCGTTTCCTCCAACCGATGATTCGCCTTGCTGATCTTGTTGACCTCGGTCACGCACTGGCACGAAGAGGTGTAAATTGTTCCCGATCGCTGATGTTGCGAAAAGGCGGAGCAACAGCCTGCTGGCGAAGAATGCAGTGAACATGCTCAGGAGCACGCCGATGGCGAGCGTGAGAGCGAATCCCTGCATAACGCTGGTACTGAATCGATCACCAAACCAGAACAACACGAGAGCAACAATGATCGTCGAAAAGTTTCCGTCCCTAATCGATGGCCATGCCCTGTCGAAGCCTGCCGTGATCGCGGCGAGCAGGCCCCTGCCCGAGCGTAGTTCTTCTTTCGTCCGCTCCGCTATCAGGACGTTCGCGTCTACCGCGAAACCCAGTGAAAGGATGACGGCAGCCGCGCCCGAGAGGGTGAGGGTCACCGGAATCATTTTGAAGATTGCCAGCAGCATGATGGTATAGGCGACGAGTGCAATGGACGCTACGAGCCCGGGAATCTTGTAGTAGGCGATCATGAACATGAGCAGCATCACAAGCCCAATCCCGCCAGCGATCAGGCTGCGTTTCAGGGACTCTTTGCCCAGCACGGCGTCGACATTGCGCTCCTGGATCAGGTCAAGGCCAACGGGCAGCGCGCCGGAACGCAGCTGAATCGCAATCGTTCGCACGCCTTCCGAAGTGAAGCTACCGCCCTCGATAATCGCCCTGCCGCCCGATATTCCGGTCTGCGCACTCGGCGCAACAAGCTCTTCACCATCGAGGTAAATTGCCAGTCGATCGCCCTGGCGGGCGACGCGGTCGGTAACGTCGAAGAAGGCATCGCCTCCGTCGTCGTTGAAGATGAGAGTGACGATAGGCCTCGGAATAGCGCCCCCGGAGACATCCGGGAAGGCATCGTCCAGGTCGGCGGCATCGATCTCGGTAGCCGATTCGGTGAAATACGCAGGGTCGGTACAACGCGCATTAATCCATTCCTCATCTGACAGGCCATCCGGGGGCCACGGGATATCGTTTGACGGAGGCAGCAAGTCGCCACATTCGCGGTAGCGGAACTCGAGTTGGGCGGTTTTGCCGATCAGGTTCTTCGCCTCCTGGACACCGCCACCCAGCGTCCACTGCGTGAGGGCACCCTGGTTGGAAACAAACTGGATTGTGCCGATCTCCCGGAGCGCATTAAGGATTCGCTGGTCCTCGCCAAGGATTGGGTTACCTTCGTCGTCCGTCGTGCTGGTGTCGACGCCCTTCAGAAGTATCGAGAAGAGACCGGCAGCGGCCTCGATCTGGTCGATTTCTGCGTCGCTCCGGTCAACCGATGCAAATGCGGCCTGAACTTCTTCGAGTGTCGGGAGGGTTTCCTCCGGTTCGGAATCAACTGCGGTGTCGTCGCCTTCGGCGGGCGGAACGATTTCGGGTAAGACGTAGCCAACCTGCAGGGCCACAGGGAACCAATCGATAACTGCCTCCCGCCAGGCGTCGGCCTCTGATGGCGTAAGCACGGTGCCGTCGGTGTTGACGACCTCAGCCCGTATCTCATCCAGCTGCACAGTGAGCGAAAGGTTATCGTTTTGCTTCACTTTCGCGTCGGGTCGTTCGAGGTTGTCGTGAAAAAAATCTTCGAGCGTCTGGGCGCTAACGGCATCCGAACCGAAGTTCAGCGTTATCGCGGCACCGGTCTGGCCGGGGATCTGAACCAGCACTCGATCGGGAACGGTCCCGGCACCGCCGCCGAGGAGTTGAACTTTTGCCTCGCTGACACCAAATTCGTTAACCCGCTTGTCGATGATGTTGCGGACGCCTTCCATGTCGTCCTGGGTCGGTTCACGACCGTCTTCTGGCACAACACGGTAGACGAGGTGGGTTCCACCCTCAAGGTCCAATCCGAGCGTCAGGCCGAGGACGCTGTCACCGCCACGGGAAAACCCCAGGATATTAAATTCGGAAACTGTGAGTACGACCACCGACAGGACAACAAGTATTGCGACGAGGAGGAGGCCTCTAAATCTATTCAATAATCCGGACTCTTACGCGAAACGCGCCGCAAAGGCGGCGCGTCTATGTGAATTCTTCTGGCGGTCAATCACCGATCTGGTGTCGCCACGACGTTGCTAGGACATTCTCCCGATTCCGACCCGGGTTCATTGGAACCCGTTATCGGTTCAAGCGTGAAATAAAGCTGAAATCGCACGGGCGTTTCAGGCCAGAAAAAAGTATAGCACCGGGCCGTTGTGGAACCGCGGTGCTCGCAGGTCCGCGTTTCGGCAAATATTCAGACTATCTGCGACGAGGTCTGGCGCACTGATTTCGTGGGTCAATGCCGGTGTTCGGGGTCGAGCAACACGCCGCCATTGAGGTGAGGGTCGTCGGATTCGACTTGCTCATGACCGGCCTGACCGTGGTGCTGGTGACCTGTGTCGTGTTCAGGTTCAGGGTCGTCGACCACGTAACCGGCACTGCGGAGGTCGTATTGCATTTGAGAAATCGAAGAATCCGAGTACAGGTCGCTGAACTTTATCGTGCTCTCAACAATTTCGATTCCCGATTCGTCCGGTTCAACTTCATCGTCGTCGCTGTGGTCTGTATGAATCTCGAGCTCGACATCGTGCATGTGTGGTTCGTCTTCCCGCTTGAGTGAGCCCGCCGCCACGAGTTTCTGGTGCGCCAACAGGTGGTCGACGTAAAGGATTCCATTCAGATGGTCGATCTCATGTTCGATGGCCTGGGCGTACAACTCTTCGGCGGTTACCGTCATTTTGGAGCCGTTTTCATCGAGCCACCGCGCCTTCACGGATATCGCGCGCTTGACCAGGCCTTCGTAACCGGGGAACGAAAGACAGCCTTCGATGGTCTCGCGTTCTCCCTCGGTCGCTCGTATTTCAGGGTTAACGAGGACCTCCGCCGATTCTTCACCTAGCATGTGAATAGTCACGACCCGCTGCAGTGCTCCCACCTGGTTGGCTGCGAGACCTATCCCACCCGCGGCATCCAGGGTTTCGATCATATCGGCGGCAAGATCCCGGATTTTGTCGTCGACGCGCCGAACTACCCTGCATTTTTTACGCAGAATCGGATCGGGGAACACCCTGATTCGCCTGATGGCCAATCGCCTGTCTTTCGTTTCTAATTCTTCCGGTCGTGCTTTTAGTTTACGTACCTGTGGCAGGTTACTCAGCGGGTATGTCCGATCATCCGAGCGAGCCCGGGTCGACATCGATGGTCCACAAGGTGCCGGTCGGCACGATATCGAGCAGTCTCTCAGGGTGCGGACCCTTCAGCAATATTTGCCAGCGGTACAGGTTCCTCATTTTTAGCGGATACGCGGGAGTCGGACCGATGACCTCGATAGATGTTTCGCCGTGCGTCTCGCGTGCCTGATTCAGTTCGGCTGCGAGTCGCCCGGCTTCGGTCCAGGCCACCTCGGCGTTGCGAGCCGAATGCATCAGCTTGATCATGTTCGTGAACGGCGGGTTGGCCTGGGAGGCCCGCTGGTTTATTTCAGTGTCGTAGAACAGTTCGTAATTGTGGTCAGCTGCAGCCTGAATTGCGTAGTGGTCGGGTTTAAAAGTCTGGATCACGGCACGACCACCCCACGCCCCCCGACCGGTGCGTCCAACTACCTGTGCCAGCACCTGGAACGCACGCTCGGCGGCGCGGAAGTCGGGCACGGCAAGCCCGGTATCGGCCGAAATGACACCGACCAGCGTCACGCTCGGAATGTCGAGTCCCTTTGCGACCATCTGCGTGCCCACAAGAACTTTCTCCGGTCCCGACACGAAATCGTCCATGATCCGCTGGTGATCGGCTGCAGTGCGGGCGGAATCTGAATCCCACCTGATCACCTCAACACCGGGGAAGTACTGATTTACCGTCCGGACTGCCATTTGTGTTCCCGGCGAGGACCGGTGCACCTGTTTACCGCCGCATGTGGGGCATGGCGTATCGGCCCCGGCCGTGTAGTTGCAGTAGTGGCAAACCAGCTTTCCCTTAGGGCCGCGCCGGAGGTTTTTTCCGCTTGATTGATTTTGTGCAGCCCGGTGATACGTGAGTGCCGTGTCGCAGCGTCGGCACTGGCGTACGTTGCCACATTCAACGCACTGGACAAACGAGGCGGTCCCGCGCCGGTTAATGAACAGAATCACCCTTCCGTTGTCCGCCAGGGCTTCTCGCATCGAATCGATCAGCGTCCGGCTGAGCATGTCGAAGTGCCGCGCCACGCGTTCCTCGCGCATGTCGACTATCTGGACCGCCGGCATCGCAGGGTTGCCCGGGAGTTTCGGGTCGCTTCCGTTCTTACCAATCCGGTCTGGCAGCTCAAGAAGTTGGTAGCGACCCGATATTGCGGCACGATAACTCGTAATTTCAGGGGTGGCGCTGCCTGTTACGAGCGTCGCACCGGTCTCTTCTGAAATCCGTTCAGCAACTGCGCGTGCGTGATACCGGGGGGCCTGATCGCCCTGTTTGTACGTCCATTCGTGCTCTTCGTCGATCACGATAAGGCCGATATCCGCGACCGGGGCGAAGATGGCACCACGCGAGCCGAGAACAATCGGAAAGTCGCCGTTCTTGACCCTCCACCACTGGTCGTACCTCTGACCAACGGTAAGGCCAGAATGGAGCACGGCAACCTGCCCGGGAAACCGGGAGGCAATTCGCTGGAGCGTTTGCGGGGTCAGGGCGATTTCTGGCACGAGATAGATGGCCCGTTTACCGGCTGCTATGCACGCCGCTATCGCCTGCAGATACACCTCGGTTTTGCCGGAACCTGTAATGCCGTGAAGGAGGAACTTTCGTTTCGCCGGGTTGTCTGAGGTTGCGGCGGACATGACCCGACCGACGATCACATCGATTGCATGTTTTTGCGGTTCCGTAGGGGTGTGGGCAAACTCCTGCTGGAAGTAGTAATCGGCCAGTGGATCACGGTCTCTCCTGATTTTTTTAGTTTCAAGAAGGGTTTCACTGAAAGCCCACTTGACGGCTGCAGCGCCAAACTGCTCGTTCAACGATTTCTTGGTTGCGGCCGTGTTGCCTGACTGAAACCACTTGAGCAGTTCCCCGCGGCGGCTGGACCTCCGTTTTTCACCTGTTGAGACGGCGGGCTCGGATCCGTGCATATCGATCAGCCGACCGACAACCTCTGCCGGAGCGACCAGCTCGATTTTGTTCGTGAACACGGCCGATACTCGCGGTTTTTCCCACTCAGATTCGGCAAGTAGCACGCCGCGCCGCACCAGGCGGTCGACGATTGCGGTCCCGCTCAGGCCAAGATTGCGGGCGACCCGAGACCTGGGCAGTCGCTTGCTCTCTCGGACGTGATCGATCGCCTGTTGTTCCCTGCGGGACAAGATATGATTTCCATCTCTCGCCCCCGCCCCGTCTCCGGGATCTGGCGGTTTGCCCAGCGTCAGCCATGTCCGCAGTCGCGACGATGCGCCCGGCGGTAGCAAAAGCGAGCAGGCCGTGAACAGGTTTGTGCGGTAGTGAGATGCGATCCACCGCGCTACTCGCAGCAGGTGTTCAGCAATAAATGGCCCGTCGACCGTCCGAGCTATGATCGGGCGAATTTTGTCCAGTTCCGTGAGGGGCACGTCAGGAAGCTCGAACACGACGCCCTGTCTCGTCCGGGGCCCAAACGGTACCCAAACGAGGTCGCCAGGAACGATTTCCATGCTCTCGGGAATTGCGTAGGTAAATGTGCGCGAGCGGTCGTCGGGGAAATCGACGGCTACCTCAGCGAACTGCAATTTCGACTCCGGAACATTTTTATTGCGCGGGCATGATGTCTGCTGGTGTGGTCTGGACCTGGGCCAATTATGTTCCCTGTCCGTGAAGAGGGTAAGTTATCCGAGTCATCCCTCATAATGCGAAAGGCTGCGCTCAGAAAAAAAGCCCTCTCGCATTCGAGAGGGCTGAACATTTCGGGAACGAGTAGATACTAGCGGCGTTCCTTGATGCGGGCTTTCCTGCCGGTGAGACCGCGCAGGTAGTAAAGCCTTGATCGCCGTACCTTGCCCCGGCGGCTGACCTTGAGGGATTCCAAGTTTGGCGAATGGAAAGGGATAATCCGCTCGACACCAATTCCGTAAGAAACACGTCGCACGATGAAAGTATCGCCGGGTGAGGGATTTCTCGATGTGGTGTGCTTTCCGGAGATTACGTTGCCCTGGAAAGCCTGGATGCGCCGGCGGTCGCCCTCAACGATTCTCAGGTTTACGATTACCGTGTCACCGGGTTGAAATTCATCGATGTGGTCGAGCGGCTTTCGCTCGATCAGTGATGCGGCGTCCATATCAAATTTCTTTCGTCGCGAAAAGACGCCGTTGGGCGTCAATCTGTAAATGCGTGAATGAGGGTGGGTGCGACCGATCTGTGTCGGTGCGGTACTACAAGTGTATATCCGGGTCGGGCTGACCAGCAACCATTTCGCACACAGATATATCGGGTCGGCCACAGCGGGAAAAGCCATCACTTCCCGGCAGTACCGTTTCTGGGCGACCGGGGCCGGTTTGATTGCGTGCTAATCTCCTGGCGGCCAGTCCCTGAGCAGTTCGGGGCGCCTTTCCTCAGTTCGTCTGAGCGACTGCATCCGTCTCCAGGCATCAACCTTTGCATGATCGCCACTGAGCAGGACCTCAGGTACGTTCAGTCCCTCGAACTCGGCCGGACGGGTGTAGACCGGACCTTCGAGCAGCGAATCGGTGCCGGGTGCAAACGAGTCGTGCACCGAGGAACCGTCGTCGCCCAGTACGCCCGGGATGAGTCTCACGATAGCGTCTGTCAGTGCCATCGCGGGAATTTCTCCGCCTGTCATCACAAAATCGCCGATTGAAATCTCTTCGTCGATCCGCATTTCGATGAAACGCTCATCAACGCCTTCATAGTGGCCGCAGACAAGCGTTATCGCATCCATCTGAGACAGTTCAGCAGCGCGCCTATGGGTGAGAGGACTGCCCTGGGCCGACATCAATATGACGTGGGGATTCGGTGAGTCGGGTGCCGCTTTCGCTACCGAATCGACCGCGCTCACCAGGGGCCCTACCTGCAGCACCATGCCGGCGCCTCCGCCGAACGGTGGCGCGTCGACGGTGCCCCGCTCGTCCAACGCGAAATCACGCAGCTGGATGAGATCGATTTCGACTCGACCGGATTTAACAACCCGTCCAATGATGCTGGTGTCAAGCGGACCTTCAAACATTTCGGGGAACAGCGTGACTATCGATAGTTTCATCGGGTACTGAGTGATTCTGATGGACGGTCGTTGGCGGTCTCTTGCTTTTCACATGTGAGAAGAAAGAGGTACGTGCGACCGCCTGCGGATGCTTGGGCACAGGCGGGCGCGTTGACCTAACTACTCTACGACGGGTGGCTGCCTGTATGCCGATCGTGGAGCACTTCGACTGCATGATTGATCACGGACAGCACCACTTGAAGGTTGTCCCTGACCCCGCCGGTACTGCCGGGCAGGTTGATTATCAGTGTCGCACCCCTGGCGCCGACCACAGCCCTGGAGATCATTGCCATGCGCGTGGCTTTTAGCGACTCGGCCCTCATTACTTCGGCCATCCCGGGAATTTCAAGGTCGATCAACCCGCGTGTAACTTCCGGCATGACGTCACGTGAAGACAGGCCTGTCCCGCCGGTGGTCACGACCAGGTCGACGTTGCCCGCGTCGCACCACGTCGTGATCTGCTCAGACAGTCGGTCAAAATCGTCGGGGAGGATGACGCGCTCGACCAGAGTATGCCCTGCTCTTTCCAAGATTTCGACAACGGCATCGCCACTTGAATCGACCCGTTTCCCGGCCGATCCTGTATCGCTGCTCGTCAGCACCGCATAGCTGATTGCCACGTCAACTCCTGTTACCGATGTACTCGGAAATCCGCAAGAAATACGAACCCGATTATCTTGCCGATTCTGCCAAGTACGAACGTACTATCCAACTGGGATCAAAGTAAGAGTACGAAGGTACGAACTCGAATATCGGGATGCTAGCACGCTTCAGAGTACGTTCGTCATGTGTAAATAGCGCCGAAAACGCGTTCGGATTGTATTGTCGCGTGAAGTGGCGATCTGGCACACTTTGTCGCGTATTGGGGCAATTAGGGGCATAAGCGTTACTGCGCTCCGCTCCCCAGTACAGGGAATTGCAAGTGATTTTTGCTGGCGAATACGAGCACCGAATCGATCCCCAGGGCAGGGTCGCAATCCCCGCGCGCTTCAAAATGGCTTTCGTCGACGGCATTGTCCTTGGCCGGGCGTATGACAACTGCGTCGTTGTTTACACACCGGAAGAGTGGGAACGGGCGGCAGCCGACATTTCGCAGCAGCCGAACACCGCTTCCAGCGCCCGAAAGCTAGCCCGACTCACTTTTTCGGGTGCCTACGTTGGAACGCTCGACCGAAGCGGTCGGGTCGTTATTCCGGCGCAGCTTCGCGAGTATGCGGGCCTCGGTGAAGACGTAATCATCGTAGGTACAGGCAGGTTTATCGAAATCTGGTCGACAGTTGCGTGGTCGGAGGAACGACGGACGCTCGACACCGAAGCTACCGATATCGCAGAGCGCGCCCCACATGCGGCCCCTCACAGGGAGTTGGCGGAGATCGTCATAAGGCAAAATGAAGGGGAGACAGGCGGGTGATCCTCATGGGAATCGAACTCCACCACACGCCGGTAATGACCCCGGAGGTCTTACAGGCGCTAAGTGTCCAGCCCGGTGGACGTTACATTGATGCGACCCTGGGCGAGGGTGGACACTCGACATCTATTCTTTCTGCAGCCGACCCGGGCGGCCAGGTGCTTGGCCTTGACGCAGACCCGGAGGCAGTTTCGGTTGCGACCGAAAGACTGGTCGACGCGGGCGAAACATTTCTTGCGCTAAACGTGAACTTCCGGGATATTCGCGCCACTGCGCTCCGCTACGAGTTTGTGCCTGTGCATGGCGTTCTTTTCGATCTTGGCGTATCGTCGCTCCAGCTGGACCGCGAGGCGCGGGGTTTCAGCTTCCGCCGTGCCGACCCGCTCGACATGCGGTTCGACTTTGACCAGCAACTTACCGCAGCGGACATCGTCAACGATTATGCAGAGTCGGAGCTCGCTGACGTTATCTTTCATCTGGGAGAAGACCGGGCAGCCCGCCGTATTGCCAGGGCGATAGTCCGCAACCGTCCGATCACCACATCGCTCGAACTGGCTGATCTCATCGAGAAGGTAAATCCGCGCCGGGGGAGCCGCATTCACCCGGCTACTCGAACGTTCCAGGCGATACGAATCGCCGTTAACGACGAACTCTCGGCACTTGAAACCGCACTTGAGCAGGCGGTGTCGCTGCTGGGCCAGGGTGGCAGGCTCGCGGTGATTTCATATCACTCGCTCGAAGACCGCATCGTCAAGAACTTCATTCGCAAGCAGGCTTCTGATTGCATTTGCCCTCCGGGTACTCCGGTATGCGTGTGCGACCACCTTGCCACGGTAAAAATAATCACCCGACGCCCGATAGTTCCGACCGATGCAGAGATCGAGACCAATAGTCGTGCACGGAGCGCCAAGCTGAGGGTGGCAGAGCGGATATGAACGTCGTCTGCACACAGAGCTTGACCCTCGTCCCGGTTACTCCTGTGATTATCGGAATCCACGGACCGCGTCCGGCCGCGCTATCCGGTGCCGACGCGAGCACCAGATCCGAACCACCTGATCCGCTGCGGTAATTCCGCCAGTCCCGCCCCTTCGGCCTAATTGGCCGAATCGACCCAACTTTGTCCGACCGTAAAGGAACGTCCGATGCAAGAAGATTTCAGAGTAGCTATCGATATTGGCACCACGAAGGTGTGCACGATCATCACCCGCCGGCGAGCCGATCACCGCGTGGAAGTTGCAGGAATCGGACTTGTTCCCTGCAGCGGCATGAGCAAGGGCCTAGTGGCCGATTCACAGGCCGTCACGGCTGCGGTACGTGAGTCACTGGCAATTGCATCCGCGGATGCCGACGTTGAGATCGCCTCGGTCTACGCGGGACTTACGGGGACTCACGTCGAATCTAAAAACCGCTGGGTCAACGTCCCCCGCGCCGACGGCATGCGCGCGGTGACGGACCTCGATCTGTCTGCAGCTAAAAAAGCCGCCGGCAAATTTGCCCTTGCCGACGATCGCAAGCTGCTGCATGTAATTCCACGCAGCTACGCCCTGGATGGGTTGCACGGAGTGAGGAACCCGCTCGGGATGCACACAGGCGAACTCCATGTCGAGAGCCATGTGATTACCGGTTCGGTTTCGGCAATAACCAAACTCCACAACGCGGTTTCCGATGCTGGAGTGCGGATCTCATCAATGGTTGTCGAGCCGGTGGCAACCGCGGACGCGGTGCTTACGGCTGACGAGCGAGAAGACGGGGCCGTGTTGATCGACATCGGTGGTGGGACCTCAGACATTGCCGTTTATCACACCGGCACGGTAATCCACACGGCGGTCATCCCTGTAGGTGGATTCCAGTTTTCGAACGACTTGAGTATCGCCTTCTCAATCGATTTCGATGCGGCCGAGCAGCTCAAGCTCGAGCACGGTACTGCCGCACCCGAGCTGGCCGGTATGTCGGATGAGATAACCCTTCATCCGACAACGATGGATCAGCCACTCGCCATCACAAAACGCGAAGTCGGCCAGGTCTTGAAGGAGCGGGTTTCGGAACTGTGCCGAATGATTTTGCTCAAGCTTGAAGAGCCGCACCTTGCGGACGTTCCGACCGATCGAGTTGTGTTCACCGGTGGCGGGGCAAAGCTCGAGGGCTTCCTAAACATTGCCAAGTTCATCTTCCAGCGAAAAGTTCGACTGGCCACGCCGCGCGGACTCGATGGCATGCCCGCAGGCACAAACGACCCGTCATATTCAGCTGCGGTTGGCATCGCACTCTGGGGTTTGCGCAACCTCCCTTCGGAAAATCACATTAGTCGTCGCAACGGGATCGCGGTATCTGGAGAAACCCAGAACTCCCGGAGCGGCGCGTTTGCCACGATCCGTGGCTGGCTCCCCAGACGAGAATGGGATCGAAAATCAGATCGCGAAAAGGAGACTGCTGGCGTTTAGGGTTGCGCAAGCAACGCAGGAATGTCAGAACAAACTCAGGCTCCGGGCGCTAAAAAATTAACGACGCCGTTTGAATGAACGGCGACACATCCAAAAATCCGCGGACGTCCACTAATCCTCTGTAAAGGAGGCATGGCGGGTGCTCCCCAGCAAAAGGAAAAAACCAATGGCCGGCCAGGTAGAAACACCAGTAGGAGAAAGCATCGGATCAGCGACGATCAAGGTCGTTGGCGTTGGCGGCGGCGGCTCGAACGCAGTCTCGCGTATGTACCGGGACCGAATTCCCGAAGTCGAGTACATCACAGTCAACACCGACGCCCAGGCGCTGTCGCGTTCTGACGTTCCGATACGGATACGCGTTGGCGACCGCACGGCCCGCGGGCTTGGTGTTGGTGGAGATCCTGCCAAGGGCCGTGAGTGCCACGAAGAGGACCGAGACGAGATCAAACGTGCGCTTGAGGGTGCCGACCTCGTATTCATCGCTGCTGGCATGGGCGGCGGTACGGGTACGGGCGGATCGCCGGTAGTTGCCGAAATCGCTCAGGAACTTGGTGCGCTCACCGTCGGTGTGGTGACCAAGCCGTTCGACTTCGAAGGGTCTCGACGGCGCAGGCAGGCCGACGAAGGCATCGCTGCCCTATCTGAAGTTGTCGACACCCTGATCGTCATTCCCAATGACCGGCTGTTGATCATGTCGAGCGAAAACCTGTCGATGGACATGGCCTTCCGCATGGCCGATGACGTTTTGCGGCAGGGCGTGCAATCGATCGCGGAGTTGATCCTGATGCCCGGCGAGATCAACCTGGACTTTGCTGACGTGAAGGCGATCATGTCGAATGCCGGACCGGCCTGGATGGCAATTGGTCACGGCAGTGGAGAAGACAGGGCCGTGATGGCGGCCGAGGCGGCCATTGACAGCCCGCTGCTGGAAGTTTCGATCGAGGGTGCACGCGGGGTGATATTCAACGTCACCGGCGGCACTGACCTGACTCTCCAGGAGGTTCACCAGGCTTCTGAGATCATATCCAAGATGGTCGACCCAGACTGCAACATCATCTTCGGAATGGTCACCGATCCCAAGATGGAGAATGAAGTCAAGATGACGATCATCGCCACCGGCTTCCCGGGTGCGGAGGCGTCGGCTGAAAAAGAAGCGGCGGTTAACGCCGCGCTGAGCGATGTTCTGGGCGACGAGGAGGCCCTCGACCTACCGCCGTTCCTCAGGCACCACAGTTTGGCACGCAGGCGCACTGCCCGCGAGCTGGCGGTAAGTGATTAGGGGAACCCACGGCGTCACTGCCCTGCCGACCTCTGTACCGATATTAATTATCCCGAGGGAATCGAGTTCCCTCGGGATAATTTTTTAAATGTTGAAAAGCTACAA
>Ga0208113_1000322_pt1 | contig 24480 bp, 20 predicted proteins | sample Knorr_S7_td_NADW_FD_185598 | JGI IMG/M metagenome (GOLD analysis project Ga0208113, IMG submission 185598) | Marine microbial communities from Southern Atlantic Ocean transect - Knorr_S7_td_NADW_ad_2505m_LV_A (SPAdes) (version 2) | ecosystem: Environmental > Aquatic > Marine > Oceanic | place...
ATCTGCACGAATTTCTTCATCCCGTCGACTGTGCCGAGTAGCCGCGTCACACCCATATAGCCGTCCGGCGTGAACGGATCGTGCGGGTGACATGCCATCCGAACCTTTGATTCTTCGGCTACCGGGACTGCACGCTCAAGAAAATAGTCGATGCGTTCCCAGTTTTCATCGACGCCGACAACGCCCGCAATCGTGGGAGGATCGTCCTGGTTCATCTTGGCCCACCGGAATGTCGAGTTCGATGAACCGCCGCGGCCCAACTCGCGCTCGGAACGCGGGATGCCGATGATGTTCATGTTGTACTTGATGGCCGGAATCCCGACCTCACCGCACATGCGGATGATGTTCTGAATCACCTCGATCTCGCGGTCGCGCTCGGGGCTCTTGCCGAGCATGATGTTCGGTGACTGGGAAGTATCGAGCGGCGTTGAGGAAAGAGGAATCTGCACCATGTCGAGCGTGATGCCGTAGGATTCGAGCTTCTCCCTGTGCCGCGCCAGGTCGTCTTTGGTCCAGGTGCGTGCGTCGCCGGGAGGGTCGGAGCAGACGTTCACAACGCCCAGTTGCGCCCACTGTTCAAAATCTGAGTCGTTTCGTGCGCCTACCTGCGTTCCTACGTACATGAATCAAGCCTCCGGTGCTTTTCTGGCTGCAAGCTCGCGGCAGGTTAGCACCGAAGGAGCGGCCGGGTGTTGGCTCACCCAGTAGAAGCGGTGGAAATTGCGGAATTGATCGCATCTACGTTCGCCACTCGGCTCAACGAGATGTTTTCGGGACCGGTGAGCAGGGCGTGGTCGTTGATCGGTTTTTTACCTGTCAGCAATTCCGCAGCGCATTCGCCAATGTCGTAAGCATCAATTGCGCCGATTTCACCGGTACCCGCGGGTGCCTCGAGCGTTATTTTCGAGTTCGTACCGGTCGAATCGACCTTCAGGAGCGAAAAGAAATTTTGCATGAAGTAGTGGGGGCGAAGAAACGAGTATCCGATGTTCATCTGCCTGATGGCCTTTTCGATTTCGGTGTGTGCCACCGACCAGTTGTAAGGTCGCTGGCCCGCATCGCTGGCCGAGAGTTTGACGATGTGATCCACGCCAGCACCGACAGCCGCTTTTGCCGCGTCGATCTCCTGCGCAACCTGTCGATCACCGTCAGTCGATACCAGAAACATGCCCTCGCACCCGGCCGCCGCTGCCGCAACGGTATCTGGCCGGTCGAAATCGCCCAGCATTATATCGACGCCCATGCCGAGCAACGCTAGGCGACCTCTCTCGAGGTCCCTGACCAGCGCCCTGACACCCAACCCGCGAGCCACCAGCGATCGGGCTGCCAGACCGCCAACAAGGCCTGTCACACCGGTAACGAGGACAGTCATTCGGCTTCCTAAATCGTAGAACTCGACCTGCGCACCGCGTCGAGCCACCCTGCGTAGAGATTCGTTCGATCCGACTCGCTGATCGCGGGCTCGTAGCGTGCCGATGCCTGCCACAGCGAGTTGATTTCGTTTTCCGACCGCCAGAGCCCGATTCCGCGGCCTGCCAGGAAAGCCGCTCCTAGCGCAGTGGTCTCAGCGACGCTCGCCACCTCGACGGGACGGTCGAGGATGTCGGCCTGGAACTGCATCATGAACGGGTTATTGCTCTGGCCCCCATCCGCCCGCAGGGGCTGGCTTGAATTGGTCCGCCCGCCCTCCATCGCCCCGACTACGTCCTTGACCTGGTAGGCGGTGGCTTCGAGCGCAGCGCGCACGATGTGGTGCTGCGAAGTGCCGCGCGTCATGCCGGTAATCGACGCCGTTGCGTACGGCTGCCAGTGCGGAGCGCCGAGGCCCACAAATGCCGGCACGAAGTAGACACCCTCGTTCGACCCGGCCATCAATGCCATGTCCGATGTCTCTTCAGGATTCGAGATTATTCCGAGTCCGTCGCGCAGCCACTGGACCGTCGCCCCGGTCACGAACACTGAGCCTTCGATGGCGTAGTGCCTTTTAGAACCGACCTGAAAACCCAGTGTTGCCAGCAATCCGGTATCGCCGGGTCCTGACTGTTGAATCGGCGGCGTTGAACCACGGTTCGCAAGCACAAATGCTCCTGTGCCATAGGTGCACTTGATCTGGCCGTTCCTGAAGCATGCCTGCCCGTACAGCGCGGCATGCTGGTCACCCGCCATTGCCGTTATCGGGATTTCGGCACCAAACACCGATTTGTCGGCTGCGCCAAAATCGTCGGCAGACCCGCGTAACTCGGGCAGCATGGTTTCGGGGACGTCGAAGAGATTGAGCATCTCGGGGTCCCACTGCAGGTCGTGGAGGTTCAGCAGCATCGTGCGAGAAGCGTTGGTGGCATCGGTCGCGTGCACCGCGCCGCCGGTCAGGTGCCAGAGCAGCCAGGTATCGACCGTTCCGAAGCAAAGTTCGCCGGCCTCGGCCCTCTGCTGGCCGTTCGGGATCGTCGTCAGTAGCCACATGAGTTTTGTGGCGCTGAAGTAGGCATCGACCACGAGACCCGTGATCTGCCGGATATCCCGGGCATGTTCGCCACGGCCGATGTCCCCGCAGATCTCGGCGGTCCGCCGGTCCTGCCACACGATCGCGTTGGCTAAGGGCCTGCCGGTCGATCTCTCCCACACAATCGTCGTCTCTCGCTGGTTCGCAATGCCAATCGCCGCGATATCACCCGGGGCGAGGCTCGCGCGCGAAATGGCCTGTTTGGCCACGCTTACCGCGGCCTCGGCTATCTCGATCGGGTCGTGCTCAACCCATCCTGGCTGTGGGAAGTGCTGTGAGAGCTCGACCTGCGCCGATGCGACGGGAGTTGCGGACGAATCGAAGACGATTGCCCGGGTTGACGTTGTTCCCTGGTCTATGGCAAGTATGTGTTCTGGCATCGAGGCCGTACTTTACAGACTCGGAGGGCCAATAGCCGAAAGCACGATGACGCAGTCGGAGTGGGCCCTTCGGCCCAGATTGTGACCGGGAATTACCCTGTGAAACTATTCCATAGCGATTCATCATGAGCAGATTATCAAGACTACCGGCGTTGTCGTTGTGGCGCTCGCGACACTTTTCGCGGGGTTCGTAGCATCTTGCGCGTCGAGCGAATTGCCTCCGATCGCGGATGCTCCTCCTTCCGCTGCTGCCGAGCAGGCTGAGAGTGAGGATGGGCTGTCTGGCTTATCGAGTTCAACGGGGGATACGAGTCGGCCCACAGCCACCAGCGGCCCGACCGCAACTCCGACCCCGGCGCAAGATCCTGTATCACCGACGGTAGTTGCCGAAGTCGACCCAACCGCGACCCCGGTGCCAGCTGTCGTGACCGCTGTTTCGTTTATCGAACTGCAACCAACCCCGGATCGCCACGCATCCAGCCCACCTCAGGAACGTACCGTGGCCCAACGCGTCTGCATATCGAGACCGACGATGACGGGCTCGAGATTTACTACAGGCTCGACGGATCGAGCCCAACAGCACAAAACGGGACGAAGTACGAAGGCCCGTTCGACATATTTGAAGACGCGACGGTAACCGCGGTGTATCTGAGTGCTGATGGGGTTGCCACCGGGAAGACGGTCGCAGAGTATTCGATTGAAAAGCCGCCACTCGATGCGCCATTAATTACGCTGGACAATGGTGTGTACATTGGCGAACAGGCGGTAGAAATCTGGAACATACTTGCTGTCCAGACGGCAAGTTGGGACGTTTGACTACGTCGGCAGGTCAGATCGCGACCTGCAATCACGAATTCGCGATCATATCGGTTCGGGTTACACCCGATACTGGTTCGCAGGAACGACGACCGCGCTCGAAGCTTACGTCTTCGAGTGCCGTTACTTCCACATGCGTGGTGGATCCCTCAGATTGGACAACTTGATCCACCCGGCAATTCCGGTAGATTCATGGGCTACATGCCCGGTGTGCAGGCTTTAGATCGGTAACAAATCATGCGCGGCGGCGGTTCGGTCAGCTGTGAAACTCTGACCCAAATAATGTTCTGGAACGCAGATCGATTTGATACCACTTATTCGGCGGGCTACCCATCAAGAATCCCCGCCAGCTCTTCCATGTCGTCTTCGGTGAGTTCCCACTCGGCTGCTGCTGCGTTCTGACGTATCTGGTCGGGGGTGCTGGCACCGGCGATCACCGAGCCGACGGATTTTCGGGCGAGTATCCAGGCGAAAGCCAGTTCGACCATCGAGTGGCCGCGTTTTTCAACGAATACCTGGAGTTGTTCGAGAATATCGAAGTTGGCGTCGGTCAGGCGCGTGCCCTGCGCAGCCGGAGTGAGCGCGAGCCGCGTGCCCTCGGGTACCGCCTTGCCCCTCCGGTACTTGCCGGTGAGGAACCCATGGGCCAGCGGGAAGTAAGGCAGGGTGCCGAGCCCGAAATGCTCGCAAACGGGCAGTACGGCCCGTTCAACTCCTCGTTCAAGCATCGAGTATTCGGGCTGCGACGAAATGAACGGCACGAAGCCGTTGTGCCTGGCAGCCCACTGGGCATCGGCAATCCGCCACGGAACGAAGTTTGAAAGGCCGATGTATCGCACTTTTCCATCGCGAACCGCATCGTCGAGAGCGCGCAGGGTTTCCTCGATTGGTGTTTCGGGGTCCTGCGCATGCATTTGGTAGAGGTCGATGTGATCGGTCTGGAGCCGTTTCAGCGAACCCTCAAGCGAATCCATAACGTGCTTGCGGGAACCGCCCTTGCCGTGCGGGCCGTCTTCCCACTGCATCCCGAACTTCGTGGCGAGCAGGGCCTCATCACGTCTGTCAACGAGCGCCCGCCCGATGATTTCCTCAGAATTTCCGTGCGAATAGATGTTCGCCGTATCGATCAGGTTGATGCCTTCGTCAAGGGCCGCGAAAATAACTTCCCGCGCCTCTTTAAGCTCCATTCGGCCGCCAAAGTTGTTGGTGCCAAGGCCGATTACACTGACTTCCAGGCCGGAGTTTCCGAGGTGTCGGTATTTCATATTGTTCGATTTTCCGATTTTGCTACTTTGGTCAACGAAGCCCGCCTGTGACGGGAATACGCATATGATCGCGCCAGTTGAGTTGCGACGCTGATTATAGTTGGCACCAGCAAATGTAGTTACCAGCCAGCTTCCGAATTCGAAAACCAGCTCCTGCCAGGTAAAAGATGACACTCGAACAACTGATTATCGGACTGATCCGCATCGCCGGGTCGCTGCCAGTACTGCGCTGGGCCCTCGTCGGTGCGCTGATCGCAATCGTGGTCGATTTCTCCGACCTGTTCTTTATGGCCGTAATCGACCTCGGAGGTTTGGGCGACTACCAGGCGTTCGACAAGTGGATCGACCTCGTCTACATGTTTGGCTTCCTGTGGGTGGCGAACAGGTGGAGCGGGCCCGAGCGAACTGTGGCCATCGGACTATTTGCGTTCCGGATGATCGGCTTCGTGGTGTTCGAGATTACGGGTGCACGCTCCGTGCTGCTCGTGTTTCCGAACGTGTTCGAGTTCTGGTTTGTGTTCGTTGCGATCAGACTGCATTACTGGCCGGGCTACGAGATGACACGCCCGCGAATTGTGAAGTGGCTCGTGGTGACGCTGGTGCTGAAGATGGGACAGGAGTGGGTGCTGCACGGCGGCCGGTACCTCGACAGCTTCACGCTGTTCGAAGCAGTCGATGCGATCTGGGATTTCGTGATTTTCTGGTCGTAGTGGCTGGGCCGATTCGCGTGTCGCCGTGTTACATGCCCGTCACGCAGCCACTGCCTGCTGGGCGAGGTCACTCAAGCCGGCCAGAATGCTTGCAAGAGACCGCTTCACCATCTCGTCCGACAGCGCCCCTTCAGAGTCGAACCGCTCCATCGCGCTGCCGACGGTCAGTTTCCGCTCCAGAACTGTTGCACCGAGTCCCCTCACAATATTTTTGGTCATTTCGGGCCGCATTGGCATGTGTAACACCGCCACCGATGATCAGGGCGTCGAAGTGCTGAGCCGCCGCTAGTTCGATCGCCCCTTCGACTGTCGACGAAAATTTACCGTCATATCCAGCTTCACGAAACACGTCGATCATCCGCGCTGCAATGTGTTCGGGATTACCCAGAATCAAAGTTGTTGCCTTCGGGTGATTGGTGTGATTCCGATCCCATTTTCAACTCCATAAATTAGTTAATGTGCTAGCGATAACACTGATCAGCAAACCGGTCAAATCTGCCTGCGTAAGCTGCCGGAGTGCGATTGCATTCCCCCTCAACCTAACCTTCTCCCTGAGGAGAAGGGATTACTTACCCGAACACACTCCTGCCGGTCCTTAAACAAACCACGTCTCGCGTGTCACCAGACGAGGGCATCGCCTTCTCGTCGTGGGTCTGCGGCGGCGAACAGGGTGCCGTTTTCGAGATTCACCTGGATTGCCCCCACGCTTCCCGCGCCGCCCCACATGCCGGTCGATTCGACCGGGTGGCCGCGCTTCGCGAGGCCGTCAATCACCGCATCACCGGCCCGGTCTTCGATCCAGAGCGAGTTGGCATCGCGTAGAAGGGCATAAGAATTGGTTCCTCGCTGGTTGTGCGTCCAGCGCGGTCCGTCTATCGCCTCGGCCACGTTCAGGCCATAGTCGAAAATGCTGGTGACGATTTGCGAGTTTGTCTGGACCTGGGTATCGCCCCCTGGGGTTCCGCAAACCAGTTCCAGCTTGCCGCCCCGCTCGACCGGTGCCGAGAAAACCATGACCGGGTTCATCGTATGGCGTACTCGCTGACCGGGGTTGAGGTAGTCGATGTGATCGGGGTCGAGGTGCCAGTAGGTCATCCGGTTGTTCAGAAGAATCCCTGTCGAACCGGCGATGACGCACGACCCGTACGAAGCCTGGATGCTCTGCAGCTCACCAACTGAATTGCCCCAGCGATCGACAACACAGAAGTGCGTGGTATCGGGTCCCGGGCTGTGAAGCCGACCACCTATCCGATGTTTTTTCGAAGGGTCGGGCGAGCGGTCCATAAACGACCAGGGATCGCCTTCAACAGGGTTTTCGGCAGCCCGGTCTAGGTCGATGAGTTTCGCTCGTTTGGCAAGGTATTCGGGATCCAGAAGGCCCTCGATGGGTACATCGACGTAGTTGGGGTCCGCAAGAAATGCCTCACGGTCGGCAAATGCCAGCTTCTTTGCCTCGATCATCAGGTGAACGGACTCGGGCGTCATGTACCCGTGCTCCTGAGGATCGAACTGCCCGAACATGGCGAGTTCTTGCAGCAGCACATGGCCGCTCGAGTTGGGTGGCGCTTCGTAGACCGTTCTGCCGCGGTAGTCGATCGATATCGCATCCTGCCACTCGACCCTGTGTCGCTTCAGGTCTTCGTAGGTGAGCAGGCCGTCGTTTTCTTCCGAGTATCGGGCGATATCCCTCGCGATATCGCCCTCGTAGAAGGCATCCCGGCCCTGCTCGGCAATGAGCCAGTACGTGCGTGCCAGGTCTGGGTTTCTTCTCAGTTCACCGGGTTTCAGCCACTGTCCGTTTGGGGCGAATACCGGGGAGGAGGTTGGAGAGCTCCGGAGCACCGGATTTCCCGCGGCCTGGCTCGACTGAAATTCCGAGACAGGAACGCCGTCTTCGCAGAGCTCGATCGCAGGTTCAAGGCACTGCGCGAGCGGGAGCGTTCCGTACTTGCCGTGGGCTGCGAGGAGCGCATCGAGGATTCCCGGAACCGATGTGCCCAGAATCCCCGTAACCGGAATGCCACCCGAATATCTTTCGGCGGTAGCCGCGAGCGGGGCGGCACCGGTTCCGTTCACCACGTCGATCTTGCGGTTTTCGACCATGTGCACCATCACGAACCCATCGCCGGCAATCGATGAGCCCTGTGGCTCTGCGGGTCCCAGTGCAAACGCCACGGCAATTGCGGCGTCGACCGCGTTGCCACCCAGATGGAGTATCCGCATCCCCGCCTGCGCCGCCATCGTGTGGTTCGCGACGACTGCGCCCTTGCTGCCGACCTTTGGAGGTCGATACGCTTCGCCAATCATGCCGTGGGGAGAGTGACTACTGTCCAATCGCGGGTTTTCCTCGAATTGTCGAATGTAATTGCTGAGACGTGGATTGCGTCGAGATGAGCGGAAATTTAACGGCGGCCAACCAGTTTCGGGCAGTCTAGCAGAGCACATTCGGTAGTGATCCAGGATAAAAACATATCCATTTTGGGTCAAAAAAGAAACCGGAAGATACGGGCTGAACGGGTCGAAGTACGCTGACAGCTGCAGCGTGATCGCCCGATTAAGCGCTCTCGCGATCAACTACGGGAAGATCTGTTGTTCGTCCTCGGAGTAGGGCAGCACGAACCCGGCATCGGCAAACGCAACCCACACCAGGTCCATCACCCGGGCGATCTCAGTCTTTGCGGCATCGGGAATCTTGCATGTCGATGCGCGGAAGCAACTGCCGGAGTAGCTCAGTTGAATCTGATTGAACGAACCGCACGCCTGGACGATCGCCTGGGAATACTTGCCAGCCGGGAGTTGCGACAGGTTTGCAATATCGCAGGGGCCACCGACGAATGAAACGACATTCCATTCAAGTGGGCCGGTAGCTTTGGTCATCGTTCGTGCCTGGGTTGCCAGCCAGGGTGCGATCTGGCTCGGGACGCTTGCACCGAGCGCGCTCTTGTTCGACTCGTTTCGGTCCTTCTGCTCTGCGAGCGCGTCGAAACCCTCGCGCGTGGTGGTCACCCAGCCCGGTGCAAACGGGGCCACGACAACTGCGGTTGCAAGTAGGACGAGCAGCATCACGGTGACCATCGACGGGTTGCGGAGCTCGCGCTTAAATCGTGCTCTGCGCGAAGTGTCGTTAGTGTATGAAAAGTCCATCTATCGAGTGGTACCCGGACATGCCTGGAGACCGGATAATTCAGCCAAAAAAATAAGGATTGAGCAGCGCGCGGGTTGGGCGGGTTGATACTGAATAAATCGGAGATCGCAATTCGATGCCGCACACAACTATACGAATGCTACGCCCGTACAGGGGCGACGGGTGCGTGAATTCATGACAGGCGCGGGGCTATCTATTTATGTATCTGACCGAGATCATCGGAATAGGGTTGCACGAGGTTAGCATCGGAAAATGCCACCCTCAGGCGTTCCATCACGTCCTGTAGTTCAACCACCGCCTGCGCGGGAATGTGGCAGGCGGACGTCTCGGCGCAATCGGCGGCGTACGTCATCTGGATAGTGTGCAGGCTCTCGCAGGCGATTCGAATCGCGTAGCCGTACTTCCCGACGGGCAGCTGGTCCATGTGCTCGGCGAGGCAGGCCCCGTTCGTGAACGAAGTGCCCCGCCATTCGATTGGAACGTCGGCAGTCTTCATTCGTTCAGCCTGCCGCCTCAGATAGGGGAATATCCAGCTTGCCGCGGTTACGTTGACGAACTGGCGCTGCCTCGACTGTTGAACGTCGCTCCAGTTTTCCCTGGCGTTACTCGAAACACTCGGGTACGCGATGGCGACCGGTATCGCCACGACGATAAGGGCAATCAGCATCACCGTGCGCATCGGTGGGTTGCGCAGGTGCCTCCTGAGGCGGCTCTTGAGTGAATTGTCATTGGCCGGGGCGGTGATCCTGGCAAGACCGGGGTGCCGAACGCGAAATTTGTCGGCTTTTCCTTCGGAATCAGGCGTCGGCGAAAAACGAGAAAATTTGCTCAAATGTAAAAACCAGAAAACTAGTACGGATCGACCCTGAACTCGGAAATCACGTCCTCGTTGAGTTCAAACCCCAGGCCGGGCCTGTTGGGGACTTCCATTGTCCCATCGTCCGATATAACGAAATTCGGTAGCAGTAGGTTTTCGATGAGCGGTGAGGCCGGGAAGGCGATTGGAAACTCGAAATAAGGCATGTTGGGTGTGATCGCGGCCAGGTGCAGTTCTGCCGCAACGCCAACCACATGGCACCAGGTGTGAGGGATGCAGAGTGCGCCAAAACGGTACGCGTCCTCGGCAATGTTCAGTATTTCATGCATACCGCCAGCCCGCACTGCACTTGGCTGGACGACATCGAGCCGTCCCCTGCGGAGGAGGTCGGCGAACTCGTGACGAGTACTAAATCCCCAGTCGCCAACTGCAATTCGGACACTCGTGGCTTCGGCCAACCGGCGATAGCCCTCGATATTGTCGGCAGGCAGCGGTGCCTCGATAAAAAACGGCTTGAACCGCTCGATCTCTTCAATGGTGCGCAGCGCCTGGCCGACATCGCGCCACCGGTTCTGGACGTCGATCATCAGGTCGCGCTTTGGACCGATTACCGACCGCGCTTTTTCGATTACTGCAATATCGGTCTCAACATCGACGTTGCCGAACTGGCCCGGCCACTCCTCGATTTTTACAGCCTTCACGCCACGTGATATCGCGATATTCAGCCGTTCTTCCAGTTGTTCGAGGTTTGCGCCGGGCGGATAGACCGTCGCATACGGTGTAACTCGCCTGAGTGGCTCGGTATCGCTCGCGGTAGTTGCGAACGACCGCCAGATTAGCTCGTGGACCGGCCTGCCCTGCGCCTTTCCAGCGATGTCCCAGAGCGCCGTTTCCACCGCGCCAATCGCGCCAATTACAACTCCCCTGCGACCATATACGCCGGTCGAGTTGTACATCTTTTGCCACAACCGTTGCACCTGGGTCGGGTCTTCTCCGATCAACAGCGCTTCGAGCCCCTGCGACGACCTGATGATTCCGTCGATCACAAGACTCGGTGCCTCGCACTGCCCGATACCGCTAACGCCTTCGTCAGTGTTGACCCGTACTACGGCCAGGTCGTACCCGCCGGTACTGGCCGGAGAATTCCCGGCTTCGCTTGGGGTATTGACAGTTTCGAAAGAGGGGTTCCACGACGTTACGGTGCCGTCGGCTTCGTCCCGCAGGGCAATCGTTTCGATACTGGTGATCTTCATGGTTGGGTCGAAAACTTTGAGGGAAAGCCCGGCTTCAGGGCAGCTCGACTTCCTTCACGCCTTCTTTGAAATGGTCCTGGAGCCTCGCATACTCCCCGCGGAGCTCTTCCCTGGGCTCCCAGTCCTGCCCGTACCGCACCCCGAGTACGCCCGCCTGGAGCATTTCCTTCGTGCAGCCGAAGCAGGGACGCCACGTGGTGTAAAGCAGCGAGCCCTCTACTGCGATGCCGAAACGCGCCGCGGCCAGCAGTGCGTTCTGTTCAGCGTGGACGCAGATGCAGAGGTCGTAACCGGTCCCCGACGGGTATTCCTCGCGGTTGGCACACCGCTCGCAACCGCCTTCATCGCAGTTGATCGTGCCACGCGGCGTTCCGTTGTAGCCAGTCGAAACAATGTGACTCTCGCGCGCCAGAACGGCACCGACGTGACTGCCCTTGCAGTTGGCCCTGGCCCGTACTCCAACGGCGATCGACATCATGTACTCGTCGAAATCTGGTCGTTTTTGTTTCGACTCTTCCAACCTTGATGGTCCTTGTGTTTGCGGGATTTTTTACGGGCGGTTCCGGTGAGGGCCAGCAAGATCGAGTACTGGTCACTGCTCGTATTTCGGGACTGATATGGAGGGTTGAGCAGCCTGTCCACTGCTATCCTAGCCTTAGTTTGAACGCTATGCGCCGGGTGGTGGCCCGTACATATATATTTGCTCGCACCGACTCACCTGTACTCGCATTTGCCTGAATTTCGATGACATCAACTTCGTCCCAGTCCGACGCACTCCCAAATTCGCAGGGCAGATTTGGCCCCTACGGCGGGAAATTCGTACCAGAAACCCTGATGGCGGCGCTTGCCGAACTTGAAACCGCGTATGACGAGGCGCGACAGGACGATTCGTTCTGGAGCGAGTTCGAGGACCTTCTGAAAAACTATGTTGGCCGGCCGACGGCGATGTATCACGCCAAGAACCTGACCGAACAACTCGGCGGGGCGGAGATTTACATCAAGCGTGAAGACCTGAACCACACTGGCGCCCACAAGATCAACAACGCTATCGGTCAGGCGCTGCTGGCGAGACGGCTGGGTAAAAGACGCATCATCGCCGAAACCGGTGCTGGCCAGCACGGTGTGGCGACGGCGACGGTCTGTGCGCAGATGGGTCTTGAGTGCATCGTCTACATGGGTGAAGAAGACATTCGCCGCCAGGCGCCTAATGTGTACCGGATGCGCGAGCTCGGAGCGGTGGTCGAGCCGGTGAGTTCAGGCAGCCGAACGCTGAAAGACGCTATAAACGAGGCGATTCGCGACTGGGTTTCCAACGTCGAGACCACCCACTACATCATCGGTAGCGTCGTCGGCCCACACCCTTACCCCAAGCTGGTCCGTGACTTTCAGTCGGTAATCGGCAAAGAAGCACGAGAACAGATCGTCGACATGGCGGGCCGGTTGCCAGATTATGTTGTGGCCTGCGTTGGTGGGGGTTCAAATGCCATTGGAATCTTTTCAGGGTTTGTGAACGATCCGGCAGTGGGACTGGTGGGTGTGGAGGCTGCAGGTGAGGGCCTGGACGGTCGTCACGCGGCGACGATGTCGAAGGGTCGACCTGGAGTGCTGCACGGCTCGCTGAGTTACCTGCTGCAGGATGAGCACGGCCAGGTGATCGAAGCGCACAGCATTTCTGCGGGTCTCGACTACCCGGGCGTCGGGCCGGAGCACAGTTATCTGAAAGACACCGAGCGCGCCAGCTACGTTTCGTCCACCGACGAAGAAGCGCTTTCAGGGTTCAGGTTGTTGAGCCGTTTGGAAGGCATAATCCCCGCGCTCGAGCCGGCCCACGCAATCGGTTACATGATGAAGTGGGTGCCGACCCTGCCAAAAGACCAGGTCGTGCTGTTGCTGCTGAGTGGTCGGGGCGACAAGGACCTCGACACAGTCGCCGCGGCTTCGGGTGTGGAGCTTTAGCCCCGGCTCAATCCTCCTTAGCCCGTGACGGTCTCTTTACCGGTACTGCCCCTGGCGATGTAATCCCAGTCGTACTCGGTGCCAAATCCAGGGCCGTCCGGGACCTCTACCATGCCGTCTCTGTCGATGCAATCCAGACGTGTAACGTTCATGTTCTTGTAGATGGGCGGATTGAAGTCGGGGACGTTGGGGTGGACCCACACTACTTCGTAGTAGTTGGCGTTCTTGACCGCGGCCATAAAGTGCAGGTTTTCCGGTCCGGCTGTGTGCGGCTCGATGTCCATGCCGACCGATTCTGCGGCATGGGCCAGCTTCATCGTCCCCGTCAGGCCCTGCTGGCCCACATCGCCACGGATATAGTCAGTGGCCTTCTGCAAAATCAGGTCCATTCGCTGCTCCATTGTCTTCACCTTCTCGCCTTGCAGGAGCGGTGTCCGGATCATCTCGCGCAGCCGGGCGTGCGACCATGGGGTCCAGCCACCGTCCGAGTAAGGATCCTCGTACCAGAAGAAGCCAGCCTCGTCGCAAGCGCGGCCAACCTTCAGTGCGTCAGCAAACGTCTGGTACCAGTTGAATGAGTCCAGCATCAGGTCCATTTTCCCGCCCACGCGATCTCCGAGGGCGAGCACCGCATCGATGTGGGTTTGAACGTCGGGCCAGACAAATGGATGAATCTTGAAAGCCTTGTAGCCCATTTCGAGGCATTGCTGCGCAAAGTCGGCATATGTCTCCGGGTTGGAGAGGGGGCCTTTGACCGCGCCGTCGATGGTTGAGGCGTAAGCGGGAACCTTCGTGCGATATCCGCCCAGCAGCGCGTAAACCGGAAGGTCTGTCATCTTGCCAAGCAGATCCCAGAGGGCGATGTCGAGGACGGCCATCGCGGGTCCGTTTTTGCCGCGCTGGTATTGTTGCTCCCGATCGAGTGGATTGGTGCCGATGTATCCGGCTACTGATTCAGCGACAGTTCGGAGGTCCACGTTCCAGCCGGCGTACTCACCAACCGCGCCGTTGTCGGCGTAGATTTTGATGCCACCGCCCGTACCGGGTTGCGGTGCTGTCGGGGTCGTAGGAGGCCTTGTGGAGGATGAAGGCCATGCCCTTTACGTCCCAACTAAAGCCCACGATTTCGATCTTTGTGATTTTCGGTGTGCCGGCCATTGGAACTCGCTCCCCGCAAGATGTTGTGGCGGCAGTGTACGCTCCGACCGATGGGGTCCCGCGGTGCTGGTGGGCTGAGGCGATGGGTGGTGGGAAGAGTCGCGGACAAAGTTATTCGGCGGCGCGACGACCGGTGATAGCCATCCCGCGCACTTCGGGTTGATATCGGGAGGGGTGGCAATGCGGCTGCGACTCACACTGCGGCCAGGAAGTACGCCTCCAACTTGTCCAGACAGCCGTTCCAACCAGCGCTGTGTTCGTCCCGCCTCGTTTTCACAAGTATCCGTTCATGCAAGATCACAACTTCGGTCTCTGTTCCGTCCCGATTGAACGAAACCGTCACTTGCTCCGGCTCCGCGTCACTACCCTCGGTCGGCCACGTGTAAACGAGTTTCGACGGCGGCTCGATACTCAAAATTCTCCGACGATGAAAACGACCTGGCGTCGGGCAATTCATTACCCAGTCGGTATCGACCCCCGACTGCCAACTACCGCTCTGCCTCCGTACACCACCACCCTTTTGTCCCCCACCAAGCCAATAACTGCTCTGGAGTTGTCCACGAGGCAAAAAGTCGTTCCGGGCTGGCTGCGATTCGGTGCCTGACCTCGAGCCGCATATCCGCATCGGTCGTCATTCGCTGGGCTCCATGTGTTTTGCCAGAACTTCAAGCGTCTCGTTCCAAAATGTACGGTAGTGCGCCAACCAGCGTTCCGCTTTCCGCAGTGGAGCGGTATCGAGTGAGCACCGGTGCACACGCCCTTCGATATCACGCTGAACAAGTCCGGCCTTCTCGAGCACCCTGAGATGCTTCGATACTCCGGGAAGGGACATAACGTGCGGCGTCGCTATCCAGCAGGAGACCGATTACGAATCTGCACCAGATGCCATTTACCAGGTCCTCACGGATCCCGGTAAATTCAGTCAGATGACAGGCGGTGTGCCCGCTGAAATCGACCCAAAAACCGACGGAGAAATTTCGTTGTTCGGCGGTATGGTCGTCGGAATCAACATCGAATGCCTGCCTGGCGAACGGCTGGTCCAGGCATGGCGCCCGGCAAGCTGGGAACCTGACGTCTACTCAATCGTCCGCTTCGAGCTAAAAGCCCATAACGGTGGAACAAGAGTCGTGCTCGATCACACCGGATATCCAGAAAATGAAAGAGAACACATCGACAAAGGGTGGCACGACAACTACTGGGAACCAATGCGCGATCTACTCTCATCCTGAGCAAGGTAGGTCTGTCACAACAGTCGGCGCCCTATCCTGATGGTAGTTGTTGCCATCGAAAATCCGCTTTGCCGAACGTGAAGTCGGCGCGGGGCTTCGATCAGCGGTAACATCTGCCCATCCGTACGACACCGGACCCATTCAGGCTTCGCGTCCCCGTATGTCACAACCATCCATCTCGCTCCCAGGCCCGCTAAGCGGAATTCGCGTTCTCGAATTCGGCAGCTTTGTGGCCGGACCCTGGGCCGGGCAGTTGTTGGCCGATATGGGTGCTGACGTAGTCAAGGTCGAACCGCCGTCAGGCGACCCCTGGCGACATGCCTCACCGTTTGCTCCGAACGAAAGCCGGGTGTTTGTGCCGCTGAACCGTGGCGTGTGGAGCATCTGCCTCGACCTGAAGCAAGAAAGCGGACGGGCGGTGCTCAGGAGGCTGATCGAATCTGCTGACGGCATTATTTCGAACAATCGCCGCGACACCGCGCTCAAACTGGGCATCGACTACGAGACCGTTTCGCGAATCAATCCTCAACTCGTTTACGTCGACATAACCGCCTACGGCTCCGAGGGGCCCAGGGCCGACATGCCCGGATTCGACCTGATACTCCAGGGCTACACCGGTGCTGTCACAAGCGAAGGCAAGATCAGCAACGGGCAGCCGGAAGTCGTCTGGTCATCGTCATACATCGATTTTTCGACCGGATATGCGGCGGCAAACGGCATCCTGGCCGGGATTATCGGGCGGGGCAAAACAGGCAAAGGCCAGCTCGTTTCAACGAGCCTGCTGGGCAATGCCATCGCCATGCAGACGCTGCGAATAGCCGATATCGAAGGCATCCCTGCTCCTGCGAGGACATGGCATGAGGAGGTCTATCCCGGGCTGAAAAAACGGGGTGCGAGCTACGAGGAGATACAGATTAGTTACCAGCAGGCGGTGAGACCCATGATCTACCGCTGCTACTACCGGGCCTACAAGACCCTCGACGGGGGGCTGACGCTCGGAACGCTTGCCGTGCACGCACGAGCACGGCTGCTCGACGTGTTCGGACTCGAAGATCCCAGGGTTACCGACCCCGAATACGATGATTCGACACCCGAGGCGACCGAGCTGGGTCTGCGCCTGACACGGCAGTTCGAGGAGATTTTCGCTGGCAAGACGACCGATCACTGGTTCAAAGAGCTTCGGGCGCACGATATTCCGTGCGAGCCGGTCCGTTTCGTCGAAGAAATGATCACCGACGAACAGGTGCTGGCAAACAATTACGTGATCGAGCTCGAACACCACACCGGGCACAAGATCCGGACATCGGGACCTGTGTTGCAGTTCGCGGACGGCATGCCCGAAGCAAGGTCGTCGCCGGCGCTCGGTGCCCATACCGACGAGGTCCTCGCGGATATCGGTTACAGCCCGGGCGAGGTTGCGGGACTCCGGCGCGACGGCTCGGTCAATTAGCGCCTGAAACGACGCCAATATTCGTCGCTGGCGTAGTCTGTGCACACGCCTGGTACAGGGGATCCTATTTTGTGGCCATTTTCGCGTTTAGAACGTCAGTTGCTATTCGTGCCCGAACGCTCGTTTCGGGGTACACCCGAGCATGTCGGGCTCGCGTTTGAGGATATTTTTCCAGTGGCGTCAGACGGTGTTAAGTTGCACGGCTGGCACATACCCGGGAAATCGACGAAGGTCGTCTGGCTGATATTTCACGGAAATGGCGGGAATATCAGCGTTCGGCTCGACCAGTACGCCGAGATCAACCGTCGTTACGGGGCCTCGGTGGTTGCTATCGATTACCGGGGGTACGGTCGCAGCGAAGGGGTACCTTCAGAAACTGGTTTCTATGCCGATGCGCTTGCCGCGTACGAGCTCGCGTGCGAACTTCACCCCGGGAAGCAAATCGTCGTGTTCGGCCGATCGATGGGCGGTGCCGTGGCCGCCCAGCTGGCAACCGTGACCTCGCCAGCAGTCCTGGTCCTCGAGGCGACCTTCTCTTCGATCCTCGATATGACCCGTGAACTGGCCCCCTGGACACGGTTTCTCCCGATGGGCCTCCTGCTGAAAACGAGGTTCGACACAGTGGGTTACGTATCGAACAGCACTGTGCCAAAGCTGATCTTCCACGGCGATTCTGACAGGACTGTCCCGCACACGAGCTCCGCGCGCATATTCGCCGCGGCCTGCCCCCAGAAAAAACTACACCTCATCCCGGGAGGCGATCACGATGGGCTCGATCTCGTATACCCGGCGGGTTATCACGGCATTCTGCGAGAGTTTCTGGCCGAGCATGGCGCGCTCTAGTGCCGGTGCGAAGTGGCTTTTCCAAAATACACTCATCCCTTGGGGTGAGGGGCAGTGCTCGTCGGGCCGTTGAAAAGCGTTCGGCGGGATCAGGACCCCAGAGGTGCGTGTGGCCCTATGCCGAAGGGTCTTTTGACTCCCACAGTTCGGTCTAGTTATCTTCCGGGTCATAGACCCACGTGAACTTGCCATATGGCTCTTCCATTCGCTGATCGTCGATCCTCACACCTGCCTCGCGCAATTTCTCCACGGCGAAATCAAAATCGTCCACCCTGAAGTTCAACATGAATGGCTGGTCCATACGGCCGAAGTAATCAGTGTCCGGCGGAAATGGCGAGAACACCGTTGGACCGCCTTCTTGCATCCAGGGGGGCCGTCTCCCACCGCCGGGATGCCAAAATTATCGCGGTACCAACGGGCCAGCGCCTCGGGAGCCTCTGACCTGAAAAACAGTCCGCCAATGCCTGAAATGGATACGGTTGGGCTGTCGTCTGTCGTCTGTCGTCTGTCATTTGGCCTGTCCTGTTGGTTCTGAACTAGTCTGGCGCTCCAGATTCAAGTAAATATACTCATTCGAGGGTTCAAAAATTGGGTATTCGAACCTGAATCACTGATATCGGTCATGTTGACCGGGTGTGCCAGGCGAACCCGCCTTCAGCCCCGTGGCTGGAACGGCTTGCCGTGGACACCGGCGTCGGACACCGGTCGCGACGGGCGTTTTTTACCGAACGAAGGGGTCGGTCCGGTAGGTCGAAACTCATCGAGGACCGAGATGGTGACAGGTTCCAGTAAAATGCCGTCGTCGCGATGTTTCGCAAGATTGTCGAGTGCAACATCGGACAACCCGGAACGCGGTCGGCGTTCCTCCGGAAACTTCCTCAGGCAATCGCGCTGCCCGACAAGCGCCGGTCGTGGTGTGGCCTTGCTGCAGGCGTGCGCCCAGGGGCACATGTAGGCGATGCACAGCGTTGTTTCGCCTACCAACGGCGAGCCAGCGATCGAAAGGCCAATCCGCGCCATAGCCGCGCGCTGGGTCCGAAGCAACTTTCGGTGTCGCTTGCTCCTCCAGCTTCTTGGCAGTCCAGGCATGTGCCTACTTTCAAATTTCTAACAGTGCGCGATCTTGCATCGCGGCGCAGCGCGGGTTGCGACCGATAAATCGTTACATACCCCGTTGCCAACAAGCCACACCCGTGTCACCTGCGCAGGCGTAATCTACACGGAGGCGTGGGCGGAATTCATCCGCTCAACGCACTTACCGCATGATTCTCAGATAAATGGCCATCCCGACACTACGAGTTGGGACACAAAGGCAGAATTATTGGCAGCTCCAAAACCGAACCTTGAACCTGTAAACGTTCCGAAATCTGCCCTGGAGGAAATGTTCAGGCACGCACGCGAATCGTTCCCGAACGAATGCTGTGGTTGGCTTACCGGTGGTAGGGAATCGAATACGGCTGGCGGGGTGCGGCGTGCCGTGAACGCCTATGAGCCCGACCTTCACCCGACTGCAAAGGACCGAACGGCTGAACGAGCTTTCGTGATATCCGACGGTGACCTGCTCGAACTCAACCGCAGCCTCGACGACGACGTTCGGCCCCGCATCATCTACCACTCGCATCCCAACGGTCGGGCATATTTCTCGCCGACCGACCGTGCAAATGCACGTGACCCGTGGGGCGAGGGCCCGGCCTACCCGGTGCAGCAGATCGTTATCGGAATCGACAGTGCGCGGGTGGTCGAAGCGCGCCAGTTTGCGTGGAGCGATGAGGCCGGCGATTTTGTCGAGATAGCCCAGTACGAGGGGTTCGACATCTAGCGCTCGGTGATAAGACCGCCGTTTACGTTGATCGCCTGGCCGGTAATGTATCCGGCCCTCGGCCCGGCCAGAAAGCCGATCATTTCGCCCATTTCATCATCGGTACCAACTCGTCCCATCGGAATCGCCGCCACGCGCGCTTCCCACCGGTCGGAACGTCCCATCGGGTCCATCCTCGATGTTTCAGTCAGTCCGGGGCACACGCAGTTCACTGTGATGTTGTGGGTCGCCATCTCTTTTGCGAGCGCCTGCGTGAAACCATCGACCGCAAAGTTGGCCGCGTTGTAGGCGCTTGCGTTCGCCTGCCCGCGTTTACCCATTGCCGAGGAAAGGTTGATGATCCGGCCTCCATCGCCCTGCTGGACCATCACCCTGGCAGCGGCCTTAGAGCAGTAAAACGTGCCCATCAACTTCACATCAACCACTTTTTTGAAGACATCGGTCGGCAGGTCGAGAACGGCGACCCTGTCCTCGCCGTAGGGCGCGGCGGCGTTGTTCACGATGATGTCGATTCGCCCGAACTCGGCGAGCGTGGCATCGATCATTTTCTCGACATCGTCTTCGTCGGCAACGTTTACGATCAGCGGTAGTGCCCGAACGCCGTGAGCCTCAACCTCTTCTGCTGTCGACTGGATATCACGCCACCCCGCCTGTTTTTCGTCATCCGGGAAGGTGTCGGGGTCCCTGCCGGTGCCGGTGATCACGACGTTTGCACCCATTCTGGCGAGTACGTTTGCCGTGCCGCGTCCGATCCCGCGCATGCGCCCGGCGCCGGTCACGATCGCGACTTTACCGTTCAGTTCACGCTGGGAGAGTTCGGAATTCGGGGGGCTTGTCATAGGATCATTCCTTAGTTGCCACGGACTACGTTCAAGAGATCGGCCTATTTTGCACGAATCAACCCGGCTACATGTTGTAAGCGCCCGGCATCAAAGGCAACAGGTCCATGGTCGCGCGAGCTGGCCGGTCGGTCAGTGTCGCGTCGAGGGTGACGAGAAGACGGGCATCGCGAACTACGGTAATCGTGATAACGGTGCCGCTCGGGTGGTCGCGCAGGAAGTCGGTCAGATCCTGTCCGCGGGTAATCTCGGTGTCGTCGAGTTGAACAATAATATCGTCGAGGGTGATTCCAGCATCGTCTGCCGGTGACCCCGGTGCGATGACGGTTACGCCAAAGCCCCATTCGACCGGCAGCCTTAGCGCCTGTGCCAGCGCCCGGGTGATATCGACCCCTCCGACACCCAGGAAGCCCGGCGGCGGTACCGGTCCCTGTGCGATCAGGTATTCGGCAGCGGTCCTTGCCGCGTTGATGTTGATTGCAAAGCCGATCCGCTCACCAATCGCGATCTTTGCCGTATTGATCCCAACGACTTCGCCATACGCATTCACCAGTGGACCGCCTGAATTTCCTTCGTTTATCGCGGCATCGGTCTGGAATACATTGGTGAGATCGCCACCCGATTCGCCAATAATCGTCCTGTCGAGCGCACTCACTACGCCCTTGCTAACGGTCGGACCGCCATCGAGACCCAGGGCGTGACCGATCGCCACTACGTCTTCACCGACTCTGAGCTGGTCTGAATCGCCGAACATTGCCGGCGTGAGACCCAACCGGTCGACCCGTATGATCGCCAGGTCGAGCAGCGGGTCGCTCCGGAACAACTCTCCCTCGGCGATGGTCCCGTCCTCGAAGGCAACGGTTATGGCGCTTGCGCCACGCACCACGTGCCAGTTGGTGAGTATGTGGCCGCGATCATCGAAAATTACTCCAGTACCGACGCCACGTCCGCGCTCCAGGCTGACGGCGACCTGGACTACCGACGGGGTGAGCAGTTCGACGAGTTCAGGAGTCGTCAGAATGCCGGTACCGCCTGACGTTCGTTGAGATTTCTGGGACGCGTCGGTTGTCCCGCCCGAATCGGCCCGTTCTTCGTCCGTAGTTGCCGCGGCGCAGGCTGCAAGAACCAGCGCCAGCGTAAACGCCAGGAGAACTGCAACGGTGAGTATGAGGCGTGGTCGAAGTGTCATATCGAAGGAATTCTGAGGGCCGGAAAGGCCGAAATCTGTTTAGCCAGCGTATCAAGCGATGGTGTAGGTTGCTCCATGCAGTCTCCATTGCAGCCCGTCGGCCGGGGCGGACTACCGCGTTATCCGGCGAGATTGCTAATAACTACGAGTATCGAATAATCGCGACTGAGTGCCCGTAGGTTCGGAGCATCGGGTGAATTACGCACAGGATTGAGAACGAAGCTGAACCTGATCGGGCTAATAAAAGGTCGTGCAAGTTCCGACCCTAAAATAATCGTCGGGCTGATGGTCGGCGCGTTATTCGCCGCTGCGACCGCGGCTGGAATCCCGCAGTATGGGCGCTCTCTCGAAATCGTTTCGATGCGTGCCACTGTTGCCGATACCGGGCCGTACAACACGAACGTTCACATATCGACGTCGTGGGTGCCGTTGACCGAATCGGACCGTGTGCGCTCCGATCAGACAGTATTGACCGCAGTCGATTCCTATCTCGGCGATCTGGTGATCGACTCGGTTCGCCTCACGAAAAGTCGCCTTCACTGGTGGGCCCAGCTGGGCGAACCACTGCGGACGGACGACGATGCCTCACAGGCTACGTTTCAGTACATCGAACGTCTCGACGAACACGTTGAATACGTAAAGGGCGTTGCGCCTACCGACAGCAAGACGGAAATCGATGGCAAAACCGTCATCGAAGTGGCGGTTTATGACGACCGCGCCACTTTTCTGCAGATCGAAGTCGGTGATGTTATCGATGCCCAGCCAGTTGATCTTGGCACCGGGACTGTCCGAGCGCGGGTGACCGGAACATTTGTGAAGTCCGTCCCGGACGACGTTTTCTGGATGGGGTTTGACCGGGCGTTTATCAGCCCGGACATCGTAGGTCGTGAGCAGCCGCTGATCATGTTACCTTCCCGCAATTCGATGTTCTCTGCGGTTGCCGAAACGAACTCGGGGCTCCCCGCTACGTACGACTGGTTTCTGATCACCGATTCTGTGTTGATGGCGGACATGACGATCGATGAACTTGAGATTGCTTACGCTGAATTGACCGCCGATCTGGACGATTCACTGGCCCGTCCGTTTGTGATCACTGAAATGATTGCGCGGCTTGATGCCATGAAACAGCGGGCCTTGTTCGGGAGCATTCCGTTGCTGTTGATGGCACTGCTGGTTCTTGCCTGTGTGGGCTTCTACCTGACGATGACCGCCGGGTTGCTGGCGCGGAGGCGGATCAGCGGGTACATGATGATGCAGACCCGTGGCTTCAACGTTAGTCAGCAACTAAAAATCCATGCAGTTGAAGCCGCGATTGTTTCGGTTCCAGCTGCGTTAGTTGGACCCCTGCTATCGCTCGCGGTCATAGCGGCGCTGGGTTATCTTCCGGCCTACAGGGCGATCACTGATAACCACGCGATGCCTATCGAGCTGGCCTTTTCTGGCTGGCTATGGTCGTTTGGAGCCGCAATCGCGACTGCGACGGTGATCACGACCGCGTCTTCCTTCTGGGACAGATCGACCCTGGCGACATCTCGGTCGTCGGATGCACGCCCGATCAGTGCGCCGTGGTTCCAGCGCTACTATGTAGACGCGTTCCTGGTCGGTCTGAGTGGAATTCTCTGGTGGGAAATTGGTGCGCGAAACGGTGTCATAGCTGCCGAAAGAACTGGCGAATTTACTCCCGACCTCAGCCTGCTGGCGGCTCCAATCCTGATTGTCGTGGCGAGTTCGTTGGTGGCCCTGAGAATCTTCCCGGTGTTGACGCGGGTTGCGGCCCGAGTCGGTTCTCGCTCCAACTCTGCGGCCCTGGGTTTCGGGCTCGCGAGCGTTTCCCGAAGGCCTTTTTTTCATGGTTGGCCGATGCTGGCCTTCGCGCTTGCAATAAGTACCGGGATCGTCGCCGGTTCGGTCGTATCGACACTGGAGCGCTCGACCAACGAGCAGGTGCTTTACAGTACCGGTGCCGATATTCATGTCACCACGACAGGCTCGACCGGGCAGGTGGGCGGAGAGCAGCTGTCGCGCGTGCGAGACCTTGATGCGATTGAAGTTGCCACCCCCGTCCTGCGAAGCGATGCGAGAGTTGGCACCACTTCGAGCGGGACGGGTTTTACGTTACTGGCGATCGACCCCATAGACTTTCAGCAGGTCGCATGGTTCCGGGACGACTTCAGCGATTCCGATGTCAATATCACTCAGCTTGTCGACAGGTTGGCGGTTCGCATACTGCCGGAGCCGATTGAGCTACCACCCAACACGACCGAAATTTCGCTCTGGACTAGGTCGGAACCGGTAATCCCAAACCACCAGATCTGGATAGTGGTCAGAGATGGGATTGGGGAGACTCAAACACTGAGCCTGGGTGAAATGCAAGATGGTTGGTCGCTGGGCTCGGCGAATTTTTCGAGGGTCATCGAACCGGTCGAGATCACATCGATTCAAACGTTTCTCAGGGTGGGTCCCGACAGCGCCAAGCCGGTCGAATTGTTGATCGACGACCTGATCGCGACCACGGTAGATGGAACTCAGCACATGGTCATCGACTTCGATTCGCCGGGGCTGTGGCGAGGGCTTCCGACCGCCGAGGGAGAAGATACAGGATTCACGATTACGCCTGAGCCCCCTGGCATTTCCGGAATAATCGAAGGCGATTCGGGAATCGGAGTCGGCAATATCTCGCTCGGACGAGGGTCGAACCAGGGAGTTCGGGGAATCTACCGTCGGGCCGTCGACCGCCCAATACCGATAATTGCCAGTGCGGATTTTATGGTCCGGACCGGGGTCGGTCTGCGGCGACCGTTCACGATTAACGTGCAGGGCGGGCTGGTGCCGGTCGAGGTGATCGAACGGATTAACTATTTCCCGACGATGGATCCCACGCGCGGGCCATTCGCGGTTGCCGACGTCGATGCGATCGTCGACTTTGTCGAGCTGCGGGGTCGGAAGAAGTTGACACCGAACGAACTGTTCGCCAGCCTGCGCCTACCCGATGCGACGGAGGCTGAACCGCCGGCCGATATTTCAGAGAGCGTCCGTAAAATTTTCAGACTTGCGTATGTCGAATCGCGGGCGGATCGGATCAATGACACGTTTGTCGATCCGGTCGCA
>Ga0208113_1000323_pt1 | contig 24458 bp, 22 predicted proteins | sample Knorr_S7_td_NADW_FD_185598 | JGI IMG/M metagenome (GOLD analysis project Ga0208113, IMG submission 185598) | Marine microbial communities from Southern Atlantic Ocean transect - Knorr_S7_td_NADW_ad_2505m_LV_A (SPAdes) (version 2) | ecosystem: Environmental > Aquatic > Marine > Oceanic | place...
GAATACCACCTCAGCGAAACCTCCCGGATTGTGAATGGAAAACACCAGGATTGGAACTTCGTTCTCACGCGCCAGGGCGATGGCCGAGGCGTCCATGACCCTTAAATCCTGGGACAGGACCTCTTGATAGGTCAGTTTGTCGAAACGCTTGGCTTTTTTGTTCTCTTTTGGATCCGAATCATAAACCCCGTCAACTTGCGTTCCCTTGAACAGGGCATCGCAATTCATTTCCACGGCCCGCAACGCCGCCGCCGTGTCGGTGGTGAAGAACGGGTTGCCGGTCCCCGCCGCGAAGATCACTATTCGTCCCTTTTCCATGTGGCGGACGGCGCGGCGACGGATATAGGGCTCACAGACGGTAGCCATGGGGATGGCCGATTGCACCCGTGTTGGCACTCCTAAGTTTTCAAGGGTACTTTGCACCGCCAAGGCGTTGATCACGGTCGCCAGCATGCCCATGTAATCGGCGCTGGTGCGTTCAACCCCCTTGGCCGTCGACGATACGCCGCGAAAGATGTTGCCGGCGCCCATGACCAAGCAGATTTGCACGCCTTGGTCATGGACGCCTTTGACCTCATCGCATATCCGTTCGATGGTGTCCGGGTCGATGCCGTATTGACGGTCCCCCATCAGGCCCTCTCCGGAGAGCTTCAAGAGGATGCGCCGGTATTTGGACGTCGATGGCATGATCGTGTTCCGTTCTATTTAAACATTGTATACCAATGGCTTAAAGAGTAAATGGGGCCGTCAGTTAGGTCACCATTGACCACCATCGGCGGGGTTCGGATACAATTCCAGCCGCCCTTTTCATTTGCCGATGGCGGTGGCGACTTCGGCGGCGAAATTTTCTTTCTTCTTTTCAATGCCCTCGCCCAGGACGAACAAACCGAACGCCGATACGGAAATTGCCGACCCTGATTCCTTGGAAGCCTGTTGCAGGACATTTTCGACCTTGGTTTCGCCGTCGATGACGAAGGTCTGATCAAGCAGGCAGACTTCTTCAAAATACTTGTGCATTCGGCCCTCGAGCATCTTTTCGATGATCTCTTCGGGTTTTCCGGTTTCACGTGCCTGTTTGGCAAGGAATTCACGTTCACGTTCGACCGCCGCCGGGTCCAAGCCGTCGCGGGAAACGGCCAAGGGCTTGATCGCCGCCACATGCATGGAAATCTGCTTGCCGAGGGCGTCTAGCGTTGTCGCATCGGCTTCCGATTCCAGCGCCGTCAACACCGCGATCCTGCCCAGCCTGGGGGATAGGGAATTGTGTACATAGGACGCGATAATCCCTTGGCTGACCTCGATAACCTGGACCCGGCGCAACGACATGTTCTCGCCGATAGTGGCGATCAGGTGGGTCAATTGTTCTTCGACCGTGCGTTCGGTTCCGGGGTAGGCGGCGGCCTTCAGGGCGTCCAGATCGCCGCCCGATTCGAGGGCCAGGCCGGCCGTCGTTTTGACGAATTCCTGGAATTCACCGTTGCGGGCAACGAAATCGGTTTCGGCGTTGACTTCGACCAAAGCGCCGGTGGCGCCGTCGATGGAAACCCCGACCAGGCCTTCCGAAGCTATCCGGCCGGCCTTCTTGGCCGCCGCCGACAGGCCCTTGTTGCGAAGCCAGTCAATCGCCGCCTCATGGTCGCCGTCGGTTTCGACGAGCGCCTTCTTGCAATCCATCATCCCGGCGGCAGTCTCCTCGCGCAGCTTTTTGACCAGGGCGGCGGTGATTTCCGTCATCTTAACCTTCTTAGTTAATAAACGCCTGTAACGTTTTTAAATTACTGTATAAATAATCAACCATAAACCCTAATCCTGGGTCCGGGATTATTTCTTGTCCTTTTCTTTTCCCTTGTCGACGTCATGCTTTTTTTCCGCCTTCGTCATCATCCCCCTTGGCCGCCGGGGGATCTTTTTTCGCCGTTTTTTCGGGTTCGGATTTTTTCGTTTTTGCCGGTTCTTTTTTCTTCGCCGGGACGGGTTCTTTCCTGGTTGCCGGCTTGTCCTTTGTCGCCGCCGGCTTTTTGGCTTTTGTTTGAGATTTCTCTTCGGCCTTTTGTTCTCCCTTCTCTTGCGCCTTCTCCTGCGCCGTCTCTTCAGGTTTCTTGGACTTGGCCTCTGGCTTTACCGGCTGTTTGACCTCGTTGGGCAGTTTCTCCACCGGGCCTTCGGGCGATTCGCCCAAATCCTTGCCGGCGCTGGTCACTTCCTGCTGGATGCCGTCCAGTACGGCGCCGACCATCAGTTCGCAATAAAGGTCGATGGCGCGGATGGCGTCGTCGTTGCCCGGCACCGGAAAGTCGATTCCTTCGGATTTGCTGTTGGAATCGATGATTCCGACAACCGGAATGTTCAACTTATTGGCCTCGGCGACGGCAATGGCCTCCTTATTGGTGTCGATAACCATCAGGATATCAGGCAAGGCACCCATTTCCTTGATGCCGCCGAGCGCCCGTTCGAGCTTGACCCTCTCCCGGGTAAGGCCAAGAAGCTCTTTTTTGGTCAGGCCAACGGTTTCCCCCGCCAACTGTTCGTCGAGGTCCCGCAAGCGCTTGATGGAATTTGAAATCGTTCGCCAGTTGGTCATCATGCCGCCGAGCCAACGGTGATTGACGTAATACTGGCCGCACCGTTTGGCGGCTTCCGAGACTTTGTGCATGGCCTGGCGTTTGGTGCCGACGAACAGCACCCGCCCACCGGCGGCGGCGACGTCCCGGACGGCGACCATCGCCTGATGCAATAGCGGCACCGTCTTCTCCAGGTCGATGATATGAATTTTGTTCCGGACCCCGAAAAGATACGGCGCCATCTTCGGGTTCCAGCGCCGCGTGTTATGTCCGAAATGAACGCCAGCTTCCAAGAGCTGGCGCATGGTAAAGGCGGGAAGCGCCATGGTCTTTATCCTTCTCCGGTTCTACCTCCGCGGACTTGGTCCTGCCACTAGGCCGGACACCGGAACGGCGAGTTGACGAATTGGCGTCAACCACCGTACGTCCGCGTGTGAAATCGGCGGAATTCATAGCTTTTAGGGCCGGTGAATGCAAGCGCAAATCTATTGGCCGGCCCCGGCGCCTTTAGAGTTCCCGCGCCTCGACGATGCCGGGAACGGCGCGCACGGAATCCAGGAATTGGGGCGACACGGTGTACCCTTCCCGAAGCTCCACTTCCACTTCGCCGCCGTCTTCCAGCCGTGTGATAAGCCTGACCTGCCCCTGCCCCCGACGACCGGTGGCCAAGACCTCGCGCAAGGCGGCCAGGGGAGCTTTGGAATCGACGACAATCGCCAACCCGGCGGCGGCCCTGGCGGCGTTCTCCAGTGGTTCCAGTTCCCGAATCTGGAAGCGCCCGTTGTCGCCGTCGAACTGGGCCCGGATGAAGAAGGACTTGCCGAGCACCAGGTTGGCCCGGTGGGCGGCAAGGGTCTCGGAAAAGGCGACGGCCTCGAAGTTCCCGGACAGGTCCATGAACTTCAAAAACGCGTAGCGGTTGCCTTTTTTTGACGTCCGTTCGCTGATCGCCAACAAGGTCCCCGCCATGCGCCGGGGGCCCGGCTTGCCGGCGGCAACGATGTCGGCGTGGGCTTTGACCTTCAGCCGTTTCATGGTTTGCGTGAAGTCATCCAGCGGATGGCCCGAAAGATAAAGACCGGTGGCTTCGAATTCCTCGGTCAAGCGATCCATTTTCGGCCAGTCGGGAATTTCCGGCAAAGACTCCGCCTCAACGGCCCCTGCTCCATCGCCCCCGAACAGCCCCATCTGGCCGCTGTCACGTTCATCGTTGGCGATGCTGGCGTGGCGGAGCAGCATCTCAATGGCGTTGAACACCTGGCGCCTGTTGGAACAAAGGCTGTCGAAGGCCCCGGCCCTGATCAGGTTTTCCATCTGGCGCTTGTTGACCGCGTGGGGGTCGAGGCGTTGGGCGAGGTCGAACAGGTCCTTGAAGGGGCCGTTGGCCCGGCGTTCCCTGACCAATCTTTCCATGGCCGCTTTGCCAACGTTCTTGATCGCCGCCAGGGCGTAACGGATGGCTCCCCTGTCTCCACCGTCGCTCCTTTCGACCATAAAGACGGCGTCCGAGGCATTGACGTCCGGTCCCAAAAGCCCGACTCCCATTTGCCTGAGTTCCTGATGGAAGATGCTCAATTTGTCCGTATTGCCCATTTCCAAGGTCATCAACGTGGCCATGAATTCAACCGGGTGGTTGGCCTTCATGTAAGCCGTCTGGTAGGCGACCAGGGCATAGGCGGCTGCGTGGGATTTGTTGAAGCCGTAACCGGCGAATTTACTAACCTGTTCGAAAATATCGTTGGCCTTTGCTTCGGGAACGCCCTTGCTGACGGCGCCGTCGATGAAGGTCTGGCGCTGTTGCGCCATCTCAGAGCGGATTTTCTTGCCCATGGCCCGACGCAGGATATCGGCGCCGCCAAGCGAATACCCCGACAGCTCCTGTGCGATCTGCATCACCTGTTCCTGATAGATCATGATGCCGAAGGTTTCCTTGAGGATTCCTTCGAGCGTCGGATAGAGGTAATCCGGCGCTTCCTTACCGTGTTTGCGCTTGATGTAGCTGGGGATGTTGTCCATCGGCCCCGGGCGGTAAAGGGCGACGACGGCGATGATATCCTCGAAGGTATCGGGCTTGAGCTTCTTCAAAACGTTTTCGCGCATGCCCGACGATTCCAATTGGAACACCCCGATGGTGTCGCCCCGCCCTATCATTTCGTAAGTCTTGCGGTCGTCGAGGGGGATGCTGGCGATGTCAAGGTCGTGGCCTGCCTGGCGAACCATCTTTTCCGCCTGTGCTAGCACGGTAAGGGTCTTCAGTCCTAGGAAATCGAACTTCACCAGTCCCGCCATTTCGACGTATTTCATGGAAAACCCGGTCACCGGCATGTCCGAGCGCGGGTCGCGGTAAAGCGGAATCAAATGGTCCAGCGGCCTGTCGCCGATGACGACGCCGGCGGCATGGGTCGAGGCATGCCGGTAAAGGCCTTCCAGTTTCCTGGCGATATCGATCAGCTTTTGGACCGCCGGGTCGTCCATGGCCATTTTCCTGAGCTGCGGTTCGGCCTTGAGCGCCTCGTCCAGGGTCGGCGGGTTGGCGGGATTGAACGGCACCAGCTTGCAGATCTTATCGACATAGCCGTAGGCCATTTCCAGGACCCGGCCGACGTCGCGGAGCACGGCCCGGGCCTGCAGCTTTCCGAAGGTGATGATCTGGGCCACGTGGTCGCGCCCGTATTTTTCCTGGACGTAATGGATCACCTCGTCGCGGCGGTCCTGGCAGAAGTCGATATCGAAATCCGGCATCGACACCCGTTCCGGATTGAGGAAGCGTTCGAACAGGAGCCCGAACCGCAACGGATCGAGATCGGTGATCAGTAGCGCCCAGGAGACCACCGAACCGGCGCCCGACCCACGCCCGGGGCCGACGGGGATGGCGTTCTCCTTCGCCCAATGGATGAAATCGGCAACGATCAGGAAGTACCCCGGATAGCCCATATCGACGATGATCTTGAGCTCGTGATCGAGGCGCTTGCGGTAGGGATCGGCCACATGGGTGCGCTCGTCCTCGGTCATGCCGGGTTGGAAAACCCGGGCTTCCAGGCGTTTCTCCAGCCCCGCCTCGGCCTGGCCCTTCAATTCCTCTTCCTCGCTCCGGCCTTCGCCGCAATCATAGGGCGGCAGGATGGGCGCCCGGGGCTCGACCATGAAGGCCGTCCGCTTGGCGATGACCAGGGTGTTTTCGACGGCTTCCGGCAGGTCGGCGAAAAGCGCCCGCATTTCGCTGGCCGATTTGAAACCGTGGTCCGGAGTCAGCCGGCGTCGGTCGACGGCCGAAAGATAGGCCCCCTCGGCGATACAGATCAGGGCGTCGTGGGCTTCGTGCATAGTGGCGTCGGTAAAGAAGGCTTCGTTGGTGGCCACTAGCGGCAGGTCCATGTCGTAAGCTAAATCAACAAACGCCGGCTCGGTGTTCCTTTCCTCTTGCAGCCCGTGACGCAAAAGTTCCACGTAAAGCCCGCCGGGAAAGACGGCGGCGAGTTTTGCGAGGATCGCCCGGGCGGCATCGGCCTGGCCATCCAGCAACTGCCGCCCCACCGGTCCCTGGGGTCCGCCGGTAAGGGCGATCAACCCCTCGGCGTATTCTTCCAAAACCGCCATGGGGACCTGGGGGTCGGCGGCTTCATCCAGATAGGCCTGATGCATCAGTTTCATGAGGTTATGGTAGCCGGTTTCGCCCTTGACCAGCAGCACCAGTGGATCGGATTCGGACGCTTGTTCCGAACTGCCCTGGGCGACTTCATGGACTCCGTTTCCCCGCCGTGGCCGGTCGCGGGTGAGGTTCAGTTGGCAGCCGATGATCGGCTGCACGCCGGCCTTGGCAGCAGCGGTAGAGAATTCCAGGGCTCCGAACATGTTGTTGGTATCGGTGATCGCCACCGCCGGCATTTCCCTGGCCCGGCACAGTTCCAGAAGCTCGCTGATGGGGATGGCGCCTTCCGAAAGGGAATAGGCTGTATGGACGCGCAAGTGAACGAAATTGGCATTGGCCATGGATGAAGGATTCCACAATGAGGGAATGAAGTCACCATATCTTGTGTCATGACTTTAAGTTATCCACAAGAAATGCTGATTCTGTGGATAAACTTCAAAGTGCGGACATGGAAGCCGTATTATTGGATGGAAAGTAGAAATCCGTCGGGGCCGGGGCGGTTTCAGGCGTCCACTAGGCGCCCCTCTTCCAGGCGCACCACCCGGTCCATGCGTGACGCCAGTTCCGGATTGTGGGTGCCGACCAGGGCCGCCAGCCCGGCGCCCTTGACCAGTTTCAACAGCACGTCGAACACGTCGGCTGCCGTCGCCGGATCCAGGTTGCCGGTCGGCTCGTCGGCAAGAAGCAGAGTCGGCTTCGAGGCCAGCGCCCTGGCGATCGCAACACGCTGCTGCTCGCCGCCGGAAAGCCGCGCCGGGCGGTGCTTTTCGCGATCTTCCAGCCCCATCCAACTGAGGATCTCTTTGGCCCGCTCCCGTGCCTGGCGGCGGCTGAGGCCCGATATGATGCCGGTAATGGTGACGTTTTCCAGGGCTGAGAATTCCGACAACAGGTGGTGATACTGGAAGACGAAGCCAAGATGATCGCGGCGCATGGCCGTGCGGGCGTCGTCGTCCATGCCGTTGCACGATTGCCCGCCGATGGCGACGTCGCCGGCGTCGGGCGGTTCCAGAAGCCCGGCAATATGAAGAAGCGTCGACTTGCCGGCCCCCGACGGCCCGACGAGGGCGACGATCTCGCCCGCGTTGACGGCCAGATCGACCCCGCGCAGGATTTTAAGATCCCAGCGCCCCTGATGGAAGGTGCGTTTTACCCCGGTTAGGTCGAGAACCCGCTTACTCATAGCGAAGCGCCTCCGCCGGGTCCAAACGCGCGGCGCGCCAGGAGGGATATAGCGTGGCCAGGAACGACAATCCCAATCCCATCAGCACCACGGAGACCACTTCCGACGGATTGACGACCGCCGGCAGTTGCGACAGGAAATAAATTTCGGCGGCGAAAAGCTCGGTCCCCGTCAGCCCCTGAATCCATTGGCGGATGGTTTCGATGTTTTCGGCGAACGCCAGGCCGAGCGCGAACCCGGCCATGGTGCCGATGGTGCCGATGGAGGCGCCGGCGATGAAGAAGATGCGCATGATCTGTCCCTGGGTGACGCCCATGGTGCGCAGGATGGCGATGTCCTTCCCCTTGTCCTTGACCAGCATGATCATGCTGGAAATTATGTTGAAGGCGGCGACCACGATGATCAGCGTCAAAATCAGGAACATGACGTTGCGTTCGACTTGGATGGCGTTGAAGAAGCTGGCGTTGACGCGCTGCCAGTCATGGATGCGGACCTGGCCCTTCAAGGCCTTGTTGATGCGCCCGGCGACGGCGGACGCGTTGTCGGGGTCGGCGATGAAGACTTCCAGGTTGGAAACCGCGCCGGGTAGCTTGAAATAGATTTGCGCCGCCGACAGCGGCATGAAGACGAAATTGGAATCGTATTCGTACATGCCGATCTGGAAGGTGGCGACGACACGATAGGCCTTCATCCGGGGCACGGTGCCAAACGCGGTGGCGTTGCCCTTGGGCGAGATCAGGGTGATCTTGTCGCCGATCGCCAGCCCCATTTTGGTCGCCATCCGGGAGCCGATAATGACCGCGTTCGAGCCCTTGAATTCGGCGAAGGAACCGGCCTGGATGTTGTCGGCGATGATCTTGCGGCGTCTCAGGTCCCGGGGCCGGAACCCGCGCACCACCGCCCCCTGGGCGACGCCGTTGGCGGTCGCCATGACCTGGCCCTCGACCATCGGCGAGACGATTTTGACGCCTTCGACGGCGCGCATTTTTTCGGCGATCGGGTCGAAGGCGGCGATTTGGTTGGTTTGCCCGTAGACGCTCAGATGGCCGTTGATGCCGAGGATGCGGGTCAATAGTTCCTGGCGGAAACCGTTCATCACCGCCATGACGATAATCAGTGTCGCCACGCCGAGCGCGATCCCGGTCAGCGAGAACCAGGCAATCACCGAAATGAACCCTTCCTGGCGCCGCGCCCTGAGGTAGCGCATGGCCACCATCCATTCGAAGAAGGAAAACAAAACCCGATCCGTTCCTAATTAAGGCCGGTTCAGGGTCGAACGGACCCTTTCGACCCTGTCTGGGGGCGCGTCCCGGTAACGCCCGGCGTCGAACGGCGGTTCGGGCGCGTATTCGATGGCAAGCTGAATGGCCTTGGCGATGTCCTCGCCGGCGGCAGTGATGACCTTGCCATCGCGGACGACGCGTTGGTCGGTCGCCTGGGCCCCGAAAGCGGCCAGATTATCCATCGCCCGCCAATGTGTCGTTGCCTTCAGCCCCTTCAGCACCCCGGCGCCGCCGAGGATGAGCACGCCTGTGCAAACCGACGTCGTCCAGGTCGTCGTTTCGTGGGCGCGTGATAGCCAATCCGTAACCGCGCCGTCACCAGCCATGGCGTCGGCTCCCTGGCCGCCCGGCACGACAAGGATTTCCGGTTTGGCGACATCAGCGAGAGCATAATCGGCAATCATGGCTAGACTTTGGCCTTTGGTGCGGACTTCTCCTTTTTCCTTGGCGACCATGCGGATTTCCGCCCCCGGAAGTTTGCCCAACACCTCGAAAGGGCCGATGGCGTCCAACGGGGTAATGCCGTCGAACAGAAGGAAGCCGATTTCCATGAGCGTAAAGAACCCCTAGCCCACCAGCTTTTTGACAGCGTTTTCGGGGATCACTTCCTGGCGTTCGCCGGTCGCTCGGTTCTTGACCTCGACGATGCCGTCCTTCAGGCCCTTCGGCCCGACCACCACCTGCCACGGCAGGCCGATCAGGTCCATGTCGGCGAACTTGACCCCGGCGCGGCCTTCGCGGTCGTCCATCAGCACGTCGACGCCGGCATCAATGAGTTTTTGGTAGAGGTCATCCGCCGCCCCGTCGCAGGCGGAATCCCCGGGCTTCAGGTTGATCAGCCCGGCCTTGAATGGGGCTACGGATTGCGGCCAGATGATGCCGTTATCGTCGTGGCTGGCCTCGATGATGCCGCCGACCAGGCGCGACACCCCGATCCCGTACGATCCCATTTCGACGGTCACGTCCTCGCCGTCAGGGCCGGTGACGATAGCGCCCATGGCGGCGGAATATTTCTTGCCGAAATAGAAGATGTGGCCGACCTCGATGCCCCTGGCGATGACAAGATCTTGGCCAAGAGTTTTTTCGATTTCCGGGTCGCGGCGCTCGTCGGTAGCGGCGTAGTTTTTCGTCATTTCGTCGACCACCGCGTTGAGGTCGCCGTCCGGGTCCAAGTCCCATTTATTCAGGTCCATGTCGATGAAGTCCTTGTGGCAGGCAACTTCGCTTTCGCCGGTGTCGGCCAGGATGACGAACTCGTGGCTCATGTCGCCGCCGATGGGGCCGCTTTCGGCCTGCATGGGGATGGCGGTCAGCCCTAAGCGCTTGAAGGTCTTGAGGTAGGTGACGAACTGCTTGTTGTAGGTGGCCTTGGCGGCCTTGAAATCGAGGTCGAAGGAATAGGCGTCCTTCATCAGGAATTCGCGCCCGCGCATGACGCCGAAACGCGGCCGAACCTCGTCACGGAACTTCCACTGGATGTGATAGAAATGCTGCGGCAGGTCGCGGTAGCTCTTGACCGCGTCGCGGAAGATCTCGGTGATCTGTTCCTCATTGGTGGGGCCGTAGAGCATGTCGCGGTCGTGACGGTCAGTGATGCGGAGCATTTCCGGCCCGTAGGAGTCATAGCGGCCGCTTTGGCGCCACAAATCCGCCGGCTGGATGGTCGGCATCAACATTTCATGGACGCCGATGGCGTCCTGCTCTTGGCGGACGATCTGCTCGATTTTCTTCATCACCCGGAACCCAAGCGGCAGCCACGAATAGATGCCGGCCGACGACTGGCGGATCAGGCCGGCGCGCAGCATCAGCCGGTGCGAGACGATCTGCGCCTCGGACGGCGTTTCCTTTAACGTCGGCAGGAAATATTGGGACAAGCGCATGGCCGAAAATCCTAACGTCGGCGGCCCGGAAGGGGGCGCCAAAAAGGAGTATGGAGTGAGGGAGAATTTAGGGAATGGCTTGGGCCTTGTCCATGGCGGGGGTTATTTCCCGCCTTTGAGGATGGAACGGCAGGCTGCGGCCAGGGCGTCCTGGTCGGGGTCGGTGAGCGATTGACCGTTGAAGGTCAGGGCCCCGGTCTTGATGTTATAGCGCACCTTGCCGACGGTCATGTTGAGGCCGGCGAATTTTTGCGCCTTCCGGTTGGCGGCGATGAGCGCCGTGTTGGAGGTTGCGGAATCGCTGGCGCTGGTGGCGGCGCTGGTGGCCGCCGTGTCGGCCGCCGTTGCCGACGTGGCGAGCGCCGCCTTGCTAGTGTCGCTTCCGGCCGCCGTCGTTGCCAAGGACGCCGTGGTGCTGGCGGCCGTGGACGCGATCTTGGCGAAAGATGCCTTGTCGGCGGCAAGCGTCGCGGCATCGGCCGAATCCGCGGCGGCGCGGGCATCGGCCGCGGCGGCAGCGATGGCGGTGGAATCGGAAGCCACGGTGGCGCTGATTGTGGCGGCGGTCGTGGAGGCGGCTTCGGCGGTATCGGCGGCGGCATCCAGGGTCTTGTCGAAGGGCGAGGCGTCGGCGGCGGCCCGGGCGCTGGTCGCGGCGCCGGCGGCGGTGGCGGCATCGGCGGTGGCGGTGGTAGAGATGGTTGCCGCTGCCGTGGCGGCGGCTTCGGCGGCCGTGGCGGCGCTTGCGGCGCTGGTCGCGGCGGTCGTGGCCTTGTCGGCAGCGATCACGGCGGCACTGGCGGCGGCCGCGTCGTCCTCGGGGCCGCCCAGGTATTTACGGATATCGACGTCGATGTTGAATTCGAACACATCGGGCAGCTTGAGCGGAACCCGCCCCCCAGCGTCGGCGGGAACCACCTTGCGGCCGCGGACGTCGACGCCGGGCCTGTAGGCGACGTCGGCGGACGCTGTGTGGCGGACCAGCCGGCGGCAGTCCTTCTTGGTGATAGTGATCTTGGCTTCCTCGGCGACGGCCGTGCCGGCGGCGAACAATGCCGCTAGGGCCGCGATCGCCAATGTCAAAAACACCTGCCGCATGGGTTTTCCTGACCTTTCCGAGGCTTTTGCCCGAGTCCTGTGCGGGGGCCTAAGATAGTGTTTTCGGGCTTTAAAAAGGTTTAACGGATAGATGGCCCGGATGGGTGATTTTAACCTTAATTCCGGCCAAATTACCATCGTATGCAGGGCCAAGAATCCTGGTGACGAAGGGAGTGGAATTCCCTAGAGTCCCCAGTGGCTATATGAATAACAATACGAACTCGGCCGAGTTTTCTCGTTGCCCGTGTTTTGGGAGGTAAAAAACAATAATAAGGATTTTTTAAACATCATAAACCCACTGAAAACTGGGCTGGGCAGGACCGGAAACGGTCTTGCCTTTTATTTTTTACGCTTATTTCTCGACAAAGACTTCCGCGTCCACACGCGACCAAGGCACAGGCGGCTTCATCTTGGCGATGCGTTTGTAGGTCGGGCAGTCCTGGTGGTGGGCGCCGGGCAGATAGCCGATGCACATCAGGAATTCGTTGACGATTTCCCCGCCCATGAACTTGAAGGTCTGGCGGAAAAGCTTCGTCCATTCGGTCCGGTTCCGTGGATGGTGGGCGGCGATCCATTCGGCAAAGCCACCGTGGCTGTCACGCAGCGCCATCACCCGGCCCGCGTTGTCGATGATGGAATTGACCTTGAGCCGGTTGCGGATGATCCCGGGGTCCTTCAACAGCCGCCCGACATCCCTTTTGCCGTAGGCGGCCACCGTGTCGACGTCGAAGTTATCGAAGGCCTTGACGGTGGTCGGGCGTTTCTTGAGTACGATCTCCCAAGACAGCCCGGCCTGGAACAGTTCCAGGGATTGTAATTCGAACAAGGCGCATTCGTCGGTGAGCGGAAAGCCGTATTCGTTGTCGTGATAGGACTCGTGGACCGGGTGCCCCTTGGCGATTTCGCAGTACCAACTCATCTGTTTACTTGAATCAACCCCCTTAGCTTTCAACTCGACGGTTAGCCCCTTTCCTTGCCCTTCTTGTCTCTGTTGCCGATCCCCTTCTTCTTACCCTTGCCCTGGCTTTTGGCGTGTTCGAGGGCCTTGTCGCTGCGTCCCCGATCGCCCTTATCAGCCTTGTCAGCCCCCTTTCCCGCGAAATCCGGCTTGCCGGCGAAGGCCGGTTTCTCGGCGGCGGTGCCGACGAGGAAAGCGCCGGCGACAAGGAGCGATAAAAGCAGGAAGGGAAGACGCGGCTGGGCAGGAATGGTCCTTTTAAACATAGTGACGTACCTCGCAATCAATATGGCGGTTCATTCGACGACATTGACAAGTTTTTAGCTCCGATGACGCGACGGATCTGTGATCGTGATCACAATAACGCCACGTCCCCTCAAACCCTGAACGAAATCACGCCCGATTTGATGACCAGGTAAACCAGCCCGAAGACCATGCCTGCGACCACCGTGGTGACGGCGACCTTGATCAGCATTCTAGGGTTTGCCGGCGCCCCGGAGTCATCCCCTTCCCTCAGGTCCTCGGGCTCGATGCGCCGCACCCCCCACGGCAGAACCATGAACATGACCAGCCACCAGATGATGGCGTAGGTGGCGAGTGCGGTGGCCCAATCCATGGTAGTATCCTTAAGCCTGTTCCAGTTCGATCAGGGTGCCGGCGAAGTCCTTCGGATGCAGGAACAGGACCGGCTTGCCATGCGCCCCGGTTTTCGGCTCGCCGTCGCCAAGCACACGGACGCCCTGGTCTTTGAGTTTGTCGCGGGCGGCGATAATGTCGTCGACCTCGTAACAGACATGATGCATGCCCCCGGTCGGGTTTTTTTCCAGGAACCCGGTGATCGGGGAGTCTTCGCCGAGGGGCTCCATCAGCTCGACCCGGGTATTGCCCAGGTCCACAAACACCACCGTCACCCCGTGCTCCGGCAGCGTCTCGGCCTCCGAAACCCGGGCGCCGAGCGTGTTCCGGTAGACCGCCGCCGCGGCGCTCAGGTCGGGCACGGCAAAGGCGATGTGATTGAGCTTTCCGATCATCGACCTTCCTTACCCCCAACCCGGAATAGATGCACTGTGATCACCGGGTTCTTGTCCAGACTCTTGCGGAAACTGCGCCGGACCGCAATACGAACGGCTTCGCGCACCGTTTCGTCGTCGCCCCGCTGCTTCGCCTTCAGTCCCTCGACGGCGGCCCGGGCCGCTTCCTTGGCCTCGTCGGTGATAGGGTCATCGCCCGATTCCAACAGGGCGATGGCCGAAAGCTCAGGCTCGGCGGCCAGCCCGCCGGAGCCGTTGAGGACCAAGGTGACGACGGCGGCGCCGTTATAGACGGTGCGGGTTCGGCTGCGGATCAACTCGCCGTCCATGGGCACCAGGCGGTTCCCGTCGGCCGCCAGTCTGCCGACGGGAACGGTGCCGGTGATTTGTGGCTTTCCTGGCCCGAGGCGGATCATGGCGCCGTTTTCGGCGGCGATGGCCATCGGCACCTGACATTCCAGGGCCAGCCGGGCGTGTTCCCGAAGGTGGCGGAGTTCGCCATGGACCGGAACCGCCAGCTTCGGCCTCGACAATTGATACATGCGGGTCAGTTCGTCCCGGGCCGGGTGTCCGGAAACATGGACGAAGTGATCCGTGGTGTTGACGACCCGGATGCCGCGGCGGACCAGTTGATTGTGAAGCCGCCCGATGGAGGCTTCGTTGCCGGGGATGATGCGGGACGAGAAGATGACCAAATCGCCTTCGCCCAGGGTCACGTTGGGATGGTCGTCGTTGGCGATCCGCGACAGCGCGGCGCGGGGTTCTCCCTGGCTGCCGGTGCAGACGATCACCGCCTTGTCTTCGGACAAGTGGCCGGCGTCCTCTTCGTCCAGGAAGGCGGGAACGTTGGCCAGGTAACCGTTTTCCCGCGCCGCATCGTTGATCCGCACCAGCGAGCGGCCCGCCAGAACGACGTCGCGGCCGTTGGCCCGTGCCGCCTTGGCGATGGTTTCAAGCCGGGCGACATTGGAGGCGAAACAGGCGACAGCGACCCGGCCTTCGGCGTCGGCGATCAGTTCGGAAAGGCTTTTCAGCAATTCGGCCTCGGACCCGGATACACCCGGCGTGAAGACGTTGGTCGAATCGCAGACCAGCGCCAGCACCCCTTCGTCGCCGAGCCGTTTGAGCGCCTCCACGTCGGCAGCGTCGCCGACCACCGGGTCGGGGTCGAATTTCCAATCACCGGTGTGAAGCACGGTGCCCACGGGCGTGCGGATGGCGATGGCGTTGGGTTCCGGAATCGAATGGGTCAGGGTTATCAGCTCCATGTCGAAAGGCCCGACCGTGAACCGCCCGCCCAGGGGTACCTCGATGATCTCAACCTGATCGGCAAAGTCGGTTTCCGCAAGCTTGCGTTTGAGGATCGAAATGGTGAACGGTGTCGCATAGACCGGGCATTGAAGCCGTTGCCAAAGATACGGCACCGCGCCCAGGTGGTCTTCGTGGGCATGGGTCAGCACCAGCCCCGCCAACCGGTCCCGGTGTTCAACAATGAAACCGGGGTCGGGCAGAATGACATCAACGCCCGGCACCTGCCCGCCACCGAAGGTGATGCCCAGATCGATCATGACCCAGGTTTCTTTCCCGGCCGGCCCGAGGCCGTAAAGGTTTAGGTTCATGCCGATTTCGCCGGCCCCGCCAAGGGCCAAGAACACCAATTCGCCGGTTTTGTCGGGGCTCATGAATTTTGACGGTAAAGGGCCAAAAGGCCGCGCAGGATCAGGTCCGGGTCCGAATGGTTGATGCAGTCGGTGGCGCCGGTGAACAATTTTGCCAGGCCGCCGGTGGCGATGACCTCCATCTCGGCGCCGTGTTCCTCACTGAGACGCCTGACCAGGCCCTCGATCATGGAAACGTAGCCCCAATAGATGCCCGACTGCATGGCTTCGACGGTGCTCTTGCCGATGACTCTTTCCGTCCGCTGGATGCCGACGCGCGGCAGTTGCGCCGCCGCCATGTGCAGTGCTTCCAATGACAAATTCACCCCAGGCGCAATGACGCCGCCGACGTAATTGCCGTCGGCGTCGATGACATCGAAGGTGGTCGCGGTGCCGAAATCGACGACGATCAATGGACCGCCGTATTTTTGATGGGCGGCGATGGCGTTGACTAGGCGGTCGGCGCCGACGTCGTCGGCCCGGTCGATGAGTATCTTGAGCCCCAAATCAACTCCGTCCTCGCCGACGATCAGGGGATCGGAGTCGAAATATTCGCGGCAAAGAGACTTCAGGCTGAACAGCGTCGCCGGAACCACGGTGGCGATGATCGACGCGGTGATATCGGCCGGGCTCAGGTTAGCGGATTTCATTAATTGTTCGAGCCAGACCCCGAACTCGTCCGCCGTGCGGTCGGCGTGGGATGACGAACGCCATTCCCCCCTGATCGCGCCTTCATCGTCGAAGACGGCAAAGACGATGTTGGTGTTCCCAGAATCGATGGCCAGTAGCATGACGGACCCTTATTCCCCGGCAAAGAACACATCGCCGGCGGTGATCCTACGCTCGCCATCCGCGGTTTTCAGCACCAAAGCCCCGTCTTCGTCGAGATCGGTAAAAACGCCTTTCACGGTTTCATTGTCCAGGCGGACCCCTATCTCTTCGCCCAGACCAAAACAGCGCCAAAGCCAAGTCTTGCGGATCGGGGCGAAACCCTCTTCCAGCCACTTCCCCGACCACGACTTGAAATGACGGCAGAAGGATTCCAGGCAATCGACTTCCGTCGCCGACCAATGTTCGGCCCGTAACGACGTCGCCGGGAAATCGGTGTCGCCGGGAAAGACGCTGACGTTGACGCCGAGACCGAGGATTACCCAGTCGGGGATATCACCACCACCGGTTTCGGCCTCCAGCAACAGTCCAGCCACCTTGCGGTCGTTCAACAGCACGTCGTTGGGCCATTTCAAGTGCACCTGATGACCGGGTTCGCCGACGCTACCCAAGGCGTCGAAAACCGCCAGTCCGGCGACGAAGCTTAACTCCGCCGCCTTCGCCAACGCCACATCCGGGCGCAGGATCAACGAACAATAAAGGTTTCCGGGCGGGCTGTGCCATTTGCGGCCCCGCCGTCCGCGGCCGTCGGTCTGCTCCTTGGCCCAGATGATGGTGCCGTCGGGGGACTTTTCCTCGCCTTCGGCGGCTAGGCGCTTGGCTTCAGCGTTGGTGCTGTCGACGGTATCAACGGTCACCAATCGATAATCAAAGGGAAGGGAAGGTTCGCGCATAGGAAGGAATCTACCCGCCAAACAGTGACGCGGCGGCCGCGGCGGCGCCGTTCAGGATCGGCGTCGGATAGACGAAAAACAGCACGATCACCAGACCGGTGGCGGCGATCACCAGGCCCAGGTCACGGCTGACGGGCTTGTCCAGCGGATAGTCGGGCTCATCGAAATACACCATCTGCACGATACGAAGGTAATAGAAGGCGGCGACGACGCTGGTCAGGACGCCGACGATGGCGAGGGCATAGAGCCCCGCCTCGATGGCGGCGATGAAGATGTAGAACTTGCCGAAAAACCCGGCCAGCGGCGGAATGCCGGCCATGGAAAACATGAAGACGACGATGCCCAAGGCCAGCATCGGATGAGTCTTGCCGAGCCCGGCCAGGTCGTCGATGCCTTCGACCATGCGATCGGCCCGGCGCATGCACAGGATGCAGGCGAAGGTGCCGATGTTCATGGCCAGATAGATGGCGAGATAGATCAGCGTGCCGCGAATGCCGGTCTCGGTGCCGGCGGCGAGGCCGATCAAGGCATAACCGACATGGCCGATGGAGCTATAGGCCATCATGCGCTTGATATTGCGTTGGTTGATGGCGGCGAATGCGCCCAAGGCCATGGACGCCATCGACACGAAGACGACGATTTGCTGCCATTCCACCACCAGGCCGCCGAACGGCCCGATCATGACGCGGATGAAAAGCGCCAGCGCCGCGATCTTGGGGGCCACGGAAAAGAAGGCGGTGACGGGCGTCGGCGCGCCTTCGTATACATCCGGGGTCCACATGTGGAACGGCGCCGCCGACACCTTGAAGGCGAGCCCGGCGAGGATGAAGACGATGCCAAAGATGATGCCGATATTGATTTCTGTTTCGCCGCCGCGGAAGAGCTGGGACAGTTTGTCGAAATCCGTGGTTCCGGTGAAGCCGTAGATCAACGACGCCCCGTAAAGCAGCATCCCCGACGCCAACGCGCCGAGGACGAAATATTTGAGCCCGGCCTCGGTGGACCGCGTGTCGTCGCGCTGGAACGCCGCGATCACGTAAAGCGACAGCGACTGCATTTCCAGGCCGATGTAAAGGACGATCAGGTCGTTGGCCGAAATCATCATCATCATGCCGAGGGTGGCGAAGACGATGAGGATCGAATATTCGAACCGGGCCATGGCATGGCGCTCGATAAAGCCCTGGGAAATGACGATCGCCAGCGCCGATCCGATGAGCACCAGGATCTTGCTGTAAACGGCGAAGGGATCGCTGACGAACATGTTCTGGAACGTCACCAGCCGCCCGCCGGAAAGCGTAGAGACCAGCAACACCGCCAAAATCAGGGTGATGACGCTGAGGAACGAAATCAACCGCGACGCCTTTATCTCCTTCTCGGCGGTGTCCCGGGGATGGAAAACGCCCAACATCAACATCGCCATGATTGCCGAAGCGAGGAAAAGTTCCGGCAAGGCCGGGACGACGTTGGGAACTTCTGCCATGACGTTCGCCTCCCTTCCCTACCGGCCTGCCACGGTGATGGCCTGGCCGGCTTTCAAGGCCGTGTCGACGTGGGTCAACAGGTTGGTCACCGAAACGTGCATGATTTCCAGGAACGGCCCCGGATAGACGCCCATGAAAATGACCAGCACCACCAGGGGCGCGAATACGGCGATTTCCCGGGCGTTCATGTCGAGGATGGCGGTGAGGCTGTCCTTGGTCAGTTTGCCGAAAATCACCCGGCGGTAGAGGTAGAGCATATAGGCGGCGCCGAGGACCAACCCCGTCGCCGCCAGGGCGGCGACCCAGGTGTTGGCCTTGAACGCGCCGACCAGGATCAGGAACTCGCCGACGAACCCGGCGGTCCCCGGCAGCCCCACCGAGGCCAGCATGAACAGCATGAATATCAACGAGTAGGCCGGCATCCGGTGAACCAGTCCGCCGTAGGCCGAAATATCGCGCGAATGGATGCGGTCATAGACGACGCCGACGATCAGGAACAGCGCCGCCGAGACGATGCCATGGGCAAGCATCATGTAAATTGCGCCCTCGACGCCCTGGACCGTCAACGTAAAGGTGCCGATGGTGACGAAGCCCATGTGAGCGACCGACGAATAGGCGATCAGTTTTTTCATGTCTTCCTGGGCCAGCGCCACCAGCGAGGTGTAGATCACGGCGACGATGGACAGCGTGTAGATCAACGGCGTGAACATGACCGACACCTCGGGGAACATGGGCAGCGAAAAACGCAGGAACCCGTAGCCGCCGAATTTCAACAGCACCGCCGCCAGAATCACCGAGCCGGCGGTCGGGGCCTCCACATGGGCGTCGGGAAGCCATGTATGAACCGGCCACATCGGGATCTTGACGGCGAAGGAGGCGAAGAAGGCGAGCCACAACCATATCTGCATTTCGACCGGGAAGCGGTATGCCATCAAGGTCGGGATGTCGGTCGAGCCGGTGGTGAAATACATGGCCAGCAACGCCAGCAGCATCAGCACCGAGCCCAAAAGCGTGTACAAGAACAGCTTGAAAGCCGCGTAAACCCTTCCCGGCCCGCCCCAGACGCCGATGATCACGAACATCGGGATCAGCACCGCTTCGAAGAAAATATAGAAAACCACCATGTCCAGCGAGCAGAACATGCCGATCATGAAGGTTTCCAGCACCAGGAACGAGATCATGTATTCCTTGACCCGGTTCTGGATGCATTCCCAGCTCGACAGCACGCAGATCGGGGTCAACAGGGTCGTCAACAGCACGAACAGCATGGAAATGCCGTCGATCCCCATTTTGTAGTTGATGTTGAAGGCCGGCATCCAAACCGCGTATTCGACGAACTGAAAATCGGCGGTGGTGGTGTCGAAATGGACCCAAACAAACAGCGACAGCACGAAATTGATCGCCGACGTCCACAACGCCGTCCACCGGGAATTCCGCGCCACCACGGCCTCATCGCCGCGCGCCAGCACCAGGATCAGCACGGCGCCGACCAACGGCAGGAAGATAAGAAGCGATAGAAGGGGAAAGTTCTGCATGGCGGCCCGTGCCTTAATGCTGGAACAAATACCATGTCACCAGGACAACGACGCCGGTGAGCATGGCGAATGCGTAATGGTAAAGGTAGCCGGTCTGCAGCGCGCCGGCGCGCCGCGCCAAGTTCAGCACCGCGGCCGATACACCGTCCGGCCCGACGCCGTCGATCAGCGACCCGTCGCCGGTCTTCCAGAACCCGCGTCCGAGATAAAAGGCCGGGCGCACGAACACCAGGTCATAGAGCTCGTCAAAGTACCATTTTTTGACCAGGAACCGGTGGATAATCTGGAACCGCCCGGCAATCAGGGCCGGCAGGCCGGGCGCCAGCATATAGAGAACAAAGGCTAGCCCGATGCCGGCGACGCCGACCTCCAGCGGTAGGAATTTGACCCAGGCCGGCACGCCGTGGGCGGCTTCGAGCGCCGGGTGGCTGGCCAGGACCAGGATCGACTCGCCCCAGAATTCCCCCGCCCGGTGGCCGACGAAGCTCTCGTAACCGATATAGCCCGTGAACATGGCCCCCGCCGCCAGCACGAACAGCGGCAGGATCATGACCTTCGGGCTTTCGTGGGCCTGGGCCATGACTTTGTTGTCGGCCCGGGGCGCCCCGTGGAACGTCATCAGCAGCAGCCGCCAGGAATAAAACGCGGTCAGGAACGCCGCCGTGATGCCGAGCCAGAAGGCATACCTCCCGACCCCGGTGCCGGCGGCGTAAGCAGCTTCCAGGATCACGTCCTTGGAGAAATAACCGGCGAACGGCCAGATGCCGGCCAGGGCCAGCGAGCCGATCAACATCAGCGCATAGGTCACCGGAATAAACCGCCCAAGCCCGCCCATCTTGCGCATGTCCTGTTCGTCGGACATGGCGTGAATGACCGAGCCGGCACCGAGGAACAACAGCGCCTTGAAAGAGGCGTGGGTGACGAGGTGGAAAATGCCGGCCGAATACGCCGACACGCCGGCGGCGAAGAACATGTATCCCAATTGCGAACAGGTGGAATAGGCGATCACCCGTTTGATGTCGTTCTGCACGCAGGCAACGGTGGCGGCGAAGATCGCCGTCGACGCGCCGACGACGGTGACCAGGGTCAGCGCGGTTTCGGAAAATTCGAACAGCGGCGACATCCGGACAACCATGAAGACGCCTGCGGTGACCATGGTCGCGGCATGGATCAGGGCCGACACCGGGGTCGGGCCTTCCATGGCGTCCGGCAGCCAGGTGTGAAGCCCCAATTGCGCCGATTTTCCCATGGCGCCGATAAACAGCAGCACCGTGCACACCGTGATGGCGTGGAATTCGACCCCGAACACCATCAGCGACGCCCCCGCCTTGCCCGGCGCGGCGGCGAAGATGGTGTCGTAATCCACGGTCTCGAACAGCACGAAGATGGCGAAGATGCCGAGCGCGAACCCGAAATCACCGATTCGGTTGACGACGAAGGCCTTGATGGCGGCGGCGTTGGCCGCCGGGCGGTCGTACCAGAACCCGATCAGCAGGTACGAACACAGGCCCACCCCTTCCCAGCCGAAGAAAAGCTGTACCAGGTTGTCGGCCGACACCAGCATCAACATGAAGAAGGTAAACAGGCACAAATAAGCCATGAACCGGGGGATGCCGGGGTCATGGTGCATGTAGCCGATGGAATAGATGTGGATCACCGCCGCCACGGTGGTGACCATGAACAGCATCACCGACGACAGGGTATCCATCTTGATCGCCCAGCTGACTTCCATGGCCCCGGAATCGATCCAGGTGAACAACTCCACCGTGCGTGGGTTCTGGCCCAGGACCACGTCCGAGAACACGATCCCGGCGAACACCGCCGACAGGACCATGGCGCCGCAGGTCACCCATTGGGCGGCGGCATCGATGCGGCCCTGCTTTTTTTCGTCGTCGGGACGGGCAAACGCAAACATGCCGGCGATGCAGGCGCCGGCGAGCGGCAGGAAGACGGCGATGGTTTCGAACATTCGCCTACCCCTTCATCATGTTGATGTCTTCGACAGCGATGGAACCGCGGTTACGGAAATAAACCACCAGGATGGCGAGGCCGATGGCGGACTCGGCCGCCGCCACGGTAAGCACGAACATGGCGAAGACCTGCCCCACCAGGTCGCCCAGATGGGCCGAGAAGGCGACCAGGTTGATATTGACCGCCAGCAGCATCAGTTCCACCGACATCAGGATGACGATGACGTTCTTGCGGTTGAGGAAGATGCCCAGGATGCCGAGCGTGAACAGGATCGCGGCGACGCTGAGGTAATGGGAAAGGCCAATCTCGAACATCAGATTCCCTTCCTCGGTTCGACCTTGACCAACTCGATCGTTTCTTCGGCGCGCCTAGCGATCTGATCGGCGATGCGCTGCTTGCGCACCCCCTTGCGGGTCCGGTGCGTGAGGACGATGGCGCCGATCATGGCGACCAGCAGGACCATGCCGGCGGCCTGGAACAGATAGATGTAGTGGGTATAGATCAACGCGCCTAAGGCCTCGATGTTGGTGACGGCGGCAGCGGGCGGGATCGGCACCGATCCGCCCGCTACGGCTAATGGGGTCAGGGCATGGCCGCCGACGACGACAAACAATTCCCCCAGCATCAACAGGCCGATGATGGCGCCCAGCGGCAGGTATTGCAGGAACCCCTGGCGCAGTTCGACGAAATTGATGTCCAGCATCATGACCACGAACATGAACAGCACCGCCACCGCGCCGACGTAAACGAGGACAAGGATCATGGCCAGGAATTCGGCGCCCAAAAGAACGAACAGCCCGGCCGAATTGAAAAATGCCAGGATCAGGAACAACACCGAATGGATGGGGTTGCGCGCCGAAATGACCATCACCGCGGAAGCCACAGTGATCAACGCGAACATGTAGAATGCCAGAGCCTGTATCATCTTAAAACTTCAGGTCCCCTGTCCGTCCCTACCGGTAAGCCGCGTTGGCGCGCAGGCGTTCGGCGATTTCCGTCTCCCAGCGGTCGCCGTTGGCGAGCAGCTTTTCCTTGTCGTACAAAAGCTCTTCGCGGGTCTCCGTCGCGTACTCGAAATTCGGCCCCTCGACGATGGCATCCACCGGGCAGGCCTCTTCGCAGAGCCCGCAGTAAATGCACTTCACCATGTCAATGTCATAACGCGTGGTGCGGCGCGATCCGTCGGCGCGGGGTTCGGCCTCGATGGTGATCGCCTGGGCCGGGCATATGGCTTCGCACAGCTTGCACGCGATGCAGCGTTCCTCGCCGCTGGGATAACGCCTGAGCGCATGTTCGCCCCGAAAGCGGGGGCTCAAGGGGCCCTTCTCGAAGGGGTAGTTGATGGTCACCTTCTTGCGGAACATGTAGCGGAACGTCAGTGCCATGCCGAGGACCAACTCGCCTAACACCGCCGTTCTGAGTTTGCGTCTGATGAAGCTCATCGCTCATCTGCCTCCTCTAACCGGCCACCGGCGCTAGATCGAAGGCTACCACGGCGCCGCCGACGACAGCCACGGCGGCCAGGGAAATCGGCAGGAACACCTTCCAACCGAGGCGCATCAACTGATCGTAGCGGTAACGGGGAAAGGTCGCCCGCACCCACAGGAAAATGAACAGCACTGCCGCGATCTTGAACGCGAACCACACCGGCCCCGGTATCAGGGTGAAGGGAACGATGTCCATCGGCGGCAGCCAGCCGCCCAGGAACAGCACCGTCGTCATGGCGGCCATCAGGATCATGTTGGCGTATTCGCCGAGGAAGAACAGCGCGAACGTCATCGCCGAATACTCGACGTTGTAACCAGCCACCAGTTCGGCCTCGGCTTCCGGCATGTCGAAGGGATGGCGGTTGGTTTCGGCAAGGGTCGAGATAAAGAAGATCACTGCCATCGGGAACAGCGGCACCACGAACCAGAGGTTCTTTTGGGCGCGCACGATGTCCGACAGGTTAAGGGAACCCGCCACCAGCAATACGGTGATGATGATGAAGCCCATGGAGACCTCGTAAGACACCATTTGCGCCGCCGAACGCAACGCGCCGAGGAAGGCATAGCGCGAATTGGACGCCCAGCCGGCCATCAGGACGCCATAGACCCCCAGCGACGAGACGGCGAACAGGTAAAGGATGCCGACGTTGATGTTGGCCAGCACCAGGCCATCGCCGAAGGGGATCACGGCCCAGGCGATCAACGCCACAATAAAGGTCACGCAGGGCGCGGCGATGAAAACAACGCGGTTGGCACCGGATGGTATGATCGTTTCCTTGACGAACAGCTTCAACCCGTCGGCGATCGGCTGCAACAGCCCGAATGGGCCGACGACGTTGGGCCCGCGACGAAGGTGCATGGCACCGATGACCTTGCGCTCGACATAGGTCAGATAGGCCACCGACAAAAGCACCGGCGCGACGATGACGATGATCTTGATGACGATCCAGGCCGCTGGCCAGATGAATCCGTCCCACAGTTGGGGCCAAAGTTGCAGCCAAGGATCAGCCATCGGTTCCGGTCTTTTTCCCTGCACCGCCGCCCAACTGTTCGGTGCATGCGGCCATGGTCGCCGAGGCCCGGCTGATCGGGTCGGTCATGTAGAAATTATCAATCGGCGA
>Ga0208113_1000324_pt1 | contig 24425 bp, 28 predicted proteins | sample Knorr_S7_td_NADW_FD_185598 | JGI IMG/M metagenome (GOLD analysis project Ga0208113, IMG submission 185598) | Marine microbial communities from Southern Atlantic Ocean transect - Knorr_S7_td_NADW_ad_2505m_LV_A (SPAdes) (version 2) | ecosystem: Environmental > Aquatic > Marine > Oceanic | place...
AGTGATGACTAATTAAATAGTTCTGCTAAAATAGCCCCTTTCTAGGGGCTTTTTTATTGGATGCGTTTTGGCACAATTTGTACTTTCTCTTCATACCGCGCCGACCGATCACGACACAACTCAACGGCTAATTAAATTTGCACAGGCCTGTCTTGACTCTGGTCACTCAATTGCAGCTATCTTTCTTTATCAAGCTGGCGTTTACCACGCAAGTAACCATTTAGAACTTGCCAGCGACGAGCTTCCAATTAATCGTTTATGGCAGTCGTTAAGTGAGCAAGAGATCCCTTTACTGCTATGTGTCACTGCTGCTGAAAAGCGTGGCTTAGATATCGATAACACACGCGTGTTTACCGTCGCTGGGCTTGCAGAATTTGCGATGCTTGTCAGTGAAGCGGATAAATGGGTGCAATTTAAATGAAAAACATTTTAGTAATAAGCCAACATAGCCCATTTGATGATCAACATATTCGTGAATCACTCGACACGACACTGATTTTTGCTGCTATTGAACAAAACATTAGTTGGCTTCTAAGTGGTGAGGCTGTTTTAGCTTTGAAAAAAAATCAACAGCCAGAGCAACTTGGCATAAAAAACTATTTTAAAACCATTAAAACCCTTGAGTTATACGATGTTGAAAACATATATGTATGTGAAAAGTCGTTGATGGATTTTAACCTTTCAGAAGATAGTCTGATTATCGATGTTAAAGTAGCTAACTTTGAGCAACAGCGAGACTTAATTAGCCAACAGCATCAGGTGGTGACCTTATGAGTACCTTGCATGTTTTTTCAAAACCCTTAGCTCACTATTGCAATAATATGTTGGCAAATTTAATTTCTTCGCAAGATACAGTACTACTTGTTAGTGACGCTTGTTATAACAACATGCAGTTTAAGCAGTTCTCTTCAGCAATTCATTTACTTGAAGAAGATGCTGCAGCCCGTGATATTTCATTTAATCAAGGCGATATCGCAATAAACTACGCGCAGTTTGTAGAAATGACTTTAAACGCAAAAAACACGATTACTTGGTAAACCATGCTTGAATTTAATAACAAACAGATAGAAACAGACAAACAAGGGTATTTACTTGATTCAAACGATTGGTGTGAAGAGCTTGCACCCATTATTGCTGAGCAAGAAAACATTACCTTAAGTGAGCAACACTGGGAAGTTGTGCATTTTGTGCGTGATTTTTACGTAGAGTACAACACCAGCCCTGCAATACGCATGCTGGTCAAAGCAATGGCCCAAAAGCTAGGTGAAGAAAAAGGTAATAGCATGTATTTGTATAAGCTATTCCCTAAAGGCCCAGCAAAGCAAGCGACTAAAATTGCAGGTTTACCTAAACCGGCTAGGTGTATTTAATGGTTAATAAAGCCAATAGCAAACCACGCCGCAGCAGCGGTCGAACTTATTCAAGGCCTACTCAAAAACGCCAAGTTAAAAAAACAATTAGCCCTGATCAGCGCAAAGTGGTGCTATTTAACAAACCATTTGATGTGCTTTGCCAATTTACCGATGATCAAAACCGCAAAACGCTTGCCGACTTTATTACTATTAAAGACGTGTATGCAGCAGGACGCCTAGACAGAGACAGCGAAGGACTGTTGCTCCTTACCAACTGCGGTAAATTACAACACACACTCACTGAACCCAATAAAAAAACAGCTAAAACTTATTGGGTGCAAGTAGAAGGTGATGTTACTGATGAGGCTATCTTTGCACTTAACAAAGGCGTAGAGCTTAAAGATGGCATGACCAAGCCTGCCAAAGTTAGACGTATTGACGAGCCGGCAATTTGGCCACGTACCCCGCCCGTTCGCGAGCGTAAAAACATACCAACCAGTTGGTTAGAAATATCTATCACTGAGGGCCGTAATCGCCAAGTTCGCCGTATGACAGCGCATGTTGGCTTCCCTACTTTGCGATTAATTCGTTACAGCATTGGTAACTATACCCTTGATGGATTAGAGAATGGCCAGTTTAAAGTAGTGAACAACCCTGATGCATAAACCCAATGTCACAGTTGCCGCCATCGTCACATGCCAAAACAAATTTTTACTTGTTAAAGAGCGCGATAAACACACAGGTGAGATTTGCTATAACCAGCCTGCCGGCCATTTGGAAGCCAATGAAACCTTAGCTGAAGCAGCTCATCGCGAACTTATTGAAGAAACGGGTATTAGCCTTCATGCCAGTCACCTTGTAGGCATTTATAATTTGCATGCCGCGAATGGTGTCCACTATATGCGTTTTAGCTTTGCTTTTAATTGCCCAGAGCCCGTTGAAACATCACCCCAAGATAATGACATTTTAAGTGCAGATTGGTTTAGTCTTGAACAAATTAAAAGCATGCCATTGAGAAGCCCTTTGGTTTTAAAATGCATTGAAGATCATTTAGCTGGTAAAGCCTACCCACTTAGTTTGATTTACCAATAACCGCTGTGATTTTGGCTGGTTTGGGCGTCTAAAAGCATGCTATAATATCGGCCTTTCCATAGCAGTTAAAAAATGACAGCGAATATTATGAGCGAAAATAGTCACATTAAAGTCATCGTGGGCATGTCCGGCGGTGTTGATTCTTCAGTATCAGCGTATTTATTAAAGCAGCAAGGCTATCAAGTTGAAGGCCTGTTCATGAAAAACTGGGAAGAAGATGATAATGATGAATATTGCGCTGCAGCTGAAGACCTACAAGATGCACAAGCAGTGTGCGACAAGCTAGGTATTGAGCTTCACACTGTAAATTTTGCAGCCGAATACTGGGACAACGTGTTTGAGTACTTTTTAGCAGAGTACAAAGCAGGCCGCACACCAAACCCAGACATCATGTGTAATAAAGAAATCAAATTCAAAGCATTCTTAGAGTTTGCAGCACAGGCACTGGGTGCTGATTATATTGCTACAGGTCACTATGTACGCCGCGAACAACGCGGTGATAAATTTGTAATGTGTCGTGGCCTTGATGACAACAAAGATCAAAGCTATTTCTTATACACGCTAAGCCATGAGCATATTGCGCAAACACTTTTCCCTGTTGGTGATATTGCTAAACCTGAAGTTCGCCGCATCGCTGAAGAGCAAGACTTAATTACGCATGATAAGAAAGACAGTACCGGTATTTGTTTTATCGGTGAGCGTAAATTTAAAGATTTCTTACAAAAATTCTTACCAGCACAGCCAGGTAAAATTGAAGATACCGATGGCAATGAAGTGGGCGAGCACGAAGGCTTGATGTACCACACGCTTGGTCAACGTAAAGGCCTGTTAATTGGCGGCATGAAAGAAGGCTCAGGTGAACCTTGGTACGTTGTAGATAAAGACGTTGAACGTAACGTGTTAGTCGTTGGTCAAGGTAAAGACCACCCTCGCCTATACAGTAATGGCTTAAATGCAAACCAGCTTCACTGGGTTGACCGTGAAGGCCCTAAGGGGACCACACGCTGTACTGTTAAAACTCGTTATCGCCAAGAAGATATCAGCTGTACTTTACTCGTTGGTGAAGATGGTATGGCACGCGTTCTATTTGATGAGCCACAAAAAGCGGTTACACCGGGCCAATCAGCCGTATTTTACGCTGACGAAGTCTGTTTAGGTGGCGGTATTATTGATTCGGTGATCAAGTAATGACAGAGCACCAAGTCATGGCTTTAGCTGCCATGTGTCAAGTTGCTAAACAAGTACAAAAAGTTGCGCAATATGGCCAAGGCAGTGATCACGAATTAGAGAAATTACTAAACTGTATTGTCGAAACATCACCAAATAGCCCTGAGGAAGTATATCAAGGTAAGCATAATTTACGAGAAGGCTATCGCATTTTGATTGCACAGCTCTCAGCCGGCGCAGACAAAGACGTCGAAATCGTGAAGTATGTAGGTGGTTTAATGCAATTAGAGCGTGCATTAAGCTCAAAACAAAACAGTTTAAATGAATTAGGTCGTCGCATTGATGATGTTAAACGTCGCCTCGACCATTTTGCTATCACAGATGATACTGTTGTAGCAGCGCTTGCTGATATTTACTCATCGGTGCTAAGCCCCCTTGGGCATCGTATTCAAGTGTACGGCAAGCCAGAGTTATTAAAACAGCAGCTCACGCAAAACAAAATCCGCGCCCTATTATTGGCCGGAATTCGTAGTGCCGTGTTATGGCGACAAATGGGCGGTAAACGCCGTCACTTTTTCTTTGCAAAAAGAAAAATCCTCGCCATTGCTAAACAATCAATTTAATTATCGTTCAAACTAGACAATTTAGGAGTCATTATGGAGCTTTCAGCGTTAACCGCTATCTCTCCGGTAGATGGTCGCTATGGCAGCAAGACCACGGAACTACGCAGCATTTTCAGCGAATTTGGTTTAATCAAATACCGTGTAACTGTTGAAGTTCGTTGGTTACAAGCTTTGTCTGCAGCAAGCGCAATCGCAGAAGTACCGGCATTTAGCGACGAGGCTAATGCTTTACTTAATGCCATTGTTGATAACTTTAGCGAAGCGGATGCAGCACGCGTTAAAGAAATCGAGCGCACAACTAACCATGACGTAAAAGCCGTTGAATACCTACTTAAAGAAAAAGTAGCAGACAACGCAGAGCTTAACGCAGTAAACGAATTTATTCACTTTGCATGTACTTCAGAAGACATTAATAACCTATCTCACGGTTTAATGCTAACAGAAGCGCGTGACAAAGTTTTACTTCCATACTGTGACCAACTTCTAAATGCATTAAAAGAAAAAGCGGTTGAGTACAAGTCAGTTGCGATGATGACGCGTACCCACGGTCAACCTGCTACTCCTTCTACAATGGGTAAAGAATTTGCTAACGTATACATGCGCTTAAAGCGTCAACGTGACCAAATTGCTAACGTAGAAATGTTAGGTAAAATCAATGGTGCTGTAGGTAACTACAATGCTCACCTAAGTGCATACCCAGATTACGATTGGCACAGCCACGCTGAACAATTCGTAACAAGCCTTGGTTTAACATTTAACCCGTTCACAACACAAATCGAGCCACACGATTACATTGCTGAGTTATTCGATGCGATTGCACGTTTCAACACTGTATTGCTTGATTTTGACCGTGACGTTTGGGGCTACATTGCGCTTAACCACTTCAAGCAAAAAACAATTGCAGGTGAAATTGGTTCTTCAACCATGCCTCACAAAGTAAACCCGATTGATTTTGAAAACTCTGAAGGTAACTTAGGTATTGCGAACGCAATTTTTGCACACCTTGCGCAGAAGCTACCTGTATCTCGCTGGCAACGTGACTTAACTGACTCAACAGTGTTACGTAACCTGGGTGTTGGTATGGGCTACACACTTATCGCTTACCAAGCGACATTAAAAGGTGTTAGCAAGCTTGAAGTAAATGAAGCGCGTTTACTCGAAGAACTAGATCAAAACTGGGAATTATTAGCAGAGCCTATCCAAACGGTAATGCGTAAATATGGTATCGAAAAGCCATATGAAAAACTTAAAGACCTTACGCGTGGTAAACGTGTAAACCAAGAAATCATGGCTGATTTCATCGATGGTCTTGAGTTACCTGAAGAAGCAAAAGTAGAAATGAAAAAATTAACACCGGCTAATTACATCGGTCGTGCTGTTGAGTTCATCGACAACTTAGCTTAAATTCAAACTAAGATTTTAAAAAGCGAAAGGCCTTCCTTTCGCTTTTTTTATACCACTTCGTTTAGGTCATGTTATGTATCAATTAACTATAAACTCATTAACCCAAGAGCAGTTTTTAGCCGAGTACTGGCAAAAGAAACCATTACTTATTAAGCAAGGCTTTAAAGATTTTTCTGATCCTATTGAGCCTGAAGAACTTGCCGGCCTTGCCATGGAAGAAAGTATTGAATCACGCATTGTCACCAATCACTCAGATGATTGGCAAGCATACCATGGCCCATTTGAAGACTTTAGTTTGCTAACTGAAAAGCACGCAACACTACTCGTGCAAGCGGTTGACCATTGGCATAACGATGCTGCGCAATTACTGGAGCCATTTCGTTTTATTCCAAACTGGCGTATCGATGACTTGATGATCAGCTACTCTACGCCGGGTGGTGGCGTGGGACCGCATTTAGATCAATACGATGTATTTATTATTCAAGGTGAAGGTAAACGCCATTGGCGCGTTGGTTTACCTGATGCGAACTTAAAACAATTCGCACAAAATAAAAGCCTATTACAAGTTGAGCAATTTCCTGCCGTGATCGATTGTGTGTTAGAGCCGGGTGATATTTTGTATATCCCACCTGGTTGTCCGCATGAAGGCTATGCCGTTGAAAACGCGCTTAATTACTCTGTGGGTTTTAGAGCACCAAATCAACGCGATTTACTCTCTCAATTTGCCGATCACCTCATTGATACTGAGCTTGGCAATCAACGATATGGTGATGCAGAGCTTAAATTGCGTACTTCAAAAGGTGAACTTAGCCAAGTTGAAGCTGAAAAAGTAAAGCAGCTTATGATTGCTGCTATTAATGATGACGCAGTATTCAAGACTTGGCTTGGTAACAGTATGAGCCAGCCAAAGCATGAGATGGATTTAGCCCCGCTAGAAGACCCATATTCATTAAATGATGTCATCGAGTTAATCAATGATGACGAGGTTGTTTTTGAGCGTTTAGGCGGTACCCGAGCTATCTACCAAGTTATTGACGATAAGATACTTTTAAGTATTAATGGCGTTAACTACATGCATGATTTAGATGAACTTGAATTGATAACCAAGCTCACTGATCAAACTTGGCTGACCGCAGCTGACATAAATAGTTCAAAAAATAATCACATTTTCTTGAAAACCTTTACTACACTTTTAAATGAGGGTATTTGGTTTTGTTAGGAGCGTGTGTTTATGGGCTATCATATAGATGAAGTTGAATGGAGTATCGACAAGGAACTCTTACAACAAATCCGAGAACGGGTATTTGTATGCGAATTACATATCCCTAAACACATAGAGTTTGATCACCTAGATAAAACAGCACACCACGTACTCGTTACAGATGAGTGTAAATGCCCGGTTGCAACTGGGCGTTTATGTAGTGATGGCCTCATTGGCCGTATTGCCGTTTTACCTGAGCATCGCAATCGCTCAGTTTACAAATCATTACTGACATACTTAGTCAATATGGCAGAAAAACAAGGCTGCGACTGTGTCAGTATTAATTGTATTTTGAATGAAGTTGATCGATTTAAACGTAATGGCTTTTCAGCAGATGGCTTAGTATTTATGGAAGCCGGTATTCCAAGACAACGAATGCTGTGCCCTATCAAGCAATTTGATACAAGGCCGTTCACTTTAGTGCATTAAGCGAATTGGCATCAATAAAAAAGCTGAATAACATTATTCAGCTTTTTTAATAGAAATTATGCAAATTGAGTTATGCTGGCTCGTTTTGCCACATTTCGTCTTTTTCAAAAAGTTCATATAAGCCATGAGCACGATTGATGAGTAGATTTGCGAAATCAACTTTGGTTTTATCTACCGCACCTGACTGCATCAGCTGATCAGCTTTCAATTGCCATTGCATCGAGAAATAACGTAATACTTCACGCGCGTTGCTAGCTGCACCAGCCTCAGCATGATCGGTTGGTAAACGACCGGTGATCACCCAATAGCTTTTACCGTTTTGTGCTCTAAATTTCCAAATAGCTACTAAAGGCGCAATAAAACGGCTTTCTTTTTCTACAACAGTTTGCGGAATAACGCCTTTTTCTGCTAAATGCTTTTGTGCATTTTGGAAACATTCTCTTTGCCAAATAACACTTTGTTTTTGCGCTTCGGCTTGTTCTTCTGGTGTTAATGGTCTTGCTTGTTTTTGTTCCATGGTGGTTACTCTTTTACAACATTTATGACACTTTAAGGTTTAAAATGGCGCCGTGCAAGTGTTTACGGGCTATCAAAGAGCATTTTAAATTACTTGCCTACTATTCATTCAAATCAGAAAGAAGAGTTAGGCTCAGTTAAAAATTGTAGCTCTTCGGGGGTTGATTCACGGCCTAAAATCGCGTTTCGGTGTGGGTAACGACCAAACCTATCAATAATCACTTTATGCTTTAGTTCAAATTCATAATTACTCATGCCTTTAAACAATTGTTCAGCATGTTGATGAATGACTTTCGATTCACTGTGCATAAACGGCATATAAATAAACGCCGCTTGAGAGCTAGGTAATTTTTTATCAAAGCCAAGTTCAATTGCTCTTTGCGCTAAGCTTAGGGCTTGTGGATCTTGGCTAAAAGCCTGTGCAGTGTTTCGATAAATATTCCGTGAGAATTGATCTAACACTATAATTTCAGCTAAAGAGCCTTGGGCATCAAGTCGCCAGTCAGCATGCTCGCCAGCGATAACCTGCAAAAGACACTCTGAAAACTCACGTGTAATTAATGCATCAATGTCATTAGATTGTTGATACCAAGCTTCTGGGCCTAATTCATTAAACCAAAAATCGATAACCCTTTGCTTATTCATAAACTCTCCTTAATTACCCAGTACTTTTGCCGGATCTACCCTAGTGGCTTGCAACGCAGGATATAAGGTTGCCAAAATAGCGAGAACAAATGTAACAATCACCGTGATAACGATATCTTGCCAAACTAATTTACTGGGTAAAAACTCTATAAAATAAACACCTTGTAACGGGTTATCGCCAAATAAGTTACTTGCCCAAGTGAATAGTTCACTGATGTTTAACGCAAGCATTACGCCGATAATAGTGCCTAAGATCACACCAATTAAAGCTTGTGTAAAACCTTGCATTACGAAGGTTGCTAAAATGGTGCTATCTTGTGCGCCCATGGTTTTTAAAATCGCAATATTTGCTTGTTTTTCACGTACTTCCATCACTAATGAAGAAACGATATTAAAACTCGCTACGGCAATTATTAAAAACACCACGATATACACAATGGTGCGAACCATTTGAATATCTTGATATAAGCTACCCTGCGTTCTAAACCAACTCGAGACATAGACATAATCTGGTATAACTTGCCCCACACGCATCGCTGTTTGATGAGCCGCAAATACATCTTCTACTTGTAATCGTAATCCGGTTACTTGGTTTTCATCGAAACTCAGCACACTTTGCGCTTTATCAAGGCGAATGAAAGCCGCCGTTTCATCAATTGGGCCGCCCATTTTTATAATACCCGCAAGATTCAAGCTCACCCGCTTTGGTGCCAGTAAAGTGTTACTTTGCTGGTTTATCTGGGGAATTAATAAGGTAACTGGGTCGCCAATCTTAAGACCTAATCGGTTGACTATTTGCTGCCCTAACAGTACATCTTCTTGTTGTAACTGACTAACTAAGCGCCCTTCTGTGAATTGGTTTAATGCCGACACTTGGTTTTCAAATTCGGGGCTAACACCACGCACTTCAACCGCTTTTAGCTCGCTTTTATATTGTGCCATGCCGTTAACACTAATAAATGGCGCAGCACCTGTAACACCTGCTTGAGAACGCAATAAAGCAACTTTTGACTGCCAGTTATTGATTGGTTTGTTAGGGGCAACATATTCAACCTGCGGAACTACCGATAAAAGTCGATGTACTAATTGCTGCTCAAAGCCATTGATCACTGAAAGCGCAACAATTAACACGGCGACTCCCAAAAGTATGCCGATTGTCGATGCTTTAGCGATGAAGCTAACAAACCCGTTTTGTCCGTCTTTTTGGCCACTATAGGCACGAAATCGTTTTGAAATAAAGGCACTAAGCAACATGCTGAGACTCTTTAATAGCAAGCTTACCATCATCTAAATAGGCAATTTTGCCTAGTTTATCTGCAAGCTCTAAATCATGGGTTACCACAACAAAGCTGGTTTTTAAGCTGGTATTTAGCTCTTTGATTAAATCGTAAATCTTAATAGCGTTTTGTTTATCTAGGTTACCCGTAGGTTCATCGGCTAGCACTAAAGCAGGTTCGGTTACTAATGCACGTGCTATTGCAACCCGCTGCCTCTCACCACCTGACAACGCCGATGGTTTATGTTCGCTACGATGAGATAGCCCTACTTTATCTAGCATGTTACGGGCTTTTTCGGTTGCTGCTTTTGCGTTTAAGCCTTTAATTAATAATGGCATTGCAACATTTTCGATGGCAGTAAATTCCATTAATAAATGATGAAATTGATAAATGAAGCCCAAATTTTCATTTCGGAAACTGGCTTGTTGTTTACGGTTTAATTTAGCAACTTGCTGACCTTTAATTTCAACTTTACCTGAGCTTGCATTATCCAAGGTGCCTAATATGTGCAATAAGGTACTTTTACCGGAGCCTGAGCTACCAACAACTGCTAACATCTCACCTTGTTGAAGCGCTAAATCAACCCCTTTTAAAACAGCAACTTCGTTATCACCATCTTGATATACTTTGTTAAGCTGCTGACAATTGATAACTAAATCACTCATAACGTAATACCTCTGCTGGATTCACTTTTGCAGCTTTTCTGGCAGGATACAAGGTAGCTAAAAAGCTCATTGCGATACTCCCTGCGGCAATTAAACTCAAACTCATCACATCAAACTTAACGGGTAAACTCACACCGGCTAATAAATTGATGCCTAACATATTCAATAATTCATTAATGTTGCTACTTAATAGCACGCCAAGTAACGCACCAATGCTGGTACCAATTAGACCGTTGTATAAGCCTTGGATCATAAACACATGCTGTACTTGTAACGGAGTTAAACCCAGTGTTTGTAAAATAGCGACTTCACTTTGTTTTTCACTGACCATCATGGTTAATGCTGACACGATATTAAACACCGCAACGAGCACGATTAAGCCAAGTAACATCGACATAATGCGCTTTTCCATTGCCACAGCAGCAAATAGTGTCCCTTGGCTAGCTCGCCAATCAGTAACAGCGTAATCATTTAATATAGCTAACTGAGAGTGCAATACTTGTTCAACGGCAAAAGGTTCATATAGCGACACACTCAAATTTGGCGCAGATGATTTTGGTAGCTTTAAAACCCGGCCTAACGAATAGCCACTGGTAAATGCCAATGACATATCAATTTCTGATTGTGTTTCATACAGTGCAGCAACGGTAAACAAGCGCTGACTCGGTACTCGACCAAGAGGGGTGTACGTACTGGCATTAGGCATGATCACCCGTACTTTATCCCCAAGCGAAATACCCAATTTGCGGCTCAAATAGCGGCTAATTGCAATGTGGTAATTGCTGTCCATTACCAAGGACCAATTACCGGCAACAATTTTATCTTTTACGTTATAAAGGGAGCTTCCTTCATCATAGAGCCCTTGTAACAACACACCATGCAAATCTTGGTTAGTTTGTAAAATGGCTTCACCATGACGATACAGGTTAACTTGTTTAATATCTTGAGAATTTTCTAGTTGCTGCTTTAACTGCAACATGGTTTCTTTCGAATTACCCTCAGCTGATACTTCAATATGAGGAATTAAACCGAGCATGTTGGTTTTAAGGTTATTCTCAAAGCCATTCATTACCGAACTAACTGTAAACAAGGCCATTAAGCCAATAGCAATGCCCGCAATAGAAAAAAAAGAGATGAATGAGATAAAGGCATTACCCTTTGAGGAGCGACTATATCTCAGCCCTATAAAAAGGCTAACAGGTTGAAACATAATGAGTTGTGGGTATTCCAAGGGCTAAATATGCGCCCATGTTAGCATACATTTAGCCAGCATGGGATGCGTGAAATTGTAAAAAATAATTATAAATCTGATACTTGAACACTAGCTACTAAATGGTCTAGCAATGCTTTTACATTGGTTGCTATAAATTGCCTTGGCGGGTATACCCCCCATACTCCTTCAGGTTCAGGTGCAACATTCGAAAGTACAGCTGTCAAACGGCCATTGGCTAGATGTTCATTTACATAGTAATCCGGTAGTTGCACGATGCCTAACCCTTTTATTGCAGCATCAACCAATGCCCAACCACTATTACAGGCTAAGCGCCCAGCCACTTTAATATGCTTATCTTGGCCCTGCTCTTTTACCCGCCAATAACTGTTATTACCGATAAGGCAATGATGTTGATGTAATTCACTGACACTGTGTGGTTGACCAAAATTATTAATGTATTCTGGGCTACAGCATATAACGAGTCTGCGCTGACTAATACGGCGTGCTTTTAATGTTGAATCTTTTAAGTGGCCAAGTCGAATTGCTAAGTCATACCCTTCTTCGAGTAAATTAACTTGCTCATTACTTAAATGACTGATCACTTCAATATCTGGGTGCTTTTGCATAAACGAGTGCACTGCTGGCATGATATAGCTTTCACCGTACATCACAGGTGCCGTTAATTTTATACTGCCTTTAGGTGTCAGTTGCTGCTCTGCAAGTAGTGCCGTGGCATCATCCATGGCATGCTGTAATTGTTTTGTTTGATGCGCAAACACTTGACCCTCTTGTGTTAGCACAACTTTACGCGTCGTTCGGGTTAGCAGCTGTGTGTTTAATCGCTCTTCCAATTGACTCACATACCGGCTTACATGCGCCACTGACATACCCAGTAGTTTACTTGCTTTTGTAAAACTGCCCGTCTCTGCTACCGCTAAAAACTCATCAATTCCGTGCCAACGATTCATTATTACAATACTGTAAAAGTGTTTTAATAAAACGGAGATTATCATTCTTTGAGAAATAAATAAAATAGACTAGGTTTAATACTTACTTCCAACAACTATAAGGGAACGTTATGACTGATTTTATTAAATCAAAAGCGGCTATCGCTTGGGGTCCAAATCAACCACTATCAATTGAAGAAGTGGATGTAATGATGCCTAAAAAAGGCGAAGTGCTTGTAAAGATTGTTGCTACCGGTGTTTGTCACACAGATGCATTTACTTTATCTGGTGAAGACCCTGAAGGTATTTTCCCAGCAATCCTTGGCCATGAAGGTGGCGGTATCGTTGAAGCCATCGGTGAAGGCGTAACGCACGTTGAAGTAGGCGATCATGTTATTCCTCTTTACACTGCTGAATGTGGCGAGTGTAAGATGTGTAAATCGGGTAAAACAAACTTATGCTCTGCGGTACGTGAAACGCAAGGTAAAGGTTTAATGCCAGATGGCACAACGCGTTTCTATAAAGATGGCCAGCCAATTTATCACTACATGGGTTGCTCTACGTTCTCTGAGTACACTGTATTACCAGAGATTTCACTTGCTAAAGTAAGTAAAGAAGCGCCGCTTGAAGAAATTTGTTTACTTGGTTGTGGTGTAACAACCGGTATGGGTGCTGTTACTAAAACAGCAAAAGTTCAAAAAGGCGATACAGTCGCTATTTTTGGCTTAGGTGGTATCGGTTTATCAGCGATTATCGGTGCGAAAATGGCGGGTGCAAGCCGTATCATTGGTGTTGATATCAACACCAGTAAATTTGATCTTGCTACTAAATTAGGCGCAACTGATTTAATCAATCCAAATGACTTCGACAAACCAATTCAAGAAGTTATCGTTGAGATGACTGATGGCGGTGTTGATTTCTCATTTGAATGTATCGGTAACGTTAATGTAATGCGCTCTGCTCTTGAGTGTTGTCACAAAGGTTGGGGTGAATCGGTAATCATTGGTGTTGCAGGTGCAGGCCAAGAGATCTCTACTCGTCCATTCCAACTAGTTACGGGTCGTGTATGGCGCGGTAGTGCATTTGGTGGCGTTAAAGGTCGCTCTGAATTACCTGAGATTGTTGAGCGCTATATGAATGGTGAGTTTGCGTTAAATGATTTCATTACGCACACCATGAAACTTGAAGATATCAATGAAGCTTTCGACTTAATGCACGAAGGTAAGAGTATCCGCTCTGTAATTCATTATTAATCTTATAATTTGGCGCTAGGTATCAACCTAGCGCCTTTGTTTCAAGGATGTGGTTATGCTAGAAAACATAAGCTCAACAAAAGTCAGTGGTGGCTGGCATAAACAATATACCCACCAAGCTAGCAGCACACATTGTGCTATGCGCTTTGCAATATTTTTACCACCTGGTGCCAGCGAAACCAATAAAGTACCCGTCATGTATTGGTTGTCAGGTTTAACCTGTACTGATGAAAACTTTATGCAAAAAGCCGGGGCATTTAAAAAAGCGGCTGAACTGGGTATTGCGATTGTCGCTCCAGACACTAGCCCGCGCGGTGAAAATGTGCCTGACGATGAAAACTACGATTTTGGTCAAGGTGCTGGCTTTTATGTCAATGCGACTCAAGCGCCTTACAATGTTCACTACAACATGTACGACTATGTTGTTTCTGAGTTACCTGCACTTATCGAAGCACACTTCCCTGTGACGTCTAAAAAAGCCATTGCGGGTCACTCTATGGGTGGTCACGGCGCATTGATGATTGCACTTAAAAACCCTAAACAATACGTCAGCGCCAGTGCTTTTAGCCCGATTGTGAACCCGATTAATTGCCCTTGGGGTGAAAAAGCATTTAGTAATTACCTTGGTAGTGATAAAGCAAGTTGGCTTGAATACGACAGCTGTGAATTAATGAAAAAAGCCGTCGCTGAAGATTATTTACCCATGCGTATTGATCAAGGTGAGGCTGATAATTTCTTAGCAGTGCAACTCAAAACTGAGCACTTATTTGCTGTCGTAAACGAGAAAGATTACCCAGCCGAAATTAACATGCACGCGGGTTATGATCATAGTTACTTCTTTATCAGCAGCTTTATTGATGAACACCTAATGTTTCATCAAAAATATCTGTGATTAATATCTCATTTTTAGTGTGAGGGCTTAGCTTCCTCACACTCTTTAATACTGCGTGTGATTTGCCTACAAACTAACTGTGGTTGTTGTTCTTCTGGTTTGAGTAAACCAATAACAGCGCTATCAATTTCAAAGCCTAACTTTGCAAATGAAAAGCCGTCGGCATCGGTTACAGTTCTGTTAGTTTGATTTGCATTTGTGGTTGCAAGATTTGTTGGTTGTGAGTTTTTTGCATAGCCATCGACTAATGACCCTGCCACTGTACATCCAACTAATTGGTAACTAAATAAGAAAGTGACAAGTTTTAGACTGTTACTCATCATTAAAACTATCCATTAATGTGGGCCTTTTTTTCGGCTCAGCTTTAACCTCAACACATTCTTTTACTGCGCGACTAATTTGACGACATTTAAGCTCAACATCCTTATCTTTGCTGCTATTCTCTAAGCCTTCAATAATCGCTTTGTCGATTTCATAACCTAACATTGTCATGGTCATACCATAGTTGACTCGGTCGTTATCTTTTTTATCTGCATAGGCACTTGCAGGCTGTGCTTGGCTAGCGCGCCCACCAATACCATCAGCAACTAGGCCGATTGCAGTACAGCCACTGAGCAAACTAACAGAAAGTATAAGATACAGAGATTTAAGCATCGGTCCTCCAATACACTTAAGCTTATTTTGTAAGCATAATAACAAACGCGTAATTTAACTGTAAAAAACTGTAGATTAATCACAAATATCGCGAATAAACTCTTTTAGAAATCCGACTAATTGTAAAAGGAATATTAATAAAAAAGGCAAAGCGCCTAAAATTGCGACGCTACGATTTAACGGCTCATCTTGTAACAGTAATAATGCAAAGCTGCATATGAATAATGCTAAACACCATGCGTAGAGTGTCACACGGTTATTTTGCTCAGAGCCAACCAGCTCTCTTATGACCAAAATTGCAGAGTCAGCGGATGTAGCAACAAATATCAATAGTAATAACAAACTTGCCCAAATAAACACGGTTCCTTGCCAGTCTAATTGATTAAAAAATACAAACAAGCCTTGGCTATAATCCTGTTTTATTGCGACTAAAATGCCCGCTTGATTGAGTCTATCCCATTCAATTGCTGCGCCAGAAAAGGCCGAAAACCAAACAATAGTGACTAAAGTTGGAATACACACAACCGCCAAAATAAATTGCCAAACCTTGCGCCCCTGACTAATTTTAGCTAGGAACACACCAACAAATGGCCCCCACGCTAACCACCAAAAGTAATAGTTATATGTCCAATGAGTGGCCCAATCAGGCGTTTTTAATTGGCTATCAAATTGCCAAGTTCCGGTCGCAAGTAACTGTAAATAGTAGCCGGTTCCATCTAATGCAATTTTAATGATGGGCGCAATCGGCACAACAGTTAATAACCAGGTTAGCAAAGTAAAGGCCAAGACCACATTGAATATACTCAGTGACTGTACCCCGCGTCGTAATCCAAATTTAACCGACAGCGAATAAATAACGGCTAACAAACAAACGATTAATGAACCCACTAATAATGTTGAAGTAACCCCCAACTCGATTTCTACACCTTTACTGATCAGTAAAGTCGAGTTTGCTATGGTGCCGACGACACCAAAAAAAATAGCGATTACCGCAATTAATTTCACAACAAATGACACTGTAAATTTTGCAGACTTATCTATCTGATTACCAAGTGCAGTTAAAACAGGTGCACAAATATCACCTGACTTACCACTGTATTGCGTTAATCCACCAAGCACTAACGCAAACACCGCATAAAGTGCCCATGCATGGGCGCCCCAATTAACCAAGGTTAAAGCGAGACTACTGGCTAGTCGGTCTGGGTATAAGCTTTGTTTAAGTGGAGGGTCGAGAGAATGTAATGCTGGCTCTGCTACGCCCCAAAAAACCAAGCCAGATCCCATTCCCGCTGCAAACAACATAGCAAACCAGCCAAAATTAGAATACTCGACCACAGCCTGCTCGCCCCCCACTTTACGACTTCCGAGTGGGCTAATGGCTAAAATAATGATGGCAAACAATAAAAAATTCACCAATAAGAAAAAACTGCTCCCTGTCCATTTTAAAATCATTTGTACAAACGGCTGTACTTGCTCAGTGATAACACTAGGTAAAATAACAGCTATCAGTGCACCAAACATACACAGTGCAAGCGCGGTCTTTTCAAGAGAGGAGATGGAATGTTTCAATGTGAAGCCTATTTAGTCAGCGTGTTTAGCATACTGTTAGCATGGCTGAAATTCAAACAGCCAAAAGGCTGAAAAAATGACATAGCACTGCGTAAAAATCGCAAATTATACCAAGCCCTCCTTTTTTAAACCCGGCTACATGTCCCTAGTTTCCTCATTTTATTCAATTTGTTGATCGGGTATTGAAATTGCAACTCAATCACAATCTAGATAGCAAGGAGCAAAGCATGGACTTTAATCTTGATTGGCATGAAATACTCGACAACTTAATTCATTTAGGAATTGCCTACTTACTTGCCCTGCCTATGGCATTTGATCGAGAAAAAACCAGTAATGGCGCAGGGCTTCGAACTTTTCCATTAGTTGCCGTTGCATCATGTGGTTATGCATTAGTGGGCATGTCTGTTTTGACAAGCTCTGAAGCTGAATCAAAAGTGCTCGAAGGGATTATCACGGGTATTGGTTTTATTGGCGGTGGCGCCATTTTGAAGAATAAGAATTCAACGTATGGAACAGCCACAGCAGCCAGTATTTGGAACATGGGACTCATCGGCATTGCTGTGGCATTTAGTCGTTACGAAATCGCCTTTCTAATGGCACTGATTAATTTCGTAACGCTTAAGTATGTAAAACGCTTAAAGTAAGCAATTAACTGGCGTCAAATTTTGAGTTAACGATAGCATAACCAGTTTGTTTAACTTTAATCTCAGCTGGGTTTGCAGATTTAACTAATAAACCGCAGCGTCTGCTTTGCTCATCAATAACGTAGTTAACTGACTCACTTGCTTCAAGATCAACGACTTGATCAGCACAGCGGATCTGCAATTTAGAGACATCGCTCGCGCCTTCAATTTTGATTGAACCGCGAGATAAAGATAAATAAGACAGCTTATCTTTTGAAACATTAATTTGTGAATTGATCTGCGGTGTACGGGCTAATAAGTCATCAATTTGCTTGATGGTGGCAAGTTTGTTTTCTTCTGAAAACGCTTTTCCTTCAATATTATCCAATGCATAAATTGCATTGTAAGCAAGGTTAAAATCGCCCTTAAAGCTGTACCATTGTAGAGCACTTTTAGCGACTAAATACTGTATATCAGTTGGCAGTTTTGCTCGCAGTAAATAGGCAACAGATAACTGTTCGTCAAAGCCAAACCATTGTTGTTGATGGTAATAATATTGGCTTTTCAACCAAGCAAATAATGCCTGCTCAGAGGTGTTTTTAGTATGATCTTTATATAACTCAGCCAATGCTAATTCAGCTTTTTTAAACTCTTTCGCTTGTAGCAATTTATTGATTTCATCGTATTCATTAATAAAACCACGGCTCGCTTTATCATTAGAGTACCCGTTAAAATACTTACCTACTTCAAATGAAAACAGGTAACCACCTTCAACTGTTTTGCCTTCTTTTGTCGCGGGGGCAAACTCTAAGTTTGTTAAATATTTCTCTGCGTTTTCTTCGCTACCGCGAGTATCAGATGCCATGATCACTTCAATGTCTTTTGCCTTACCTTGCGTATCAACCACATAAGACATTAATGCCCAGCCTTCTAAGCGAGAGCCATTGTAACTACCGGTATAACGGGGGTTTGTATTTTTAACGATATAGGCAGAGGTAGCAGCTTGAACATCAACGCCTAAGTCATTGACATCTCGAGCTAAAGCCTGAGTAGGTAATGCGATAAGTGAACAAAGTACAGCGAGTTTAGTTAATTTAATCATGAGTAATTGCTCCAATTCCCTTTGATAGGAACACTTATAGCACTAAAAAAGGCGCTTTAAAAGCGCCTTGCAATCAAGAATGTGCTTAAACATGCCTTGATCTTAAAACATATCCTGATAAGGGTTTGATTTTGATAATAAAACTTTTTTATCAAAACCTGGAATTGTCATTGAATCTTCACTAATTTCAATGTCATTTTCGTCAATTAAGCCATCACCAAAGCGATAAATAAGTTCATAATGACCTAAATCAGCCTGATGTTGGTAGTCAGCTTGCGCTTGGGCTACCTGAGTGTGACGGTCTTGATATTGCGCCATAACCTCATCACCATGCCGCTTTGCGAGCATCTTCAATGTAATTGCCGGTGATAACACAGTCGCTGTAGCATTGTTACCGCCAAACCCTTTGGAGTTAATGAATGCAATGTCCATTGCATCACATTGATAATGTTCTGTACGAATATCTAAATGTTGGCTGTACACATCATCTGCTACTTTATCGATTGTCGTAATACCCGGCATAATGTTGTGGCTAAATACACCTAATGCCATAGCCAATTGATCACCACTGGCAGGCGCAATGGTATGGCCAACATACGCTTTAGGCGCAGCAACCTTCCAATTATCAATTGCAAATGTCTCTGCCACTTTATGATAGATCAGTGATTCTGTTACGCGGTTTTGCGGTGTACTTGAGCCGTGTGCCAAAATAAAGCTACGCTTTTGTACCGCCTCTTGACCAACAATACTGCTGGCTAGTGCAACAGATTTTGCCATCGTAATGTAGTTACCAGGGCCCGGTGCTGTAATTGATTTTTTAATACCATCGGCATTAACGAACACATCTGCAACGCTGCCTAACACATCTGCACCTAACTCTAATGCCAATGCATCATCCATTAAAATAGCAACCTGTGCACCTTCACCAATTGTAAAACCACAGTTTTCTCCAAATGGACGGCTGGTACGGCGATGATCAACTACATCTGAATTATCAAGACGCTTTAAACCCTCTTCATTCGCAAGTGCGCTCATATTGCCAAAGCCTTCGACGATTTCGGGTGTAATAGCACACTCAACAGACGCCACAATAGCCACTCGAGTACGACCCGCTTGAATATCGTTTACTGCTGCACGCAGGTTATATAAAAACGTGGCACATGCCCCTGATGTGGTAAAGGTTGTACCAACATTACCTGTTACATAGGCATTGATAAAGTCAGTCGACATGGTGTTTAAGCCAAGTGCAAGTTGCTTTGTGCTCACACGGTCGCCCTGCTGACGCGCACGAATAAGTCCACCAAAGCCTTCATCATCAACTTGACCCGCAACTGAAGCTGAATAAGTGCCAATTTGATCAGGCTCAACGCTGTTCATTACCTGCTGCCATGGCAGACCTGTCGAACGAATTGCATCAGTTGCGGCAAAAATAGTCGCTTGCAGGCCTCTTGGTTGATAACGGCTGTTATACATAGCCGAAGGTTCAAAACCTGTTGGTAATTGACCTGCCGCTTTAATTGGATTATCACGGGTACTGTCATGTTTAATAGCAAGATCAGCAGTAATTGTGACTTTCACTTTTTTATCGCTTAACTCTTCAACCTGCCAAGCACTTGGTACCGGGGTTGGTAAATCACGGCGGCGCGTTTCAAAAACAATCTGCTGTTCATCTGACGCTGTTAACGTCATTTTTTGCTGCCATGGCGTTGCATCCACATCGAAGTGATTTTTTTCAATTTTACGAATAAGTGTGCCAGCTAATATTTGTTCACCGAACTTAGCTTCGATGTCTGATTCAGCAATGCTATTGCCGTCAGCATCTTTGAGTACACCTTCAGTAAGAGTGACTAAGTTCATTAATGTCGCTAAGCCTAAAAATGTCTCCTGACGGGCTTTAGCGTCTAAGCTGTCTAACACGATACGACGATAACCTTGATGAAAAGAAGTGCGGCCTGCGGCATTAATACCACCCATACCGACAATAACGGGTAATGCTGTCATAAAAAACCTTGAGAAAACGTGTTATGAGAATTAAGCCAAGTTTAAATGGATTAATTAACACACTTTATGCTTAAATAGCCAAATAACCTGCACAACAGGCCAAAAACAACTGGTCGGAGCAATTTGAGTGACGAAACTTCAACACGTAAAAGCCATTGAAATTAGTATTTTGGTTTATCCCCATTTACTAATAACCAGTTTAACCTTGCCTATCGAAATGCTCAGAGCTGGTGAGGCCTTTGCTAAAAGCCATCGTCAGCAGAACGAATTTAAACCTCTCAACATCAATTTAGTGGCAAGTAGTCTAAAAGCGATCCCTAATCGTACTGGGCTGGCAATTATGCCCGATTGCGAAACCGTCACAGCGCCTGCTAGTGACTTAATTATTGTGCCTGGGATTTGGCGAAACCCGCGTCCTGTGGTGAGCAAGCAGCAAAGTTTGGTGAATTGGCTTGGTGATTCTTGGCAGCAAGGCAGCCATATCATTGGTGTTGGAACAGGTAATTGTTTAGTTGCCGAAGCAGGGTTATTGGATGGCCACCCTGCTACCACTCACTGGCATTACGCAGAGCAATTTAAACGTGACTACCCTAAAGTGCAGCTTAAGCCTGACTTTTTCATCACACAGTCTGAGCGCATGTATACAGTTGCGAGTTTAAATGCCCTTGCCGATGTTATTGTGCATATTATTAGTCAATATTACGGACGAGAAGCGGCGCAACATGTTGAGCGTAATTTCTCCCATGAAATTCGTAAGCCCTATGAAGATCAGCGCTACCTTGAGGGTGCCGTCGATAAACACCCTGATGAACTCATCGCACAAATTCAATTTTGGCTAAAAAACAATTTAACATCTGAACTGACTCTGCAAGAAATTGCAGCACAATTTAGTTTAAGCTACCGCACCTTTACGCGCCGCTTTCGTCAAGCCACCAGCCAAACCCCTGTTGAGTATTGGCAACAGCTTAGAGTACAAACCGCAAAAGAGTTATTAGCGTCTTCAAATTTATCAATTCAAGAAGTTGCCCTAGAAGTAGGTTATAACGACCAAGGCCATTTAACTCGGGTATTTAAGAAAGTACTCTCACAAACACCCAGTGAATACCGTACCGTCGTTAGACGAAAACTATTTGGCTAACTCTAAATAGCAAGAAATGTTCTAAGTCTAAGTCAGATAAATCATATTTAAGTTGCTGAATTAAAAATTATTACTAAGCTTTTAGTTAGTTGTATTGGTATTTGTTTGAGTAAGAAAAAATGTATCAGCTTGATTATGATGAATTAGTGCAAAGTTGGAATAAAACGCTCGAAGTTTTAGCCTTGTTTGCCGATGTACCCGTCGCCTTAGTAATGAAGGTAGAAAATAATATTATTAGTGTTTTTTCTAAAAACGATAATCAAGCAAACCCCTATGAAATTGGTGATAATGAAGAGTTAGAAGATTCAGGTCTTTACTGTGAGCATGTATTAAAAACCCAGAACTTACTGAATATCCCCAACGCTCTTATTGATGAGGACTGGAAAGAAAACCCAGATATCAAACTTAATATGATTTCTTATTTAGGTTTACCAATATGTGCTGGAGACACCACACCATTTGGCACTATTTGTATCCTTGATAGCAAACCCCATGAATACACAGAGCCTGTCATAAAACTACTCGAAACCATAAAGCAAAGCTTTGAAACGCAACTCAAATTGTTATACCAACAAAAGCAAGCGTTTGAACAACAACAATTTGCAGAACTGGCTACTCTAATTAGAGGGATTGCCCACGAGCTCAACACGCCACTTGGTAACTGTATAACAGCAGTTGATGTCACTCAACTTGCTGTCAAAGAAACACAAACACGGCTTGTGAAAAAACGCCTTAGCCAACAAGCCTTACAAAGCACATTAGAAACATTAATAAATACCAATGAACTCTTAGACAGAAACTTAACTTCATGTGCTTACAAGATACGTATTTTACAAGATTTGCTTTATACCAAGTCACAATCAAGTAAAACAATCATGACGTTAGCTCAGCTTTCGGAGTCACTGTACAAACACTTAGAAGAACAAATAAAACATCGTGGTATCAAATTAGATATTAATTATCAAAACCCTCACAGCCAATTCGAAGTTGAAATAGACTTGCTAAAACAAGTACTTTTTATTTTGCAGCAAAACTCAATTGAGCATGCGTTCAACAACATCGAAAACCCTGCTATAGAAATTGATATATATGATTTTGATGAGGTATTAAAAGTTCACTACACCGATAATGGCACCGGTATCAGCATAAGTGAACAAAACTCCATTTTCACCCCATTTTATAAAGGTAAAAACAACCAATCAGGTATTGGGCTTGGCCTCAGCATTGCGAAGAAGATAGTTACTCAACAACTACAAGGTGAAATCTGTGTTCAAGAAAGTAACAACGGCGCACACTTTTTAATTAGTTTGCCTAAGTAAGTTTTAATGAAGAAATCCTACTTTTTTACATTGATGCTATTTACTCAAATTTCTTCTTTTGTTAGAGCAGAGCCAAACTATGATGAAGTTAAGCAATTAATCAACAAGCACTTTATCCGTACCAGTGATTATTCATACAAATCTGTCTATCTTGGCTATAAAACTCCAAACGTTGAAGCGCTTATTAAATCACTCAATGAACCTCATACTTATCTCAAGGATAAAGATTCAAATATAACTTTTTTCAGCGCCAAAAAACGCTGTGTTAGTAACAGCAAAATTAAGCAGCATTTTCATAAAGGTAAACTTGCTTATCTAAAGGTTTCCAGTATTGGTATAACAACCACAAAAGAAAAATCTCAATATGTTCGTAATTCAATCAATAAAATAAGATCTCAAGACAACGAGAACTCTCGATACTGGATTATTGATTTAAGAAAAAATAGCGGCGGCAATATGTGGCCGATGTTACAAGCACTTTCCCCTTTTTTCGACGCTACACAGACATTAGGTGAATTCCATTTGTCATCTGGAAGCATTACTAAATTTGGTTTTAAAGATGGAATAGCCCATGAAAGCTCGCTACAAAAAATCAATTTCCAACCAGATACCTATCATTTAAAACATCAGCCTATTGGGATTTATGTTTTGATTGACTCTAGTGTCGCAAGTTCTGCAGAAGCATTGGCAATTGGGCTATCTTCTCTTAAAAATGTAACACTCGTTGGCGAGAAAACGTGTGGCTTAGCAACCGTCAATACTCCGTTTGAGCTCAGTGACGGAAGTATTCTTGTTTTAACAACAGGCGAGATGGCCAATATTCATGGTCAAACGTTTAAAAATGGAATCACACCTAGTATGAGTAGTCTAGAGTTTAGTACGCTAATCAAAGACTTTGTAGAATAAAATTTTGCTAGTCTGTGGGCAGCCTCTGTCTTCATAACCCACTATTGCATAGTCATTTTTGATAAGCAGACTCAGCATTGCAGGAAAACGGTTCATCGACTTAACTTTTATAGCTCGATAGCTGTGGGCTTTAACCCATGCTTCTTGCGCGTTTAATAAAGCCTGCGCAATGCCCTTCCCTCTACATTCTGGCGCAACCGCGCCAAGCCAACTATAAAAGGTGTTTGAATCTAACGCATAACCCAGTTTGTAGGCCACAGGCTTATTATCGATATAGGCAACTAAAGCTAGGTGCTCAACATCTGCACACTGTGCTTGTAATTTGCTAAGGGTATTTCGGCCATCAAACTCAGGAATTTGACTATCAACAAGTAACA
>Ga0208113_1000325_pt1 | contig 24400 bp, 24 predicted proteins | sample Knorr_S7_td_NADW_FD_185598 | JGI IMG/M metagenome (GOLD analysis project Ga0208113, IMG submission 185598) | Marine microbial communities from Southern Atlantic Ocean transect - Knorr_S7_td_NADW_ad_2505m_LV_A (SPAdes) (version 2) | ecosystem: Environmental > Aquatic > Marine > Oceanic | place...
CGGCCTCTCGAAGCAGCGCCACCAACCCTGGTGGAGACTCCCCATTGGACACACCTTCTGCGACCACAACCCCTCGCACATACCCCGGAAACTCTTCAAAGATTTTTTCTGACACCGAGTAATTCATTCCATGACACCTGATACCTGAAATCCTGAAACCTGTAGTTCCTGCCCGAAATCATAGCTCACAAACCCACCTGATTGTAGTTTCTTGCGGAAGCAATTAAAATCGCCTTGCGGAGGCATTCCAATGACATCACCCGTCATCCAGGAAACCCATGTAATGGTTCAGGGATTGGAAATACCCGTATGGCAAGCAGGCAACCAGGGCGAGACGGTCATCTTATTACACGGGGCGGGCGGGAGTCGCCGTGATTGGGCAGTCGTCATGCTAATGCTGTCTCAACGCTTCCGGGTGTACGCTCCTGATGTCATCGGATTTGGTCAAAGCCCCCGGTCAGACGTCACCTACACCGTCGACATCTTCCGAGATTTCGTCATCGACTTGATGGCCGCGTTAGGCATCCATGAGACAGCGCTGATCGGCCACTCCCTGGGCGGCAGAATCAGCCTGGCGGTCGCCGCGGCGCTGCCTGATCGGGTAACGCGGCTGATTCTGGCTGCCCCTATGGGATTCGGCCCGGTGGCGCCGGTTGGTCACATCATCGCGGCCACAGTTTGGGCATTCTACAAGGCGGCTCGTTTGACACCCAGGTATCCCAAAATGGCGCTGGACCCGGGCGCCTATGAGTCAGGGACGTTCGAGAAAATCCGCCAGCCAACGCTTCTGCTCTGGGGTTCTCGCGACCTCTATTTCCCAAAATCCCACGGGTGGCGCGCCCTGGCGACCCTGACTGACGCTCAGTTGAAGATTTACAATGGCGCGGGCCACTCACTACCCATCGCATACCCAGCACACTTCGCCTCAGACATTCACGCCTTCCTTGCCGACCGATAACGTTGAAATAGTCGGGCTTGCGTAAACAAATCTGTTATTGTATGTTCATATCCAAAATTACACGGAAAAGGAGCGTTGCACATTATGACTTTGAAGTCTGCGCTTAGGCGCCTATTGAGAGTGCAAGAGGCTAGCGCCCATTGCGACATCCCATGTGGAATCTATGACCCAATATCAGCGAAAATCGCCGCTCAGACCGTCCTCAAGATGGTCATGAGAATCCAGGGGCTGGACGCCGGTGACGACCAGGCCGCATACCAGAACACCCTGTCCCGTTACATCACGGTCAAGGAACAACACGCCGCTCTCTGCAAAGACGAGTTGGACATCCTCTGGCACGATTACTTCCGGCCAGACCATCTTGAGGCTCATCCCGACCTCCACGACAAATTCTGGAACGCCGCCAAGCTGGCCGGCGCCAACAAGCAGAACGTCAACCTGGAATCCGCCCAGAACCTCGTGTCGGCGGTTGACGACATTGCCACCATCTACTGGTCAACAAAGGGCGTGGAATACAGCGACCCGGTGGCAGACGTCCGCTTCGGGCCTGCCTAACCGACTCTCTTAAAAGCCGAAGAAACACAGTATGGGCCTCGAAATATCGAGGCCCATATTTTATTGAGGTAGGTATACAGGATGGTTTGGGCCAGACGGCAAGAATGAGCGGTTGACGAGCATTCAAACAAGGCTCATCGAGTTAGAAGGGCAGCCTGGAGTGATTGAACGACACTGTGAATTGAATCGGGACGTTCAGACGGAGTTTGACAATAACAGCGACCGGATATAAAGTGCAACCCATCCAAGATAGGAGCATTCAAGAACACATCACGTTCCACTGGGAGTTTCAATGTGACCTTTCGTTAGCATACGTGTCCAATAATGATATTCGAACGCGCACATCCGTGAGATCGGCACATCCGGCAATGGAGGCAAAATATGGAACCTCGCATAATGTTCGCTAGACTGATGATGGTGGCCGCGTTCGCGTGCGGGATAATTGGCCTGGTGATTGGCATCGTGGACCGAACGTGGAAGCTGGGTGTGACGGGATGGTTCACGGGCGGCACACTGCTGGCACTGTTAACCTTGGTGGTGCTCGCCGACGAATACTTCTCGCGGCGGCAGAGTAGCTGAACACCGCATCATAATGCGGTTGCAAGGTGGCGGAATCGAATTCTCTCGCTCGCCAATTGACCGCCAATTCCATGAAATCTGATTCCTGGTCGCCCCGTCACCCCATATAATCCTCGCGCGGGGGACTGAATATGTCTAACGCGACCGATGGTTGATCGTTGGCGACTAGCCCATGTGCGACGCCGCCAGGAATGATGTAATAATCACCTTCCTTCAACGTGGTGGTCTCGCCACCAATGGTGAAGTCGAACTCGCCCTCCAGCACCATCCCTGCCTGTTCGTGAGGATGGGAGTGCATGGGCACCACCGCGTTCGCGGCGATCTCGACCCTGCTCATCATGATCTTCTCGCCCCACATTGTCCGCAGAATCACGCCCGGCGCAAGCTCTCGTCGGTTCCCTTCACTAGCATCGTAGGTGTAAGTCAACTCGTTCCTCCTGATATTACGTTTGTGTTGCTCGATTATGGGCGACCGACAGGCATGACGTGATGAAGTCGTTCACCGGAGTCGCGACGCCGTGCAGTTTGCCAATAGCCGCCACCGCGCCGTTGATGTTCGCAAGCTCCAGAGGCCTGCCAGCCATGAGGTCCATGTGCATCGACGAAACCAGGTCGGCCTTGTCTCGCTGGAACTGGGCCATCGTGGTCTGGGCCATATCAGTTGGAATAATTACGCCTGCCGCTCTGCCGACGTTGGTCGTTTCTTCTAATATCCGCAGCGTCAGATCAGCAGTGGAGGGATTGTCCAGTGCTTCCACCATGCTCGACCTGCAAATACAGGTGATACCGCTTAAGGCTGAAATGAACACCAGCTTGGTCCACAGCGTGGCGCTCACATCGTCCGACAGAATGCCTTCGATGCCTGCGCCGTTGAATGTCTTCAGAATATTCAGGCCTCGCTCGGACCATGAGCCGTCACGTTCCCCAAACACGAGCCGACACGTCCCGCCATGTTCGGCGAATACGCCGGGACTCAACCGTTCTGCCTCGACATACGCCGCACCAAGCATCACGGCGTCTTCGCCGAACGTGGCGCTCAACTCATCTGCGCTGCCCAGGCCGTTCTGGAGAGTCAGAATTGTGGTGTTCGGGCCGATGGCGGGTTTCATCTGCTCGATTGCAACCTCGTTGTGGTAACTCTTTACGCAAAACAGGACGAGATCGGCCTGCCAATCGCCGTCAAGCGAGTCCACTGCGTCAGCAGACTCCACGACGAAACTGCCAGTCGTCGCGCTCTGCACCACAAGGCCATTGGCTTTTATCTGGGCCAAGTTCTCGTTGCGCGCCACGAACTTCACTTCATTTCCGCCCTTGGCAAGCACGCCGCCGAAATACCCGCCCACTGAGCCGGCGGCCATGACTAGAACTCGCATCTTGCAAATCTCCCTACGTTGATGTGCCGCTATATTTTAGGACTGCCAGCAATATAGTCAACTCACGCCCAGATTGACACTAACCGAAGGACGCCTTAGACTTGGCCCAATTCCCGCAGATTCAGCCATAACACCCAGGAGACCACACGATGGATTTTGGACTTCTCTATGAGATGCAAAGGCCCAACGACGAATTTAAGATCGACTACGACGCTCTCATCGAGGAGACCTTCGAGCAAATAGTCCTGGCAGACGAGGTTGGATTCGACTATGTGTGGTTCGTTGAACACCACTTCCTGACAACCTTCTCCGGTTCCTCAGCGCCGGAGGTCATAATTTCCGCTCTTGCCCGAATGACGAAGAACATCCGACTGGGTTTCGGCGTCGTCATCCTGCCGCACCACCATCCTGTTCAGGTGGCCGAGCGTGTCGCAATGGTGGATCACGTTTCCGGAGGCAGGGTCGAAATGGGCGTTGGCCGCAGCAGCCCCTACGAGCAGCTAGGTTTGGGGGTCGATCCCAGAGACACCCGCGAGATCATGGAAGAAGCCCTTCAGGTCATTCCCATGATATGGCAGACCGACGGCCAGGTTTCATGGGAAGGGAAACACTTCAACATCCCTGCACGCGAGATATTGCCCAAGCCCAAGCAGGACCCGCATCCCCCCATCTGGATGGCCTGCACCCAACCTTCCAGCTACGAAATCGCCGCGAAACACGGCATCGGCGTGCTGTCATTCGGTTCTGGCGCGCCGGCTGGCATGAAACAACACATTGACAAATACCGAGAGGACATTAAGTCAGCAGTGCCTGTTGGAGGTTTCGTCAACAATAAGTGGGCCAACTTCACTCTGGGACACTGCGGAGACAATGACCAGGAAGCCAAAGAGCTCGGCGCCAAAGCCATCAAAGAGTTCTTCGGCCCAAACAGGCCCTATACCGCCGACCGCGCCGACGTTTACGAGCGCCTGCTGGAGTCCTGGGGTGGTGTTCCCGACCACCTGGCCTCCAATTTCTCTCGATTCCAGGGCGGAGATCAGGACCTGGGCGGGGGCGGAGTCCCGCGAGCGCAGTTGGGAGAGCTTCCCGCCGATCTGCTGGCCGAACGCGGGGTGATCGTCGCCGGAAATCCCGACAGTTGCATCGAGGGCGTCAAACGCCATCAGGAGATCGGCGCCGACCAGTCGCTGCTCATAATGCAGTGCGACCAGATTCCTCACACCAAGGTCAAACGCTCCATAGAGCTGTTCGGGAAAGAGGTCATCCCCGCCTTCAAGGACTGATTGGCTGTCGGGCATGTTCCAACATAAGCCGATTGGGAGCGTTGGTGATATCAAGAGAAGACCCGCGCCATCTCTCCGATCTTCGACACCGTGCGCCAGTTTCGAGCGGTCGCGCCTACTCCCAACAGCCGTTCAACTCTCGCTGCCAGCTCGGACCGACCGATGCCGTCCGGCGCGTGCAGGTAAAACACATTGTCGATCAGCGCAATCTCCTCGCTGTCAGATTTGAGAGCATTCAAGGCGACATTGTCTGGGTCGTGTGGCGGTTCCGACAGAAAAAACAGATGCAATGTGTTCGGGTGTTCCTCGGTTTTAGGAAAAGGGTTAGAGGCAATGGCATATCCAAACTCCGCCCTTCCTAGCACAAGGACGCGAGCATTGACGCTAGAACCGTACAGTGCTTTCTCGATCACCGCCCCCATCGCCACGCCGTTTGATTCTGAACTCTTGAAGACGACATTGCCGCTCTGAACGTAGGTTTTGACATCCGAACAGCACATTCGTTCGAGGAGCGCGACTAGCTCCTTCATCTTCAATACATTCTTGCCGCCAACATTGATTCTTCGCAAAAGCGCGACCCAGACATTCACTGGGTATCCCCAGTGTAGACTTCCCCGTCATGCAGCGCGATGAAGGGCATCTTGTTTTCGATGAAATACTCGACAGCCTTCTCGATCATTTCAGATTCTGGATGATCCGACCTGTAGTGCGGTGCGATACAGAACGGAACCAGACCAAGCCCGTCCCAAACGATCTCCTTTGAGTATCCCTCGGCAATCTCTTCAGAATCGTCCACCAGATGGATGCCCCTCAGCGTTGGCGCCAAGACACAACTACCTGCGCTATATCCAGCGTACACGAACCGCTCATCCTTGGCCTTATCGAGAAGAATGGCGTCCAAACCACTGTGCTTCATGGCGCGCCGGAGAAGAAACGTGTTGCCCCCAACCACCCAAAGGGCATCGAATTGGTCCACAACGCCACGAAGATCATCCTGGGACCGGAAATAAGCTCTCAAATCAATCTCTTCCGGGACCAAGCCTAATTCGCTCAGTTCGCGAAACTCCCGGTCTCGCCCGGCATCGAGTCGTGCCTGATCGTCGGAGAAATCGAGCGAATTGCGAATGACGCCGATGCGTCTTTTCCCTGTGACCAAACCTCCCAACTCACTCGCGTTATCTTCAAGACCAAACGATGACAAGTATAGTTTCATTATTGAACCTGGCTACTCAATACGACAGACCGCGCCGGTAACAGTGACCAACGCGGTCTTTCAATTGACTCGACTCGTATTCTAAGATTCCTTCAATTCCACCAGAACATTCACATATCGAGTGTCCCGATCATTGTGAACTCGATGAATCTGATGCTCACCGTGATACCTGTACGTCCCGACACTCGACGGGCTGTCCTCGACTCGCCCATCATCGAACTCGACCTTCAGGCCGGCACCTTCCACGACAATGGTGACGTAGTCCCGACCGTGCATGTGCCAATCGCTGGTCTCTCCAGGATTCACAATCAGGTTCCAGATTTTCACCTTATCGTTCTCGAACAACACGTCTGTTGCGACCTCACCGAGTGGTTCGTCTCCTCTGGGCATTTTCGCCTCCTCATTTTCAAACCGATAAACTACCGCGCTCCGCTAATTTTCCTTCAACTCGACGATAGAATTGCTGTATCGTGCGCTCCCAACATTGGTGACTCGATGTATCGAATTTTTCTGCCCCATCACTACCTGACCCAGAGCGTAATCCGACACCGATTCTGTGCCGTCGTTATACTCAGCCTTCAGCGTTCCTGCTTCCGTCACAATGAAGAGATAGTGAGTATGATGCTGATGCCAGTCCGAAGACTGCCCCGGCTCCAGAACGAGGCTCCACGTCTTCACATGCTCGTTCTCGAACAAAAAATCCGTTCCCACATCGCCAAGTTTTCTGTCCGTCATGTCGATTCACCTCTTTTTTGTTTCTTGGTGTCATTGCATACCTGAAGTCTGACCCCTCGTCACCACCCCATCCGCTCCCTCAGACTCACGAAGCCCCGACTGCCGGAGATGATGTGATCATTGAATTCAATATCCATCATCTCCGTGGACTGCTTGATATTCCGTGTGACTGGGATGTACTCAGGGCTAGGACTTGGGTCGCCAGAAAGAAGGTTGTGGACCATGATAACGGCAGGACAGTTCTCCCGCACCGCCGGTCTCAGCAATTCGGCCACGCGCATTTGCGCCGAATCCAGCATGCCCTGGCACACCTCGTGCACAGATATAACTTCCGCTCTCGTGTTCAGAAGCACAACCTCGAGTTTCTGCTGAGCCGTCATCGACATCTCCGCGCCCAGCAGGTTGTGAATGTCTGCCGGAGTCCGAATAATCGCCCGATCATCAGGCAATAGAGACGCAGCCAGACGTCCCAACTCGAAGGCCGCTAGAATCTGGCACACCTTAGCCTCGCTGATGCCGTTCGTCTCGCACGATTCAGCAAACGAGCTTCGGGCCAAGCCTACAAAGTCTTCGAAACCAGCGATCATCCGCGAGAACATGCTGAGCAAGTTGGCAATAAGCTCCGGGTTGCTCAATTGGCTCACGCCCAACGCACGCAAACGCTCCCTTGGCTTTTGGTCTGCCGGAAAGTCTCGGATCATCGTGGCTCGGTTAACCATCTTGTCAGAATTCATATCCGTGGCTCCAACCCGCGCTGGGGAATTTCATGGGATTGCCGTAGTGTACCTCGCGCTGAACTCGCCGTCCAACCCATCTCCTTGACACGCCAATTCCAGCCAATACAATGGAGGGAGCCAAGCATCCAATTGCCATGTTGAGCCGGGGCGAAACATCTGGTCGCTTTGCGAACCATCGACGCCACACCGACAATCAGATTCTTCACATCCGGTCAGAATTACACATGCCTGATCACTGACAACCTGAAGCCCGAATGCCTGCAAACCGAAGGAAACACATGATAAACAGAGACAGGCTGGTCAAGACATTCTGTGACCTCGTCCGCATTGACAGCCCCTCCGGAGAAGAGGAGGCGGTGGCCCAGGAGCTTATCAAACGGCTTGAAGGCATGGGGCTCAACGTTCAGCGAGACGATTACGGAAACCTGGTCGCCAACGATGGCGGCGACAATCCGATCACGCTCTCAGCGCACATGGACACCGTGGAGCCTGGCCGGGGAATCCAGCCCCTTGTGGAACGGGACCGCATCGTCTCCGACGGCACAACCATCCTGGGTGGCGACTGCAAGGCCGGCGTCGCCGCAATCCTCGAAGCCCTGGAGTCGGTTCTGGAAGATGACACGCCCCACGGAGCTATCGAGGTCGCATTCACTCGCGAGGAGGAAATCGGCCTCGTTGGCGCCCGCAACCTCGACCTGTCCCTGCTCAAGGGCAAGGAGGCCGTGGTATTTGACGGCGAAGGCCCGCCCTCTCAGATCACCTCCTCCAGTCCGACCTACATAGGGTTCGACATTGAGATCACCGGACGCGCCGCCCACGCCGGAGCGGAGCCGGAGAAGGGAATCTCGGCTATTCGCATCGCCGCTGAACTTATCACTCGTTTCCCCCAAGGCCGTCTCGACGACGAGACAACCTTCAATGTAGGGACAATCGAAGGCGGTTCGGTTCGCAACACGGTTCCTGAGAACACAACTGTGGTCGGCGAATTCCGAAGCCGAAACCTGGAAAGCCTCGACGGTCTGACATTGCAGGTCAACGAGGTGGTGGATGAGGTGCGAAAGCTGTTCCCAGGAGCTGAGATCGAAAGCCATTTGCACACCGAGTTCGAGACATACACCCTCGACGACACCGATCCGGCGACTCAGCGTGTCAAGGCCGCCCTCACCGAGTTGGGCCTGACTCCAGAAATGCACCCGTCCGGCGGCGGGACCGACGGCAACGTGTTTCGGCTCCACAACATAAGCGCCGTGGTCATCGGCATGGCCGACCACAACATGCACACCACACGAGAATACGTCACGATCCCGGACATGGTTGACGCTGCCCACCTGTGCGAAACTCTGCTCCGGCGTTCGGCCAACCAATGAGCGCCAGCCTGACTTGTCTGGGGCACTGCGCCTTCGTTTTGGAGTCGGAACAGGGGCGGAAAGTAGTCGTAGACCCGTTTCAAAACCCATCCGAAGGATACTACTGGTTCCTCAGAGCGTTTCCTGACACGCCGGTCGATGTCGTCGTAGTGACCCACGACCACTTCGACCACAACAACGCTGACGCGCTGTCAGGCAACCCGACGATCCTGAAAGGGCCAGGCGAGTTCACCCTGGACGACATCAAAATCACAGGCGCGCGGGACCTTCACTCCGGAAATTCAGGACGTCAGGGAATGGTCAACACGATCTTCGTCATCGAAACAAATGGCGTTCGAGTCTGTCACATCGGAGACAACCGACACAACATGCCCGAAGAGGTTCGAGACCAAGTTGGCGTTGTGGACATCCTGATGGTCACAGTGGACGACTCGTCCCACCTCCTGAGCTTCGAGGAGGCCGACGAGTTGGTCGCACGATTGTCGCCAACGGTCGTCATACCGATGCACTATTACCTGCCAAAGCTGACCACGACAGAATCCTCGCTAGGCGGCCCAAACGGGTGGCTCGAAACTCAGAAAATAGTCAAACCGCTCAACACTTCAAAATTTCCATTGGAGAGAGCAACCCTACCGAACACTCGCGAGGTCTGGGTGTTCGACGCCCAACTCGCCTAGCCGAATTTAGTTCATGACTACGCCATCCACAATCGACACAGTCCTGTTCGACGCTGTGAATGCGCTATGGCATCAGTCGGGCTCCATACTGGACATATGGGCCGATGTGCTGGAACGATTCGACACGATCCGCACGACCAAAGAGATCATCAGGGCCGATTTCGAGCGTCAGCCTTGGCTGGAACCCCAGTTGGCTTCGTTCGAGATTTCCGGCAAGCCAGTGAGTGACGAAGCCATCAATGCCTTTTGGATAGAGTTCGACCGGCGGATGCTGCGATCTCTGGGAATAGAAGCGTCAGTTGAGTCAGTGGTCTCCAAAGTGTTGCCCGTGTTCGACGGCCTGGACGTTCTGTACGATGATACCGTCGATGTCCTAGCTTCACTCCAAGAAATGGGCTTCCCAATGGCGATCGTCTCGAACGGAGTGTACCAACAAAGAAATGCCGCCAGGATGGGAATTGAAAAGTTTTTCGATAGCATCATTGGTTCCTGCCACGTTGGCTTCATGAAGCCAGACGCAAGGATCTTCAACCTGGCGCTGTGGGAGTTGGGCTTCTCTGCAAACCAAGCCCTCATGGTTGGCGACACGCGGAATGCCGACGTTGTAGGCGGTAGATCACTGGGAATACGAACACTGCACCTGATACGATATGAGATCGTGGCGAGTCGAACGACGAAATATCAACCTTGCGCGCCGTCGTCGAGTCCCTCAAACACCAGCAACAAAAAGCGCGGTAATTATGGACATCAAACTGGCATATGGCCGAAACGGCCTGAACATCTCATTACCCGACGACCGGACGACCGTCATCGAACCCGGCTATGTCCCCGGACTGCCGGATCAGGAAGGCGCCCTCCGCACCGCCATCCGTGACCCCGTAGGCTCGAAACCCCTTCGACAGTTAGTGTCCGCTGACCAAACGGTTGCCATTTCGGTCTGCGACATCACCCGACCAATGCCCAGCAATCTGGTGTTGCCCATCGTCCTAGGAGAGCTTGCCCATGTCCCAAGCGACCAGATAACCATCCTGATCGCGACTGGCACCCATCGCGGCAACACCGACGATGAACTGGCGCAGATGCTAGGCCAGGACGTCCTGAACAACTACAACATCATAAATCACGATGCCTTTGACCCAAGCAATTTGGTTCTCAGGGGACACACTTCCGGCGGCATCCCAATTTGGTTGAATCGACACTGGGCGGAGGCGGACATCGGCATAACGACTGGATTCGTCGAGCCTCACTTCTTCGCCGGCTTTTCGGGAGGCCCCAAGATGGTCGCTCCTGGGCTGGCGGGTTTTGAAACCATTATGCCGCTTCACAACTCCGACATGATCGGACATCCCAAAGCCACTTGGGGAATCATGGAGGGTAATCCCATCCATGACGCGATACGGGAAATCTCTGAGATAACGGGCGTGGATTTCGCCGTGGAAGTGACGATAAACCGAGAACACAGAGTCACCAGCGCATACGCCGGAAACCCGAAATTGGTCCATCGAGCCGCCACCAGATTCGCCAGAACGATGGCGATGCAGCCAGTAGATGAACCCTTTGACACAGTGGTGACAACTAACAGCGGCTACCCCCTTGACCTCAACCTGTACCAGGCGGTCAAGGGCATGTCAGCCGCCGCCCAGGTGGTAAAGCACGGAGGAACGATTATCTGCGCCGCCGAGTGTTCAGACGGCGTTCCAGACCATGGCCGCTACAACGAGATTCTGTCGTCCGCGACCGCCCCGTCAGAGCTTTTGAAGATGATTTGCGCCGAAGGATACGACCGACATGACCAATGGCAGGTTCAGATACAAGCGCAGATTCAGATGACCGCCGATGTCCAGTTGAAGTCCGAATACTTGACCCACCAGCAGATTAGAGCAGCCCATTTGACCCCCGTAGACGACGTTGAGGCCGCCGTGGAATCCGCCATCCAGCGTCACGGCCCGCAGAGCCGCATATGCGTCCTGCCACAGGGCCCTCAGACTATTCCGTATCTACGCAACGGACAGGAGCGCTAAACAACTCAGAAGCTACAAGCGAACCGCGTCATTCTGAGTCGAGGCAAAGAATCTGGTCGTAGTTTGAACAATAGTTGGTTATTCATCGACCAGATTCTTCGGATGCGTCCTCAAAATGGCAAGTTCTGACCGCGAATTCCTGACATCATCAAAAAATGTCCGCCAGAGCTTGGCCCTGGCGGACATTTTGAATATACCAATTACAAGCCTGAGCGGCTTTTACTCGACGGCTACGACGGCCCCTGCACCTTCCAGCTTCGCCTTGAGTTCGTCGGCGTCTTCTTTGCCGAGACCCTCTTTAACAGCTGTGGGCGCCGACTCGACCAGTTCCTTGGCCTCTTTCAGGCCCAGGGTTGTGACCTCGCGGACGGCCTTTATCACGTTGATCTTGTTGGGGCCAATCTCTTTGAGTGTGACGTTGAACTCCGTCTGCTCTTCTTCAGCGGCGGCCTCTTCCGTGCCTGCGACGCCCTGGACCGTGGTCATGGCGACTGGAGCGGCTGCGCTCACGCCAAACTCATCTTCCAGCGCGCTCACGAGGTTGGAAAGGTCGATAACCGACAGTTGCTTGATCTCTTCAATCAGTTCTTCTTGAGTCATTGCCATTGTTGTGCCTCCTGTGGCTGTAGATTCCTATAATTTCCGATAGTTGAGGTTATGCTGTTGTTTCTTGGGCCCGATTGTCCGCGTGTTGCTTAAGCACTCGCGCCAGGCCGCCCAAAGGCCCATTCAAGACGTTTACCAGCCCGGACATCGGGGACTTCATTCTGGCCAGCAGTAGAGAAACAAGTTGGTCCCTGCTGGGCAGTGTCGCCAACTGCGTGACCTGTTGCGGGTTGAGGGCCTGACCCTCGAACTCCGCGCCCAGAATCTTCAGCGCAGACCGAGATCTGCGGATGTAGTCGCTCAAAGCTTTGGCTGGAACGGTCGGCTCTCCGTCGCCAAACGCGATGCCCGTCTGCCCCTCGATTACCTCTTTCAACGCAGGCTTTCCAGATGCGTCTGCCGCAAGCAGGGCCAGCGAGTTTTTGATCACCCGGAACTTGACGCCTTCTGCCTGAAGCGCGCGTCTCATCTCGTTCATCTGCCCTACGGGCAGTCCAGAGTAGTCTGCCGTGATAAGTATCGAGCTGTTAGAGAAAAGCTCTGCAAGCTCCGCTACTTTTTGTTCTTTCAGTTCTGTCGGCACATATGCCTCCTTGGTCATCAAAAATCAACAAAAAAGCCCTGAGCCAGAGGGGCTCAGAGCATATCGCAACAAACGAATTTCGGCCCGAAGGCCTGTCCTGAAACGCCTCGGCGGGCTGGACCGATTTGATCCGCTCTCGCGGAACCCGCTGTCTGTGGCTGACTCGGCTATTCTACACGAAGTTCCGATGCCATCGCAACGTCCATCGACACGCTTGGTCCCATCGTCGAAGAGAGATACGCGGCGCGGATGAAATGGCCCTTGACTCCAGAAGGCCTCGCTCTGACGATGTTGTCCATCAGCATTGTCAGGTTATCCAAAAGCTGGTCAGCATCGAAGCTCGCCTTGCCGATCGGCGTGTGCATCAGGCCGGTGCGGTCCAGTCGGTACTCGACGCGACCTTTTTTGGAATCTTCCACGGCTTTGGCAATGTCGTCGGGTTGCACAACAGTGCCAGTGCGAGGGTTGGGCATCAGGCCTTTGCGACCCAATATCCGACCCAGACGACCAATCTTGCCCATCATGTCTGGTGTAGCGATTGACACGTCGAACTCCAGCCAGCCGTCCTCAATCTGCTTGATATAATCATCGTTGCCAACATAATCTGCGCCGGCTTCCTCAGCGAGAACCATTGCTTCACCCTGAGTGAACACCAACGTGCGGATGGGTTTGCCGACACCGTGGGGCAAAATCGCCACGCCTCGAATCGTCTGATCGGCGTGCCGTGGGTCCGCTCCGGTTCGCAGGTGTAGCTCAATTGTCTCGTCAAACTTGGCCGTGGCGAGACTTTTCACCAACGCTACAGCGTCTGCCGGCTCGTAATCCGTATCCTCAACGACCTGGGACGCCGCATTGTTGTAGCGTTTTCCATGTTTTACCATTGGCAGTTTTCCTCGAATTCTCGTGAATATGTGCTGACGAAAAAATCTAGTTGACCTGAATCCCCATACTGCGGGCCGTGCCTTCGATAATCCTCATGGCGCCTTCGATATCGGCAGCATTAAGGTCTCGCATCTTAGTCTCGGCGATTTCTTTAATCCTGGCCCGTGGGATCGTCGCAACCTTCTCAGCAAGAGGGTTGCCGCTTCCTTTATCGATGCCCGCCGCCTTCCTAAGTAATTCGGAGGCCGGGGGGCTTTTGGTCACAAATGCGAAGGACCGGTCCTCGAAGACCGTCAACTCCACGGGTATCACGGTGCCCATGTCACGGGATGTCCGCTCGTTGTATTCTTTAACGAACGCCATGATATTGACGCCGTGCTGGCCCAGAGCCGGGCCAACGGGAGGAGCGGGAGTCGCTTTGCCTGCCTCAATTTGAAGCTTTATTAACGCGCGTACTTTCTTTGCCATTTTTTACCTTTGTTATGGGCGATGAGCCGTTATTTGTTAGCCGTCAAAACATATGCCTTTATCGTTCACAAGAGATGGCCTGGTCTCTGAAAGCCATCACAGAATCTCTCCCATGCCCATTTAGAGAGCTTCTATGACCGCTCGACCTGGAGGAAATCCAACTCGACCGGCGTTTCGCGGCCAAAGAATGAGACCAGCACTTTGACCTTCGACCGTTCCTGAGACACGTCGTCGACGACACCCAGGAAATCCACGAACGGGCCGTCGGTGATGCGAACGCTCTGGCCTTTCTCAAGACCAATTCGCACTCGTGGCGTATCGTCGGTCGCTTGTTTGAGGATGGCTTCAACCTCCTGCTCCTCCAGAGGAACAGGCTTTGGTCGGTTGTCTCGCTCGTCCTCCGCAGACACGAAGCCAGTCACGCCCGGAGTGTTCCGAACGACATACCAACTCTCGTCGTCCATCTTCATCTGGACGAGGATATATCCGGGGAAGATACGACGGGCGACAGACTTGCGCTTGCCGTCCTTGATCTCCATTTCCTCTTCAGTCGGCACCACCACCTGGAATATCTTGTCCGTCATGTCCATAGTGGAAATGCGAAGATCAAGGTTCCGTTTGACCCGATCCTCTTGGCCTGAGTAGGCGTGGATAATGTACCATCGAGGGTCAGCTTCAGTTGCGTCGGTTGTGTTGTTCATAACGTCAATTCCCCAAGAGCACATCGAGCAGTCGAGAGAATCCCAGGTCCACTATCCCAAGAAAGATACCAATAACGACAGCCACAGAGATCACCATTAACGTGAGCCTCATGGTTTCCTGTCGAGTGGGCCAGGTTACCCTTCGGATTTCTCCGACTACTTCACCGAATATCCGAAAACTAACAGCCCTGCGGGCTGCCTGTGTGCCTATTCTGCGAGGTAATCCGGGATCGCGTGCCACCCTACCTTACCTCTCTGTGCAAAGTATGTGTTCGACATCGTGGGCAGAACTTTTTGAGTTCTAGCCGCTGTGGGTCGTTACGGCGGTTCTTCGAAGAATTATACGTTCGTTCCCGACAATCCACGCAACCGAGGTTTACGAGAATTCGGGCATCTGCTCTCCGTGCCATCGGATTGCTCCCTGGGGTCTGATTATTTATATTGGGTAAATTATTACGATGCTTTGGCCGGAGAATCAATTCTTAAAACAGGCCAAATCCCTCACACTCAAACCTGCTGAGTATAAGGGCATTTCAATTAGCGAATTGTGCCTCGCCAAAACCTACTCGATGATGTTTGTGATAACACCAGAGCCAACTGTCCTGCCGCCCTCACGGACGGCGAATCGAAGCTGCTCGGTCAGGGCCACAGGCGTAATGAGTTTCACATTCATCACGATGTTGTCGCCCGGCATCACCATCTCGACGCCCTCCGGCAGTTGAATCTCGCCAGTGACGTCCGTGGTCCGAATAAAGAACTGCGGCTTGTAACCGTTGAAGAACGGGGTGTGCCTGCCGCCTTCATCCTTGTTCAGAACGTAAATCTGAGCTTCGTACTCGGTGTGAGGCGTGATGGAACCTGGCTCCGCCAGCACCTGACCTCGCTCGATGGATTCTCGTTCAACACCGCGAAGCAGAACGCCTACCGCGTCCCCGGGCTCGCCCTCTTCCAGGGTTTTGTGGAACATCTCCACGCCAGTGACGACGGTATCGCTCGTCTCCTTGATGCCGACGATCTCGATGGGCTGTCCCACTTTGACCAGGCCCTGCTCAACGCGACCCGTCACGACGGTGCCGCGGCCCTTGATGCCGAACACGTCCTCGACGGGCATCAGGAACGGTTGGTCCTTGGGGCGGTCAGGAATGGGAATGTACTCGTCCACCGCATGCACCAGATCCCAGATGCCTTTGCCCCATTCGCTGTCCGGGCCTTTGTCATCGGCCTCCAGAGCGTTCAACGCGCTGACTCGCACGAAGGGGATATCATCTCCTGGGAAGTCGTACTCAGTGAGCAGCTCGCGCATCTCAAGCTCGACCAGTTCCAGAAGCTCCTCGTCATCCATCGCGTCGACCTTGTTGAGGGCCACGACGATGGCAGGGACCTCGACCTGCCGCGCCAGGAGGATGTGCTCTCTGGTCTGCGGCATCGGGCCATCGGGTGCGCTGACCACCAGGATTGCGCCGTCCATCTGGGCCGCGCCGGTGATCATATTCTTGATGTAATCCGCGTGTCCTGGGCAGTCCACGTGAGCATAGTGACGGGACTCAGTCTCGTACTCGACGTGCTGAATCGCGATTGTCACGCCGCGTTCGCGTTCTTCGGGAGCGTTGTCGATGGTATCGAACGGACGATATTCAGCTAGACCTGCAGAGGCGAGCACCTGTGTGATCGCCGCTGTCAGCGTTGTCTTGCCGTGATCAACGTGACCGATCGTGCCTACATTAACGTGAGGCTTGTTCCTCACAAACATTTTCTTAGCCATTTGTGCTATACCTCCAGATTATGGAGCCCACAAGCAGACTCGAACTGCTGACCTCGTTCTTACCAAGAACGTGCTCTACCTGCTGAGCTATGTGGGCCCGTATTATTTTGCTCATTGGTAGATCATTGAAGTGGTGGAGGGGGCAGGATTCGAACCTGCGTAGCCCTTCCGGACGCCAGATTTACAGTCTGGTGGTATTAACCACTCACCCACCCCTCCATGATAACCACCGTTAATTCTAGCACAGCGAAATCTCCTAATCCAATGCCGCTCTAGGCGCTATCATAGCGTGTTTCAAGTGTTGCACGGCCACTGTCAACATCGTGGAGGGTAGGAGAGCCCGCCAGACAGGAATCAGCCCGCCAACGGTCCGGCCAATACCTGAGAATCAAAAACGCCGGGCCGCCAACACCAATTGTCAGCATACCCGCGTCTTGTATATTCTAATCATGTAATGGATTGCGGTCAACACCAGTTGCGAGCGTCCATATTACACCGGAATCAGCCAACTCGGTTGAGGCCGAAACTGCCAAACATCCAAAGCCTGCACCGCCAAGGGGGCATTAGAGGGTTTCAGATGTCAGAACACTCAATACTGCACCGCCTTGAAGAATCTCGTCGTGAGTGACGCAAGCGTCGAATTGCGTTCGACCAGATGCTTCGCCTCGACTGAGCGTGACAGGCTATTGTGATCGCCTGGTCTGATAGCTGACAGCCGCTAGCCCTCCAGCAATTGGGCCTCGGCGTCCCGTTTGACGATCCGAAAAACCTCTTGGAGAGGCATGCCTCGCTCCTGAGCAATTCGCTTGCAGTCCTCGTATTCAGGAGATGCGGCGATGGCAACGCCGTTAAGCAACTTGATTTTTACTGACACTTCGCCCAGGGCAGTGACCGCGGTGGCCTGTTCTCGATCTGCTTCGTATCGTGAGAGAGGCCGGACGCGCACACCGAGCGTTGTGGTCTCGCGCATCAGGATTTCAATAGTCGGAGCCTCAAGCTCCCGTGACACAATGACGCTGACCATCGTAGCGGGCCTGCTCTTCTTCATCTGAATCGGCGTGAACCAGACGTCCCGAGCCCCCATGTCAAACAGCAACTCTTGGGCGTATCCCAGCAGTTCTCCAGTCATGTCATCGACGTTGGTCTCAATGAGAATCAACTCGTTGGTGTAAGATACGCCGTTCTCCTCGCCAATCCAGAGGGCCAGCGCGTTGGGGTAGTCTCGCGCTTCTCTCGACCCGAGGCCATAGCCAATATTCTCCAGGTTCATCGCAGGTTGCCTGAAGGTCGCAAGGGTCGTGATGATAGCTGCGCCCGTGGGGGTGACCATCTCGCCTGTCTGGGTCGCGCCGCCTGGAGCAGGAACCGTAGGCGCCTTTGCCAGAGCCATAAGAGCCGAGGTCGCTGGGGCAGGCACAGGCAGAACGCCGTGCTCGCTCTTGATGACGCCGGAGCCAGTCGGGAACGGTGACGAGTACAGCCTGTCAATTCCCAGCGAGTCAAGGCCCACGATGCCGCCCACGACGTCCACCAGCGTGTCCAGCGTACCCAACTCGTGCAGATGCACGCCCTCTATAGGCGTTTGATGCACCCGCGCTTCTGCCTCTTCCAGGCGCCGAAACACCGCTGTCGCGCGTCCAATCACAGTTTCGGAGAGGCCGCTGCCCTCCACGGTGTCCACAAATTCTTGGATGCTGCGGGGGCGTTTGGCCTGTTCGTCCAGATGCACCTCCACGAGCTTGCCGTTCAGGCCTGCCCGTTGTGCATTCTGGCAAGTGATGGAGACGCCTTTTACATTCATGGAGTCGATTGCCGAGATGATTACTTCCAACGGCGCTCCGGCGTCAACCGTCGCCCCAAGGATCATGTCCCCGCTAGCTCCGCCGATGCATTGAAAATATGCGTTTCTCAGTTTACGCCCCCAATTGCTCTTCTAATCATGAATATTTAACGCTTGTTAAGATCGCGCCTGCGCCCTGGGCAATGCCGCCTGGAGCGCCTGCCGTATCGTGGATGCAGGGACAACTTCTATCGACTTCGATTTGGCATTATTGTCCCATTGTCTCGCGGGAACAATAATTCTGTTCAAGCCAAGACGGTCCGCCTCTGCTATTCGGCGGTCTAATTGCGGCACTGACCGGACCTCTCCACTCAGCCCCACCTCTCCAACGGCCGCCAATCCTGGCGACAGTGGCACGTCTCGGGCGCTGGAGGCTATCGTCAGCGCCACTCCAAGGTCTGAGGCAGGCTCGGAAACGTGGAGACCGCCCGTGACGTTCACCACAATATCCTGTCCACCCACATTGACTCCCGCTCTTCGGCCCAACACCGCGCACACCAGAAGCATACGGTTGAAATCCATCCCGCTGGCGACTCGCCGTGGAGTCGGCAGCATCGACGCTGATGTCAGCGCCTGTACCTCCGCCAACAGCGGTCTTGTGCCTTCCAGAGTAGCAATGACCACCGAGCCGATGGACTCCGTTCCTCTCTCTGCAATGAACGCTGCAGAGGGATCCTCAACCTCTTTGAGCCCTGAGCTGGTCATCTCAAACACTCCAACCTCGTTGGTGGAGCCGAACCTGTTTTTCACCGACCTCAGCAGACGCCACGCGCTCACCGGGTCGCCTTCCATGTGAAGCACGACATCAACCATGTGCTCCATGATTCGCGGCCCCGCGATGTCGCCGCCCTTTGTTACATGCCCGCTCAGAATCATTGGGATATTGGACGATTTTGCATGTTCTAGAAGTGTTCTTGTGCATTCTCGAATCTGAGCGACGCTCCCAGGTTCGGACGATACGCTTTCGTCGAACATTGTCTGAATCGAATCGATTATGACAAGACTCGGCTTCAGGGATTGCGCCTGCTCGATCACCTGATCCACGTTGGTCGCAGGCAGAACGTACAGGCCGTCGGTCTGAATATTCATCCTGTCCGACCGCATCTTTATCTGCGCGGCAGATTCCTCGCCGGTCGCATACAGAGCTTTGGTTCCGTGGCCCGTTTCCGATGCCAACTTCAGCAGCAGAGTCGATTTGCCGATGCCCGGATCGCCGGCAACCAGCGCAAGAGACCCAGACACGATTCCCCCGCCCAGAACCCTGTTGACCTCGGCCGAGGAGAACATCATTCGCGGCGTCGATTCAGTGGAAACCTCGGCCAGCGGCGTCGCGCTGGCTGTTGTCGAGCCGGTCCACCCGCCCGTTGCCGAACGCTTAGCCGAGGCTTTCATCTCGGCCAGGGTGTTCCATTCGCCGCACGAAGGGCATCGCCCCTCCCACTTTGAAGACTCGTTTCCGCAGGAGTCGCAGACGAACACTGGTCTGGTTTTTGTTTGCCTCGGCATATCAGTAATCCGCAGTTTTAATCATAAACAGAGGCCTGGAGACTCAAATATCCCCAGGCCTCAGTCAGTCATCGCCGTGAACGGTTTTCTATGTAGAGGCGACCGTGAAAGGCGACCTCGTCTTGACGACGATATCGTCCTCTTCGACCTCCACGACGGCCGTGTCTGCCGGGCCGAGCTCTCCGGCCAAAATGGCATCGGACAGCTTGTCTTCCAGGTTGTCCTGGATGACACGCCTCAGCGGCCTGGCGCCGAACACAGGGTCGAATCCCTTGTCACAGAGCCAGTCCTTGGCATCGTCGGATACCTCCAGATCAATCCCTTTTTCGATCAGGCTGGAGACAACCTCGTTGAGCATCAGTCCCACAATCGTGGTCATGTGCTCTCGGCTCAATTGATGGAACACCACCGAACCGTCGATACGGTTCAGGAACTCGGGACGAAAGAAGCGTTTTACTTCGTCCATCACATTGTCCCTCATCCGGTTGTACTTCTCTTCTGATTTCGAGTCAGACTCGTTTCTGGCCGAGAAGCCGATGGAGCGGTCTTGCCGGATCAGATCGGAACCGATGTTGGACGTCATCACAATGATGGTGTTTCGGAAGTTCACTTTCCGACCCTTGGAGTCGGTCAGGTGTCCATCATCAAAAATTTGTAGCAGAATGTTGAATACCTCTGGGTGGGCCTTCTCGATCTCGTCGAGGAGAATCACGCAGTATGACTTGCGCCGAACCAGTTCCGTCAACTGGCCGCCGTCGTCATATCCCACGTATCCTGGAGGCGCGCCCACAAGGCGGGCAACTGAGTGGCGTTCCATAAATTCCGACATGTCGATGCGGATCATCGAGTCCTCGGAACCAAACAGGAATTCGGCCAGCTTCTTGACCAGATAGGTCTTGCCCACACCGGTCGGGCCGAGGAACTGGAAGATGCCGGTCGGTCGTTTGGGGTCCTTCATTCCTGCGCGGGCACGTCGCACGGCTTTGGACACCAGGTTAATCGCCTCGCTCTGGCCGATAACCTTCTCTTCGAGCCTTTCTTCCATATGCACCAACCGCTCGGTTTCGGTGGCCGCCAGTCGGGTGACAGGGATGCTGGTCCACATGCTGACAACTTCAGCGATGTTCTCTTCGTCAACCAGTGGTTGTTCAGAGCCTTGATCGTCTTTCCAGGTCTGCTCAAGCTCGCTCAGCTTGTCCGCGAGTTTGGCTTCCCGGTCCCGAAGCTCGGCAGCGAACTCATACTGTCGCCCGGCTATCGCCTCGTCTTTTTCCTTCTTGACGCTCTCCAGAAGTTTGGTGGCTTCCTTGACCGAAAGAGGCGTAGTGCTGTGGTTGATGCGAACCCTGGAGGCGGCTTCGTCGATCAGGTCGATGGCCTTGTCAGGCAGGAACCTGTCGGAGATATAGCGGGCCGCAAGGTTCGCGGCGGCTCTGAGCGCCTCGTCATTGATCTCAAGCTGGTGGTGTTCTTCGTAGCGGCCCTTGACGCCCCGAAGAATCTCGATGGTCTCGTCAACGGACGGCTCTTCGACCCTCACGGGCTGGAACCGGCGTTCCAGAGCTGGGTCGCGTTCGACGTATTTGCGATAGTCGTCCAGGGTCGTCGCTCCGATGGTCTGAAGCTCGCCTCTGGCGAGGGATGGCTTGAGTATGTTGGCAGCGTCAACCGCGCCTTCTGCGGCGCCTGCGCCGACCATCGTGTGAATCTCGTCGATGAACAGCACGCAGTTGCCGGAGCCTCGAATCTCTTCGATGACCTTTTTCAGGCGCTCCTCGAACTCGCCGCGATACTTTGTGCCTGCGACCAGCGCGCCCATATCCAGGGTCACAAGCCGTTTGCCCTGCAAAGTGCCTGGAACGTCGTTGGATGCGATTCGTTGGGCCAGAGCTTCGACGATAGCGGTCTTGCCGACCCCTGGCTCGCCGACCAGAACCGGGTTGTTCTTAGTGCGGCGGCTGAGAATCTGGGTGACTCGTTGAATCTCCTGTTCGCGCCCTACTGTTGGATCAAGCTTGCCCGCTCGCGCCGCGGCAGTCAGGTCGATACCCAACTGGTCGAGGGTCGGAGTCCGTGTGCTTGTGCGGCCACTGCCGCTGCCCTGAGACTGTGAAGCGCTCTGGCTCAGAATCCTGCTGGTCTCGCCCCGGACCTTATCCAGGTTGACCCCCAGGCTCTCCAGAACGCCGGCGGGAACGCCTTCGCCTTCGCGAAGAAGCCCGATGAGCAGATGCTCGGTCCCGATGTAGTTATGGCTGAGTCGTCGAGCTTCATCAACAGCAAGCTCAATGACCTTTTTTGCTCTTGGCGTGAGGCCAATCTCCCCAGGGGTAGCGCGTTCACCTCTGCCGATGATGAACTCCACCGCGGATCGGACTTTGGTCAGTTCTACTCCGAGGCTCGTGAGAACCTTGGCGGCTACTCCGTCCGTCTCGCGAACAAGGCCGAGCAGAATATGCTCCGTGCCAATATAGTTGTGATTGAAGCGTTGAGCTTCTTCCTGGGCCAGGGAAAGGACTCTGCGTGCCCTCTCCGAGAATTTTTCGAACCTGCTTGCCATTATCAGTTTCTCCTCAAGAGGAATGTCATGGTCGGGCTAGACTTGGAAGTATGCCTCTTCGGCAGCTTGCTTTAGACTGAGACCCAGCCGCCTGCGATCTGGCTCTATGCGAAGGATCTTAACCTGCACTTCTTCGCCTTCCTTAACGACTTCCCGAGGGTGAGTTATCATCCTCGTGGAAAGTTCGGATATATGCACGAGGCCTTCTACACTATCTTCCACGCGCGCAAAGGCCCCAAAGTTTGTTAATTTAGTAATTGTCGCCTGAACTATGTCACCAACAGCATGCCGTTCGTGAATTGTCTCCCACGGTTCCGGTTGCAACCGGCGGAGACTCAGAGCAATCTTTTTGTTCTCGGCATCGACCCGCAGAACGTAAACGTCCAACTCATCGCCGACCTTCACGACCTCATCCGGTGAGTTGACTAGGCTCCACGAAAGCTCAGAGATATGGATGAGGCCGTCGGCGCCGCCCAGGTCCACGAAGGCCCCGAAACTGCTGATGCCTGTGACCTTGCCCATCCGAATCTCGCCTTCGGTAAGCTCCTCGATCAATCGCGCTTTCTGTTCGTCCCTCATCTCCTGAACAGCTTGTCTCTCAGAGAATATGGCCCGATTGCGCCCTCGATTAACCTCCAAAACTTTCATCTGGAGGGATTTGCCTATGTCTTCAGCTTGCGCCTCTTTCCTGGCGGCGTCAATTTCTGGGTCAACCTCTCCCTCACCGTCCTGATACATACGGAAATGGTCGCGGGACACGCTGACAAGTTGGGACATTGGCACAAAACCTTGCACGCCCTCAACTTCGACGATTGATCCGCCTCTGTTGAAACCTGTGATCGCGCCAATAATCACTTCGCCGTTATCCAGGGCTTTTTCCAGGTACCTCCAACCCTGCTCACCCACCGCGCGGTCGACAGAGAGGATTGCTGGTTGATCGGCAGTCTCAGGTCGCACTACCATCGTTAATACTGACACGCCGACATCCAGTTCGGCGAGTTCATCTTCGTTAAGGGTTCGCATCTCTGTTGGAGGCACATGGCCTTCGGCCTTCTGGCCGATATTCACGAAGATGCCGTCTGCATCCGCCCGCATCACGACGCCTTCTACGACATCGCCTCTGCGAACTGGTTTTATGGGAGCCATGGAGTCAAGAAGCTCGCCCATGCCCTGTCCCTGGGAACCGAGGAGATCATCCATATCCTCGTCATCGGCGTCCAAGAGCCCATCCATGTTATCGAGCATGTCTTGCTCTAGGGTACTGTCGCGTTCTTCTACGTTCATTTTACCGCTTTCCCGAGTGGGGTTCGGACGTTTTCATTATAGGCGTAATAACTGGGTAGTGTAAAGCCATCTAGGGGTCATGTGCATGGCTTGAATGTGACCGAAAAACTGGCCCGTCTGAAGTGTGGCTGTGATGCCGACTCCTGCCCAACTCTTTCTCTGAGTGCGTTGATTGTAACACGCAAGGAAAGTCGTGGAAACCCGTGTTTCAGGAACGTTTTCAGCTACGCAATTACGAGGGGGTCGTGCATTCGTGAGGGCGAAATGGGTGGTCGCAGAAATATCCGGAAAAGAAAAATCCCCTGGCAGTGACTTATTTTCCCACGCCATTACTAACGCAGTATCGTCGGCGCTAAAGCGTTTCACTGCCGTGTTCGAGATGGGAACGGGTGGGGCCGCTTCGCTCCAACCACCAGGGGGATATGTAAGCAGTATAAAGCGCCCAAAGAAGCAGTGTCAACGCGAATTTGACGCCTGACATTCAATGAATGGAACCGGATTTCGCCATCGGGATACCTCCAATTTATTCTAAACCAATGCCAACCCCATTTCCGAAACTCAGTTGTCTGCGCTCATCACGATTCACGTCAAGGTTTCGAGGCCTCTATAAAATAGGTTGATTTCAACAGCACGATACTCCGCCCACGTCCAAAATTCGAACGCTAATATAATTGACCCCATATATAGCGCGTGCTAGCATGTTTCAAATG
>Ga0208113_1000326_pt1 | contig 24313 bp, 27 predicted proteins | sample Knorr_S7_td_NADW_FD_185598 | JGI IMG/M metagenome (GOLD analysis project Ga0208113, IMG submission 185598) | Marine microbial communities from Southern Atlantic Ocean transect - Knorr_S7_td_NADW_ad_2505m_LV_A (SPAdes) (version 2) | ecosystem: Environmental > Aquatic > Marine > Oceanic | place...
TTAGCTGCTTGACCACCTAAAAAACCAATAAGTGAAATTAATAAACTCAATATTACAATAAATTTTTTCATATCACAACTCACATTAAAAATAGATTATCATACTTTTTTTATAACAATTTGTTCGAGCCAATAAATACCTTGTGTTGTTATTTGAAATAAAATTTTATTATCAATATTTTGTTTTTCGACATAACCAAGTTTTTGTAATTCACTTAATCTGGAACTAACTGATTTAGAATTAAGACCAGTAAGATTTGAAATAATATTCATACTAATTTTAGAATTATTTGAATTTTGAGCCAAATAAGCTATATGAAAAGCAATTAATTGCAAACAAATTTTTTCCCTATCACTTAACTTTTTATTTTCTATCCAAATTCTAGGACCTTCTGGAGTTAATTTGACATATTTAGAAAAAATAGATGTTAATTGTTCCAATGAATAATTTACAGAAATTTTTTTAGCTAAATTAATATTTGGTATTTGTTTTAGAAAGAATTCATTTATTGAAGCTAGAACAGCATTAGGCTCTCCTTTAAAATCAATTTTTGTATCTTCAAGAGTTATTGAAACAAGAATGTCGTTCAATTTTATCATTCCATAATTATGGTGATTTAGATGAAATATTCAATGAATTAGAAATTAATGAATTAGAAGATGAAAAAAGTGAAGTTGAGGGAGTATAAACATATTCACCACTACTACTTTTGAATCGTCGTAATTTACCAGACTGAGCCATTCTTAAAAGAGTTACTGCAACAGATTGTTTAGGATATATCAAGCCATAAGAATTAAGAGCTTCACGAATTTCATTTAATTTTTTTGGACTAGATGGCCAAGAACTACTAAATAATTTGATCAAAATGTTAGTTAGAGAATCCGACTTATTAATAGAAATATCAGGAATATCATTACTAATTTCAGGTTTTTTTAAAACAGGTATTGGCGATTTTGGAATACTTTTTACATTATCAGAAAGAATAACAATTAATTCAGGGATGAATTTGAGAACTTCAGACATTTCTTCTAAAGCACATTCTAATTCAATTTCAGCATCAGACAAATGAAGTTTAAGTTTAATAGGAAATTCTTTCATACTATACATTTCTAAAATAAATTAATATATGAAGTTTAAGTTTAATAGAAGATTCTTTCATACTATACATTTCTAAAATAAATTAATATATTTTATGGCTGCGGAGGTCTTTTTTGTATATATCGATAATTTCTTATAGAACCAACGCGTGTCAATGTAGTTTCTCTAACCAAATCAGCCAATGAGTGAGATATACTAGTTTTATCATAATGGTAACCACGTCTAGCTAATTCCTCATAAACATTAGAAAGATTTTTTTCAGTTTGAAACCAATTTTCTTGCCATAATAATTGAATTAAATCTCTACAAATAACATGATCTTTAGATTGTTTTATTACATTAGCTTTCATAATTTCATCGTTGGTCATAGAACGATTAGTGGATGGAAGGTCTTGAATTTCCTGTTTAACAAATTTTTCTTTATCCAAGCCACTTAATACATTTTCTACAATTTGTTTTACTTTATCCTCTGGGCAAGTAATTTCAACTTCCCAACTTCCTCGTTTTAATTTTATAGTAACCTTATTTGTTTCTGAAACCAAATCATAACAAATCCATCTATTGTGCATGTTGCACAACATTTATATTTGAATGTTTCTTATTCATGTTGTTCAACATGGCCACGCAATTAGACAATATACAAATAAATTTTTTAAAAAATGAACCAACCTCAATTGTTAATAAAATAAATAAAGAAATTAATAATAAAATAAAGTTCAATATGAAAGAAATAACGGGAAAAAACGTTATTTTCAGCTCTTCTGCGCATCGTCAACCAATAATAGAATATGCCAATTCGTATAATTTCAATATAGAATATATAAAAACAATAAAGGAAAAAAAATTAATTGTTGCAATTGATTCATCAAGTATTCCAATATATGATTTAGATAATGGGACAATTTATGCGTCAAGAGTAACTGCAGTTTTATCGTTAAATGGAAAACCAATAAAATACTTGCGATTTGGACCATTTTTAAATTATTATAATGAAAATATATTAACACAATTTCAATTTATTAAATTAAATCAATTTAATAAAAATTATTCATCAGTAATAGAATCACATATTAGAAATACATTAGAAAAAATTTTGATTAAAGAATTATCAAATTCATTAAATAATTGCATAATATTAATTGATGGAACTTTAAATATTATTACATCGTCCAAAGAAGGAAATATTATATTAAAGAAATCTAATGAAAATAATAATAGTTTAATTGGAATATCAAAAACAACTAGTGATAAATCAATAATTTTTACATTTCCAAAATTAAAATCATTAAAAGGATCACCATTTATATTTAAAATAAAATCAAATGAAAGAAATATAATAAAAAAAGAATCAATGTTATTAAAAATGAGAGATGATGGATTAGTATTTAAAACTGAAAGTATAACAGAAAATATAAAATTAGAATTAGGTTATTTAAGTCATAATGATTCGTATTATAGAGGATATCCCGAATCATTACGATTAGCTCATAATATATCAATATTTACAAATTTTGAAAATATATGTTTTAAAAGCTATTTACATAAAAATTTTTCAATTAAGGAAATACCAAGTGAAAACACACGAGATACTATACTCAGATGGTATTGGACATTAAAAAATATAAACTAATAAAAATGAAAAATTACATATTATTAAAAAAAATAGATGAAAAAGAGAAAAAATATAATGATAACATAATTGAATACAAGTATCTTTACAAGAAACTTACAAAATATTATCAAAAGGAAAATGAATTTGACACTATTGGAATTGAAAATTATGATAGAGAAAAAAATGAAATATTAATTGAAGAAACAGAGTTAAAATTAAATCAGATTGAAAATGAAATATTAAAATTTGAAATATATAAAAAAAGGAATCTGTAAAATGAGAATTTTAGGAAAATCAGGTAACGAAGTACTAATATTATCAACTCCAAATGAAAAAGTACATCAAGGAGATTATTTACAGCTAGAAGATACTTCTAAAAAAATAAATATTTTAGCACAAATATATGAAGAAACTTATATAGATATTCCAGGATTATCTGAAGAAATCTTAAGAGATGAAGTAATAGGATCTACATTAGAAGGAATACAAGGAGAATCATTAGAAATAAAAAATATTTCAATGTTTATTAGAGATTCAAGAATATTAAAATGTAAAATTAGAGGAATAATTAAAAATTCAACTTTAACATATTCAAATAATTCACTACCCTCAAGAGTTTATACAAAAATTAAAAAAATATCATATGATGAATTATTTAAAATTGCAAAAAGAGAAGGTAAAAGAGAAATAGAATTAGGAGTCAGCGCATCAAATGAGACCCTAAAAATTTATGCAGAGGCTCTAGATGGTAAATTAAATATTATAACTGGAAAAAAAGAATCGGGAAAATCACATTTATCTAAACTATTAGTAGCTAATTTAGCAGAATTAGGAGCTCCAATAATTATTTTTGATTTAAATGACGAATACAAGGGATTAATGAAAAATAAAAATGGAACTACAAGCAATTTATCAAGAAAAATAACGAGATTAGTTCCCGGGAAATCATTAAAATTTAACTTGCAATATCTTGAACTAAATTGTTTATGTAATATTTTAACTCATTCATTACAATTACCAGGAGCATCATTACGAGAATTTATACGTATTTTTAGACTATTAAAAACAAAGAATTCATTAAATATAGATGAATTACGAAATCAAATTTATAATTTGAAAGGCAATGAATTCATCAGAGATGCATTAATATCACGATTTCATACTTTACAATCAACAGGAATTTTAACAAATGATGATGGTTCAATTAAATTAGAAGAATTATTAAAAACTCAACCTGATGGAAACATAATTATAATTTCGTTATCAGAAGTATCACCATTACTTCGAAGAATTACTGTAGAAATAATTTTATCGAAATTGGTCAATTTATTAGAAAAAAAAGACATCAAACCAATATTTTTATTTGCAGAAGAAGCACATCTATATTTACGAGATACATATTGGGACGATATAGTAACAAGAATGAGACATTTTGGAATATTTACAACTTTTATAACAAATCAACCAGATGCAATAGATCAAGGAATATATAGACAAGCAGATAATATTTTTTTATTTAATTTTACTAATGATGCTGATATTGAATTAGTATCAAAAGCCAGTATGGTTGATGCAGATACTGTAAAATCAATAGTACGTACACTACCATCAAAAAATTGCTTAATTTTGGGAAAAACAGTTAATGATTTACCAATAGTTGTAAAAATAAAACAAAGTAAATGGCAGGCAATGGGCGAAACAAAATTATTTTTTAATTAATGAATATTATTAGATATTAATAGAACTCAAGTATAAATTAATGTGTGTCAGAAACAAATCTTGAAATTATATCAAAAATTGCAGGAAATGTTATAATAAGTGATAATCCAGGACAAATGTTAAAAATATGGAGACAAAGATTAAAAATTAAACAAATAATTTTAGCAAAACAAATGAATATTTCACCTTCAGTAATTAGTGATTATGAAAGTGGAAGACGAAGTTCACCAGGTGTCATATTTATGAAAAAATATATTAAATCACTTGTTGAAATTGATAAAATAACTAATAAAACATTAAATCGATTATTAAAAGAAGAACATTCAGCAATAATAGGAATAGGAGAATTTAAGAAACCATTAACAGCATCAAAACTTAAAACATTATTAAATGTAAAAATATTAAATGGAAAAGATCAATTAAAAACAAAATTATATGGATATACAATTTTAGATAGTATAAACACTATTTATCTTCTATCAGGTATTGATTTTTATAAAATATTTGGAGCTACAACTGAACGAGTTCTAATTTTTACCAGAGTGGGACTAGGAAGATCACCATTAGTTGCAATAAGAGTTTCGCGATTAAAACCTCGAATGGTTATACTGAATGGTCCAAATCAGGTTGATGAATTAGCAATAGAATTATCAAAACGTGAAAATATCATTCTCGGAATATCGAAAAAAGATAATGAAAATAAAATAAAATCAATATTTTCACAATTATAATAGTACTTTATTAACAGGTTGAAATTTTCATAGTATAATGATTATTGAATATTTGAACATAATAACAATTTTAATTTTAATTGTACTTGTTATATTAATAATTAAATTAAAAATTTTAGATATTTATGGATGTTTAATTGCAAGTTGTATTGGAATAACAGTATTAATTGGAATTGGATCAAATGGATTAATATTGTTATTTATATTTTTTCTTTCAACTCACATTATAACAAGGTTCAGATATCATGAAAAAAGAAAAACAGGATTGGCGCAAAGTAAAGGAGGAACAAGAGCATGGACCAACGTATTAGCTAATGGAGCTAGTACGTCATTATTTGCATTGTCATATTATTTTCTAAATTTAGAGATTCTATTAATTCCATTTATTACATCAATATCTATAACAACTGGAGATACAATATCAACAGAAATTGGATTGCTAAGTAAGCATAAACCAAGATTAATAACTACTCTTAAAAAAGTAGAATCAGGTAGTTCTGGAGCAATTACATTTTTAGGAACAATATCTGGAATATTAAGCATATGTTCAATAATATTATTTGCTTATGTTTTGAATATAAATCAAAATTATAGTTATTTATTTGCGGCAGGAATTGGTGGCATAATTGGAATAACTGTAGATAGTTATTTTGGAGCTACAATACAAGCAAATTATTTATGTAAAAATTGTAATCAAGTAACTGAATCAAAAATTCATCATAATAGATATACTAATTTAAAAAACGGGTATAAAAACATAGACAATAACATAGTAAATTTATTTTCAATCTTCATAGGTTCATGTAGTTCAATATTTCTGATTTATCTTATAATTTAATATTTTGTAATTTAGCTTTAATATCTTTGATCGGTATTCGAATTTGTTCCATAGAATCTCGATTTCTCAAAGTCACAGTTTCAGATTCAAGAGTTTCAAAATCAACAGTTATACAAAAGGGAGTTCCAACTTGATCCTGCCGTCTATATCTACGACCAATAGAACCTGATTCATCATAAAATGCATTAAAATCGAGTTTAAGATCTTCATAAATATTATATGCTAATTCTGGTAAATTATTTTTATTAACTAATGGAAAAATAGCAATATGAAAAGGTGATAAATAAGGTTTTAAAGATAATAAAAATCTTTGATTTTCATATTTAGATGAATGTTCAAATATAGAATACAGGCTACGATCTATACCCATAGAAATTTCAAATACATGCGGTAAAATTTTTGATTCGCCATCCATTACAGTAAAATCTTTACCACTAAGATTTGAATGTCGACTTAAATCAAAATCAGAACGATCATTACAAGCAACAAGTTCTATCCACCCAAGAGAAGTTAATACTTCAAAATCAAAAGCATGAGATGAATAAAAGGCCCTATCATCATCAGATAATTTTCTAAATCGCATTTTAGATGTATCAATACCTGTTTTATCAAAAAATTGTTTTAAAATAGCTAAATAATAAGCAATAAATTGATTAGGAATTATTCCATCTTTAACAAAATCAGTACATGATTGTATAACAGTATTTTCTCCATCTAAACAAATAGGAATTTCAAAATCACAAATAGTAGAAAATTTAGAATAATTTTTTACTTTATCAGGATTAAAAAAGACTTCAATTTCAGCTTGATAGAATTCTCTTAAACGTAATAAACTTTGACGAGGAGATATTTCATTTCTAAAACTTTTTCCAAATTGAGCTAAACCAATAGGTAATTTAATGCGCATGGTTTTAGATAATCTTAGAAAATCCAAAAAAATAGTTTGGCATGTTTCAGGTCGTAAAAAAGATTCTTCATTTTTTGGACCAATGCCAATTTTATACATCAAATTAAAATTAGAAACAGTTGATAATTTAGAATTGCAACTTGGACAATTAATATTATTATCTAAAATATATTTATCATAAAGATCAATAGATAATTTTTCAGAAAGATTTATTCCAAGAATGTCAGCTATCATACGATCTGCACGAAATATTGAATTGCAAGATAAACAATTAACAATTGGATCGGAAAAATTTTCTAAATGACCTGAAGCAATAAATACATTTTTAGATAAAATTTGACTTCCGTCAATTTCCAACATATCATCTCTTCGAACTAATTCTCTTCTCCACAAATCAACAAATTTATTTCGAAAAGAAAGACCAAGGGGGCCATAATCCCAAAAACCTGCAGGAGAATCTGGATATATTTCAGAACTCGGGGAAAAAAAACCACGTTCTAGAAATAATTTTTGAATCTCTTCATATTTCATGATACAGTAATAATACAATTAGGTCTTAAATATATCTAATTTGACTATTACAGTAATTATTTTATTTATTTACTTATCAATAATTATATGAATTACTGGTTGTTAAAAGAAGAACCAAAAAAATATTCATTTGATATATTAGAAAAAGAAAAAAATACAACATGGGACGGAGTAAAAAATAATCTAGCATTAAAAAATATAAAACAAATTAAAAAAGGAGATGAATTATTTATGTACCATACAGGAACAGAAAAATTAATAGTTGGTATTGCAAAAGTAACTTCCAAACCATATCCTGATCCAAATCAAAATAATAAAAGATTACTTGTTTTTGATATTAAAGTTAAAAAAAGATTAAAGAGAACTATTAGTTTAAAAGAAATTAAATTAATTAGTATTTTTGAAGATTTTGAACTTGTGAAACTGCCAAGACTTTCTGTAATGCCAGTGTCGCAAAAATATTGGAACTATATAATTAAATTATCGGAAAGAAAATCATAATGATTTCTAACATATTAATATTTTATTGTTTAATTGTAGGAATATCGATTTTTATTTATTGGATAAATTTTCTTTTTAATAATAAATCAAAAAATAATAGTCAAAATATAAAAGATCAAATGCATATTTTTGCTGAATTCACAACATCAATATTACTTATTTTATCAGGCCTATCATACTATTTTGTCACTGAAAAAATTACATTATTATTGATATCCATATCACTAGGTATGTTAATATATGCCATAATTAATATTTTAGGAAAATATATTGAAGAAAATAATAAATTCATGGTTTTAATTTTATGTTTGAATTTAATTTTTATTATAATTAATTTAATTGTTCTAATTATTTAATTCCATTTAACATATTTCATTAATAATGTAAATTAATAAGATTAATTTGTCAATTATTATTGTTAAAGTAATTTGTAACTAAAAGTATCAATGTATATTTATAGTCGAGCTTCGGGAGCGGATAGATATTTCCCCTATTTGTATAATCTATCCAAATGCTCCCATTATTAAATTTATTAATATAATCTAAATTTATACCCATACCAAATTTGTCCAGATTTACTTTCAGATTTTATTCTTCTAAAAACACGTTTAACTTTTTTTCCTATTTCAATATCATTAATTTTGCAATCTACAATTTGGCTTACTAATCGAACACCATTATTGAGTTGAATTAAGGCAATTTGCATAGGTATTTCATTTTCAAATCCTTGCATAGGTTCATAAAGAACAGTATAAGAAATAATTATTCCTTTACTAGGCATTTCTTTATCTTTAATTTTCGATTTATCAGTTGAATCACATTTAGAACAAGTATAAACGGGAGGAAAAAATTCGCTTTTACAATTTTCACAAATTGAACCAATAATTCTATAATATCTATCTCGTGTTCTCCAATAGGAAATTGACATTAATTTACAACTCCTAAAATGTGAATTACACTATTTGAATCAATGCCAGACATATTTTGAGATAAACCAATGTGCGTATTATTAATATTATTATCAGATTTATTCTGAAGCTGTCTAGTAATTTCAATAATTTGATATATTCCAGTTGCTGAGAGTGGATTTCCACGTGCTTTTAATCCACCAGATGTTGAAAGAAAAGGCCTTGAATTGAGATTATATTTTCCAGAAATAACATCAGAAACAGCCTTACCGGGTTTCGAAAAGCCTAATGATTCCAAAATATTTGCAGTAATTGCAGGTACAACATCATGAACTTCAATAAGATCAATATCAGATAATTTTATTTGAGATTCAGATAATGCCTTAGAAATACACTGTTCAGTTGCATAAAATTTCAACATGTCAGATCTTTCAAAAAAGTTAACAGTAGAATTTGAAGCAGAAGAAGAAAGAATTTTAACGTTAGTAGAATCACTATTATTACTAGATTCCAATGCAGTCAAAACTACAGCTGCAGAACCATCTCCAATTGGTGAACAATCAAGTAAACTAAGAGGCGATGAAATAATTGGAGATTTTGAAATTGATTCAACGGAAAATTCACGATTAAATTGAGCATGTTTACATGAAACTGAATTCTTATGCGATAATGCTGGAAAATAAGATAAATCATCTTTAGAAATATTATAATGATCCATGTACAATCGAGAAAATAATGCATAAAGAGAAGTCATACCAACCCCAAAAAATTGTAAATATTCATAACTTTCACCTAAAGAAATTGCTTGAACTAGTTGTGATGGAGAGAGATCAGACATTTTTTCAACTCCAATAACCAAAATGGAATTAATACCAGAAGTACCTCGATCTTTGCCACTGAGAATATTATTTGCTATATGGACCGCCATTGCTCCTGAACATGAAGATGATTCAATTTTAAATGTAGTAGTTCCTTGCAAGCCTAATTTTTCAGATATTATTGAACCAAGATTTTCTTGATTTGAAGCATATGAAGAAAGCATATTTCCGATGATAATCATATCTGGAGAAATATCAGATTCAGATAGTGCTTGTCTGCCAGACATAACGGCAAGATCTATTATTGACTTTGACCAATGTTCAGAAATTTTTGTTAAACCAGTTCCTGCAATATTAACAGACATAAAAATCACCTAAAAAAATTATTGATTTAGAATTCCTCGAAGTTTTGTATAAGTAGAATAATTAATTTCTAAATTATCATCTATTTGCTCACGTAAAGAAATAATATTCTTTCTTTTGTTTAATATATTATCTTCAACAATAAATGAAAAAGCATCACTACCAGCACCTGATCCAAACGAAGCAAGTAAAATTTTATCTCCAGGTTTAGCAACATCTAATGTAGCAATTAATCCTAAAGGAGAACTCGCCGAATATGGATTGCCTATTTCAGGATTCAATAAACCGATTTCAAGTTGTTGTTTAGTAAATCCTAAACGTTTAGCTATTTCTAAAGGAAATTTAGGATTAGGTTGGTGAAATACAGCATAAGTAAAATCAGTAGGTTTTGCATCAATTTCTTCAAGCAAAGTTCGAACAGAAGATTCTACATGAAAGAAATAGGCAGGATCACCAGTAAATCGAGAAAGATGTCGAGGATACGATTCACCTTGTCGTCTCCAAAAATCACTTGTATCACTAACAAAAGATGTACTGGCTTCAACATATGCGAGTCCATGGCTATTTTCGGATGATAAAACAAAAGCAGCGGCACCACTACTAGCAGTATATTCAAGATTATCTCCAGGTCTACCTTGTGCAGTGTCTGCGCCTAAAGCTATTCCATTATTTATCATACCTGAGCCAATCAATCCAGTAATAACTTGCATTGCTTCAGTACCAGCTTTACAAGCAAATTCAAAATCAGCGGCTAAAGTTTTATGAATACCTAGTGCTTGTGCAACAATTGTACTAGTAGGTTTAACTGCATATGGTTTCGACTCACTTCCAACAAATACAGCGCCAACATTAGGATTATTTGCCATAATAAGAGCATGACGGGCAGCCTCAACAGACATGGTGGTAATATCTTCATCAAAATTTGCAACGCTTTTAGCTTTATTTGGACCAGATCCTCCACCTTTCCATATTTGTGCAATTTCAGATGTAAGAAGACGTAATTTTGGAATGTATCCAGCATAGCCTGTAATTGATACCTTTGTTTTAGTCTTCATAATCAGAAATCAATAATTCTAAACTTATAAAACAAACTAAACATATAAAGAATTTTCGACAATATTGAAATAATCAAATACTTTTAATTTGTTTAACAACCGATGGTCGAATTTTTTTCAGTATTCTATAACCACAAATGCATTTAATTTCTGGTAATTTATTAAGTTCTTCAAGAGGCACAATAATTGAACATCTAACGCATTCATATAAAATACCACCAAAATCACTATCAGATTGCAAAAACTTCAAAATATAAGGGATATTCATCACATATATTTATTATCATATATGAATGAATTCATTTATTATGTTTTTTGAGTCCAGTGAATAAAATACGAAAGATAGATAATAAAAATCGAATTATTTCAAAATATGATAATTTTGTTTTTCCTTTATTTCGTTCTTGAAAAATAAATGGAATTTCTTGAATTCGTAAGTTTTTGAGATGAAATAAATACATTGATTCTATAAGATAAGAAAAACCCTTAGAGTGAATATCATATTCAACAAGTAATTTTATAGTTTTATTATTAAATGCCCGAAAACCAGTAGTATTATCATTAATATTAGTACGTAAAAAGTTCTTAACTAAAAAATTCGCACAAAAACTCATAAATCTTCTATGAAGTGGCCATGAACTAACTCCGCCATGTTCAACATAACGAGAAGCAATAGCAACATCATAACCATTTTCTATCGATAGTACTAAAGTTGGAGCAGTAGAAGGCGGATGTGATAAATCTGCGTCCATTTGAAGTATATATTGAAAATTATTTTTTATACACCATTTATATCCTTCAAGATAAGCAGAACCTAATCCAAGTTTTTCTTTTCTACTGATTAAAAATACAGAAAAATCATTTTTAGAAATATTTCTAACAATATCAGCAGTTCCATCAGGACTATTATCATCAATAACAAGTACATGAATTTTATAATCAGTATCTGCGAATGCAGAAGTTAATTCATGAATTAATTTTAGAATATTATTCTTTTCATTATAAGTTGGAATAATTATAGCAATTGTTTTCATATATCATCATGTAAACGAGTTAATTTTTTAATGATTGTAAAAAACTATCTGCAATAAATTCAATATCAACAATGTCCAATCCTTGATGAATTGGCAAAGATAAAACTTCTTTTGCAGCAACTGTAGTATTTGGTAAGAGAATATTACCAACTAATTTAGAATAAAAAGGCATTACATGAATTGGCGTTTCATAATAAATCCCAGATTGAATGCCATGTGTTTTAAGAAAATTAACAATATGAGAACGATTGTCATGAACGGATAATGTATATAAATACCAATTAGGAACAGTATTGGAATTAATATTAGGTACATCAATATGATTTTCTAAAATATTTGATAATAATTTTGCATTCCGTTGACGAATTTTTATAAAATTATCTAATTTATTTAATTGAGTAGATACAATAGCAGCTTCAATTTCAGGCATTCTAAAATTTAATCCAAGTCTAGTAGTTTGATTATTTTTATTAAATCCATGATTACGAATTTTTAGTAAATTATCATAAACTACATCATTATTAGTAGTTATAATTCCTCCTTCGCCTGAAGTTATTACTTTAGTAGGGTAGAAACTAGTACAACCAATATTTCCCAATGCGCCACACATTTTACCATAATACTTAGAACCTAAAGATTGTGCTCCATCTTCAATAATCGGGATATTATTACTAGAAGCGATTTCGAGTATTTCATTAATATTTGCAGGATGTCCATATAAATGAACAGGAATTATAGCTTTTGTTTTGATTGAAATGTTTTTTTGAATTTTTAATGGATCAATGTTAAAATCAGAAGACGATATATCAGTAAAAATAGGTTTAGCACCAGTAGCAATAACTGCACTGGCAGTGGCACTAAAACTAAATGAAGGAATAATTACTTCATCTCCAGTTTTTATATCAAGAGATAGAAGCGATGCAAATAATGCAGAAGTTCCAGAGTTTACAGCAACGGCATGTTTAACATTTAAATATTTTTGAATTTGTTTTTCGAATTTTTGTACAAATTCGCCACCATTTATATTAGAACTGCTTAATAATCCATTCTGAATTATTTTTTGAATGGCATTAATTTCGGTGTTATCAAATAATGGCTGGTTCACAAAAATTTTTTTTTGCATATAAACTACCTAATTATTCGAAAATTTAGTAAAATCAGTAAAATCATAACCCGAAGGATGTTGAAAAACACGTAAATCAAAATAAGAAACAGAGGCAAGAAGATGATCAAATATATCAGCTTGTATATTTTCATAATTAACCCATTTATTGTCATTACTAAACACGTAAATTTCTAAAGGAAGGCCGTTTTCTTTGGGTTGGAGTTGACGTATTAAAAAAGTCATATCATGATTAACTTTTGCATGATTTCTTAGATATGCTTTAACATACTCTCGAAAAGTACCTATGTTAGTTAATTGTCGTGAATTTAGAGCAACATTAATAATTTTTCCATTTTTTGATTTACTAATATCATTGATTTTTCCCTTCAAATAATCAGATAGCAAGTCAATTTGCATGTATTTTTTAATCATAGATTCATCGCAGAATTTTATTGAAGACATATCAATATTAATTGCACGTTTTATTCTTCGACCACCACTTTCCTGCATTCCACGCCAGTTCTTAAAAGATTCATCAATCAATTTGTGTGTTGGGATTACAGTGATAGTTTTATCCCAATTTTGAACTTTAACTGTATGTAATGCAATTTCTATAACATTCCCATCTGCACCAAAAGCAGGTGCTTCAACCCAATCATTTAATTGAATAAGATTATTTGATGAAATCTGTAAATTTGCCATAAATGAAAGTATAGTATCACGAAAAATCAATAATAATACTGCGCTTATAGCACCTAAACTTCCAAGTAATACCCAAGGAGATCGTCCCGATAATACTGAAATCGCTAGTAATACGGCAAAGATAAAAATAAAAATTTTAATAATTTGAATATAACTTTTTAAAGGCATTCTTTTATATTTTTTTGAATAAGTGTCATTTATTGATGATAGCAATGCATCAATAATTCGAGCAAATATAAATATACTAATAATAGTAATTACAAGATCCAAAAGAGAGCTAGATATAGTTAAATTATCAGTAATAATAAATGAAAAATTATATATTATAATTATAGGAACTATATAAGAAATTTTCATAAATAATTTATTTTTAATAAACGAATCATCAAGTTGTGTTTTAGATTTTTTTATTTGCGGAATAAGAATTTTAACAAGTAGAATTCGACTAAATTTAAATGCAGTATATGAAATAAAAATAAGAATTACAATAGGAATAATATTCAACAATATTGGATATTGACTAAAAATTGAATCAAATAATGATAACATGTTACTATGTATCCATCAATAACAATTATAACTATTAATGTTCTTTACATTAAGGAAAATAATTCCTTTTTATTTGAAAAATAGACACGGATAGGATTAATAATTTCATTAATTTTTTTACCAACAGCTAATTTAAGATCAAGAGGATGAATATTACCATTTTTGTATTCGCGCTCTAATTCAACATAATCTGAAAAGGAAACATCACCACCATATTTACTTGGCCGTTCAACATTAAATGAATCAAATTCATGAAAAATCAAATATTTAACATATTCTAGAATAGGATTATTTTCAATAACACCCATAGGAGCCCAAGCAACTTTCATTTTATTCATAATAACCTCTTCAGAATCATGAATAAAAATAGATTTCATTGGTTCTGATTTACTCATTTTAGAAAAAATTTTTGGGTTGGAATTAGTATCTATTCTATTAGAAGCTGTGGAATTGGATTGAATTGAATTAGTTCCTAATCCAGGAATAAGATGATGATGCACTGCTACAGGAACTTTCCATTTTAATTTAGGAAACACTTCTCTAACAAGCATATGAATTTTTCTTTGATCCGTACCAGCGTGAACAATATCAAGATCTAGTTCTTTAATATCTACAGCTTGCATTGATGGATACAAATATTGTGCAAGATCTAATTGATCTTTTTCATTTCTCCCCATTATAGTTAAACATCGAACGGCTCGAGGCAATGTCATGTGTTTAGAGAATTGAATAAAATTTTTCCAATAATTATCATTATTATGATATAATTCTTCACTTTGAATTATTTTTACACCAGGACAAAAAAATCTAAAAGCTTCATCATAATATTTTATAATTTTTTGAATTTCATTCCAGTTTCCATGAAATTTATTATTAATAAAACTATGCCAGTCAGCTAAATATACAGAAGTTTTTAGACCGGCTTTAATAAAATCATTAATTTTAAAACCAGTTATTAATAGACTGCCTATGTGTAAAATGCCAGAAAGCTCAATTCCAAGATAATGTTTTGGTGCATTATTTGTTTGGAATAAGTGATTTAATTCTTGTTCTTGGATAATTTCTTCAGTAGGAGATCTTTTAACGAGATTAATTTTTTCTTCAATATCCATATTAAATTAATATAAATTTAGTACAAAAGTATATAAAAATAAATAATCAAGAAAATTTAAAAAAAAACAAATTACTATGAATTAAGAAAATTTGATTTATTCAAGAGTAATCTTCGTAATAGAAAAAGCAATAAGACACTAAACAGAACATTTAATCCGACAATAAAAAATTCAATAGGAATAGGACGAAATAACAAAACAGATGTAGATGAATATACCTGATATGAAGTTAAAATAAAATTATAAACAAGTGTCGATATTAACAGTTTTTCCAATAGGTTTGAAGAATAATTAGATAAAAGCAAAAAGGAAGTAAGAAAGCTAATCAAAGCAGGAATAATCGACCAAAAAGAACCTTGTTGTATAAAAGAAAATAACCAATATACCCCAAGAAATATTAAAAAAATTGAAGTGAATTTTTTCATATAATTACAATATATCCCATATAATTAAACTTGATATTTCTTTATATTTTTAAATAATATATAAAAATAAGGACAAAATGGCATTAAAAACTGCAAGTAATCAAAATAAATACGAAAATATTGAAATGTTATTGCTATCAGCAACATATGATGGGTTCAGAAAGAAAGCAGTGTTAAAATTCTATGAACCAAAAAATAAGGAAATTTATCTCTGGCATGATAAGTCAGATCATAAACCATATTGTTTAATTGGACGTGACGGAATAGACAGTAATTTTTTAGATGAATTAAAAACAAAAAATAAATTTGGTCCAGGAAAAATATTAAAAATTGAAAAAATTACAAAAATAGATCTATTACAAGACAAAAAAATAGAACTATGGAAAGTAATAGCTGATAATCCACTAGTAATAGGAGGAATAGACAATAGCCTTAGAAACTTGATAAAAACATGGGAAGCCGACATCAAATATTATGAAAATTACATGTATGACAATGGATTAATTCCTGGTATTTTTTATAAAATCATTAATAATAAAATCATACCAGTAGAATTCAACTTATCAGAACAAGCTCAAACAATATTAAAACAAGAATTAAATGATAACGAGACTGAATTAAACGAAAAAATCATCAATTGGGCAAAATTACTAGACCAACCACTTCCAGAAATAAAGAGAGTATCATTAGATATAGAAGTGTTTTCAAATGAAATAAATAAATTCCCTGGTGCAGATGAAGCAGAATATCCAATAAGATCAATTGCTTTTGTAGGAAGTGATAATTTAAAAGAAGTAATTATTCGTAAAGAAAAAGAACATCCAATTGGTAAAAATACATTAGAGAAAGATGTACGTATAAAATTTGTTAACGAAGAAAAAGAGCTGTTAGAAAATACATTTGAAATTCTACGGAAATATCCATGTGTCATTACATACAATGGTGACGATTTTGATTTAAAATACCTTCACAATCGTGCAAATAAAATTGGAATTAATAAAAGCAATATACCCATACAAATGGGAAGAATAGAAGCTAATTTGAAACACGGGATACACATAGATCTGTATAGAACATTTATCAACAAATCAATTCAGATTTATGCATTTGGAAATAAATACAAAGAACATACATTAAATGCAGTAAGTTCAGCACTAATTGGCAAATCAAAAATTGAATTCGAAGGTTCGATAAGTGAACTGTCAGATTATGAACTTGCGAAATATAATTATAATGATGCGTTAATCACTTATGAACTGACTAGTTTTAACGATGACTTGCTCATGAAATTATTACTAGTTATTTCAAGAATTGCAAAGATGCCTATTAATGATGTGTCAAGACTAGGTGTTTCAAATTGGATTAGAAGTATGCTTTATTTTGAACATAGAACAGCCAATGCATTAATACCAAGAAAAGATGATCTAAAATTTGAAGAAGAAGTAATTTCTTCAGCTACAATTAAAGGTAAAAAATATCAAGGTGGAATGGTATTTGAACCTAAATCAGGAATACACTTCAATGTCACAGTTCTTGATTTTGCAAGCCTCTATCCAAGTATTATTAAAGTACATAATTTATCATATGAAACAGTTCGTTGTAACCATAAAGAGGATAAACAAAACATCATCAAAGGTACAAATCACTGGCTATGTAAACAAAGAAAAGGAATCGCATCAACGTTAATAGGTTCATTACGTGATATTCGAATTAAATACTATAAACAATTGCCAAAAATGAAAGGACTATCAAAAAATGAACAGGAATTATATTCGGTAGTTTCACAAGCATTGAAAGTAATTCTAAATGCAAGCTATGGGGCATTGGGAGCAGAAATGTTTCCTTTATATTATTTACCAGTTGCTGATGCAACTACAGCTATTGGAAGAAATATCATTAAAGAAACTATAGAAGAAGCTCAACGAAATGACATAGAGGTGATTTATGGCGATACAGATTCTTTATTTATAAAATCAATAGATAACAACAAAATTGAAATAATGCGAAATTGGGCTGATAAAAAATTAGAAATGGAGTTAGATTTAGACAAAACATACAGATATGTAGCTTTTTCAACACTGAAAAAAAACTACTTTGGAGTGATGAAAGACGGAACTGTAGATATCAAAGGGTTTACTGGTAAAAAGAGTCATATTCCTCTATTTATTAAAGATGCATTTTATTCAGCAATAAATGAATTAAGTCTAGTTGAAACTTCTAAAGATTTTGAAAATGCCAAAAACAATATTCGTATAGATATTAAAAAAAGAAATCGATTATTAAAAAATGAAGAAATTCCATTAGAAAAACTTGCATTTAATATAATGTTAAGTAAACCGATTAACATGTATACAGGAACAGTGCCACAACATGTCAGAGCGGCAAAATTATTAAATGAAGATAAGAAAAAAGGCGATATTATTACATTTGTAAAAACGATCGGTGGAGAAGGTGTAAAACCATTACAATTAGCAAAAAAACAAGATATAGATAAAAGAAAATATGAAGATTTGATGAAAAGTACATTTGATCAATTATTAGATTCGTTAGGATATTCATTCGATGAAATATTGGGAGCGACTAAATTAGAAGATTTATTCTGGCCAAAGAAGTGAATATAAGAACACTACTGTTTTTTATATAATTAATATAATGAGATTCTACAGATGAATGAAGATATATTCGAAAGAGAAAAAGTCAAACCCATGAGAATATGGCCAAACATGACTGTAAATGAATTAATAGTAGAAATGGGCAATTCAGGTTCCTTTATGTCAGGAATGCTTTCTAAAGCAGTAGATACTTATGAACAAATGATAAAAGAAAATTCATACATATTTCTATCTCTTTCTGGCGCTTTAGTTCCAGCAGGTTTGAATAAAGTAATAATTGAATTAGTTAATAGGAAATTAGTAAATTCAATTGTAACAACTGGCGCAAATTTAGTTCATGATATAATGATAGCATATGGTGGTGATTTCTATAAAGGATCTCCAACCATGCATGATGATAAATTATTGAAACAAAAAATTGATAGAATATATGACGTTTTGGTATCAGAAGATGAATTTCAATCAAAATTTGATGAGCCTCTTTTAGAATTATATGATGATATTACAACGTCAGTAAAAGCAAAAACACTATCAATTTCTGAACTCATTTATGAAATAGCAAAAAGAATTCCTGAAGAACCTGAATCAATTCTTAAAGCATGTTATAAATCCAACGTCAAAGTATTTGTACCAACAATACATGATTCAGTATTTGGACTGCAAGCAGCAATATTTAACAGAAAAAAACCAGGTCAGCTAAATGTAGATGTTTTCAAAGATTTACAAGACATATGGGATATAAGAGCAAATGAAGAAAAAGCTAGTGCAATAATACTAGGAGGAGGCGTTCCAAAAAATTTTGTATTTCAGTCATTTTACTTTGATAATAAAATGTTGGATCATGTAATTCAAATAACTTTGGATAGACCTGAAACAGGAGGATTATCAGGTGCGTCGCCTGAAGAAGCGGTTTCATGGGGAAAAATCAATCCAAATGGAAATAAAGTGGTATTGGTGTCTGAAGTTACCATGGCTTTTCCATTAATCGCAGCTGCATTAATAGAAAGATTGGAGAAAAAGAATTGAGTAAAAGAGAATTTTATCTTTCAAATGAGCCATTAATTACAAATTTATCAAATAATAACGAGGACAAAATAAACATTTTTGGAGTGCCTTTTGATGCAACATCAACATATAGAATTGGTTCAAGATTTGCTCCAAATGCAATTCGGGAAGCTTTCCAGAACATTGAAATTTATTCAAAGAGATTAGGAAAAGACTTGGAGGATATCAATATCAGAGATCTAGGCAATCTAGCTAAAGTCGGAGACATCAACGAGATGAACAAAATGGTCGAAGAGGTTACAAGAGAGATTATCGCCGATGGTAAGATTCCTGCAATCTTAGGCGGAGAACATTCATTAACCAACGGTTCCGTGAGAGCTATCGACAACTGCACATTAGTAGTCTTTGACGCGCATCTAGATTGTAGAGATGAATTCGAGGGATTGAGATTAAGTCATGCAACTTTTCTCAAGAGATTGTATGAGGACGGGTGCATATCAAACCTTGTACACATTGGTTCAAGAGCAGCAACAAAAGATGAATGGGATTTTGTGAATAAAGACGACATAACAATAGTAGACATGGAAAAAATCTATGATTTGAATACAGGATTAAAACAATTCAAGGATGCACTAAGCAGTTCAAACGATGTATACGTCAGCATCGACTTGGATGTAATTGATCCAGCATTTGCACCAGGGGTAGGAAATCCAGAGGCAAATGGCATGTCGAGTAGGGAGATACTGGAATTTATTTACTGTCTGGATAATTTCAAGATAACAGGGTTTGACATTGTCGAGCTCATACCAGCATACGACAACGGTTCGACGTCAGCTTTGGCAGCAAGGCTACTGTCGGAATTGATTTGCATTGCGGACAAACGGTAATTCTCAAGGAAAAAGCATTGTTATTCAGTTCTACGCCTATAAATAACAAGAGCTACAAAAGCAAGGACTGCAAGGGCAGCTATATACATCTATTGTGAATTGAAAGATTCGTTTCCGTGGTGTAATGTAGTTTTTTATTTAAACAGAGGCCTCTCTGATATAAATCGAGAGAGAGGAAGTTCATCGCTTATCATTCCATTTGATAGTTTTTTACAATGGTCGGTCAGTTCAGATAAGGACATGGAAATCATTTTGCCAGAATACCGATCACGAACCTGAAATTTTTTGCTTTCAACTTCATTTTTGCCTACAACAAGTACAAACGGCAACCATTCTTTTTCAGCTTCACGAACCTTTTTACCTACAGATAGATCACGGTCATCAAAATCAACTCGAAAACCAGAGCTGGATAACTCTTCAAGATATCCTAATGAAACATCATGAAAATCTCGAGATAACGGAATTATACGAATCTGCGTCGGGCATAGCCAGAATGGGATAGAAGGAGTTTTACCTTCCATTTGCACTTTTGCTGCTTTTTCCAATAAAGCGTAAATACAACGTTCAATTGCCCCACTAGGAGAATTATGTAAGATTATTGGATGAATTTTATCGCCTTTTTCATCGATATAAGTTATATCATATCTTTTTGCATTTTCGACATCGATTTGATCAGTGGATAATGCAGAAGCTTTACCTAAGTTATCAATAAAATTAAATTCCCATTTGAAAATGAAATAAAAGAATTTTTCCTTCCAGATTTCTAAAAAGATAGGTTTATTCCAAGTTTGAGCAAGTTGTTTGATAAATATCTGATTTTGATTGAAAAACTCTTCAGTGGTTCTAATTGCAAGAACGTAATCAGTATCATTAAATCCAATTTCATTAAGAATTTTTCGAGATAATTCAAATCTAGTAATGATTTCTTTTTTAGCTTCATCAATATCTTTACACATTGCATGACAATCAGGCATGGTAAATGCACGTAATCGACGAAGACCTACTAATTCCCCACTTTTTTCCCTACGAAAACTGTATCTAGTTAACTCATAAAGTTTTACAGGTAATTGTTTGTAAGAAAAAATTGAATCATGTAACATTAAAAATTGTCCGAAACAAGCACTAAATCTTAAAAAAAGTTCCTTGTCATCTGAATTAACACGATATTGTCTTGCAGGAAATCTATCAAGATAACTTGCTAAACTAGGATGTTGAGAATCATACATGATAGGAGTTTCAACTTCGAGAGCGCCATAATTTTTAACTTGTAATGTAACATATCGTTCCAATAATGATTTAATTAATCTTCCTTTTGGATAAAATCTTAAATTACCAGGATCAGAGCCAGATTCGTAATCAACTAATGATAAACGTTTCATGAGTTCTACATGTGGTGGATGTGAAGTTACCAAACGTGATTTGCCAAGTTCATATTTTTGTAATGAATTCATATCAGGATAAGAATTATAGTCGAAATCATTAATTGCGCGTAAATCTCCATTAGGCATCAAAATATGATAATTAGAATCAATTTTGTCTTCTAATTTCAATGCTTTGCTAATTGTTTCTTCGACGGTATCTGATCGAATAATTTTTAATTGTTCAGCTAATGGATGGCCTTTAACACTCAATGTAAAAGTTTTATTCCAACCAAAAGGACTAGAATTTACATCTAATTTATTATGAATTAAAGAATTTTTAAAAGACGTTAATATTTCAAATGCTACAGAAGGTTTTGGTAAATCTTTACTCAAATGTGCATAAGGATAAACTAAGATTCGAGAAACTTTAAGAGTATTTAATGAATTTTTGATAATTGTAACGGCATTTTCAATTGTAGAATCATTATCACCTTTTTCAATACATGTAAAGAGGACTACTAAATCATCAAATCTTTTTAAATCAGTATCAGAATCCTCAGCAGTAGTAATTTCTTTTTTAATTGCTTGAAATTCAATATAATTAGAATGGAGTAATAAAATTCTCATAAATTCTTACCACATAAACTAATACCTAGCTCTTTCATTTTTCCTTGAATCTTTAGTAGCTTTTTTCCAATCTTTATAGTGAATTTTACATAAATATACTTTATTTCCATCAGAAGAAATAGACAGAATATCAGAATCGATAGATTTTTTACTTTTAGATCTGATAGCAGAATCATTACAATTATCAACAAAACAAATTATGCCTTTTTGGATTTTACCCATATGTCTTAACAAAGAGAAATCTTCACTTATATATTTAAACAATTAAGCATGTAAAACATAAATAAGGATTAGCGAAATTATCAAGTAACTTGTTAGAAAATTTAAGATTCAAAATAGAACCAATAACTAATAAAATTAGTCTAAAATTATCTAAATTAGGAATAACACCAACCATGCTAAGTGTATTAGCTATTATTTTTTCAATTATTTCAGGGTTTTTTTATTCAAATTCAGTTCAATTTAACATAAATAACGTTATTCAAAATCAAGTTCTTGGCGCAATATTTTTACTCATTACAGGATTATTTGACATGTTAGATGGTTCATTAGCAAGAATTACCAAAAAAACTAGCTCGAAAGGTGCTTTCATAGATTCAACATTCGATAGAATAACTGAGATAATAATTTATAGTGGATTGCTACTTGGACAATATGCTGAACCAATATTAATTTTCTTTGCAATCACATTATCGATGTTGGTAAGTTATTCACGAACAAAGGCAGAAGCAATTAATGTGGATTTAAGAGGAATTGGAATAGCAGAACGTTCAGAGAGAATACTAATATTGTGTTTTTTTAGTTTCATTAATGAAATCAGATATGCAATAATAATCATAATTATACTATCCAGTATAACATTCATACAGAGATTTCAAAAAGTTTTATCAACTTTAAATAAAAACTAATATTTAGTTCGACGACGTCGTTCAGCTTTTGCTCTTACCTTAACCAAACCATAATGCACAGCACAAGAAACACAATAATATTTCATAGTTGTTTGAGATGCTATATATGTACCAGCAGCACGTAATTCTTTTGCCAATGTAGGGTCTACAAGAGTAAGCCTACCAGTTTTCTTCTTCACCTTATCTTTTGGAACTAACGTTCCACAATTACTACAAGATACGGAATCAGAATGTCCTTTACTGCCTTTTCCTCTTCCCCCGCTTTTACGTTTTTTAGTCAATTAACATATTAAGTAAAAACTGCTTACGCATAAATCTTATGGATTTAAAAAAAATTAGAGTTGTCCCAAAAGGGACAACTTAAATGATTATGCTTTGCTTCGTTGATAAAGTACGCCAGCAATTACAACAAGAACTACACCAAGGCCGATTGCAATGTACGAAATTGGGCTAACTACTTCTTCAGTAACAACTACTTCAACTTCGACTGGTTTCTCGACTTCGACAATTCTCTCGACTTCTACTGGAACTTCTTTTTCAACTATTACTTCGACTTCTTTGATTACTTGAACTTCCTTTTCGATTTCAATGATTCTTTCAGGTCCTTCTACTTGAACTTCTACAATTCGTTCGATGTCTTCGATACGAACTATTGGTTCAGGTAATTTATCAGGAAGACCAAAAGTAGAAAATATTCCAGGTGCTGTACCATGTCCACGGAAGACAAATCCTCCGCCTCCACCTACATGAAGACCAATTCTATGTTTGCCGTCATCACCTGCACCAACAGTAGGAGCAACATTGACAGGTATACCAAAGAATTTCTTTGATAATAATTCTCCAGTGTCGCTATCTAACATGTAGAGATTTCCGTCACTTGCATATGCATAGACAACACCACCTGT